>Ga0187788_10000168_pt1 | contig 17101 bp, 16 predicted proteins | sample 1015_BV01_MP10_2_FD_133008 | JGI IMG/M metagenome (GOLD analysis project Ga0187788, IMG submission 133008) | Tropical peat soil microbial communities from peatlands in Department of Meta, Colombia - 1015_BV01_MP10_20_MG | ecosystem: Environmental > Terrestrial > Soil > Wetlands > Peat | place...
AGCTGGCATAGCGACTCGTCGGGAATGGTGCTGAAGTCGGTGAGGTAAGCGGCGGAGCCGAAGCGGAAGCCCAGGATTTCGTTGTCGCCGTGAAAAATGCGGATGGGAGAAAAACGCGCGCCCCACAACTCCAGCGGGCCTTCGATCTCGCGCAACTCCACCTCCGCCAGTCCGCCATACTTGTAGTCGCCGGCAAAAATGTAGCTGAACATGTGCTGCAGCCGCTCCAGGGTCCGCGGTTCGGCGTAGAGCGGAATTTTGCCCGGACGGTGGAAGGTCAAGGGGCGCAAGTCGTCGAGTCCGAGGATGTGATCGGCGTGGGCGTGCGTGTACAGGACGGCGTCCACGCTGCGAATGCGCTCGCGAATCGCCTGCTCGCGGAAATCGGGGGTGGTATCGATGACCACCCGCTTGCCCGCGTAATCGAGCATGATCGAAGGGCGGGTGCGCCGGTCCAGCGGGTCGGCGGAGTTGCAGACGGCGCAGTCGCACCCGATGGTGGGTACACCCATCGAAGTGCCACTGCCCAGGACCGTCAGGGTAGCTTTCATTTCTTCGGGAACGCGGACGAGCCCGCCGGAGGGGCCTGCGCGGCGCGGGTCAGCGCGTTGGTGACCTCCACGTAGGCCATCTGCGCCTCGTACAGCGAGTTCTTGAGCAGGTTCTCCTCCGCCGCGGTGAGATTGCCTTTGGTCTTGTCGCGCAACAACACCAGGGTATCGATGGTCTGGCGGGCGCCTAGCAGGTCCACGGGCGGCGGCTGCATGCCCTGCTCCTTCAACAGGCCCATCTGCATGAGCGCGGTCATGTAGAGCGAAGCCACAAAGCGCTCGAAGGTCATCTCGAAATCCTGGGCGGGACGGCCGGTGGCGGCTTTGAGTTCCTCGTCCAGGCTGGCGGTGGATTCCCTGAACGCTTCGTGCTGGGCCTGCTGCTCGGCATCGCTCGGCGGCGGGGGGACCGGGGACTCGGCCGGATGTTCAACCTGGGGTTCCACCCGAGGAGCGGTGGCTGCGGACGATCCGATGGTGACGGGCTCGCTCTCCGGCTCGGGTGGCGCCTGGTGCGCCTCGCCATCTTCCGCAAAGCGGCGGCGGTCGGTGATCGTAAACTCTTGCTCTTTTTTGGGCGCCATAATTAGAGGTCCGATAGCTCCTGCTTGGAACGATGGATGCCGCGGCAAGCCGCCTACACAGCCGTCAGCGCTTCCCGGAATGGTGGCGTGAAGACTTTGGCCTGCGAACCGTTCACCTGCACGATGGTATCCGGCAGTCCGGATTCCTTACGAATGTAGCCCAGCGCCAACGTCTTTTCTGTTCCCAGTGCCGGAACCTTCAGCGCGGTTGTGATCTCACCCACATCCTTGCCGTCCGCCACCAGCCGGGTGCCGGGAGCGGGTGGCTCGCCGCTTACCACAAAGCCCGACCACTGCCGATGGACGCTGCCGCGAGAGTGAATCCGCTCCACGATCTCCTGTCCAAGATAGCAGCCTTTGGCAAAGTTCAGGGCCTGCAACTGCCCGGTTTCCTGGGGCAGATCGCGCTCGCGGATGTCCTGCCCGTAGCGGGGGATGCCGGCCGCCACGCGGAAGATCTCCAGCGCATCCGTGCCGGTGGGAGCGGCTCCGGCGGCCAGCAGCGCTTCCCACAGGCGGGCTGCGTTGGCGGGCGCAAGCCAGATTTCGTAGATCTCGGCAAGATCGCCACCCATGCGCACGACGGATACTCCGACACTTTCCCACGTGAGGCGTTGGACATGCAGAGGCTCAAGCCCATCGGGAACGCCCAAGCTAATGCGACAGAGCGCTTCGCGCGATTGCGGTCCCTGCAAACCGATAGCCGTAAGCTTTTCGGCGATGTCTGTAACCTCCACATCGTCCATGATGATGTACTTGTCGAACAACTGCAGAATGGTGGGAGCCTGCCAGGTCTCGGTGTCTACCAGCAGGTGGTCGCCAAGGTTGTAAACGTAGAGGTCAGCCTGGATTCGTCCCTGAGCGTTGAGGAGAAAGTTGTAATTGCCATGGTCGAGGGCCAGGTCGCGAATGTTGTTGGTGACCATGCCGTTCATCCAGCGCACACGGTCGGAGCCGGTAAGGACGATCTTCGAGTGCCACCCCAGATCGTAAACCCCGCATCCGTGAAGCAAAGTGTCGAACTCGCGGGCAGGATCGCCAAAGGAGCGCGCGGTTTCCACCCCGCGATACTCCCCCAAGCGGGCGCGGGCGGCGAGTTGTGGATAAAGGGGCGTGGAGTTCATCTGATGTTCCAATTATAGCCCGCGCGTGAGGCCGGCTTGCCCGCTGCAGGCTCGGCCGGGAGCGCCGATCTGTTATCTTTTTCCGGCGTGAATCCCAAGAAACGCATTGCGGTGGTTCCCGGCGACGGCATCGGGCGGGAGGTAATTCCGCCGGCGGTGAGCGTCATCGCCGCCACCGGGGCGCCGCTGGAGTTCGCCTACTTCGACTGGGGAGCCGATCGCTACCTGCGGGACGGCACTACCGTCCCGGCGGATGGCTTCGCCATGCTGGCCAGGGAGTTCGACGCCGTGTTCGTCGGCGCGCTGGGCGATCCCCGCGTGCCCAGCAACATTCACGCCAAGGAGATCCTGCTGGGCATGCGCTTCAGGATGGACCTTTATGCCAATGTGCGCCCGGTCAAGTTGCTGGATAGCTCGCTGTGCCCGCTGAAGAACGGCTCTCCCCAGGACATCGATTTCGTCGTCGTCCGGGAAAACACCGAAGGCGTGTACATGGATATGGGTGGAACCTTCAAGCCGGGCACGCTCGATGAAGTTGCCACGCAGGAGGACATCAATACGCGCAAGGGAGTGGAGCGCGTGATCCGCTTTGCCTTCGAATACGCGCGCGCGCACGGCCGCAAGAAAGTCTTGATGTCCGACAAATCGAATGTGCTCACCCACGCCGGAGGGCTGTGGCAGCGGATGTTCAAGATGGTGGCCCACGAGTTTCCTGAGCTTCAGCCCCAGCACATGTATGTGGATGCGCTGTGTTTGCAGATGGTGCGCGAGCCCAGGTCGCTGGACGTCATCGTGACCAACAATATGTTCGGCGACATCATCACCGACTTGGCGGCTGGGTTGCAGGGAGGCTTGGGCATGGCGGCCAGCGGAAACATCCATCCCGGGCGGACTTCTATGTTCGAGCCGGTGCACGGTTCGGCGCCACCCATCGCTGGCCAGGACATCGCCAATCCCATGGGTGCGATCCTGACCGGGGCCATGATGCTTTCACATCTGGGACTGGCGCCGGAGGCAAAGAAGATCGAAGCCGCTGTGCTCGAGGCGGTCCGGCAGAAGAAGACCACCAGGGACGTCGGCGGCAACCTGGGAACCAAGGCCTGCGCGGAGTGGATCCGGGAGAAAGTGGCAGGTGAAAAGTCGGACTGAGGGGATTGGCCGCTGTCAGTTCCAGATAATGCGCAGGCGCTTGAGGGCGATTTTCGCCGGCATGTACTTGGGGTTCTCCTCTGCGGCACGGCGGTAGCACTTCTTCGCCTGCGACCAGTTGTACTTCTTCTCGTACACCCGGCCCATGTTGTACCAGGGGAAGCAGTGGGCGTCGTAGCGGCGGGCGCGGGTGGCTTTTTCCAGCCAGGGCAGCGCTTCGTCGAGGCGCTTCTGCTCGATCAGGTAAGCGCCGATGTCGTTGTAGGGATTGCCGAACTCCGGATCGAGTTTGATGGCTTCCATGCACTCGGCGATGGCGGTGGCATAGTCGCCCAGCAGGGAGTAGGTCCAGCCGCGGAAGGTGTAGGCCTCGGCGGTGGGAAAGGCTTGGATGGAGCGGGTGTAGAGCTCGATCGCCTCCTTGTACTCGCCCTGCATCTGGTGGGCGTAGGCCTGGCGAAAGAACTCGATGGCCTGATCCCTTTGATCTGCGTCCCTCATGGCAAGTACGGTCCCACTCCGGCTGAGGGATAGATTATGCGGTAATGTTATCCAGAGAGGAAGAGGGCGACAACCGGAAGTCGCATGCGCCCCACCCAAGCCCCGGGAGTTCGATTGAAGCTTCGCAGATCAGACCTGCAGACGGTTATCTCCCAACTGCTCCTTTTGGCGTCATTGGCCGGCCTGGCGCTGGGACTTGGACCGAGGAGCCTGGCGCAGGCCACTCCTCCTACCCAGGCCCAGGAGCCGGCTCGGGAAGGCAGCGCAAGCCAGCCGGCCGCGCCTCCCACCCAGGCGCCTTCTCCCCGGCAGACGCCGCAGGCCGAGCCCGAGCACCGCATCACCCGGGCCGAGGCCGACGAACTGCTGCGCTCCATCGACGCCATCGTGCAGTTCGACAGCCGCGACACCGGGTTGCGCCTGCACCACAACATCAAGCGCAAGTTCACCAGCCGCGACGAAGTCGCCAGGTTCGTTTCCGATCGCTTTTCCGAAGATGAGCAGGCCCAGCGGCTGAAGCGTTCCGAAGTGGTGCTGAAGAGATTCGGGCTGATCCCGCGCAACTTCCACCTCGAACCCTTCATGCTCGAGCTGCTGAAGGAACAGGTGGCGGGCTACTACAACTCCAAGGACAAAACGGTGTACCTGCTGGACTGGGTCGAGCCGGAGTCGCAGAAACCGGTGATGGCGCACGAACTGACGCACGCGCTGCAGGACCAGAACTTCGGCATCGAGAAGTGGATGGGAAAGAATCCCAAGGCGGGGAGCAAGATGCAGACCGAGATCCAGTCCGACGAGCAGATGGCGGCGCGCGAGGCGGTGGTGGAGGGGCAGGCCATGATCGCCATGCTGGATTACATGCTGGCTCCCGCCGGCCAGTCGGTGCTGACCGCGCCACTGCTGGTGCAGGCGATGGAAGCTGGAATGATGGACGGCGACAATTCCCCGGTGTTCACACGCGCGCCGCTCTACCTGAAGGAGGTGCTGGTCTTCCCCTACACCTACGGCACGGAGTTTGTGCGGGAGTTGCTCGCGCGCGGAGGCAAGGAGCGGGCGTTTGCCGGCGTGTTCAAGAATCCTCCGCTTGACACACGCCAGATCATGGAGCCCAAAACCTACCTGGCTGGGGAGCGGACCCCGCCTCTGGAGCTGCCCAACCTCGAGCAACTCCTGGGCGCGGCGTGGGAGAAGTACGATGTGGGCTCAATTGGGGAGTTTGACGTTAAGGTGATGGCCGAGCAGTATGGCGTCCCCAGCGAGGACGCGAAGTTGGTGGCCAGCAACTGGCGCGGCGGCTACTACTACGCCGCCAAGAAGAAGGGAGTCTCCGACACCAAGCCGGAGAATATCGCTCTCATTTACGTTTCCCGCTGGGCGTCACCGGAGGCGGCAACGAACTTCGGAGAGATTTTTGGGGCAGCCATTCAGAAGCGATATAGGGTCGAGGCGGGTCGTGGGGAGAGACAGGAGATCAAGACCAGGCCCGATGTCGACGCCAACCCTGCAAGCGCGGGTGCCGGATTGCGCGATGCATGGCGAACCGACGATGGTCTCATCAGCGTGGAGACGCGCGGTGCCATTCTGCTGATCACGGAAGGCTTCGATGACGCTTCTCCTGTAAAGGACGCGGCCTATTCGGCGGCCACAGGACAGCGCTGAGTCTATATGCCTTCGCTCACCTTGACTCCTTGGTTGGCGACGGCGGGGGAGGTTTACCGCCGTTTTGTATAATCGCGAGTTCCTTCGGGCCTGAGTCGTCACGGAGTTCTTTGTGACGCAGGAGTGAGGTTTGCCGGAAGCGGAGATCGGAATCATTGGCGGGAGCGGGCTGTATTCCATGCCCGGACTCAACGAGGTGCGCGAGCTCCGGCTGGCGACCGCGTTTGGCGAGCCCTCCGATGCCTACGTCCTGGGCAAGCTGGAGGGCAGAAAGGTAGCCTTCCTGGCGCGGCACGGCCGCGGCCACCGCATCCTGCCCAGCGAGTTGAATTTCCGCGCCAACATCATGGGATTCAAGATGCTCGGGGTCGAGCGCATTCTCTCGCCCTCGGCGGTCGGATCATTGAAGGAAGAGCTGCGGCCGACGGACTTCGTGATTCCCGACCAGTTTGTGGACCGCACCTACGCGCGGGTGTCCACATTTTTTGGAGATGGTCTGGTGGTCCATATTCCGTTCGCCGATCCAGTTTGCCCGGAGGGATCCAAGGTTCTGGCAACCGCCTGCCGCGACGCCGGAGTGAACGGTAGGCTCGGTGGTACGTATCTCTGCATCGAGGGCCCGCAATTTTCCACCAAGGCGGAATCGCACCTTTATCGCAGCTGGGGCATGGATGTGATCGGCATGACCAACCTGCAGGAAGCCAAGCTGGCGCGGGAGGCGGAGATCTGCTACGCCACGCTGGCTATGGTGACCGACTACGATTGCTGGCATCCCGGTCATGAGTCAGTGACCGCCGAGCAGATCATCGCCGTGCTCACGAAGAATGCGGAGAACGCCATCGAGGTTCTGTGCCATGCCCTGGCCGGCATGCCCAGGAAGCGGAGTTGTGCCTGCGACTCGGCGCTGGCAACCGCCATCGTCACCGATCGCAGCCTCATCCCGGCAGAGACGCTCAAGCGCCTGGAGCCCATCATCGGAAAATATCTCACCGAGGGAGCCGTTAAGTAGTGTCCATCCTGGCAGTGGGTTCTGTTGCCTTCGACAGCATTGAAACGCCTTCCGGAAAAGTGGAGCGAGAACTGGGAGGCTCGGCGACTTACTTCGGCCTGGCAGCCAGCTACTTCACCGATGTTCGCATTGTGGCGGTGGTGGGCGACGACTTCGGCCCCGAGCAGGAAGCCGTCTTTTGGCGCCGCGGCATCGATATTCGCGGCTTGGAGCGCGCGCCGGGGAAAACCTTCTTCTGGCATGGCGAATACGGCGCCGATCCCAACGCAGCCAGGACGCGGGCGACGGAACTGAACGTATTCCAGAATTTCCAGCCCAAGATTCCCGCCGAATATCGCGACACCGAATTTCTCTTCCTGGGCAACATCGATCCCAGGCTGCAGGCTGACGTCCGCCGGCAGATGAACGGCGCCCGGTTGGTGGGCGGCGACACCATGAACTACTGGATCAATGGCTCTCGCCAGCAACTCGTCGAGACGTTGAAGGTCATCGATGTGCTGATGATCAACGACACCGAGGCCAAAATGCTGGCCCGCGAATCGAGCCTGCCGCGCGCAGCGCGGAAGGTGCTCGCGATGGGGCCCAAGGCGCTGGTCACTAAGCACGGCGAATACGGCTCGACGGTCTTCTTTCGCGAGGGCGCATTCGGCATCGGGCATCACCCTTTCCGCGCTCCCACGCTGCCCCTGGACGAGGTGCGCGATCCCACGGGCGCGGGAGATTCCTTCGGCGGCGGCTTCATGGGCTACCTGGCATCGCAAGGCGAGGTGAACCGCGAGGTGCTGAAGCGCGCCATGTTCTACGGTGGAGTGATGGGATCGTTCGCGGTGGAGGCGTTCGGCACCCGCCGCCTGCAGTCGCTCACGCGGGAACAGATCGATGAGCGCTTCGCGATTTTCCGCGAGCTGACCCACCTGGAATGAGCGGCAGCTGCGAGGACGAAGTCTCCCCGCGCCGGAACGAGCCGGCCGTCGGGACCGCCACCAAGAACAGCGGTGAAAACTCGCTCGAATATTACCTGCTGGCGTTGATTGTCGTCTCGCTCTCCTGGCTGGCCTTTCTAGTGTTTTATCTGCGCGGACAGATCCTCCTGTATGGCGATGCGGTAGCACATATCAACATTGCACGGCGCGTGTTCGACTCGCGAACACCCGGTCCGCTGGAGCTGGGGACGGTCTGGCTTCCGCTGCCGCACCTGCTCATCCTCCCGCTTGTGATTTCGAAATGGATGTGGCGCACCGGAGTGGGCGGCTCCATACCATCGCTAGCCGCGCATGTGGCCGGCACGCTGGGAATCTTCCGGCTCGTAAACGTTGGATTGGGCAGCATCCCGCAATGGAGGCGCGAGGCCCGCGTGGCGGCCTGGCTGGCTGCGCTGGCCTTTGCCGCCAATCCCAACCTGCTCTATCTCCAGTCCACCGCGATGACCGAGCCGGTTTTCCTGGCCCTGTTTGTCTGGACGGCGGTGTTCTTCTCCCAATTCTTCTTTCAGCTTTACCGTGGCGATGATCGCTGTGCGCAGCGCAACCTGCTGGCCTGCGGCGTCGTGCTGCTGCTCGGAGTCTTTACCCGCTACGACGGGTGGTTTGCCGCTGCTGTCTTCGGAGTTGCCGCCCTGGGAGCGCTGGTGTGGCAGGCGAGGCGTCGAGGCCTGCCCGCGCTGCATACCATCGTGGAGCGCCCATGGAGACGGGTGCTCGTGAAGTTTGCCTGCCTGATAGCGGTGGGGCCCGCAGCGTGGCTCATCTGGAACGCCGCGGGTTTTGAGGGCCCGCTGGCCTTCGCCACGGGGCCGTACTCGGCGCGCGCCATCGAGCAGCGGACGCACAAGCCGGGCGAGCCCTATCATCCGGGGTGGAAGAGTCCGAAAGTCGCAACCATCTTCTTTGTCGAGTCGGGCCAGCTCAATATGGCGGGTAATTGGGAAAGCCATTCGTGGCAGCGGAAGACCTGGCTGTGGGCAGCCGTGCTTGCTTCGGCGCTGATCGTGATCTATCTGCGGCCCCTCTGGCCGTGGCTCCTGTTGTGGACGCCGGTCCCGTTCTACGTCCTCTCGATGACCTGGGGAAGCGTGCCGATCTTCCTGCCGATCTGGTGGCCGTATTCCTATTACAACGTTCGCTACGGCACGCAGTTGGTGCCGGCGTTCGTAGTGTTGTTCGCTCTGCTAGTATTCGCGTGGTTGACGCGAATCAGCAGCCGCTGGCTGCGGGCGAGCGCGGTTGCGCTGGCGGCGATGTTAGTGATCTTCAGCTACCTCACGGCATGGCGCGAAACGCCGATTTGTCCGCGTGAGGCTCTGGCTAACTCGCGCACCCGCATCAGCCTGGAGCGCAGGCTGGCGGCTGAACTGGAGAAGCTACCGCCGGGTGCGACGCTGCTGATGTACATGGGCGCGCACAGCGGTGCACTTCAGCGGATCGGCATGCCCCTGCGCCGCACCATCAACGAGACCAACCGCCACGTGTGGGAGCCGGCGCTCGAGCATCCGGCCGAGGCCGCGGATTTCGTGATCGCCGGCGAAAGCGACGCCGTGTACCAGGCGGTGCGCTCTCGCCCGCAGAATCTGGAGGTGGTGGCTTTCGTCGAGGTGCAGGGACAGCCGGCGGTCACCATCTATCACAGTTTGGTGAAGGGTGCGCGAAGGTAGGGCGTACAATCCTCTCTCCATGCCTTCACTGCCCTTTGTAAAGGCCACGGCCTGTGGCAATGACTTCATCCTGATTGAAGGCGAACACGCCGAGCCGGCGCAGATGCCCGCGCTCACGCGCAGCATCTGCGAGCGGCATCTGGGCGTAGGGGCGGATGGCGTCGAGTGGCTCTTCCCCGATAGCGGCGCCGAGGCCGACGTCCGCGTCCGGCTCTACAACGCCGACGGTTCCGAGGCGGAGGTGTCGGGTAATGGGACACGCTGCGTTGCCGCCTGGCTGGCGCATCAGACTGGCAAGAAGGAATTGCGGATTCGCACCGATGCCGGCATCAAGGCCTGCACCCTGATCGCGCATCGCGGGATGCAATTCGAATTCCGGACCAGCATGGGCGAGGCCAGGGTTGGCGATCCGAAGACATTCCGGCTCTGGTCGGGCGAGGTGACCGGAGTGCCGGTCGCGTTGGGAAATCCCCACTTCGTGGTAACGGTGGAGGAATTCAAGCCGGGCTGGCAGCGGGAGGCGATGGAGATCGGCGCCCATTCGAGTTTCCAGCAGGGGGCCAATGTCGAGTTCGTAAAGGTGAGGAACCCCGCGGAGATCGAGATTCGGATCTTTGAGCGAGGCGCGGGTGAGACCCAGTCTTCTGGGACCGGCTCTTGCGCTGCCGCAGTGGCCGCTATCGTTGCAGGGAAGGCGCGATCACCGGTGAAGGTGGTCAGCCCCGGGGGGGCGCAGATCGTGGAGTGGGAGCGGGAGGTGGTCCTGACCGGGCCAGCGCAGATCCTGTCCCAGGGCGAGTTCTTCCTGTGACAACCGTGGAACTTTGAGGTGCAGCCCCGATCAGGCCCTGAAAGGGCGCGCGTTCAGCCTCGCCGATGACAGCCCTGAGCGGTGAGCGGCATCTCCTCGACCTTCGCGCCGCTCCGCTCCTGCTACAATTCCCCGCCGCCCATGCCGGCATTCATTCTGCTCGCCACCTCGTCGTCAGCCCAGCGCCGCACCCTGCTGGCCGCGGCTCTTGGCTGGATGCTGGACGCCTTCGACGTCATGCTCTACTCCATGGTGCTGACCCACATCATGCTCGACCTGGGCATGAGCAAGGCCACCGGTGGACTGCTCAACACCTTCACGCTGCTGGCTTCTGGCATCGGAGGCCTCTTGTTCGGCTTCATCGCCGATCGTCTCGGCCGCCGCTCCGCCCTCATGCTGAGCATCCTCACCTATTCCATCTTTTCCTTCGCCTCTGGCCTTTCCACCTCCATCCTCATGCTCGCCTGTTTTCGCTTCGTCCTGGGCCTGGGCATGGGAGGAGAGTGGAACACCGGCGCTACCCTGGTCGCCGAAACCTGGCCCGGAGAACTGCGCTCCCGGGCTCTAGCCATGGTGCAGAGTTCATGGGCCATCGGCTACGCCGCGGCTGCGTTGGTCAGCGGCATCGTCCTCCACTACTCCAATTGGCGCATGGTTTTTTTTATTGGCATCCTGCCTGCCCTGGTCACTCTGTGGATCCGCAAAGACGTTCCCGAATCCCACCTCTGGGAGCGCCGCCAGCCGAGCGCTGCGGCGCACGCGAGCCGTGGCTTCATCCCCGCTCTTCTGTTTTCCTCGTATCTGCGCAATACGCTCGCCCTGCTGCTGCTCAACCTCTTTGGCCTGTTCGGGTGGTGGGGCCTGTTCACCTGGATTCCGCCCTTCCTCTCCCTCCCTGTCTCCCAGGGGGGACGCGGCTTCGGCCTCATGGGAACCACTGGCCTGCTGGTCTTTCTCAACCTGGTGGGCATGCTGCCGGGATACCTTACCTTCGGCTGGATGGCGGAGAAGTTGGGCCGCAGAAGATCCTTCCTGCTTTACCTGCTCGGTGCGGCCCTGATGATCCCCATCTATGCCAACGTTACCCACCCCGTGCTCATTATGGTGATGGGCGCGGTAGTAGCTTTTCTGGGAACCGGATTCTTCTCCGGATCCGGACTGGTGGGCAGCGAACTGTTTCCCACCCAGATCCGCGCCCGCGCTCTGGGCTTCACCTACAACGGCGCGCGCATGCTCAGCGCGCTGGCGCCCTTCGTCATCGGGCGCTTGGGACAGGCCCACGGCCTCAGCTTCGCGTTCCTGCTGAGCGCCTTGTCGTTCCTGCTGGCCGCCATCGCCTCCCAGTTCCTGCCCGAGACCAAAGGCGCCACGCTCGCCTGAGCACCTGCCTCCCCTGCGGTCCGCCTTGATTGCTGATCTCTTGTTTCTTCCTCACTCGATCGGCTCCACCACCACTGCGGGCGCCTGCTTTTCCGGTAACTGAATCAGGACGGTCGCCGAGAGCACCAGCACGATTCCAGCGATCTGGCTGGGACGCACGATCTCCCCCAGCGCAAAAAATGCAATGAGGATGGAGAATACGGGCTCCAGGCAACTGGTCACGATGGCACGCGTGGGATCCAGGTTCTGCAGGCCGGCAAAATAAAACGAAAACGGCAGCAGGATCGACATCACCGAGAACAGCGCCAGAAACAGCCACTGCCCCCCCGTGTAGTGCGCCGCCGCGATTTTCCAGGGCGGGTTGATCCCCAGCCAGAACAGCGCCGTCCACAGGAACACATACAGCAGGACCTTCCAGCGGTCATGGTGATCGAGCAGGCTGGGCGCATACACGTTGTAGAAAGCGAACGAAAATGCCGCTAGCTCCGCGGCCACCAGCCCCACCGTATCCATCTGGAAGCCGCCGGCGCGGACTAATCCGATCACCAGGGCAATGCCCACCATCGCCAGCGCCACCGAAATCACTCTCATCACCGTGGCTCGCTGCCGCCCCCGCGCCACCAGGTAGAGCAGCACCCACACCGGAGCGGTGTATTGCAGCACAATCGCCGTTCCCACATTGGTTCGCTGGATGGCCAGATAGTAGAAGTAATTGGACGCCACCACCCCGAATATCGCCAGCGCCAGCGCACGCCCCAGATCCTGGCGGGAAAATCGCAACCCCGCTCTTCCGCGCCGCAAAAGCAGCGCCGGGGCCAACACCAGCAGCGAGATCGTGGTTCGGCTCTGCGCCAGGACCAGCGGGTCGATCGCCGCCAGTCCCTTGCCTGAACCCAGGCGTCCGGTAAACGCTGCGCGCCCCAGGCTGGCGGAAATTCCCCAGCACAGCGCCGCCGCGGCAATGAACAGGTAGCCGCGTACCGCGTGCGCCTCACTTCGATAGGACTTGGTCGATTTCGTCGGGGTCAAATCCGATCAGCACCTCATCCCCAACCACCAGGGTGGGCGTGGAGCGGCTATTGTATTTGTGAACCAGTTCTTCGACCGCTTCCCGATCGGTAGAAACATCCCGGTCCTCAAATTCAATGCCTCGTTCCGACAAATAGGCCTTGAGGGCGTGGCAGGGGGGACAGCCCGGTTGGGTGAAGACGACGACCTTCTTTTGCGTCATAAAGGGACCGCTGCTGGCAATCCTACACTAAGCTGTCTGACGCTGGACGCCGATTGCCGAAGGTGAACCTGAGGTGTCAGTCTTCCACTTACTCGTTTGCCGGACTACCCATCCCCTCCAGCTCTATTTCTGCCGTGATCTTCGCTGTCTTTTCCAGCATGGCCGAGACCGAGCAGTACTTCTCCTTTGACAGCCGCACCGCATCCTCTACCGCCTTGCGCGATACCCGCCCGCTCACGCGATAACGCAATCGAATCTCGGTGTACACCATGGGCGGATCTTGGGCCCGTTCTCCTTCCGCCGACACCTCCACGCGCGTGAACGCCTCGCGTTTCTTGCGCAGGATGGTCACCACGTCGGAGGCCGTGCAGGCGCACAGCCCGATGAGCACCAGCTCCACCGGACTGTTTGCGCTCTTGTCGCTGCCCGCATCCACCACGATCGCATGGTGGCTGGTCGCCTCGGCGAGGAAACGCTCGTTGTCCGTCCAACTGGCAGATGCTGTGATCATAGCCGCCTACCCCGATCCTTAGCGTGTGTTGTCCGTTTGCGGCTCAGGATGAATGAGCACGCGAAACAACTCCGGCGCTTGCTGTTTGAAGCGAATCTCCAGCGCCGTCATCACCTCGTGCACGCGCGACAGCGGCAACTCGTCCCCCATGGTGCAATGGCACGAGACGTACAGCTTGCCGCCCACTCGCTTGAAGCGCATCTCGTGTACGTCCTTGACCTCGGAAAATTGCAGCGCGATCTCCTTGAGCCTGCGCTCCAGCGCCGCGTTCTGCACCAATTCGTCGCCGGTCTCGATGGTTGCCGGCTCGCTCTCGATGTGCGTCAGGATGGTCGAGATCTCCCCGATCTGTTCCCGCATCTCGTTTTCCAGCTGCGTCACCCGGTCATGCGCCTGCTTCAGCGGCAGGGTCTCCTGCATCTCCAGGTGCTGCTCGACGTGCAGCCTGCCGTGCAGGTCCTGGATGCTGATGTCGTGCACTCCCAGGTTATGCCTTGCCGCTACTGCGCGGATGCGATCGAAGATGTTCTCCCCGCGCACCTCCCGCGGCAACGAGTGCACCACCACATCCGCGTCAGGCAGTATTCCCCGCACCGCCGAGGTCACCTCCCCCACCACCTGCTCCGATTTCTGAAAGGTCACGTTTCGGCTCAGGCCCACCGAAAGGTCCGCGAAAAAGCGATTGCCCGCCCGCCGTATGCGTGCCCGGTCCACCTCCAGCACCCCAGGTACGCCGGACACGGCCTCGATCACCCGCGCCCGCGCTCCCTTGGGAGCCGCATCGAGCAGAGCGTCGGTAGTTTGCCGCGCCAGCCGCCAGCTTACCGAGATCACCACTCCGGCAACGAACAGCGCAGCGATGGGATCGGCTCTCTCCAGCCAGCGGATCTGGTAATGTTCGCCCGCCCACACCAGAACTAGGCCCAGAATCACCACCGCGCTCGACCAGATGTCGGTGCGGAAGTGGAGCGCGTCGGCCTGCAGCGCCTGGCTGTCATACTTGTCGGCGATTCGCTGCAGGGCCCGCGAACGCCACCAGTCCACTCCAATCGAGAAGCCCATCACGGCGAATGCCGCCAGCGAGGGCTCGATCTCCACCGTCCGGAAGAACAGCCGCTGGATCGCTTCCCAGATAATCCACGCGCAGGTCAGCAGCAGCAGCCCGGTCTCCAGGAATGCCGAGAAGCTCTCGATCTTGCCGTGACCGTACTGATGTTCGGCGTCCGCCGGCTTGTCCGAGACCCGCACCGATAGCAGGGTGATGACCGCCGCCACCAGGTCGAGCCCCGAGTGCAGCGCCTCAGAGAGAATTCCCAGGCTGCCTGTGCTTATGCCCACCACGATCTTCAGCAGCGTCACCGCAACCGCTGCCCACACCGAGTTCTGCGCCACCGAGCGCTTCTCCGTGCGTATCGCGCTGCCGCTGAGCGTAGCTGTGTCGGGCATAAGCCACCTGATTATCGCCGTTTCGCGCAGATGGAGCCAAGCTTAACTCGCCGGGATCGCGCTCCCTTGCGCCCCGAAACTGCCGGGCTGAATGTGCTACGATGGCCTCGCCAACCTGCATGCGTTTCACGATCGGAGACAATTCAGAATGCGATTTTCCGCTGTGCTCCTCTTGTTTATTTCCACTCTTGTCCTAGGCCAGCAGGCAGCAACCCCGCCTGCTCCGCCGGCCACGGCCGCGGACATTCCGCCTACGGCCCCGGTCATCACCATCAATGGCCTCTGCGATCACAAGCCCGCGACCGGCGCTGCCCCAGCCGATTGCAAGACCACCGTCACCCGCGCCGAGTTTGAGCGCCTGGCCAGCTCACTCAGCCCCAATCTTCCTCCCGCGGCCCGGCAGCGGCTTGCCGACGAATATACCAAGGCGCTCATTTTCTCCGCCGAGGCCAAGAAACGCGGGCTCGACAGCGGCCCACGTATCGACGAGATCATGCGCTTTGTGCGCATGCAGATCGTCTCTCAGGATCTGGTCAAGCAGCTGCAGCAGGAGGCTAGGCCCACTCCTGAGCAGATCGCCCAGTACTACAAGGATCATGAAGCGCAGTATCAGGAGGTCGCGCTGAAGCGGATCTTCATTCCCAAGAACCGGGCTGAAGCCAAGCCGGACGAGAAGCCCGACGAGGCGGCTCTGGCCACGAATGCGGAAAAGATCCGCGCCCGTGCCGTCGCCGGGGAGGATTTCGACAAGCTGCAGAAGGAAGTCTTCGACGCCGCTGGTTTCAAGACTCCTCCCCCCACGACCATTCCCTCCTGGCGGCGGCAGTCCGTGCCCGCCAGCCAGGCTTCGGTGTTCGACCTCAAGCCGGGTGAGGTCTCTTCGGTGCTCTCCGAAGCCATCGGCATGTACATCTATCGCCTCGAGTCCAAGCGCACCATCCCCCTGGAGCAGGTGAAGTCGGAGATCGAGTCCAACCTATCGCAGGAAAAGTTGTCGGCGGAGATGCAGTCCATCGCCTCCGGCGTCAAAACCGAGCTCAACGAAGCCTACTTCCAGGGCGCGCAGCGTCCGCCGGTCGATGCTTCGGCAGCCCAGCCCGGCGCGCCCAAGGCTGCTGTTGCCGCCCAACCGGCTCCCGCGAAACCCGCAGCCCGCAAGGACCCAGCAACGCAATCCAAGTGACCAGTGCCGCCAAACCTGCTGTCGTAGTGACCGGCATCTCCGGCAACCTCGGAATCCGGTTGCTGCGGCAGTTGTCTGGCTTTGAGGTCATCGGCGTGGACGTGTATCCCCCGCACAGCGATCCTCCCCAGCGTTTCGAGACCATGGACCTGGGACTGGAGTCCTCCTGCCGGCAATTGGTCCACCTGCTGCGCGACAGCGGCGCTCGCGCGCTCGTTCACCTCGCCTTCGTGCTCGATCCCCTTCGCACCGGCGTGCTCGATCTCAACCGCATGTGGCAGATCAACGTCGCCGGGACTGCCCGCGTGATGGAAGCCATCACCGAGGTGAATCGCAGCGGAGGCCAGGTTGAAACCTTCATCTTTCCCAGCAGCGTCTCCGCCTATGGCCCCCTGACCCCTGGGCCGGTGCGCGAAACCCATCCCCTGGGCGCGCACACGCTGCCCTATGCAATCCACAAGAAGGAATGCGACGACGTCGTGCGCCATCGCGCCAAGAATCTTGCCCGTTGCACCACCTACCTGCTGCGCCCGCACATCTTTACCGGGGCAACCATGCAGAACTACATGGTGGGAGCGTTGCGCGGCACGCCGACCGGCAAGAGCCCGCGCGCCGAGAAGATGCGCCAGCAGGGCCGGCGCCTGCCCATGCTGCTGCCGCGGGGCGAAGACTACCTCAACAACACCGTCCAGTTCGTGCACGTGGACGACGTCGCTCGTCTGCTCGCCTACCTCCTCCGCCAGCCCGGCAAGGGAAACGAGTTGCTGATCTTCAACGTTGCTGGCCGCGGCCTTCCTCTAACCATCCAGGAATGCGCCCGCATCTCCGGCCAGCGGATTGTGCAACTGCCCGGCAAGTGGATGTGCCGGACCGCGCTGAAGTATTACTGGAATCGCGGCATCTCCGGCGTGCCTCCGGAGGCCTTCCCTTACCTGATTGGCTCCTACACCATGGATACCACGCGCCTGCAGAAGTTTCTCGGCAACAACTACGCGCAGGTGATCCAGTACACCGTCGAAGACGCGCTGCTTGACAGTTTCCGTAGCGAGGAGGAATCGCGCATCTTCGCCCGCAACCTGGAAGCCAGGACCAGGGAGACCGCCCGCACCCGCGCCTGATCTCTCACTTCTTCCCCCGATACAGCCCGGCAATCCCCAAACTGTAAGGAGTCCAGGAGACCTGGCGGAATCCCGCCTCCCGCATGCGCGCCACCATCTCTTCGGGGGGCGGAAAGCGCGCCACCGAAACGGGCAGATAGGCATACGGTCCCCTGACTCCGGAAATCACCGTACCCACCTTCGGCAGCACCTGC
>Ga0187788_10000169_pt1 | contig 17101 bp, 13 predicted proteins | sample 1015_BV01_MP10_2_FD_133008 | JGI IMG/M metagenome (GOLD analysis project Ga0187788, IMG submission 133008) | Tropical peat soil microbial communities from peatlands in Department of Meta, Colombia - 1015_BV01_MP10_20_MG | ecosystem: Environmental > Terrestrial > Soil > Wetlands > Peat | place...
AGAATCGGTAAAATCATACGGTTAAGTGAATCCGAATGCATGAGGCGCGCGTCTGATGTGTATGGACTGGCGCGAGAAGGTCGACGCCTCGACAGCCTTCGACACTCCAGAGTTCGGCTCGCAATCCCCAGATCTCCGCCGCGAGCGCCTCCAACCGATGCGGCCGACGTTTCCTGCCCCAAGATCCATTAGCCAAATCGCACCGAGCCGATATGCCGAGCTGCTGGAAGTCTCCAAGGTTGTCGCCTGTCATCGGAATCTGGACGAATTGTTTCAGGACTTGGCACGCCACCTGCACTCGGTAGTTGAATTTCACTACCTGAGCGTGGTCCTGCACGATCCCCTTCGCGACGTAATGCGCTTGCACGTTCTGGAGGCGCAGGGACTGGGCAAGGCGCATCCTGGCATGGAGTTCTCGGTGGATGAGTCTCCCTCGGGCTGGGTCTGGAAGAACCAGCGGCCGCTCTTTGTGCCCGACATAGACAAGGAAGTGCGGTTCAGCCGGCCTATCTCCATTGTACGAGAGTACGGAGTCCGATCCTTCTGCAGCTTCCCTCTAACCACACCTCGCCGCCGTCTCGGAGCCTACAGTCTGGGGAGCAGGCAGGTGAATGCTTATAGCAAGTCCGACCTGGAAGTCCCGCTGCTGGTGGCCGAACAGGTGGCGGTGGAGAACGCGCTCAACTATCAAGAGGCTAGGGAACTGCAACGGCAAGTGGTTCGTGAGCGCGACCATCTCCGGCTGCTGCTGGAAGTCAACAACGCTGTGGTCTCCAACCTGTCCCTTTCCGAGCTGGCACGCGCCATTCCCGCACGAGTCCGCACGGCAATGCAATGCGATGCCGCCTGTCTCTCCCTCCCCGATACGGATGGTGTGCATTTGCGAATCTGTGGGCTCGACTTCCCCCAAGGAAGGGGTTTCCTGCACGAAGCGATGGTTCTTCCCGTGGAGGGCACCAGTCCGGGAACGGCGTACAGTACGGGCCAGCCGCTGATGTGGGGCCGGGCACCGGCTGCGTTGCATCTCCTAGCCATGGAGGCCAACGCCGGCGAAGGCTTCCAGTCCGGCTGCTTCTTACCGCTGATTCGACGCGACCGCAAACTCGGTGTTTTGCACCTGCTGGATCGCAAGAGTGATGCGTTTGCCGAGCAGGATGTTGACTTTCTCCGCCAGGTGGCGAGCCAGGTTGCCATCGCGCTGGAGAATGCGCTCGAGTACGGGGAGATCAGCCGGTCCCGGGAGAGACTCGCCAACGAGCGGCTCTACCTGCGTGATGAAATCCGTACCGAGCATAACTTTGAAGAAATTCTGGGCGAAAGCGCGGTTCTGAAGCGGGTTCTCAAGCAGGTAGAAACGGTCGCTCCGGCGCAGTCCACGGTTCTCATTCAAGGAGAAACCGGCACGGGCAAGGAACTCATCGCGCGGGCTATTCACAACCTGAGCTCGCGGCGCGACCACATCTTCGTCAAACTGAATTGTGCCGCCATTCCTTCCGGGTTGCTGGAGAGCGAGCTTTTCGGACACGAAAAGGGAGCGTTTACAGGCGCCATCAGCCAGAAAATCGGACGCTTTGAGCTAGCCAACACCGGAACTCTGTTTCTGGACGAGATTGGTGACATTCCGCTGGAATTGCAGCCCAAGTTGCTGCGCGTCCTGCAGGAGCAGGAGTTCGAGCGCCTGGGAAGCAACCGGTCGCTTCACGTAGATGTAAGGCTGATCGCCGCCACCAACCAGGACCTGGCAGGAATGGTGGAGCAGAACCAGTTCCGGGCTGATCTCTACTACCGGCTCAACGTCTTTCCGATTCACCTTCCGCCGCTGCGTGAACGGGCGATTGATATTCCGCACCTGGTGAAGCATTTCGCGGCTAAGCATTCCGAGCAGATGAACAAGAAGATCGAATATGTGCCCGAAGAAGTGCTGGAATCGCTGGTCCAGTATGACTGGCCGGGCAATATTCGCGAGCTGCAGAATTTGATTGAACGCGCCGTGATCTTATCGTCAGGCCCGGCACTACACGTGCCGCCGGGCGAGCTGAAGCCGCTGCGAAGGAAGGCAGCCAGAAAAGGGAGGCGGTTCAGCACCCTGGAAGAAGCGGAGCGCGAGCACATCGCGGAGGTCCTGCGGGAAACGCAATGGGTGCTGGGGGGCGCGGACGGCGCAGCGGCCCGTCTTGGGGTTCCCAGAACTACTCTAATCTACAAGATGAGACGCCTGGGAATTCCGCGACAGCCGGAATAGCTGCCGTCGATATCCGACTCAGGGAACCGAGGTCGAGGCCGTTTCTCTGCCACTGACGTCCTTGAACGACGGCAGTTGCGAGGCATCCTAGCTGCCGCCGCGAGCCTTGATCAATGGCCGTCGTAACGCAAGTCGGACGATTTAACATCGTTTGGCCTCCACCGTAAGCCCAGTCCCCAACGAAAGGAATTGTGGCTGAACTGAGATCCTCACCCAGGTTAGGTTGGGGAGTGCACAGCCTCTGTCAGTTGTATGCTTACAGCTGATCGCGCGAAGCGGTCTGTATTGAATGAATTGCAGACTAGGAGAGAGGAGTTGCGACATTGCGATCGAGCAGGAGCGCTGTCGGTGCGTGTCGATCCTTCGACGGGACTCGAGTGCGAAAGGGCCGGGCAAGGAACGAAGACGATTGCGCGAGACCATCCGACCGGCGTATGGAACGGTCTCGCTCCAGGTGCAAACTTCAGCGCGCAACGAGAGTGTCCGCCAGGGCCACGCAGATTGTCAGATTTTGCTAGCTCTTTCTACCCAGTTCCTTTTCGGTCCGCTCCTACGGTGATGTGCGCCTGCCCTTTGCGTTCATCAGTGGAAGAACTACGATGAAAATGCTCGGTCGAGTGGCATCATTCAGGCATCGAGAACAGCGATCCAGGAAAGAAGGCCGCGACCCTGTTTCCATTCCTATGCCGAAAGTCTCGACAATAGCTAGCAAGCTGGATAAGGCGGCACCCGAGCAGCTGCAGCGTGCCCTCGTGGACTTGCTGCCACGGGGCGCGTCGCACGAAGAGCGTGTTTCCATCATCACTGCTGCCCTGCAAAGTCCTATGGGCCGAGAGATGCGGAGCGACCTGGGCGGATGGATCACCGACCGGTTGGTTCCAGTCGAGCGCCTGGTTCCGGAAGCCTATGCGGCGTGGCGTCCACCGGTGCGGGACGCCATGCTGTTTGTAGTCAGCCATCTCTCCGACGAGAGACTCGCACCCAAGCTTCTGGAACAGCTTGAGCTGCCGGCCAACACTCGCTTAGAGGAACGCCTGTTAAGACTGATCGCCAAAGTTCCTGGTCTGCAAAAGCTGGGGCAGGTAATAGCGCGCAACCGCCATCTCCGTCCAGCACTGCGGAAAGCGCTCTCGGAGTTGGAGAACGGTATCCACGACGTAGATGCACCGGGGGTGTGCGCGATCATTCGACAGCAGCTGGGCTCTGCGCTGGACAGGTTTGCCGTCGAGATCGAGCCCGCCGTGCTGTCGGAAGCCAGCGTCAGTGCGGTCGTCCGGTTCACGTGGCGCAATCCCCACACCGGAGTACGGGAGCGAGGTGTATTCAAAGTCCTCAAGCCGCACATACCGCTGTTCTTCAACCAGGACATGGAGTTGCTGCAGAACCTCGCGCAGTTCTTTGGGCGTAAGCATCACGAGTACGGTCCAGCCGTACGCTTGATCCCTGATACCTTCAGAAAAGTCCGGCGGCTGCTGCAACACGAGGTGAACTTTCCACGGGAACAGAAGACATTGCTGGAAGCGTGGGAATTGTACCGGAGAGTTCGCGGCGTACGAATTCCGCGCCTGATGCGGCCTTTGTGCACGGCCACGATCACCGCTATTTCCGAGGAGACGGGAACCAAAGTGACGGATGCTGCTGCCCGCATGCCGGGATGGCGTCGCAGCCAGGTAGCCGACCAGCTCATCGAGGCGCTGGTGGCGGTCCCGCTCTTCGCATCGAGTGAGCAGTCCTTGTTCCACGCCGATCCCCATGCCGGCAACCTGCTCTACGACAGCCGCACCGGGGAGCTGATCCTCATCGATTGGGCGCTGCGTGAAAGGCTGACGCAGGGCCAGCGCCGTTATCTTGGCCTGCTGTTCCTGATGGTGGCCTTGCGCGATCCGGTCGGCGCTTCGTTCGCAATTACTGCCCTGGCCGAACGACGCATTCCTCGCAGGTCGCGGCAGGGACAGACGATCCATCACAGTGTGAGTGACTTTCTCGACCGCCTGCCACTGGCGCACCTCCCCAGCGCGGTTGATGCCATGCGACTGCTGGAAGAGGTCGCGCTGAAGGGCATACGCTTCCCTGCGGCCTTAATCATGCTGTCGAAGGTGCTGTTTACACTCGACGGAATTCTGCAGGACATTGGGGGAACCAGCGCCTCGATGGGGCTGGTTATGGCGCGGCACATTGCACGCCACTGGTTGACAGACCGCAAGGCCTTCGCCTCGCCGCTCACGCGCACCGACTGGATCACGGTGCAATGCAGCGCACTGCTCTATGGGAGCCGATTGTGGCTAAAAGGCGAGCAGGCGATCGTCAACCGGTTCCTGTCCGCAACTTCAGCGGCTGATAGGGCGCCGGCAGAAGCACTGCAGCCGAGCTGAATGGGATTTCAGGCGGAAGAGTCTCGGTCCCGGCCGGCTGACGCTTCCGCCAGCCGCTCCGCAATGATGGTATACACGGAGGGATTGAAGACCAGTCCAATGTGCGTGCCAGAAACTTCGTAGTCGTTCTCCCGCTCACCGGTTCGACAGCATCGCCAGTCCACGATTCCGTCATCTCGCGTGTAAATCGCGGTCTGCATCACATCGGCCGTCATCTCGGCGCGCGCGCAATTGACAAAATCGCAGGTGCAGCGGGCGGTGTAGCAGTCAGGAAGCACCTCTCGGCCGTGCAGGTTGATGATGTGCTCGCGAACTGCGGTGGCCGCACGGATGACGCTCTGGTGCATGACGGCGCCGCGGAAGGGAGCCGCCAACGTAATCACGGAGGCGATGTCGTCCGGCCGCTGTGCGGCCAGGGAACGGGCCATCACCCCGCCCAGACTGTGTCCTACCAGGTGGACCTTCCGCCGCGTCTGTTTGAGGGCCTTTTCGACAGTGGCGGTCAGGCGATACTTGATCAGTAAGTTGGGGCACTCGGCGTTCAACCCGATGCCGGAGACATAAGAGCGGTAGCCGATGCGTGCTAACCAGGAGCTCAGGTGTGTGAGATAGAGATCGGTGCCCAGAAAGCCTGGGATAACGACTACCCCCGAGTCATCACCTCGGGGGATGCCCAGACCATAGAAGACGGGCGAGGCATGCAGCAGAAGAAGTTCGGCGCCGAACAGCGTCTCCTTCCAGATGGGCATGTCAGTGCCGTTTTCTTCGCCGGTGATCCTGGGTTGCCGCGGTGCCATAGGGGGTCGTGTCGCTGCTCGTTTTCTTGCCACTCTGTCTGAAGCTACTCCTGAGACCGGGCTCACGGCAACTCCGGGGGATGGAACAGACGTGCCGCTGGTACCTCCAACGGCACGTCCCTCGATCATGCCGCGCCAAGCCCGACGCTCCGTGCCAGACAGCTCGCTCGCTTAAGCGACTGCATGAGCATGAGCATGAGCCTGCGCCGTTTTGCGGCGAACCGCGTGCTTCACGCGGCGCTCGGACATGTGTCTCGAGCCGGCGCGAGGCTTTACGACTGAGTCAATCAACGCCTTCTCAGCATCGACGAAGCTCTTGACTCCCTCTCCTGTGATGTTGGCCATGGGCAGCAACCGGGCGGGATTCAACAGCTCCATCGTCTTGGTAGCCGCTTTCAGGTTCACGTTCATCTGCTGGCCGGCGGTATCCAGGAGTTTCTTCTGGGCGTCGATGAAGGCGTTGCTGGCATCGCGGGCAAGTTTGGCCAGCGCGGTCTTCTTCACCACTCGGGCATGCTTGTCGGGCCTGCCGCTGGTCAAACGCGTTGTCTCTTCTGCCACAACGTCAAGGAACCTCTTCTGGGCGTGAACGAACGCTTCCATCGCCTGACGGGCGAGATCGACCAGATGCGTGCCGCCGGAGGTGGCCTTCTTGGTATCTTCCAGCCAGTCCAGCGTCTGTTTGCTAGTGATCTTGAGGAAATCGTGATGCATGCCCAGGAAAGTATCGATCGTACGGCGCATCAGGTCGGTCACGGCGACGGCGGGCACGGAGCCGGTGACGCGCTCCCGGACACCGTTCATCACGATGTCATTCTCCTGCTGCGCCAGGTTGAGCAGAATTCTCTGCGCCTCGATGAAGCTCGAGGTACCTTCAACCGCCAGTTCAGTCAGAATGGCCACGGGAGAATGTTCAGGATCCGACAGTCCCTCCCGCAGACTTTTCATGGCAACCGCGTTCTGGCGCATTGCCAGGTCGACCAGGATTCGTTGGGTGGCAAAAAAGCTTTCGACCCCCTGTTGTACCCAACCAGATAACAGGGCAAGGAAAGAAGATGGATGAGTATGAGTGGCGGGGCCGGGCTTGCTTTCTCTTGGCATGAAGGCCTCCGTTCTATGCTGCACTGCAGCATCGACAATAATCTAGTATTATCCAGAAAATGTGTCAATATTTGAGTTGGCTTATTGCAGTGCGTCAATGGATCCAGGTTTATGAAACCTGCTGCCGTGATTATTCGCAAGTACGGAAACCGCAGACTTTACGACACATCCAGCAGCCGATACATCAAGCTTGAGGACATCGCGACCCTGATCCGAAATGGGAAAGACGTGCAGGTAATCGATGCGACGAGCGGGGAAGATGTGACTCGCATCACGCTGACCCAGATCATCGTGGAGGATGCCAAGAACCAGCCGGCAGGTCTGCCGCTGGAATTGCTTCGGCAGTTGATCGTGGCCACCGACCACGTGGGACGAGAATTTGTCATGTGGTACCTGAAATCTGCCTTCAACGCTTACCAGAAAGTGCAGAGCGCATTGGACAGCGGCCTCACCGAGGTGCGCTCGGCCGCGCTATCGCCGCTGGACACGTTGAAAGAGTTCCTGGGCGGAAGAACCGCCGAGAAGCCAGGCCCAAACGAGGTGCAGCGACTGCACGAGCGGGTCAGCGAACTGAAACACCGCCTGAAGAAGAACGCAGGCCGGGTCAAGCGCCGCGAGCGGCAGCCCAGAACTAAGTGAGCTGGGCGCACGAATTCGATGTTGCCTGGCGCTCGTCCGCCGTGTCGTCCCAGGCAGACGTTGATGCAAGGGGGATGAAGCTCATTGCTCGTTCGGCGAGGGCTGTGATCGTCAAGCTGGGGTTCACACCCAGATTGGCGGCTACCACGGACCCATCGCAGACATACATGTTGCGGTATCCGAACACTCGATGGCGATGGTCCACGACCCCGTGTTCCGGCGAATCTGCGATGGCGCAACCGCCAATGCAATGGGCGGTACTGGGCACGTTGAACAGCACCTCGGGCAACATGCTCATAGCCGTTCCCCCGGTGAACTGCGCGAACCGCTCGGCGAATCGGTTGGCCTGGGGAATGAAGGTCGGCACCTTCTTGCCGCGGCTCACCAGGAACTTTCTGAATGGCCAAAACCACGGCCGCTCCCAGCGCATGTTGATGTGACCTTCGAGCGCCTGCATGCAGAGCAGAATGACGCTTTCCCTGGCCCATCCCCACGGCTGGAACAGGCGCATCGTCTTGAATGGATGCCTCAGGAGTGAAGCCACGACATTCTTCATCCAGAGTGCGATGCGCGTCACTCCCGGCCGGCCGCTGGTCAGGATTGTTGCCAGCAAGCTCATGGCGTCGGAACCGCTCGGGTAGCGCACCGCCTCCACGTGGGTGTGCTCGTCGATATAGACCCCGGACCCGATTGCCACACCCTTCGAGAGATCCTCGCAGTAGCCTGGTATCCGCACTCCGATCAACGATTCGGAATTTGTGCGAACGCGGTTTCCGAGCTGGTTGCTGATGGCCGGCAGCGCGCCCTGCTCCCGCAAGTGAAACAGCAGTTCCATCGTTCCCAGCGATGAAGCGGCAAAGACTATGCCACGGCATGTGAAGCGCTTGCGTTGTCGTGGGGTCCATGAGGTCGAGCGGAGGGTGCGAACTTCGTACCCCGCGCCTCCGTCCAAAGCGGCAGAGAGCGGCTGTACCCGCACCACCTTGGTCTCCGGAAAGACCTGGGCACCGTTTTTCTCCGCCAGGTACAAATAGTTGAAGTCCAGGCTGTTTTTGGCGCCGTGAGGGCAGCCCATGATGCAGCCGCCGCAGGCGATGCACGTCGTTCGCTCCGGCCCGCTCCCGCCGAAGAATGGGTCGGGAAAAACGCTGCCACCGGGTTCTCCTTTTTCGGGTTCGAATATGGCAACGGTGGTGCGATAAAAGGTGTGGCCGATTCCACAAGCGTCCGCCACCCGTTGCAGTAAATTGTCGGCAGGGCCCAGGATATGGTTCTCGCGAACGCCGAGCATGTGGGCAGCAGATTCATAGTGGAGCGGCATTTCACGCTTCCAATCTGCAAGGCCGGCCCACGATCCCATCTCCCAGACCTTATTCGGCGGCCGGAGCAGGGTCGCCGCGTAGGTGATAGAGCCGCCGCCAACAGCGCAGCCGTGCAGAATGGTTACATGCCGAAAGAAGCGCATGTTGAAGAAGCCGCGCAGCGCCAGGCGGGGGCGCCAGAACCAGCGATGGATGGACCAACTGGTGCGGGGAAAGTCCTCGCGGCGCCAGCGGCGTCCCATCTCCATGACCGCCACCCGGTAGCCTTTCTCGACCAGGCGATGCGCAGCCACGCTGCCTCCAAAGCCTGAGCCAATCACGATGAAATCAAAGTCGAATTGGCAATCGGTGGACTTCATAAGAACGCTATACTCCCTAGGGAGAGCGGGGTGTGGTCTCCCTTTGCACCGTCCTATTTTGTAATCGAGCATGCGAACCCTGGCCGAAGTGAAGGAAGCCAAAGCACTGATGACCGAAGCCATGGACTGGTCGGTGATACGCTGGTTGCGCGAAAAGAAGAGGGTGCGTAGGACAGCAGATCAGGCGAATGCCGCTCTCGACCGGCTCGATCAAGCGATCAGGGCTAGCTGGAGCGGGGATCTGAAAGCCGCTTACGAGCAGGCTGCAGTGCATCTTGGGGAAGCGTCCGCGGGAGGAGGCAAGCGTCAGCCGCCGCGAGCGCTGCCAGGCATGGACGCCCAAATCATGCTCCTGGCAAAAGCAATCAGGGCAGCCGATGACGCGGCTCATCGTGCTCGAATGGACGCTGAAGCCACGTTTGATGAGGCGGAGAGACAATTGAGCACCCGGCTGGCGCGCGACGGATGTCGAAAAGCCATCGACTCCTGGGACCTGCACGAGAAGGCCATTCGCCAGGCCGAGACTGCCGTGCGCTCCAGATAGGCGAGCAAGCAAGCAAGCCGACCCGCCGACCGCTCAAGAACCTACGTCCAGGACTCAGCCAGCAACTTGTGCCACCAGAATTCCCGGGCACCAATCGCCGCATCGTGTGCGGGCGTACCTGCCTCGTATGCCTCACGAAAGTCGTAAATCCAGTTGTCCTGCCACAGGTCCATCTCGGTGTTCATGGATACGAGGATCGCCCGCACGTCGGTCAACCAAGTCTCATAGTCCGGACGCAGCACCTGGTCCACATCCGAGAGCACGTCCGGCCACTGTTTTATGCCTGCCATTCACGCCTCCGAGACGCCTTCGCGCCCTGGGACAGCCTGACTTAGGAGTCAGGCGGCAACCGCGGTACTGCGCCCTGCCTCGGGCTGACCGGCCGGCGCTGGCAAACTGGGAACGAGTACCCTGACTGCTTTCTGGGTTTGGGCTTCGGGAACAGGCTTGGCCGCCGGAACACTGGGCTTTCGTTCCTCAAACAATAGCCGCCGCAGAGAACGAAGATCATTAAGAATGCGAACGCTTCGGTTCAGATGAAGCTCGAGCTTCTCCAGGTTGTAGAAGGCAAGACGCAGCGCATCGAGGCGGCGCGGTGCTTTGGAGCTCGATTCTCCCTGCACATCCTCATTAATGGTTTTCTTGGTCTCTACCACAACCTCGGACAGCAGGTCGAGAAAATCATATGCGCTCTCAATGCTGTCGAAGGGGCTTCCGGGTTGATGATTCATACCGGCTCTCCGTCTATGCTCGTGCGAGAAGAGTTGAACAGCTGTGGACTAGGTTGACAGAGTGGCCCGAGTGGCCTGTGCCATGCTTCGTACGCAAGTTTCCATATACCGTGCGCTCCGTCTGTGACCCTAGGCACGGCGATTCGTGACAGTACCTGAATGTGGACGGCCGCCCGAAGTGAGCGCGCGCTCGATGCAGCACGCCAATATTGCCACGTGGATGTGATCAGCCTCACAGACCCTCGGAGTGCGACAACCCATACTGCACAACGAGAGCCGATCGGATTCCTCCTCGGCTTCTACGTCGCTACTTCCAATTGCACACGGCCCTTCATCCTCAGAGGCAACAGTCGTTGAGCGCGAAGGTGGCCATAGCGGGAACAGCAGCAGTCAGCGAGCTCCCCACTGACTCTCAGACAGTGAGGCAATCCCATGAGTCAAGAGACCTGGTCCAGAACTAGCGTGCCCTACGGCCGCAAGCTTCTAAATTCTGCTCTGGAAGGAGCGCGCTCCGGGCAGCAAACATTTCTCCAAGGCAGACCCCTGAGTCCGTTTCTCGCCGAATCACTCCGCCATGCCTGGAAGCCCGCGGCCGTGGGACTGTGCCTCAGCATGTTGGGTTGTTATTCCGCCAGCCGGCACAGGGCCAGAAGAGCATTCGCGTACGGCTTGCTGGGCGGAGTAGTGGGCTTGACAACAAGTGTCGTCTGGGGAAGCCGCCTGCTGGCAGCCAGCGTTGCCTCGGGTGCTTTGAGGAATATCGGCAAGGTGCGCGACCAGCACTGGCTGGAGCAACACCCCATCGACTATGCATAAAAGGCATGGCCCCCGGAGTGGCGGCAGACGCTTGCGAAGCGAGTGGGCGGAAGACCTTAGCAGGGAGGCAGCGATGATCAACAGCAAAGGCGTGGCGGAGGCAGTCCGCATCCCGCGCGACGGGGAAGTGGCTTCGAGCCTCGGGAAGAAGCGGATTGCCTATCTGGAAGAGATTGCCGGCCGCGCCAGAGCCGCGGCAGCCGTCTTCACGCAATTCACTCAAGAAGATGTTGATCGCATCGTCAGACCTATGGTTCTCGCGGGGCTGGAGCAGGCTCAGTACCTGGCCCGCCTGGCAATCGAGGAGACGCGGCTTGGGGTACTGGAAGACAAGGTCATCAAGAACATGGTGGCTACGGAGTTTGTCTACAACTATGTCAAGGACAAACGCACAGTCGGCGCCATTCGCGAGTTCCCCGAGCGCGGTCTGATGGAGGTTGCAGAACCAATCGGGGTGATCTTTTCGCTCATACCGATCACCAATCCCACTTCCACCGTTCTCTTCAAGTGCATCATGGCGATCAAGACGCGGAACGCGGTCATTTTCAGTCCACATCCGAGCGCCTGCCATTGTTGTTACGAAGCCGTGCGGATCATGTATGAGGCGGCCCTGAAGCACGGTGCACCGGAGGGCGTCTTCACTTGCCTGGAATCGCACACGCTCGAGGACAACGCCTACCTGATGCGGCACAAGGACGTTGCGCTGATCGATGCAACCGGCGGGCCAAGCGCGGTCAAGGCCGCCTACAGCTCCGGCAAACCCGCGTTGGGCGTGGGACCGGGCAACACGCCTGTATATCTGGAAAAAACCGCTGACCTCGACATGGCCGTGGTGGACATCGTCACCTCCAAGACCTTCGATAATGGAACCATCTGCGCTTCCGAGCAGACGCTGGTTATCGATGATGAGATCTACGACCTGGTGCTGAAGAAATTTGCCGACCTGGGCACGCACCTCTGCAGCGAGCAAGAAGCGGAGTTGCTGGGCCGCACGGTGATCGATCCCACAACTGGTTTCATGCAACCCATGGCAGTCGGGCAGAAAGCGACTGATATCGCTCGCGTAGTCGGTCTCACCGTCAAGCCGAACACCAAACTGCTGATCGCGCCCATTCAAGGCGTGGGCCGCGAGTATCCGCTATCGGTCGAGAAGTTGTTCCCGCTGCTGTCGGTCTATCGAGCAAGATCCGTGGAGGAAGCGCTCAAGGTCTGTGTCGACGTGAATCATGCCGGCGGGCTTGGACACACCGCAGTCATTTTCTCCCACAACGACGAGATCATCCGGAAGTTTGCAGAGGTGATCAATGCCGGACGAATCATCGTGAATTCACCGGGGTCCATCGGAGCGCTCGGCGGCGTTTACAACGACATGGTACCGACGTTTTCGTTTGGCTGTGGTACCGGCGGCGGCAACAGCACGATGGACAACGTGAATATCTATCACTACCTGAATATCAAGCGCGTGGCTCGAAGGACACCAGCACACATGTGGTTTCGCGTTCCCAATCAAATCTATTTCAACATGAATGCGGTCGAGAACGTCCGCCAGTTCACGTCGCGGTCCACCATCATCATCACTAGCGCTCCCCTGGAGCAAATCGGCCACGTTGAAACGGTCCGGCGCTGTCTTCCGCCTGAAACACGGGTCCATGTGCTGACTATTCCCGATGCGGAGCCTGAACTCCGTGTCATCACGCAGGGAGTGGAGACGCTCAACCTCTACAAAGCGGACCAGATCGTGGCGCTAGGCGGCGGTTCCGTGATCGATGCGGCCAAAATCATGAAACTGAAGTACGAATCGCCGCAGGCAGACCTGGAGGAACTGGCATCGCCCTTCCTGGACCTTCGCAAACGTGTGGTGCAATTCCCGACCGAAAAGAGCAACCGGGCGCGGCTGATCGCCATCGCGACCACCAGCGGGACAGGCAGTGAAGTGACTCCTTTTGCCGTCTTCTTCGACAAGGAACGGGGGCGCAAGGTAACCCTTGCCGACTACTCGCTGAGTCCGGATGTGGCCATTGTCGATCCCCAGTTTGTCATGTCGATGCCGAAAGGGCTCACCGCCGATACAGGCGTTGACTGCCTGACTCACGCCCTGGAAGCTGCGGTCTCGGTGTACGCTTCGCCTTACACCGACTGCAACGCCATGCAAGCGATCCAGTTGGCGTTCAAGTATCTCCCCATCGCCTACCAGCACCCCCAAGATGAAGAAGCGCGCAACATGATGCACAACGCGGCTTGCATCGCGGCGATGGCGTTCTCCAACGCCTCCGTGGGCGTGAGCCATGCGCTGGCTCATGCCTTCGGCGCGCGGTTCGGAGTGGCGCATGGCCGAGCCAACGCCCTGATGTTGCCACACGTCGTGGCGTTTAACGCATCCGTGCCCACCAAGTTCATGCCTTCGCCCAATCAGTCGGCTTATGTCGCGCACCAGAAATACGCAGCGATAGCCGACATGCTGGGCCTGGGCGGTCACTCGATTGAGGAGAAGGTGAAGAACCTCATCGCGGCGATAGAGCAATTATTGGATCAGGTCGCGATGCCGCGCTCGATCGCGGAATTGGGGATCTCGAAGGAAGACTTCGAGCGCGCGGCGCCGGAGTTGGCGAAGGTGGCCTTCGATGACCCCTCCTGGCTGTCGAACCCGCGCATGCCGCTGGTGAGTGAATTGGCCGACCTGCTCCGAACTGCATATCGAGGACGAGGTGTGGCCACGGCCGACAGTACGTCCCGACAACAAACTGCATGAAGGATGGGTGTGCTTATGGAAACAATGCCCGTTCGGCTGAAGGTTGATGGAAAAAGTCTGGTTTATTCCTTGCAGGAAGCCGGAAGGAAGCTGGATTCCGCCGAAAGCGAGTTGGTTCTGGACTTCTCTTGCGTCCGACGAATCGATCCGCGTGGGCTCACCGCGATGAAGGAGCTTGCGGACGCGGCGGATGCAAAGGCCATCAAACTCGAACTGTACGGCGTCGGCATTGATGTTTACAGAGTGCTCAAGCTAATGAAGCAGACGCACAGGTTTGGTTTCGTGACCGGGAATCCGTCAGCCAGACATTGAGCAAGGAGCGCTGCCATGCAGCAACAGTTTCAAGAGGATCGTCTTTCGTGGGGCGACACCGTTTTCCTGAATCTCGAGCGTGAGGGCATGCCGCTCAACGTGGCCAGTGTCTGCGTGTTTGCGGGAGAAATTCCGTTTGAGCGTTGCATCCGGTTCGTCGAGTCAAAGTTGCACCTTATTCCCCGCTACCTCCAGCGCCTGGTGGCTCCGCCCCTGAATGTCGGACTTCCGAGCTGGGAGTTTGACCCCAACTTCGATATCCACAACCACGTGCACGAACTGACTCTGAAGCACGGGACCGATGCAGAACTGAAAGGCCTTGCGGGAAGGATTCTGAGCAGGGTAATGGACCGGCAGCGCCCGCTGTGGGACCTGACTCTGGTTCATGGCTTGAAAGGCAACGGCACTGCTCTGATTGCGCGCATCCATCACTGCGTTGTCGATGGCATCGCCGGTGTGGGCATCATGAATCTGCTCTTGGATGCAAGCCCCGTGGCGCCTGCTCTACCCCGAAGGAAAGTTCGGCTTCACATCCCGCCGCCACGCAACGCCTGGACGTCGTTGACGAATACCGTCATCGATTCCTATTCCGATTTCGTTAAACGAGTTCTTTCTGCGCTCGAGGATCTGCTCAGCATGGCGGAGCGGGTGGCTACCACCGGCGTGGGCCTGCCGACCGAAGAACTATCTCGCCTGCTTCCCGAGATCACCGCGTTCACCGAGCGCCTGCGGTTCAATCTTCCCTACCGTGGGCCACAGAAATTCGCCTGGAACGAGATCCCACTTGCGGACGTCAAGGCCATACGGCACGCCTGCGGAACCAGCGTGAATGACGTGGTTCTCACGCTCGTGACCGCAACCATCCGCCGCTACTGTGAACTGCACGGCGATTGTGTCAAAGGGCGACTGCTTCGCATCATGGTACCGGTCAATCTGCGCGGCAATGACAAGCCCGGGGGCGTGGGGAATCGCATTTCCCTGGTCCCGGTCACCATTCCTATGGATATTCGCAATCCGCGAAAGCTGCTGGCGGCGGTGCACCAGCGCACAGAGTTTCTCAAGCGCTCACATGCAGCCGAGTTAGTGAGCCTGGCTGGCGGCTTGATCGGTATGTTGCCGTCTTCATTGCAGGCGTTCGCCGGCCCCATTGCCAGCCAACTTCCGATTACACCTTTCAACCTGGTTTGCACCAACGTGCCCGGACCGCAGGTTCCGCTCTACCTGATGGGCCGCAAGATGCTGCGGTGGTATCCCTACGTTCCGGTCGGCGGCGAAATGGCAGTCAACTGCGCCATCCTCAGCTACGACGGCATGATGTATTTCGGATTCAGCGGCGACGTACATGCGGCGCCGGATCTGGCACGCCTGGAGGCACTCCTGCAACTGAGCTTTAAAGAACTGAAAGGTGCGGCCGGATCGAGGCCGCCGCGAAGCACCGGTCAAAAGATGCGCACCCAGACGTCGAGAACAGCACCTGCAATCTCGAGGAGAGCCACGGTATCGCCTCCGTCCACACTTAACCCAACCACAGCCCACGAATCAGCGGGGGAAGCAGAGCCGGCTCAGACACAGTTGATCGCGTAGCGGCGCAGCTGAGAGGAGTGGAGAGTATGGAAAGCCTGTCGTCAGCCACGCAAGTCACAAGCTGGTTGATTTCAGGGCGAGTTCTCTTCCTGCTCATCCATGTTCTCGGGGTTGCATGTTTTGGCTACATTTTGACGAGACGCCTGGTTCCGCTCCTGCGAGCGGAGCGCGATGATCGCTTGAACCACCCTTGGGGCCGGCTGCGTATGGTTCTCAAGTTCTGGCTGGGACAGTGGAAGCATCCTCGCTACCGCTTTGCCGGGACCATGCACGTTCTCATCTTCGCGGGTTTCATCCTCCTGGCGATGCGCGCCTTCACTGTACTGTTCGTGGGCGTCTCCGAGAACTTCGTCATGCCCGGTCTTTCTGGAAGAACGGGCCACGTCTACGACCTCATCACCGACTACGCGGCCACGGTTGTTTTTCTTTGCATGGTGGTGGCGGTGATTCGCCGATTGGTTTTCAGGCCGGCGCGTTACGCCGTGCCGGGAAGGTTCGGCAGGGGTCATCCGGCCGACGCCATCTTTCTGCTGGCACTAATTGCCATTCTGATGGTGGCGGACAGCACATTCGCTGCCACCAAAGCCGCTGGCCAGGCGCAGGCCGGCCAGACCGCAGAAGTTCTCGGCATATTCTCGCTGCCCTGGATGCTGAAGGTTGCTCTTGTTTCCGCCTCTCTGGCGACGCTGGGGAAGCTCTATTTCGCGGCCTACCTTCTCCATGAGCTGACGTTCTACTTCCTGCTGTGCTATCGCCCATTTGGAATTCAGTTCCATGTGGAAACGTCGCTCTTCAACGTTTACTTCGCAAAGCTGGACCGCGATGCACTGAAACCCGTCCGGTGGGGCGTTTCCGACGAACACCTGGATCAGGTGAAGTCCTTCGGTGTGAAAAAGTTCGAGGACTTCACCTGGAAGCACATGCTCGACTTTTATACCTGCGCGGATTGTGGCCGCTGCTCGGACAACTGTCCAGCCAATGCTGTAGGGAGGCCGCTGTCGCCGCGCTTTCTGACAATTAAAGCCAGAGACTACGCCTTCCAGCACTATCCGATGTTCGGCAGCTCGACTAATGGCCAGGGGCTGGTTGGCACGATTTACTCCAAGGATGAGATCTGGTCGTGCACTACCTGCGGCGCCTGTGAAGAAGAATGTCCGCTGCTGGTCGAGTACATCGACAAGATCGTCGATCTGCGCCGTGGCTTGGTCGATGACGGAAACGTGCCCCAGTCCCTGCAAAAGCCGTTAAAGGCTCTGGAGAGCCGGGGCAATCCTTACGGCAAGATGGAGAAAAAGCGGGGTGACTGGGCGAACATGCTGCAGTTCAGGCAAACGTGTGAGGTCAAGACCCTCGATAAAACCAACGGCGCGGACACGCTCTTCTTTGTCGACAGCATCACTTCCTACGATAACCGCATGCAATCGATTGGGCGAGCCACCGCCAGGATCCTCGACCACGTGGGAGAGAACTTCGGAATCCTGGGAAGCAAAGAAAAAGACAGCGGTCATGAGGTGCGGCGCTTCGGCGAAGAAC
>Ga0187788_10000170_pt1 | contig 17054 bp, 11 predicted proteins | sample 1015_BV01_MP10_2_FD_133008 | JGI IMG/M metagenome (GOLD analysis project Ga0187788, IMG submission 133008) | Tropical peat soil microbial communities from peatlands in Department of Meta, Colombia - 1015_BV01_MP10_20_MG | ecosystem: Environmental > Terrestrial > Soil > Wetlands > Peat | place...
GCGCAGCGGCAGGCCGGTCCGCTCCGCGAGCAGCGACACGACCCGGGCGGCGAACCCCGCCGGGGTGTTGATCCCGGTACCGACCGCCGTCCCGCCCAGCGGCACCTCGGCCACCCGGGGCAGCGCGGCCTGCAGGCGCTCCACCCCGTGCCGCACCTGCGCCGCGTAGCCGCCCAGCTCCTGGCCGAGGGTGACCGGGGTGGCGTCCATCAGGTGGGTGCGGCCCGCCTTGACCACGTCGGCGAACCGACCGGCGGCCGCCTCGAGCGCCTCGGCGAGGTGCTCCAGCGCGGGGACGACGTCGCGCACCACCGCCTCGGTGGCGGCCAGGTGGACGGCGGTGGGGAAGGTGTCGTTGCTGGACTGGGAGGCGTTGACGTGGTCGTTCGGGTGCACCGGGCGACCCAGCCGCCGGGTCGCCAGGGTGGCCACCACCTCGTTGACGTTCATGTTGGTCGAGGTGCCCGACCCGGTCTGGAACACGTCGATCGGGAAGGCGTCGGCGTGCTCCCCGTCCGCGACCTCGGTGGCCGCGGCCTCGACGGCGGTCGCGACCTCGGCGTCCAGCACCCCGAGTTCGGCGTTCACCCGCGCCGCCACTGCCTTGATCCGGGCAAGGGCGCGGATCACCCCCGACTCCACCCGGATCCCGCTGACCGGGAAGTTCTGCACGGCCCGCTGGGTCTGCGCCGCCCACAGCGCCCCCTCGGGGACCAGCACCTCGCCCATCGTGTCGTGCTCCACCCGGAACCCGGCCGGTGGACCCGAGGTCTGCGAGCCGATCGCGTCAGTCGCCATGCGTCCATGGTCACGCGCGCCGGGGCCGGCCGGGAAGCGGGCCAGGTAGATCGCGTACAGCAGGTCGCGGCGGTCGCGGTGGACCTCCCGCAGCACCTCCCGGGTGGAGCCGCCCACCCGCTCCAGCCGAGCATGCAGGGCGGGGGAGCGGTCGGCCGACCAGACGGCGAGCACCCCGCCGGGCCGCAGGGCCCGGGCCGCCACGGCCAGGAAGTCCGGGCGGTAGACGTCGGCATTGGCCGGGCGCAGCAGGAAGCCCGGCCCGTTGTCGACATCCAGCAGGACGGCGTCCAGCGACCCGGCGGGCAGCCCGGGGACGACGTCGCGCACGTCCCCGACCCGCACCCGGACCCGCGGGTCGTCCAGCACGCCGGCGGTGGGCGGGACCAGTCCCGCGCTCACCCACTCCACGACGGAGGCGGACAGCTCCACCACCTCGACCCGGCGCACCCGCGGGTCGGCGAGCACCCGGGCCACCGTGAACCCCAGGCCCAGGCCGCCGACCAGGACGTCGAGCGGGCCGGCCGCCAGCTCGCGCAGCGCCACCTCCGCCAGCGCCCGCTCGGTCGAGACGTCGACGGTGTCCATCGCGAACATCCCGCCGGTGACCAGCTCCACCACCTGGCCGCGACGGCGCAGCGCCACCTCGCCGTGCGGCTCGTCGGCGCGGGCCACCACGACCGGGCGGGGATCGTCGCTCAACCCCCGGCCCGGGCCCGCCCGGCCGGTTCACCCCCTGGTGCGGGCCGAATCAGCACGACACGTCCCGGGTGGCGAACCGCGCCCAGGCCGCGGTGCAGAACACCGCGACGTACCCGAGGGCGGAGAGCAGGCCGTGCCCGACCGCCGTGCCGGCGATCGGATCTCGCAGCAGGTCGCCGAAGCCCAGCCAGTAGTGGGTGGGCAGGTAGGGTGCGATCGATGCGAGCTGCGGGATGGCGTCACAGATCTGGCTGGCCACCGCGATCACCAGCACGGCGATCGTCGCCCCCAGGGGCTGCTCGGTCAGGGTGGAGGCGAACAGGCCGATCGCCCCGAGGGCGGACAGGCAGGCGGTGATGTAGCCGCAGACCAGCACCAGCCGCCACACCCCCTCGGCGAACGGGAGCTCGGTCCCGGACAGGGTGGTCAACGGCCCGCCGCCGAAGAACAGCAGTCCCAGCCCGACGCCGACCCCGGCGACCAGCAGGGTCGCGGCCGCGGTGAACACCACCACCGCGGCGTACTTGACCGCCACCAGGCGGGTCCGGTGCACCGGGACCGCGAGCAGGTAGCGCAGCGTGCCGAGGTTGGCCTCCCCGGCGATCGAGTCACCGGAGATGGCGGCCACGGCGATCGGCAGGAAGAGCGGCAGCTCCACGGTCAGCGCCGCCAGGCCCACGAACAGCCCGTTGTGGGTGATCGAGCTGAAGAAGACCGGTCCGTCGCCCGCCCGGGGCGCCGAGCGCAGCTTGATCACCACGGCGATCAGCACCGGCACCGCGGCGAGCACCGCCATCCCGGCCCAGTTGCGGCGGCGCCCGAAGATCAGCATCAGCTCGGACCGGAAGAACCGCGTGCTCAGCCGCCGCCTCGGCCGCGGGGCGGCGACCGCGACGGCGTCCATCGCGGTGGCGTCAACCGCTGACATCGAACCCCTCCCCGGTCAGCTCGACGAAGACGTCCTCGAGGTCGGGCAGCAGCGGCCGGAACTCGCGGACCGGCACCCCGGCGCCGACCAGCCGGGCGAGCACCTCCTCCGGCTGCGCATGATCCAGGACGGCGTCCACCGCACCGGTCGCCGGGTCGGTCACGACCCCGGTCAGACCCAGCCCGCGCAGCACGTCGGCGGCCTCGGCGGGGCGGCTGCCCACCACCCGCACCCGGGGTGCGGTCCGGGCGCGCAGCTGATCCAGCGGCGCCTGGGCCACCAGCCGGCCGAGGTGCATCACGCCCACGTGGGTGCACATGTGCTCGACCTCGCTGAGCAGGTGGCTGGAGACCAGGACCGTGGTGCCGGCGCCGGCCAGCCCGGTGATCAGCGCGCGCACCTCGCGGGTGCCCTGCGGGTCCAGCCCGTTCGTCGGCTCGTCGAGGACCAGGAGCTCGCGCGGGCGCAGCAGGGTGGCCGCGATGGCCAGCCGCTGCCGCATGCCCAGGGAGTAGGCCCGGTAGCGCTTGCCCGCCGCACCGAGCAGCCCCACCCGTTCCAGCGCGTCGTCGACCCTGGCTTCCGCGGTCCCCGGATCGGCCGTGCGGTCCGCCGAGTCGAGCCGCCGCAGGTTCGCCCGGCCGGACAGGTAGGGGTGGAAGGCCGGCCCCTCGATCAGCGAGCCCACCCTGGGCAGCACGGCCGCGGCCCGGCGCGGGATCGGCAGGCCGAGCAGCTCGTGCCGCCCGGCGGTGGGCCGGATCAACCCCAGCAGCAGGCGGATCGTCGTGGTCTTCCCCGACCCGTTCGGGCCGAGGAACCCGTAGACCGCACCCCGCGGCACCGCCAGGTCGACGCCGTTGACCGCCACCTGGGACCCGAACCGCTTGGTCAGGCCGTAGCTGCGCACGGCGAGATCCTCGGTCAGGTCCGCCAGGTCCGGCCGGTCCAGGCTCCCGGCGGCCGCCGGCCGGACGGCGCCGTCCGCCGGCCCGTTGCCGGCGGGCTCCCCGGGCGCGACCTCGCCGTCCGACCCGGCGCCGACCTCCGGCGTCGTCCGCCCGCGCATCTCAGCGAGCCTGCGCGGACTCGGCGACCTGGAAGAGCCGGTCCGGGGCCACCGCGCCCGCGAGGACGCGGCCGTCGTCCGTGATCAGGACCGAGAACAGCGAGGAGCGCAGCAGGCGGCCGGAGCCCCAGGCGCCGCTGACCGTGGGCAGCGCGCCGAGCACCCGGTCGATCTCGTTGCCCGGGCCGCTCGGGCCGGGGCCGGACGGGGCGCCCGCCGTCGCCGTCCCGGCGTCCGGCGCCACCAGCACCGCGGTCCAGCCGCTGCCGATCACCTGCGGGCCGCCGGACCGGTCGCCGCTCGCCGGCGCGGTGCCGGACGGCGTCGGCAGCGCGCTCTCCAGGCTGCTCGGTGGGTTCGGCGGGGTGGCGGCGCGGTCGCCGGACGGCGCGGTCACCGTGCCCTGCTCCTTGATCGTCACCCCGGGCGGCGGGGTGAACTGGAACTGCGCGTCGTCCGGGCGGGAGAAGCTGATCTGGGTGAAGGCGACCTCGAACGCCGGGTCGGAGGCCCCCCGGGCCAGGATCTGCAGGCCCAGCGGGATGTGCTCGGTGGCGTCGACGGCGATCCGCACCTGCCCGACCAGGCTGGCGGTGTCCCGCGGGGTGAGCACGAGCTCGTACGCCGGCCGGCCGGCCACCGAGGCGCTCCCGTCGGTGGTCACCACCGTGCTCGGCTCGATCGCGGACAGCACCTGGGCCGCCAGCTGGGGCGGTGCCTGCGGCAGGTCCTGCGGGCTGCTCGGCACCTGCCCGGAGAGGGTGCGGTGGGTGGCCGTGTTGTCCCGGCTCGACCACGTCCACAGGTCGCTGCCGTTGCGGATCACGTCGGACTCGCCCAGCGTGCCGAGCAGGGCCAGCCGCACGCGGTCCGGGCCCGCGTACCAGATCCGCAGCGTGTGGGTGCCGCTGATCAGCGAGGTCAGGTCGGAGCTGCCCTGGCCGCCGGGCAGCGGGAGCTCCGGCAGGCCCAGGTTGGAGCGCTGCACCACGGTGCCGGACAGCGCGTCGAGCCGGGCCGTGGTCACGTCGGCGAGCAACTGGCCGGCCGTGCGCGGCGGCAGCGTGGTCTCCGCGCTGGCCGAGATCATCCTGGTCACGCCGCCGGCCCCGACCAGCAGCGCGGCGATCACCGCCGGGACCGCCCAGCGGGCCGCGGGGCGGGTCAGAGCAAGGCGCATCGGGGTTCCTCCCAGGCCGGTGCTCCGGCCGATCGTGGCACTCCTGCCATGGTCCGGCCATGGTCCCTGCCATGGTCGCGTCCAGGCTGCCCGGCGCGCCCTGTGATCTCGCTGAGAGCTGCTGAGGCGGGCTCAGCCGGCCGTGCCACGCTGGGTCGGTGCGGCTGCTGGTGGTCGAGGACGAGGTCCGGCTGGCGCAGGCGCTCCGGCGCGGGCTGCAGGCCGAGGGGTTCGCCGTGGACCTGGCGCCCGACGGGGTGACCGGGCTGGAGGCGGCCCGGCACGGCGAGTACGACGCGGTGATCCTGGACATCATGCTGCCGCAGCTGTCCGGGTACCGCGTCGTCCAGGCGCTGCGGGCCGAGGGGAACTGGGTCCCGGTGCTGATGCTGTCGGCCAAGGACGGCGAGTTCGACCAGGCCGACGGCCTGGACGCCGGCGCGGACGACTACCTGACCAAGCCCTTCTCCTACGTGGTGCTGCTGGCCCGGCTGCGCGCGCTGCTGCGGCGCGGGGCCCGGGAGCGCCCGGCCGTGCTGGTCGCCGGCGACCTGAGCCTGGATCCGGCCACCCACCGGGTCACCCGGGCGGGGCAGGAGCTGTCCCTGACCAGCCGGGAGTTCGGGCTGCTGGAGTACCTGATGCGCCATCCCGAGCGGGTGGTCCCCAAGACCGAGCTGCTGGACCACGTCTGGGACGCTGCGGCCGAGGCGGACCCGAACGTCGTCGAGGTCTACATCGGCTACCTGCGCCGGAAGATCGGTCGTGAGACCGTGCAGACGGTGCGGGGCAGCGGGTACCGGCTGGTCCGGGACCCGGTGGCGGAGCGGACCTGAGCGTGGGCTGGTGGCGGCGGTCGAGCCTGCGGGCCCGGCTGACCCTGATCGCCACCGCGGGCTTGGCCGCCGGCCTGGCCCTGGGCGGGACGGTCCTGGCGCTGGCGCTGGCGGCGTCCCTGCGGCACGCGCTGGACGCCGGCGCGGCGCAGACCGCCGGGGACGTCGCCGCCCTGGTCGACGCCGGCACCCTGTCCGACCCGATCCCGGTCGCCGGGGCCCAGTTGGTGCAGGTGGTGGACCCCCGGGACCGGGTCCGGGCGGCGTCCCTGGGCACCGACCGGCTGGTGCCGCTGACCAGGCCGGACGAGCTGGCCCGGGTGCGCTCCGGGCAGCGGCTGGTGGTCAGCGGCGAGCGCGCCGGGATCGACGGCCCGCTGTGGGTGACCGGCCGGGCCGCCGGGCGGCCGGGCGACCCGGTCACCGTGCTGGTCGCCGTCCCCGCCGAGGACGCCGTGCGCAGCGTGCGGGTGCTGCGCACGGTGCTGCTGATCGCCTTCCCGCTCCTGCTCGCCGGGCTGGCGGTGCTGGCCTGGCGGATGATCGGGCTGACCCTGCGCCCGGTCGAGGCGCTGCGGGCGGGCGCCGAGGAGATCACCGGGACCGGCCGCGCCGGGCGGCTGCCGGTGGCGGACGCCCAGGACGAGATCCACCGTCTGGCGGTCACCCTGAACGACATGCTGGGGCGACTGGAGGGAGCGCGGGCACGGCAGCGGGCCTTCGTCGCGGACGCGGCCCACGAGCTGCGCAGCCCGCTGGCGAGCATGCGGACGGAGCTGGAGGTCGCCCAGCGGCTGGCCGGCCGCGACCGGGGCGGCGACACCGACTGGCCGAAGCTGGCGGGGGATCTGCTGGTCGACGTCGAGCGGCTGTCCCGGCTGGTGGACGACCTGCTGCTGCTGGCCCGGGCCGACGACGAGCCGGTCCCGCCGCGCCGGCTGGCCGAGGTCGACCTCACCGCGCTGGCGGCGCAGGTGGCGGCGGGCCACGGCGCGGCCCGGGTGCCGGTGGAGGCGGCGCCCGGCGCGGGGTCCGGCGCCGCGGCCACGGTCAGCGTCCCGGGGGAGACCGAGGCGCTGCGCCGGATCCTGGACAACCTGGTGGACAACGCGGTCCGGCACGCCCGCAGCCGGGTCCGGGTCGAGGTGGGGCTGGACGGCGGGGAGTCCGCCCTGGTCACGGTCACCGACGACGGGCCGGGGATCCCGGCCGCGGACGCCGAGCGGGTCTTCGAGCGGTTCACCCGGCTGGACGACGCGCGCTCCCGGGACGTCGGCGGGACCGGGCTGGGGCTGGCCATCGTCGCCGAGCTGGTCCGCCGGCACGGCGGCTCGGTCCGCCTGCGGGACGCCGATCCGGGGCTGCGGGTCGAGGTGCGCCTGCCGCGCGCTCGGCCCGCCGGCCCGGCCGACTAACCTGGGAATCGTGACCACGGTGCCGACACCCCTCGGGGTGCGGGCCGACGCGGGCGGGCGCGGCCGGTGGCGTCCGAGGATCCCCCGCACGGTCGCCTGGCTGGTGCGGATCAGCGCCGTCGTCGCGGTCATCGACGTCCTCCGGCCGGAGTCCGAGCTCCGCGTCTTCCGGCCGGGGTTGCTCGACGCAACCCTGGACGGCGTGGCGTTCGCGCTGGCCGCCACGACGGCCGGGGTGATGCTGCTGCTGGCGGGGGCGCTGCAGCGGCGCAAACGCCGGGCCTGGGTGCTGCTGGTCGCGGTGACCTCGGTCAGCGTCGTCGCGCACCTGCGCACCCGGGACTGGCCGGTGGTGGCGCTGAACCTGGTCGTGCTCGGGATGCTGCTGTGGGCGCGCGACGACTTCACCGCCGCCTCGGAACGCACCGCCCGGCTGGCCGCGCTGCGGGTGCTGCTGGTGACCGGGGGAGTCGCCCTGCTCGGCGGGATCCTGCTGACCCTGCGGACGGCACCGGAGGCGGCGTTCCCGCGCCGTCTCACCGAGGTGCTGTACGGGCTGGTCGGCTTCGTCCCGGACCTGAAGTTCCGCACGTCGTCCCTGTCCGACGCCACGACGATCGCGCTCAACGCCGCGGGCGCCCTGACCGCGCTGCTGGTGCTGATCACCCTGCTGGCGCCGGCGCGCAAGCCGGCCCGGCTCAGCCTGGTGGACGAGGGACGGCTCCGCGACCTGCTGGACCGGTTCGGGGAGCAGGACTCGCTGGGGTACTTCGCGCTGCGCCGGGACAAGACCGCCCTCTTCTCCGCCTCGGGCAAGGCGGCCGTGGTGCACCGTGTGGTGGGCTCGGTCACCCTGGCCGCCGGGGACCCGCTCGGCGACCCGGAGGCCTGGCCGGGCGCGATCGCGGCCTGGCTGGCGGAGGCCGAGCGGTACGCCTGGATCCCCGGGGTGGTCGGCGCCTCGGAGAGCGGCGCGCTGGCCTACCGGCGGGCCGGCCTGGACGCGCTGGAGCTGGGCGACGAGGCGGTGCTCGACCTGCAGCGGTTCTGCCTGGACGGGCGGTCGATGCGCTCGGTCCGGCAGGCCGTCAACCGGGTCTGCCGGAGCGGCTACCAACTGGACGTGCACCGGCAGCGCGAGCTGAGCGACGCCGAGATCACCGAGCTGACCCGTACCGCGGAGGAGTTGCGCGGCGAGGAGGTCGAGCGCGGGTTCTCGATGGCGCTGGGCCGGCTCGGGGACGTCGCGGACCCGGACCTGGTGATCGCCCGCGCCCGCGACGCCGACGGCCGGCTGGTCGCCGTCCTGGCCTTCGTCCCGTGGGGCCGGGACGGGCTGTCGCTCGATCTCATGCGCCGGGCCGGGGACAGCCAGAACGGGACCATGGAGTACGTCGTGGCCGGCGTCGTGGCCTGGGCCCGGGAGCAGGGCCTGCGACGGATGTCGTTGAACTTCGCGGCCTTCCGCTCGGTGTTCGAGCGCGGGTCGCGGGTCGGGGCCGGCCCGGTGCTGCGGGTCTGGCGCAGGGTGCTGCTGCTGGCCTCGGGGTGGTGGCAGATCGAGTCGCTGTACCGCGCGAACGTGAAGTACGCGCCGGAGTGGGCGCCCAGGTTCGTCTGCTTCCGCCGCGCCTCGGACCTGCCGCGGGTGGCGGTGGCCGCACTGCAGGCGGAGGCCCTGCTGGTCCGGCCCCGGCTGCGCTGGCTCGCCCGCTAGCCCCAGCCTCCCGATCCGGCCCCAAACCTCCTATGCGCACGGTGTGACACCGCGCGCATAGGAAGAGCACGGTGTGACGCCCGCGGCTCCTATGCCCAGGGCTCCTATGCCCACGGCTCCTATGCCCACGGCGTGACACCGTGGGCATAGGTGGCCCACGGTGTCACGCCGTGGGCATAAGGGATGCGCAAGATGCCGCACAGTGGGCACGCGGGATGAGTGCAACTCCGCGCAGTGGGCGACACGTGGACGACGCCGCGCAGCGGGACCCGCCGCGCAGCCCGATAGCGTCCTGGCATGCCGTGCGCACCCGGTCCGTGTACGTGGGAGCAGGCCCGCCGGGAGGCCTTCCGGTCCGCGGAGCCGGTGCCGGCCTGTGAGGTGCCGCTGGGCGCCGCCGCGGGCGCGGTGCTCGCCGCGGACGCCGCCGCGCGCAGCGACCTGCCGGTCGCGGACACCGCCGCGATGGACGGGTGGGCGGTGGCCGGCCCGCCGCCGTGGCGGATCAGCGGCGAGGTGCTGGCCGGCACGGTTCCCCAGCCGCTGCCTCCGGGGGAGGCGGTGACGATCGCGACCGGTGCCGTCGTGCCGCCTGGGGTGGACGGCGTGCTGCGCCGCGAGTGGGGGGATCGCCGCGGTGACCTGCTGGAGGTCGGCGCGGCCGCCCCGCCCGGCGTGCTCGCCCGTCCCGGCCGGGACGTCCGGCTGGCCGGCTCGGAGTGCCGGGCCGGCGAGGTGGTGCTTCCCGCCGGGAGCCGGCTCAACCCGGTGGCCCTGGGGCTGCTGGCCGCCTGCGGCCTGGACGCCGTCCCGATCCGCCGGGCCCGGGTCGCCGTCCTGGTGCTCGGCGACGAGCTGCTGGGCTCGGGTCCGGCGCGGGAGGGCCGCCCGCGCGACGCGATCGGGCCGCTGCTCGGGGCGTGGCTGCCGCGGCTGGGCCTGTCCCTGTCGAGCAGCCGGCGGGTGCCGGACACCCGGGCCGGGCTGGAGGAGGCGCTCGCCGCGTGCGGTGGCGAGGTCGTGGTCACCACCGGCTCGACCGCGCGCGGGCCGGTGGACCACCTGCACGCCGTCCTGGACGGCGCCGGCGCCCGCCTGGTGGTGGACGGGGTCGCGGTCCGCCCGGGTCACCCGCAGGTGCTCGCCCGGCTGCCCGACGGCCGCATCCTGGTCGGCCTCCCGGGCAACCCGCTGTCCGCGGTGTCGGCGGTGCTCACCCTGCTCGAGCCGGTGGTCGCCGCCCTGCACGGGCAGCCGGAGCCGCAGCCGGGACGACTCCGGCTGGCGGTGGACGTGACGGCCGGAGCCGATGCGACGCGGCTGATCCCAGTGCGGGACGGGCGGCCGGTGATGTTCGCCGGGCCGGCGATGCTGCGCGGCCTCGCCGGTGCCGACGGGGTGGCGGTGGTGCCGCCCGGCGGGGCCCGGGCCGGCGACTCGGTGGCCGCCCTCGCGCTGCCCTGACCGGCGGCGCCGGTCGCGAGGCGGCGGCGGGCGGCTTCAGAGCCCGATGTCAGAGCCCGGCGCGGCGCTGGATCGTACGGGCGATCGGGCGGGTCACCTCGGCGTAGAAGTCGTTGCCCTTGTCGTCCACGACGATGAACGCCGGGAAGTCCTCGACCTCGATCCGCCAGACGGCCTCCATCCCCAGCTCCGGGTACTCGATCACCTCGACGCGCTTGATGCAGTCCTGCGCCAGCCGGGCCGCCGGGCCGCCGATCGAGCCGAGGTAGAAGCCGCCGTGGCGCTGGCAGGCCTGGGTCACCGCGGCGGACCGGTTGCCCTTGGCCAGCATGACCATGGAGCCGCCCGCGGCCTGGAACTGCTCGACGTAGGAGTCCATCCGCCCCGCCGTGGTGGGCCCGAACGACCCGGAGGCGTAGCCCGCAGGGGTCTTCGCGGGCCCGGCGTAGTAGACGGCGTGATCACGCAGGTAGGTCGGCATCGGCTCGCCGGCGTCCAGCCGCTCCTTGATCTTGGCGTGGGCGATGTCCCGGGCCACGACCAGCGGGCCGCGCAGCGACAGCCGGGTCTTCACCGGGTACCTCGACAGCTGCGCCCGGATGTCGTCCATCGGCCGGTCGAGGTCGATCGGCACGGCGCCGTCCGGCTCACCGCCCGCCTCGCCGAGCAGGTCCTCGTGGGTGGTCTCCGGCAGGTAGTGCCCAGGGTCGGTCTCCAGCTGCTCCAGCAGGATCCCCTCGCTGGTGATCTTGCCGAGCGCCTGCCGGTCGGCCGAGCAGGAGACCGCGATCGCCACCGGGCACGAGGCGCCGTGCCGGGGCAGCCGGACCACGCGCACGTCGTGGCAGAAGTACCTGCCGCCGAACTGCGCGCCGATCCCGAACTGCCGGGTCAGCTCGAGCACCTCCAGCTCGAGGTCGAGGTCCCGGAAGCCGTGCCCGGCCGGCGAACCCGACGTCGGCAGCGTGTCCAGGTACTTCGCCGAGGCGTACTTGGCGGTCTTCAGCGCGTACTCCGCGCTGGTGCCGCCGATCACGATCGCCAGGTGGTACGGCGGGCACGCGGCGGTGCCGAGCGAGCGCAGCTTCTCGTCCAGGAACTCGCTCAGCCGCTGCGGGTTCAGCAGCGCCTTGGTCTCCTGGTAGAGGAAGGACTTGTTCGCGCTGCCGCCGCCCTTGGCCATGAACAGGAACGAGTACGCGGCCTCGTGGCCGGGGGAGGTGTCGGCGTAGATCTCGACCTGCGCGGGCAGGTTGGTCCCGGTGTTGCGCTCCTCCCACATGCTCAGCGGTGCCAGCTGGGAGTACCGCAGGTTCAGCCGGGTGTAGGCGTCGAAGACCCCGCGGCTGATCGCCTCCTCGTCGCTGACCCGGCGCCCGCCGAAGACCCCGCCGGGATCGCCATCCGCATTCAGCACCTGGCTGCCGCGCCTGCCCACCACGATCGCCGTCCCGGTGTCCTGGCACATCGGCAGCACGCCGCCGGCGGAGACGTTGGCGTTCTTCAACAGATCCAGCGCGACGAACCGGTCGTTCGGGCTGGCCTCGGGATCGGCCAGGATGCGTTCGAGCTGTGCCAGGTGCGCAGGCCGCAGGTAGTGCGCGATGTCGTGCATCGCAGTGTCGGTGAGCAGCCTCAGCGCCTCGGGGGCGACCTCGAGGAAGGTCCGCCCGCCCGCCTCGAGCGTGCGCACCCCGTCGGTACCGAGCAGGCGGAAGGTCGTGGTGTCCGGACCGGTCGGAAGCAGGTCGGTGTGGGCGAACTGCGGGGTGGGCGGCATGCTCGCGGTCTCCTCGCGCGCTCGGGCGTCGCGGCCGAGCCTACTTCCGCGCCGACCCCGCGTCCCCGCCCCTCGCCTCCGGCCGCGAGTGTGACGTTGCCCGGGTTCCACGCCGCGAGTGCGACGTTGGCGGCGGCACGGCGCGCCGGATTGCCCTCGGACGTCGCACTCGGCAAGGGAGAACCCGCGAAGGTCACACTCGCCGAGGAAGGTTGGCCCGCGAACGTCGCAGTCGCACTGCGGAGTGTTCAGTCCTCCACAGGCGCCCGGTGCGTCACGCCGTCCACCGTTTCGGTCAGAGCCCGGCCGACCCTGGCCCGGGCAGGGCAGCCTGCCAGGGTGCGACGTGCGGCGGAGTCTCCCCGGGAATTGGCGGCCCGACCCTTCTCCCGGGCCGAGGGCCTGCGGCTGCTGAGGCGATGTCACGCTCGCGTCGTCTGTGCTCCCGCGCTTGCGGCCGCACCCCCGGCGTCGGGGGACCGGCGTGCCGCATCCCGGCCGGCCAGCCACCAGGCCGCGTACGGCGGGAGGGGATAGGCATGGGCCGGCAGGCCGTGGTCGTCCGCGACCGGCTGGACGCCGCTGAGGTGCTCCCAGATCGGGCCGGGCCCGCGGATCAGCCCGGCCACGGTCCGCGCCGGAACCCGTTGCCAGCCGGGCGAGACGTTGTACAGCTGGAGCATCGACCCTGCGGCGTGACGCCGGTGCAGCCCCAGCACGGCGGGGTTGCCCACGTCCACCGGGTGGCTCTCCACCGAGGCGTGCAGCGAGGGCAGCTGTGCGCGCATCCGGCCCAGGTGGGCGATCCCCGCGAAGATCCGGCCCTCGACGGTCTGCGGGTCGGTCCGCCGCGCGGCCACCGGCCAGGGCATCCGGGGCCGGTGCGCCCAGCGGTTGTCGGTGGCCAGGTCGGGGTCGGCGCGGTAGCTGTCGTCGTTGCGCAGCCCCAACTCGTCGCCCATGTACAGCAGGGGGATGCCGCCGAAGCCGTAGATCGCCGCGTGCAGCAGGAAGATCCGGCCGAGGGCGAGGTCGACGGCCGCGGCGTCGCCGGCCTCCAGCGCCGCCTCCAGCCCGGCCAGGCTGGCCAGCGTGCCGCTGGTCCGCACGTCTCCGGTGAGCGGGTTGGACTGGAAGTCCAGCCCGCGCGCGAACGAGCCCGGGTAGCGCCCGTCGTAGAACAGGGCGAGGAACTCCCGGTGGGCGCGGCCGGACAGCCCGGCCGTCGCGGCGTCCGCGTCGGAGATCGACCAGCCGATGTCGTCGTGGCAGCGCACGTACGTCCCCCATGCCGCGGTGACCGGCTTGGGCGGCGGGGTGGCCAGCGCGTGCCGGGCCAGCGTGGCCTCCCGGCTGGCCAGGCAGGACCACAGCTGGACCATCAGGCTGTTGTGGTAGGCGAGATCGCACACCTTGCCGGCGTGCGCCCCGGTGCCCAGGTAGGCGGGCAGGATCTCCGGCGCCACGATCGCCTCGGCCTTGAACACCATGGCCGGTGCCGCGATCCGGACGGCGGCCCGCAGCGCCTGGACGATCGAGTGCACCTCGGGCTGGTTCTGGCAGTCGGTTCCGATCCGCTTCCACAGGAAGGCGACGGCGTCCAGCCGCAGGCAGTCCACGCCGAGGTTGGCCAGGTGCAGCACCACGTCGAGCATCTCGACGAAGACCTCGGGGCTGGACCAGTCCAGGTCCCACTGGAAGTCGTTGAACGTCGTCCACACCCAGGCGCCGCGCCCGTCGTCCATCTCGGGCACCCAGGAGAAGCTCCCGGGGGCGAGCGCCGGGAACACCTCCGGCAGGGTCGCCTCGTAGGCGTCGGGCAGCTCCCGGTCGGGGAAGACGTGGAAGTACCTGCGGTAGCGGGGGTCGCCGCGCCGCGCCGCCCGGGCCCAGGCGTGCTCCCGGGCCACGTGGTTGAGCACCAGGTCGACGGTGAGCGCGATCCCGTGCTCGTGCAGCCGGTCGGCCAGGTCGGCGAGGTCGGCGACGGTGCCCAGGTCGGCGCGCACCCGGCGGTAGTCGCGCACCGCGTAGCCGCCGTCGTCCGGCCCGTCCCGGGTGTCCAGCAGCGGCATCAGGTGCAGGTAGGTGACGCCGAGCTCGCGCAGGTACCCGATCCGGTCGGCGACCCCGGCCAGCGTCCCGGCGAACCGGTCGGCGTAGCAGACGTAGCCGACCTGCTCCTCGCTGGCGAACCAGTCCGGGCGGAGCAGGCGGGTGCGGTCGAGCGCGCGCAGGGCCGGGCGGCGGGCGTGCAGCGCCCGCGCCATCAGGTCGGCCACCCGGACGGCGAGATCACCCTCGGGATGGTCGAGCGCGGCGGGATCGCCGCCGGGTCGCAGGTAGACCCGAAGGCCCTCCAGCAGGTCGGCGCCCCAGCGCTGCAGGCGCGCGCCGAACGCTGCCGCGTCGGCCTCGGTGAGGACCTGGCCGGCCCTCGACCACAGCGCCGAGAGGCTCTGGTCCACCCGTATCTCCCGCCACCGTGCCGCCACACCGTGCCGGGACGACGCCCGGCGGCCCATGCGAGGGCCCTGCCACTCTAGGGCTTACTGAAATCGCTTGCTCGTGCCGCCGGAGCTCCTGAAGTGCGTGAACGCGGGCAGCCGGGTGCCGGCGTGACCCGGACCTGGAAGCGATTGCCAGGCCGGATCGCCACGTGGCACGGTGACTGGCGGACCCGCGGCGGGGACGGTGGCACGGACCGCGGGGGAGCGAGCGCGTGAGAGTCGGATGGGGGTCGGGAGGCCTCTGGTGTCCGAGAAGGCCCGGCCGCGCCGGTCGAGGGCCCGGCCCAGCATCGTCGACGTCGCCGCGCGGGCCGGGGTGTCCGTCGCCACCGTGTCGCGTGCGCTGCGCGGGATGGCCAACGTCTCCGCGCAGACCCGGGAGCGGGTGGTCCGGGCGGCCGGCGAGCTGGACTACACCGTCTCCCCGCTCGCCTCCGGCCTGGTGACCGGGCGGACCCGCTCGATCGGGGTGGTCGCTCCCTACGCCGGCCGCTGGTTCTTCGCCGAGGTGCTGCGGGGGCTCGACGAGGGTCTGCGGGACCACGGCTACGACCTCGTGCTGCACGTGCTGGCCGACGCCGAGCGGCGTGCCCGGTTCTTCGCCGAGCTCCCGCTGCGCCGCCGGGTGGACGCGGTCGCCGTCGTCGCCCTGCCGCTGTCCGCCGAGGAGATCGCGGTGCTGAACGCGCTGCACCTGCCGCTGGCCAGCGTGGGCGAGCCGGTGAACGGGATGCACCAGGAGTTGATCGACCACGTGGCGGCGGCACGGCTGGCGGTGCAGCACCTGCTCAACCTCGGCCACCGCCGGGTCGCCATGATCGGCGGGGACCCGGCCGGCCCGGAGCACCTCCGCGTGCCCGGGCTGCGCGCCCGCGGGTACCACGAGGTGATGTCCGGCGGTGCGCTGCGGGCGCTGCGGCGCTCCGGGCTCCGCTGCCCGGACGACGTCTCGGTGATCGGCATCGACGACCACGAACTGGCGGAGACCTTCGACGTCACCACGGTGGCCCAGCCGGTCGCCGCGCAGGGGGAGGCCGCCGCGCGGTGGCTGATCGATGCGCTGGACGGCGCCGGCGGGACGGCGGGCGGGGACGGGTCCGGCACCTGCCGGCACGAGGTCCGGCTGGTGCTGCGCGGCACCACCGGGCCGCCGTAGCCGCGTCCGCGATCAGCCCGATCGGCGCGGAGTCGGCGCATCGGGTCAGCGGGGCCAGGGGCAGCGGGATCAGGCGACCCACGCGTCCAGCTCGGCGCGGGTCGGCGGCTGCGCGCCGGACCGGGTGCAGGTGAACGCCGCCACCCGCACGGCATGGCCGAGCATCGCCGACAGCGTGGTCAGGTCCATCGACCGCAGCGCCTCGCGCCGGGCCGGGCCGAGCAGGTCGGCACCGGTGAGGTAGTCCAGCAGCCCGGCCATGAACGCGTCACCCGCGCCGACCGTGTCCCGGACGACGATCGGCGGCGCCGCGACGTCCACCGACCCGGCCCGGGTCAGGCCGTGGGCCCCCTCGCCGCCGGAGGTGACCACGACCACCGCGGGACCGGACCCCAGCCAGCCCCGCACGACGTCCGGGACGTCCTCGCCCGGGGCCAGCCAGCCGAGATCCTCCTCACTGACCTTGACCACGTCGCAGGCCGCCACCAGCCGTTCCACCCGGGCCCGGGCGGCCGGCGGTTCCCCCATCAGCCGGGGCCGGATGTTGGGGTCGTAGCTGACCGTGACCTGCCCGGTGGCCCGGGCCACCAGATCGAGCACCGCGTCGCCGCCCGGGGCGAGGAAGGCCGCGATCGACCCGGTGTGCAGCGCCAGGCAGTCCCCGATCCCGGCTCCGGTCGGCAGCCGCCAGTCCAGGTCGAACTCGTAGCTGGCGGCGCCGAGATGATCCAGCCGCGCCGTCGCGGTGGAGGTGCGCTGCCCGGTCAGCGAGCCCGGCACCAGGCGGACGCCGCCCGCCTCCAGGTGCCGGCAGATCTCCCTCCCGCGCTCGTCGTCCCCGATCCTGGTGAGCAGGCTGGTCCGCCGGCCGAGCCGGGCGAGCCCGAGCGCCACGTTCGCCGGGCTGCCGCCCGGATGCTCCGCGATGCTGCCGTCGACCCGCTGCACGATGTCGACCAGGGCCTCACCGACGACCAGGACGTCATCCACGGGCCCATCCTTCCGGGAGCGGCCGACCCGCGGCCACCGTCGCGCGGATCGCCGCCCGCGGGCCACCCCGATGGTCCGCCACGTGCCGGCGGGGTCCACGATGGAGCCGTGACCACCCCGACGACCGAGGCGGATCGCGAACCCGGCCCGGAGTCCCCGCCGGGTGCCCGGCGCGGGGGCGTCGCCGACCTGGTCCGCTCGATGGCGGTGGTGCTGGCGGTGGTTGCGCTGATCGTCCTGCTGCTGCCCCGGCCGGAGCGGATCAGCCAGCCGCCGGTGGACGTCGCGGCGGCGGCCGCGGGTGCCGCCGCGCAAGCCGGGTTCGCCCTCTCGGTGCCGCAGGGGCTGCCGGACGGCTGGCGGGCCACCAGCGCCCGCCTGCAGCGCGGCACGGACGGCGTCACCACGTGGCACGTCGGGTTCGTCACGCCCGCGGGCGGCTACGCCGGCTACGAGCAGGCCGGCCACCCGACCACGGAATGGGAGGACACCCAGGTCACCGACGGCAA
>Ga0187788_10000171_pt1 | contig 17027 bp, 12 predicted proteins | sample 1015_BV01_MP10_2_FD_133008 | JGI IMG/M metagenome (GOLD analysis project Ga0187788, IMG submission 133008) | Tropical peat soil microbial communities from peatlands in Department of Meta, Colombia - 1015_BV01_MP10_20_MG | ecosystem: Environmental > Terrestrial > Soil > Wetlands > Peat | place...
CGGCACCCGGCACTCCGGTCGCTTCCACGATAACTTCGATCCGCGGATCGGCGATCAGCACTTCGGAGCTGTCGGTGATGAAAGTCGTCCGTTTTTTGTGTGCGTCGGCAAGCGAGGCTGCGGCATAGGCATCGTCCGGCCAGCCCGCACTCTTGAGCTGGCCGCGCGCACGCGCAATGTCGAGATCGGCGACGGCGACAAGATGAAGACCACGCGTCAACCGCGCTTGCGCCGCAAACATGGTGCCGAACTTGCCGGCGCCGATAAGGCCGACGGTTACCGGCCGCCCGGCACTCTCGCGTTCCATCAGCTTGGCATGAAGGTTCATGCGCGAAACGGAAACACAGGCTCGGCAACGACACAAGCGCGCACCGGTCAGCCGCTCGGTGAGCCCAAACCAGGCACCCCGTGTCTTTGAACCGGTACGGCGTCTTCACAACCGGGACATAAAAAGGGGACCGCTGCGTGTGGCATACAGCGACCCCCCTACGATCGGCCGAAATAGGGGACCAACCCTACTTTGTGAGCGTTCGGCGTCTCGCAGGTGCACCATTGCCCGGGCCAGGCAGGTTGGCTGTGCGAAGGATCACAGGCGCTGCTGAAATGCGCCTTTTTGTGACGGTCAACACAGCGCGCAAATCCCAGTCATCTATTCTGAGCATCGGGACATCCACATTTTACTTGCCGGGTCAGAGGAGACGACGATGAAACTCAATTATCTGACCAATTCGAGCGGATTCACGCGGGTTTCCGCCTATGTGGGGCAGCTACTCGACGGCGCCGTCGATGAGCACATCGAAAGGCTCTCTCAGCAGCTACGTCCGGATCCCGCCAGCCGATGCCTCAATCGCCCCTGCGAACTGAGCGAGATTATGGCGCGAACAATCGCTCCTTGAGCGCAAGACGGGCTTTGGCTGCACAAGGCCAGGCGGCTGCGGCACACGCTTGGTAAAATTTTAACGCGGCCGCGCTAGCGTGGGGAGGCGTCAATGAGTTTCGAAATCGCCAGTTTGGCCTTGTCGGCTCTTGGTGCGGTTTGTTTGGCTGGATGCCTCTGCGTGGGGCTGGGCTGGTTCATGTGACGCAAAACGAGAAATATCGGCAGTACGCCCAACAAGCGCAGGAACAGTTGGAACGCGCTCCCGACGATGCTGATAGAGCTGCCTGGCTTCTGATCGCACAGAACTGGCTTAACCTTTTGGTTCAAAACGACCCCAAAGCGGAGAGTTCTTCACGCTAGTTGATGTGAAGGGCCGAGGAACCTGCGAAAAATTGACCTGGTCCTGGCGCGACGGTCGCCGCGCATTCCATCCGTCAATAGCGCCAACAGCTCGAAGCCGCGCGGATGTTACTGGCAGAAGGCGCGAGACACGAAGGTTTCGGTCGTGCACTCGGGTCCGCTCGAGCGTCCCGACATATAAACCTTGGCTGGGCACACCTCGGCCGTCGTCATGTCGAGACTCTTGCCGGAATCGAAACCTTTTCCCTTGCACATAATGTTGGCGGCAGCGACGCAGTCGGGTGCGCCATTTGGCGCCAGCTGACATTTCTCGTGGCCGCTGATCGCGCGTGCCGCCGGAATGCGCGCGACAGCACCGGCGGCATCCTTGGCACCTTCGACCGTCGTCTTGGCGGCATCGCCGGCAGCGCTGCTGAGACCTTCGACCTTCTTGCGCGCGTCATTGAACGACGAGCTCATATTCGCGCTCTGCTTTTCAAACCAACGGTTAATGGTTGCGAGAAATCCCTCGCTCTGCGGAGGCTTTTGCGTCGGGGTCGGCTGGTCCTGCGCAATTGCCACGGCCGACATCAGTACAAAGCCGGTCGCGAATAAAAAGGCGAGTGCGCACGGACCCGCGCCGCGATTCCGATGAAGGGTCAATGTCCGTTTAATGCCCATAAATGGCCAAAACCGGCGTCCGTTCGCCCGCCTTGCAGGCGGTCTGCCCCTTTTCGCCGCCGGCCTAAAGCGAGCCGGTGGCCAAATTGAGGAACGCCGTTCCTCAGATCAAATACACGGCTGCCACGATACCAATCACGATAATCGTGCCACCGAGCATTACCCATAAGCCTAACCGCTTTTCAATAATATGACGCGCCCTATCGCCATAGCGGTGCAGCAGAAATGCCAGCACAAAGAACCGTGCCCCGCGCGTGATAATCGAAAAAAGCAGAAATAGTCCAAGATTGTAGCCGGCAAATCCCGAGGTGATCGTCACGATCTTGTACGGGATCGGGGTAAGACCCTTGAGCAGGATGATCCAGGCCCCCCATTGCGCGTAGGCCTCCCGAAAGGCCTCAACCTTGTCGCCATAGCCGTAGAGATGAATCAGCCAGGCGCCGACCGAGTCATAAAGGAGCGCGCCAATGCTGTATCCAAGCAAACCACCTGCGACCGATGTCACTGTGCACCAGACCGCCATCACATAGGCGCGTTCCGGCCGCGCCAGCGCCATCGGGATCAGCATTATGTCGGGCGGCACAGGAAAAAAGGAACTCTCGGCGAATGATACGGCGCCCATAGTCCACAGCGCGTGCGGTTTATGGGCGGCGGCCAGACACCAGTCATAAAGTCGGCGCAACAAAGAACGCGGCTCGGCGGCCTCAGCGGTCATCGAAGTACTCGTGAGGAGAATTGTGACGGATCAGCGACGCTTGCGAATGCGCCTGGTCTCCAGCGCCACCACTTTACGCCGCGCCGCGATCCGCACCAAATCTTTCGGGATTTTTTCGGCGATGCCGAACATCAACTCGCGCCGGCGCATTTCAGCCCAAACCTCGTCAGGATGGACGCCGGCGTGAACCCAAAGCACGACGAGATTGTAGAGGAGATCGGCACTTTCCTTGACAACGGCTTCGGGCTGGCCGTGCATCGCATCGATGACGACCTCGACCGCTTCTTCCGCGAGCTTCTTCGCCATTTTGGCGCGGCCGGCACGGAAGAGCCGAGCGGTTCGCGATTTTGCCGGGTCGCCGCCGCGAACGGCGACCACAGCGTCATATAGTCGGGCGACCGAATCACTCATAACATCCACAATATCCGATCCGCGGCCAAAACCGGTTAACGCACACGACCGGGGCCGCATTGCGCGGAGCCACGGTTATTGGCCGATTAACAGGTTAAATGGGTCCAAAAAGCGGCATTTCTCGCCGAAAGGCCGTCACGACTCGTCTTCGGACAGGAGCGTGGCGTTGCCGCCGGATGCCGCCGTATTCACGGTCACAACCTGCTCGGTGATGAAACGATGCAGATAGTCGGGGCCACCCGCCTTTGGCCCGGTGCCGGACAATCCGCTGCCGCCGAATGGCTGCGAGCCGACAACGGCGCCGATCATATTGCGGTTCACATAGACGTTGCCATGCGGCAAGCGCTCCGCGATATGCGCGACCGTCGCTTCGATGCGTGAATGGATACCAAGGGTGAGCGCCGTGCCGTTCGATGCGATGTCATCGAGAAGCTGATCGAGTTCGCCCGCACGCCAGCGCATCACGTGTAGCACCGGCCCAAATACTTCTTCTTTGAGCTCGCGCGCGCTGTCGAGCTCGACGATGGCCGGCGCAACATAGGTGCCGTTCTTCGGCAATTTGACGTCGAGCCGGAACAATACGGCGCCGCGCGATTCCATGGCGGCAATCCAGCCGTCCAGCTTGCCCTTGGCTTCGGCGTCGATCACCGGGCCGACCCGGGTGGCCGGATCGCGCGGGTCACCAAGCCTGAGTTCGCGGACCGCACCGGCGACCATGTCAAAGACACGGTCCGCTACGTCATCCTGCACGCACAATAAGCGCAGCGCGGAGCAGCGCTGCCCGGCGGATCGAAACGCCGAAGTGATTACATCATCGGTCACCTGCTCGGGCAAGGCAGTTGCATCGACGACCATGGCGTTGATGCCGCCGGTTTCGGCGATCAGTGGCGAGATTGGCCCATCTTTGGCCGAGAGCGCGCGGTTGATCATGCGAGCAACTTCCGTCGAGCCGGTGAAAACAACTCCGGCGATGCGACGATCCGCGGTCAGCATGGCCCCGATCTTGCCGTCGCCCGGTACCAGCTGCAGCGCCCCAACCGGTACGCCGGCCGCATGCAGGAGTTTCACAGCCTCGAAGGCGATCAGCGGCGTCTGTTCAGCGGGCTTGGCCACAACGCAATTACCCGCGGCGAGTGCGCCGGCAATCTGACCGGTAAAAATTGCCAAAGGGAAATTCCACGGACTGATGCAAGCGAAGACGCCACGGCCGCGCGCGCGCAGCTCATTGCTCTCGCCGGTCGGGCCCGGCAGTAGCCTTGGCGCAAGCGTCCGGCGCGCCTCGCTGGCGTAATAGCGACAAAAGTCCGCCGCCTCACGCGCCTCCGAAACGCAATCGTCGATTGTCTTACCGCCTTCTTTCTGCAAGAGCGCGATCAAACGGCCGCGATTCTGTTCAATCAGATCACTGGCGCGTTCGAGGGCGATGGCACGGTCCGCAACAGACGTTGTGTTCCAGGCGGGAAAGGCAGCGCAACCCGCTGCGATGGCCGAAGCGACGATGGTTTCATCGCCTTCCTGCACCGTGCCTATGGGTTTGCCATCGATCGGCGACTTGACCGGCCGCTCCCGTCCCGCGATTGCCACGCCATCGATCAGCGCCTGTGCGTGCGTCTTTTGCGGGGCCGCGTGGATCTCGGAAAGCAGCGTGTCGAGCGAAGCGCGGTCGCCGAATTCAACGCCCGTCGAATTGCGCCGGTTGGCGCCAAACAAATCGCGTGGCAGCGGAATATGCGAATGACGCGCATGAGATTCGTCGACAATCCAGGACTGTGGCCGCCGCAGAATGGTTTCGATCGGCACATTCGGATCGGCCGAGACGGACACGAAGGATGAATTGGCGCCGTTCTCCAGGAGCCGGCGCACCAGGTAAGCGAGCAAATCAGAATAACCTCCGACCGGCGCGTAGACCCGGCATGTCAGATCCGGCAAATCGTCAAGCAACGCCTCATATAAAGTCTCACCCATGCCGTGCAGCCGCTGAAATTCGTAGCCGCTCGTCCCGCCGGCATCCTCGATCACGCAAGCCACGGTCAGCGCATTGTGAGTTGCGAATTGCGGATAGAGTCGTGGCCGTGCCGCCAGCAATTTCCGGACGCAATCGAGATAGCAAAGATCGGTCATCGCCTTGCGCGTGAACACAGGATAGTCGGCAAGCCCCCGCTCCTGCGCACGCTTGATCTCGGTATCCCAATAGGCGCCTTTGACGAGGCGAACCATCAGCCGACGGTCAAGCGTTTGCGCCGCTTGCGCGACCCAGTCGATCACGGCGCCAGCGCGTTTCTGGTAGGATTGTATCGCGAGACCGAAGCCGTCCCAGCCCGCGAGCGAGGAATCGCGCAACGCCCCGGCGATTACCCCTAGCGACAGTTCGAGCCGGTCGGCTTCCTCGGCGTCGACGGTAAAATTAAGCTCGTTCCGTTTCGCAAGTTGAGCCAATTCAAGCAGTCTGGGCGTCAGTTCGTCGAGTACACGGTCGCGCGATAATGGCTCATAGCGCGGATGCAGCGCCGACAATTTTACAGAGATCCCTGGCCGCTTCGGCAACGCGTCGTTACCGGCGCTTCTGCCGATCTCATCGATGGCATTGGCGTAAGACTCAAAGTAACGCTCGGCGTCGTCGCCGGTACGCGCGGCCTCGCCGAGCATGTCAAATGAATAGAGAAACTCGCGGTGCGAGCCGGCGCGCGACAGAGCTTCCTGAATCGTCTGCCCGAGCACGAAATGCGACCCAAGCAAACGCATAGCCTGACGCGTGGCCGCGCGCACCGCCGGCAATCCAAGGCGTTTGACCAGCGATTCGACGATGCCTTCCGGCGTTTCACCCGGATGGATGACGCGGGCGGTGAGGCCGAGTGTCCAGGCCGACGCCGACACCAGAAGTGAGGCCGAGCGCGCCTCGTGATGCGTCCAGTCGCCGGCCTTGAGCTTGTCTTCAATCAACCGGTCGGCGGTCTCTGCGTCCGGTACACGCAGAAGCGCCTCCGCCAGCACCATCAGCGCCAGACCTTCCTTGGTGGATAGAGCATAAGCGTGCAGGAAATCCTCTACCCCACCCACCCCCCCTGTGCGGGCGCGAATGGCCTCGACCAAACGCCGCGCACGGGCGTCGATGCGCGCTTCGGCATTCTCGGGACGGGCGGCTGTCGCAATCAGCGACCTCGCAATCATTTCGTCCTGCGGAGCATAAGGCGCCCGCAGCGGCGGAATGTCGCGCGCAACCCTGTTGGCCGTCACCGGTGGCATCGGCTGACTCTCCGCATAGGTCGGCAAGTCTATCCCAAATGCGCCTTTATCGCGTTCGAGATTGGTAAACTCGAGACTAAGCGGTCGTAACGTTAGTCATATCGCGGCAAATTGTTCGATGGTTGTGCGTCGATGTCTTGCCCTTTGCGGCGTCGTATCCTTTGCTGAGGCATCGCCTCGCCTGATGCGCAGGCCGCCTGAGAGGGAAATGAGTAATGAGCGCTCACCACATTGGCCGATGGGCCCGGGTGGCGCTGATATTCGCCGCAACGCTGATGACGGGCGCCGCGGCGGCGGAAACTCCCGTCAGGTTCACACTCGACTTCAAGATCGAAGGGCCCTCGGCGCCGTTCCTGCTGGCAATCGACAGGAATTATTACAAGACTGAAGGCCTCAACGTCAGCATAGAGCCATCGGCAGGTTCGCTTGAATCGATCGAGCGAGTTGCGTCGGGCGACTTCGACATGGGCTTCGCTGACATCAATGCGCTGATCAAATTTCGCGACGCCAAGCCGGGCATCCCGATCAAGGCGGTGTTCATGGTCTACAACCGGCCGCCTTTCGCCGTGATCGGGCGCAAGAGCCGCGGAGTTTATATGCCCCAGGATCTGGAAGGAAAAATCCTGGGTGCACCGGCAGCCGACAGCTCCTTCGCACAATGGCCGATCTTTGTGCAGGCGAACAACATCAACGCATCCAAGGTAACAATCGAAAACGTCAGCTTCCCTGTCCGCGAGCCGATGCTGGCAGCCGGCCAGGTCGACGCCGTTACCGGCATTTCTTTCTCCACCTATGTCGATCTTAAAGACAAAGGCGTTCCAGTCGACGATATCAACGTGTTGCTGATGGCCGACTATGGCGTTGTCCTTTATGGCACTGCCATCATCGTGAACCCGAAATTCGCGGCCGAGAACCCGGACGCCGTCAAAGGGTTTCTGCGCGCTTTCCTGAAGAGCCTGAAGGACACAGTGAAACAACCTTCAACCGCCATTGAATCAGTGCTCAAACGCAATGCTCAAGCCAAGAAAAGTGTCGAACTGGAACGGCTGACGATAGTGCTCCGCGACAACATCATTACGCCCGAAGCGAAGGCGAATGGTTTTGGCGGCATCGATGAGGACCGCTTCACCCGCGCCGTTGAGCAAATTGCGCTAACCTACAAGTTCAAGGCGGCAAAGCCAAAACCCGACGACGTTTTCGACTCGTCGTTTCTGCCATCTCCCGCTGAACGCAAGTTCAAATAGATTGCCGCGCTACTTGATGCGCTCGAGAATGCTCACGTAGTTTGCCACCGACGTTCCCCCCATATTGAAGATGCCGCCGACACGGGCGTTCTTCACTTGCAGGTCCCCGGCAGTACCTGTGAGCTGCATTGCGCAAAGCGCGTGCATGGACACACCGGTCGCACCGATCGGGTGGCCCTTCGCCTTCAATCCTCCCGAGGGATTCACCGGAAGCTTGCCGTCTTTCTGGGTCCAACCTTCCATGATGGCACGCGCACCCTGCCCTTCACTGGTCAGGCCCATGGCTTCGTACTCAATCAATTCCGCGATGGTGAAGCAGTCATGCGTCTCCACGAACGACAAATCGTCGAGTGAGAGTCCCGCCTTCGCGAGCGCCTGTTGCCATGCCTGAGCGCATCCTTCGAACTTGAGGATGTCCCGTTTCGACATCGGCAGAAAATCCTGCACGTGTGCGGCGGAGCGAAAAGCGATCGCCTTTTTCAACTTGAGTGCCGTATCGACGTCAGCAAGCACGACCGCGGCCGCACCATCCGACACCAACGAACAGTCGGTGCGTTTGAGCGGACCGGCAACGAACGGATTCTTCTCGCTCTCGGTACGGCAAAAATCGTAACCGAGATCCTTGCGCATCTGCGCGTAGGGATTGCCGACGCCATTCTTGTGGTTCTTGGCGGCGATCATGGCCAGCGCGTCCGACTGGTCGCCCCATTTCTGGAAATACAGTCCGGCGATCTTGCCGAAAATGCCCGCAAAGCCTCCGTCGATGTCGGCTTCCTCGCGCACGTACGATGCCTTCAGCAGATTGCGTCCGATCTCCGGCGCCGGCGTTGCTGTCATTTGCTCGGCGCCGACGACGAGCACGACGCGCGCAGCACGGGCCTCGATCGCCTTGATTCCCTGATGGACCGCCGCAGAGCCGGTCGCGCAGGCATTCTCAACGCGCGTCGCCCGCTTGAACCGCAAATCGGGCGAGGCTTGCAGGACCAGCGAGGCGGTAAAATCCTGTGCAGAAAAGCCCGCATTGAAATGACCGAGGACAATCTCGTCGACGTCCTTGGGGCCGATGCCGGCGTCGGCCAGTGCCTCGCCAGCGACCCGTACAATGAGGCTTTCGACGGTCTCGCCGGTCAATTTACCGAAGGGGGTATGGGCCCACCCGACAATACAGGCGGTCATTGAAGCCTCCTTTGCCGAACTTTGGTCGCTTTCCTCGGCGATGAGCTACGAGTCACCATAAATATACAGTTGCAGTTCGCTGGCTTTGCCTAGCATCCAAAGCTTAGATAGCCTAGCGCAGCGCCTATGGAACTTGCCGTTTCTGAGGCCTTTGGACCCTGAACCGCGAACAATGACTGCTCATTCAAGCCGCAGCTCTCGCGTCCTGATCCTCGGCCTGGCCGCCGGCCTGCTGTCGCTCGCCGGCGTGGACCGCGCACAAGCCGAAGCACAATTATTGATCGAGGCTTCCACCGGCAAGGTGCTGCACGCCGAGAACGCCACGTACCCGTGGTACCCCGCCTCGGTGACCAAATTGATGACGGCGTACACAACGCTACGCGCCATCAAAGAAGGGCGGATCTCGCTTAATACTTTGCTCACGGTGTCGCGCAATGCGGCAGCCCAGCAGCCGACAAAAATGGGTTTCAACGTCGGCACGACCGTCACGATCGACAACGCGCTGAAGATGCTGATGGTGAAATCCGCCAATGACATGGCAGTTGCCATCGCTGAAGGCGTCGGCGGTTCGATCGGCGGCTTCGCCGACCTGATGAACGCCAATGCCCGGCGTCTCGGGATGTCGCAAAGCAACTTCGTCAACCCGAACGGACTGCCAGCGGAAAACCACGTGACCTCGGCGCGTGACCTCGCAATCTTGGCGCGCGCGCTCATCCGCGAGTTTCCCGAGTACGACAGTTATTGGCACATCTCGTCGATCCGTTACGGCAATCGCGTGATGCGCAATTACAATGCGCTGATCGATCGCTACCCCGGCGCCGACGGCATGAAAACCGGTTTCATCTGTGCCTCCGGCTACAACGTTGTCGCCTCTGCTACGCGCAACGGCCGCCGGTTGATTGCGGTCGTTCTCGGGTCCTGGTCGGGCGCGGTGCGCGCACAGAAGGCGGCCCAGTTGCTCGAACGGGGCTTCAACAGCGCCGGCTTGTCCTGGCTCACACCCTCGCTCGGCACGGTCGATGCGCTGGCGCCGATTGATGCGCAGCCGCCCAACCTGCGTGAAGAAATGTGCGGCGGTCATCGCCGCAAGCCGCCCTCCGAGGAGAACGAGGAGGAGCCGGAGGAATCAGCGTCCGCCGCCGGCGGTGAATCCGAAGGCGGCCAGGGAGCCTTCTTGCTGTCGAGCCTGAAGCCCGCGAACGGCAAATTCGTGCTCGGACCACCGGTGGAAACCACGCCACCCGTCGTCGTGTTCACGGGACCGGCCGATCATCCGGATACGGTTGCGCAGACCGCAAGCGCCGCGCCGAAGAAGAAAAAGAAAGCCGTCGCCGCCAAGACTGAAGGCAATGAAAAACCGGCCAAACCGGCCAAACCGGCCAAGGCCGCCAAGCCGGCAACAAAGCAAGCCAAACCGAAAGTCACCTCGGCCAATCAATGAGCGAACCCGGCCAAAGCGCCGAACGGCGCCAACCGCCGACGCCGATCCCGCTAACCGTCCTCACCGGTTTCCTCGGCGCCGGCAAGACCACGCTGCTCAATCGGATGCTGAAGGATCCCGCGCTCGCGGAGACCGCCGTCATCATCAACGAATTTGGCGAGATATCGCTCGATCACCTGTTGGTCGAATATGTCAGCGACAACATGGTGGTACTGCAATCCGGATGCCTGTGCTGCACCATGCGCGGCGACCTCGTCGATGCGCTGGAAACGCTGTTGCGCGATCTCGATAACCGCCGCTGCAAATTCCGGCGCGTGCTCCTGGAGACGACCGGGCTCGCCGATCCGGCGCCGGTGTTGCACACCGCCATGTCGCATCCTTATCTCTTGCTCCGCTACAGGCTCGACGGAGTCGTGACTGTGGTCGATGCGGTCAACGGCGAAGCAACGCTCGATGCGCATCCCGAAGCGGTCAAGCAGGCGGCGGTGGCGGACCGTATCGCGCTGACCAAAACCGACCTGGCAGATCCATCACAATGCGAGCGCATCGTGGCGCGGTTGCGGGCGCTCAACCCGGCGGCGCCCATCCTCGATGCGGCCAGGGGCGAGACAACGCCCGATCGTATCCTCGGCAGCGGTCTTTACGATCCCGACAAAAAAATCCCTGACGTCAAGAAATGGCTCGCAGCCGAAGCCTACGCGGGCGATCATCATCATCACCCTCACGACGTCAACCGGCACGACGAGCATATCGGATCATTTGTCCTGATCAGCGACGAAGCGATCCCCGCCGGCACGCTGGAAATGTTCCTCGAACTGTTGCGCGCCACGCATGGCGCCAAGCTTTTGCGTATCAAAGGTATCGTGAAGCTCGCCGAAATGCCCGACACCCCGGTCGTCGTGCATGGCGTTCAGCATGTCTTTCATCCGACCGCGCGGCTGGACAGCTGGCCGGACGACGACCACCGGACCCGGCTGGTGTTCATTACCCGCGACCTGCCGGAACGCACGGTGCGGGAGCTGTTCGAGGCTTTTCTCGGCGTCGTGGCTCCGGACCGCCCGGATCGTGCGGCTCTGACAGAAAATCCGCTAATACCGTTCGGTGGCCGGTAGCTCGCAGCGGCCTCCCATCGCCGGTCTTGCATGCCGGGCTGGTTAGACTCATGCTGATGAGGAATCGGTCGCCGGTATGCTCAAAAGGCCGGCGCGGGGGACACGTCATGGAACGGCTTTGGCTGCGGCAATATCCGCCGGGCGTCCCCGCCGAAATTGATCCGTCGCGCTACCCTTCGCTGGTGGCGATGCTCGAGGAAGGCTTCAAGGCCTATCGGGAGCGTGACGCTTGCGTCTGCATGGGCAAGGTCATGACCTATGCTGACCTTGATGAGACCTCACGCGCGTTTGCCGCCTGGCTGCAAAGCCGCGGGCTGAAGCGCGGCGCCCGGGTCGCCATCATGATGCCGAATGTTCTGCAATATCCGGTGGCGCTTGCCGCCATCCTGCGTGCCGGCTGCACGGTGGTGAACGTCAACCCGCTCTACAAGCCGCGTGAACTCGAATTCCAGCTCACAGACGCCGGGGTCGAAGCGATCATCGTCCTGGAAAATTTCGCCGCGGTGCTCCAGCAAGCGCTGCCGCACACGCCTGTCAAACATGTCGTGGTCGCAAGTTTGGGCGACATGCTCGGCAGCATCAAAGGCACACTGGTCAACGTCGTGGTTCGTCACATCAAGAAAATGGTGCCGGCCTATGAAATTCCCGCGGCCACGATGTTCAATGACGCTCTCGCGGCCGGGCGCAAATCCGGTTTCACACCGGTCGCGATCGAGAGCAGTGATATCGCGTTCCTGCAATATACCGGCGGCACCACAGGCGTCGCCAAGGGCGCCATGCTGACGCATCGCAACCTCGTTGCCAACATGCTGCAGGTGGAAGCGTGGAATCAGCCGATGGTCGATGTTCCGCCAAAAACCGACCGCCTGATTATCGTCACCGCCTTGCCGCTCTATCACATCTTTGCCTTGACGGCGTGTTTCCTGTTTGGTGTGCGCACGGGCTCGATGTGCATCCTCATCACAAATCCACGCGATATTGCCGGAGTCATCAAGGAACTTCGTCATTACAAGGTGAACTTCTTCCCGGCAGTGAACACGCTTTACAACGCGCTGCTGCATCACCCCGATTTCGGCACGATCGACTGGAGCATGCTCAAGGTTGCGATCGGCGGCGGCATGGCGGTGCAGAAATCTGTTGCGGACGCGTGGATCAAGGCGACCGGCAAGCCGATCATTGAAGGTTACGGCCTTTCCGAAACCTCACCGGTGCTCACGTGCAACCGCGGCGACATACCGGAGTGGACCGGCACCATCGGATTGCCACTGCCTTCGACGGAAATTTCGATCCGCGACGACGATGGCCGGGAACTCGGCAATGGCGAGCAGGGCGAAATTTGCGCGCGTGGCCCGCAGGTGATGACCGGTTATTGGCAGCGCCCGGATGAGACGGCCCAGGCAATGACCGCGGACGGCTTCTTCCGGACCGGCGATATCGGCGTGATGGATATCCAGGGCCGGGTGCGTATCGTTGATCGCAAGAAGGACATGATTTCCGTTTCCGGCTTCAAGGTCTTTCCCAATGAGGTCGAGGACGTGGCCATGAGCCAGGGCGGCTTGATGGAATGCGCGGTGGTCGGCGTTCCTGACGAACATTCCGGCGAAACCGGCAAGATGTTTGTGGTGAAGAAAAACCCTGACCTCACCGCTGACGAGTTGCGCGCCTTCCTGGCCAGCCGGCTCGCCAGCTACAAGGTGCCAAAGTACATTGAATTCCGCGGCGAATTGCCGAAGACCAATGTCGGAAAGATCCTGCGGCGCGCCCTGCGCGATGAAACCCTCCAAACGCCTGTAAATTAAAGCGGAATGCCAATGGTCGCGAACGCCGCTGACGTTGTGTCATTCTGGCAAGAGGCCGGCCCGGATCGCTGGTTCACCAAGGACGCTGCCTTCGACAAACAAGTCCACGAGCGATTCTTCGACACCTACGAAGCGGCCGCCGCGGGGAAGCTCTCTGGCTGGGAGCAAAGCGCGCAAGGCGCGTTAGCCCTGCTGATTTTGCTCGACCAGTTCCCACGCAATATGTTCCGCGGCGAGGCGCGCGCCTTCGCCACGGACCCCCTGGCCCGCGCGATTACCGCCGGCGCTATCATTCGCGGCTTTGATAGCCAGGTGCCGAAAGAATTGCGTGGCTTTTTCTATCTTCCGTTCGAGCATTCGGAAGATCTCGCCGACCAGGAACGCTGCATCGCGCTCAACAAGGCGATCGGCGACGCCGACAACCTGAAGTGGGCGGAGATCCATGCCGACATTATCCGGCGCTTTGGCCGGTTCCCCCATCGCAACGCCGCGCTCGGCCGTACCACCACACCGGAGGAGCAGGCATTCCTCGATGATGGCGGTTTCGCTGGCTGAAAAATTTTCAGCGCCAAAAACCACGGGACGCTGCCCATTGGCTTTGTTAGACTTGCGCAAACAAAAGACCGGCGGCCAGCCGGTTTCAGTGCCAGGGAGGCGACCCATGTTGTTTTTTGCTGAAGCGCTTCGGCGCTTGCTGGTTTTTGTTTTCCTTTCCATCCTGACATTCGCGTGGTCGACCGGCCTGCACGCACAGCAGGGCGTCGATGTCCGCGCCACTGAAATCGGTGGTGTCGTCACCAGCTCGAAAGGTGCGGAGGCGGGGGTCTGGGTCATAGCTGAAACAACAGATTTGCCCACGAAATTTGCCCGCATCGTCGTGACCGACGACCAGGGCCGTTACCTGATCCCCGATCTTCCGACGGCAAACTACAGTGTGTGGGTGCGCGGATACGGGTTGGTCGACTCTGCCAAGGTGAGCGCAAAGCCGGGAACGACCCTCAACCTTGCAGCGACGATCGCACCGAGCGAAGCGGCCGCTGCTCACTACTATCCGGCAATCTACTGGTACACGATGATGAAGATTCCGCCGGCAAGCGATTTTGGCGGCTCAACCGACATTCCAAAAAACATCACGCAGGACAACTGGCTGCGGCAGATGAACAACGTAGATTGTATCGGATGCCATCAACTCGGCCAGGAAGCCACGCGCACGATCCCCGCATCGCTTGGCAAATTCGATTCAGGCGCTGAGGCATGGCAGCGCCGTATATTATCCGGGCAATCCGGTGAGATGATGACAAACCGCATCGCCGGTCAATTCGGCGGCGTGCCATACAAATATTTCGGCGATTGGACCGACCGCGTCGCCAAGGGTGAATTGCCCAAAGCCAAACCACCACGGCCTGAAGGCGAAGAGCGCAATGTTGTCATCACATCGTGGGAATGGTCAAAACCGGACAAGTATCTGCACGATCTGATTTCGTCCGACCGTCGCAACCCGACCGTGAATGCCAACGGGCCGTTGTACGGCTCGCCGGAATATTCGACGGACAACATGCCGATCCTCGATCCGAAGACGAACAAGGTGTCGTTCTTCAAGATGCCCGTGCGCGATCCGGAAATGCCGGTATCGCTCGGGCCGGGCCATGCCGGCGCGGTCAAGCCGACGGCGGATTCTCCGTATTGGGGGAGCGAAGTTCTGTGGGACACACGCGCCAACAACCACAATTCCATGTTCGACGCGCAGGGCCGCATCTGGCTTGCGGCGACTGTACGCGGCATGGACAACCCGGACTGGTGCAAGAAAGGCTCGAATAACCAGTACGCCAAGGTATTCCCGATTGATAAAAGTCCGCGTCAGGTCGCCATGCTCGATCCAAAGACGATGAAATACGAATTCATCGACACCTGTTTCGGCACCCATCACCCGCAATTTGGCTATGACGCCGACAATACATTGTGGCTCTCCGGCACCGGCCCCGTGGCAGGCTGGGTCAACACAAAAGTGTGGGACGAAACGCACGACGCGCAAAAAGCAGTCGGCTGGACGCCGTTCATTCTCGACACCAACGGCAACGGCAAGCGCGATGACTACACCGAGCCCGGTCAACCAGCCGATGCCGCAAAGGACACGCGCATCACCGGTGGTTCAGGTCCTTACGCTGTCATGCCCAACCCGAAAGACGGCTCGATCTGGTACACGGTCGGCGTTTTCGGTGGCCAGGCCGGCTTCATGCGTTTCGATCCGAAAACGCAGCTGTCGGAGTTTTTCGCTATGCCGAAGCCCGGCGTCGGCGTTCGCGGCGGTGATATCGACGCCAACGGTGTTGCGTGGGGCTCGGAGTCGAGCGGTCATCTCGTCAGCTTCGACCGGACCCTGTGCAAGGGCCCGCTCAACGGCCCGAGTGCGACTGGCAATCACTGCCCGGAAGGCTGGAAATTCTACAAATATCCCGGCCCCGGCTTCGAAGGCTTCGAAGACCGGAGCGCTGAGGCCAGCTATTACACCTGGGTCGACCAGCACAACGCGGTCGGGCTTGGCGAAAACATCCCGATTTCCACCGCCAATCTCAACGACGGCTTTGTGGCCTTGAAAAACGGCAAGATGGTCATGCTGCGCATTCCGTACCCCATGGGCTTCTACGCCAAGGGTCTGGACGCACGCATTGACGACCCGAATGCCGGCTGGAAAGGTCGCGGGCTGTGGAGCACCAATGGTGATCGAACGCCGTGGCTGATGGAAACCGGCAAGGGTTCGAGCCCGCGTGCCGTGCATATCCAGGTTCGCCCTGACCCGCTGGCGCACTAAGTATTGCGAGTATAACAAGCGAATGGCCCCCGTCGCATGAACGCGACGGGGGCTTTCGTTTTCGGCTGGCCCCTAGGCGGGCGCGGAAGTGCTGGAGTAGCATCCAAGCAATGGCGTCGTGTGGCAGACGCCGAGAAAACGTCATCAGGGAGTTCCCATGCGACACGCCGTATCTTTGGCTTTCACCGCAATCGCGCTGACTTTGGGAAGCGGCGCGCGGGCGCAGGTGCCGCAAGGCTATCCGGCCGACTATGCCCAGATCGTCGACGCCGCCAAAAAGGAAGGCAAGGTGGTGATCTATGCGACCACGGACGCGGTGGCCGCAAATCCCCTGGTCAAGGATTTCGAGACGCTCTACCCCGGCATCAAGGTCGAATATTCCGACCTCAATTCCACCGAGTTGTACAACCGGTTCATCGCGGAAGCGGCGGCCAATAACGGCACGGCCGACGTGCTGTGGTCATCAGCCATGGACCTGCAGGTGAAGCTCGTCGCCGATGGGCAAGCCGCGACCTACGCATCGCCCGAAATCAAGGCGTTGCCGAAATGGGCCGTGTGGAAGGACTCCGCTTACGGTACAACTTACGAGCCGATCACCTTTGTTTACAACAAACGTCTCGTGCCCGAAGGCGACGTGCCGAAGGATCACACCGATCTCCTGAAGCTTCTCAACGCCAAACCCGATTTCTACAAAGCCAAGATCACGGCATACGATCCGGAGCGTTCTGGCGTCGGCTATCTGTTCTGCACCGAAGACATCAAGAATTTTCCGCAGGCCTGGGATCTGTTCAAAGCCATGGGCAAGGCGCAGGCGAAACTCTACACCAGCGCCGGCGCAATGATGGAGCGCGTCACCTCCGGCGAGCATCTGATCGCCTACGGCATCTTCGGCTCTTACGCGCTCGGACGCTCGAAGAAGGACCCCAACCTCGGCATTATCCTGCCGAAGGATTACACGATGGTGACGTCGCGCGTCGCCTTTGTCTCCAAGAAGGCGAAGAACCCGAACGCCGGCAAGCTGTTCCTCGACTACATATTGTCGAAGCGCGGTCAGGACATCATCGCAAACAAGGCCGATCTCTATTCGCTACGCTCCGACGTCGAAGGCGAGGCAACGATCAAGGGCGTCACCCAGCTGATCGGCGACAAAGCGCGCCCCGTGGCTATCGATCAGACG
>Ga0187788_10000172_pt1 | contig 17006 bp, 11 predicted proteins | sample 1015_BV01_MP10_2_FD_133008 | JGI IMG/M metagenome (GOLD analysis project Ga0187788, IMG submission 133008) | Tropical peat soil microbial communities from peatlands in Department of Meta, Colombia - 1015_BV01_MP10_20_MG | ecosystem: Environmental > Terrestrial > Soil > Wetlands > Peat | place...
AGTCTGGTTGCGCACCACGGCGCCACCGGTCGTGAAGGCAAAATCCCGGTAGTTGGCTTTTCCATCGACCGTCACGCCCAAAGTCGAAATTCGCAGCGCAGCGTCGCCGTCTCGACCAACCTTAATATGATTGACATGGGCACCTTCCCCTATAACAAGTTCGAGCGCCGAATTAACCTGATAGTCGATGCGATCGGGACCATCGAAACTTTCAATCAGCGTCAGCCGTGCACCAGCCCCGACGATCACCACGGACCGCGGATACGTGGCGGCTCCTGCACCGCCAACGAATACATGAGCGATATGGACCGGCTTTTCGATGCGGGCGCCTTTCTTGACGCGCAAGACAACGCCACCGGTCATGAAGGCAGTGTTGAGTGAGACCGCGGTATCGTCTTTGCCAGGAACATTGCCGAGACGGTAGCTCGCTTCCTCGGCAGCAAAAGCGAAAAGCTCGGTCAGCGTCATGCCGGGATCGTGCGCGTTGAAATCGCTCCAACCCGGCTCGTAACGGCCGTTGACGATGGCGATGCGGCCAGCCTCAACACCGGAAAGCCCTGGCACCTTGCCTGTCGTCTTGGCAGGCTCTGCCAATGGCTTCGCGTCGCGCATGAGTGCGCGCAAATCGGTGTATTTCCATTCCTCGATGCGGCGATGCGGCAAGCCACTGGCATCGAAACGCCTGAAGGCATCCTCGCGCAATGCAACAACAGAACCTTTGCCCGGCAGTTTGTTGCGTGCCGCCGCAAAAGCAGCGCTCAGCGCTTGTTCGGCCGGGGTCTTAATGGCACGCACGTCCGCGTTCATCAGGCCGCCTCGCCTTGGAATTGGGCATATCCCTTGGCTTCCAGCTCAAGCGCGAGCTCTTTGCCGCCCGATTTCGCCACCCGGCCCTTGGCGAGCACATGCACGACGTCAGGCACGATATAATTCAGCAGGCGCTGATAGTGCGTTATCACCACCATCGAGCGCTCGGGCGAGCGCAGCCGATTGACGCCGTCAGCGACAATCTTGAGCGCGTCGATATCAAGGCCGGAATCGGTTTCATCGAGCACCGCGAGCCGCGGCTGCAGCACTGCCATCTGCAAAATCTCGTTGCGTTTCTTCTCGCCGCCCGAAAAGCCGACATTGACCGCACGTCGCAGCATGTCCTGGCTAATACCGAGATGGCCGGCTGTGTCGCGCACCAGCTTCATAAACTCCGGTGTTGACAATTCGTCCTGCCCCCGCGTTTTGCGCTGCGCATTGAGCGCGGTGCGCAGGAACGTCATCGTGGCAACTCCGGGGACTTCCACGGGATACTGGAACGCAAGAAACATACCTTTGGCGGCGCGTTCATCGGGCGCCATGTCGAGGATGCTTTCGCCGTCGAGCAACACGTCGCCTTCAGTGACCTTGTAGTTATCCTTGCCGGCCAGCACATAGGCGAGAGTCGACTTTCCGGAGCCGTTCGGGCCCATGATGGCCGCGACCTGGCCCTTATCAACGGACAATGTCAGGCCGTTGAGGATCTTCTTGTCCTCGACCTCGACATGCAGATTTTTGACTTCAAGAAACGCCATTCGATTAACCCACGCTTCCTTCCAGAGAGATCGAAATCAGTTTTTGCGCTTCAACCGCAAATTCCATCGGCAACTGCTGAAGCACATCCTTGACGAAACCGTTGACCACGAGCGCGGTCGCCTCCTCCGCCGACATGCCGCGCTGCCGGCAGTAGAACAGCATGTCCTCGGAAATTTTCGATGTCGTCGCCTCGTGCTCAAAAATCGCCGAGGAATTCTTCGCCTCGATATAGGGCACAGTGTGTGCGCCGCATTCGTGGCCTATCAGCAGAGAGTCGCAATTGGTGAAGTTGCGCGCACCCTTGGCTTTGCGATGTGCAGAGACAAGCCCACGATAAGTGTTATTCGATTTTCCCGCCGCGATACCCTTGGAAATGATGCGGCTGGTCGTGTTCTTGCCCAGATGCAGCATCTTGGTGCCGCTGTCGACCTGCTGATGGCCGTTCGAAATTGCGATTGAATAGAATTCGCCGCGGGAATGATCGCCGCGCAAGATGCAGCTCGGATATTTCCACGTGATCGCCGAGCCAGTCTCAACCTGCGTCCAGGAAATCTTCGACCGCGTGCCGCGGCAGTCGCCGCGCTTGGTGACGAAGTTGAAGATGCCGCCTTTGCCATCCGCATCACCAGGATACCAGTTCTGCACGGTTGAATACTTGATCTCGGCATCGTCGAGCGCGACCAGCTCGACCACCGCGGCATGAAGCTGGTTCTCGTCGCGCATCGGCGCAGTACAGCCTTCGAGGTAACTGACATACGCGCCCTTGTCGGCGATGATCAGCGTGCGCTCGAACTGGCCGGTGTTTGCCTCATTGATTCGAAAATAGGTGGAGAGTTCCATCGGGCAACGCACCCCCGGCGGCACATAGACGAACGAGCCGTCCGAGAACACGGCGGAATTCAGGGTCGCGAAGAAATTGTCGGAGGTCGGCACCACCGAACCCAGATACTTTTTCACCAGCTCGGGATGTTCGCGGATCGCTTCCGACATCGGCATGAAGATCACGCCGGCTTTTTTCAGCTCTTCCTTGAAGGTTGTGGCGACTGACACTGAATCGAACACCGCATCCACTGCCACGCGCCGCTCTCCCTCCGGGCGCACGACACCGGCGAGGATTTCCTGCTCGCGCAGCGGGATGCCCAGCTTCTCGTAGGTCTTGAGGATCTCCGGATCGACCTCATCGAGAGAGGCCAGCGCCTTCTTCTTCGGTGCCGAATAATAGTAGGCGTTCTGGTAATCGATCTTCGGATAGTTCACGCGCGCCCAGGTCGGCTCGCGCATGGTCAGCCAGCGCTTGAAAGCTTCCAGTCGCCAATCGAGCATCCATTGCGGCTCGTTCTTCTTGGCCGAAATGAATCGAACGGTATCTTCCGAAAGACCCTTGGGAGCTTTCTCGGATTCGATATCGGTGACGAACCCGTATTTGTATTGATCAACGTCGATACGGCGAACCTGTTCGACGGTCTCTTGGACGGCCGGCATTCTTCCCTCCGCTCACGGTTGCAAGGACCGCGGGTTGGATTTGTCGGTTATGGTATTCGCGCTATTCCGGTGCGCTGTTTCCCATGGTTGACGATATGGATCGCGTGTCGCACGCGCTCAGGCGGCGATACCACGTTTCTCCTTAAGTAATGACCCCGTAAGCGTTTTCCAAGTTTTCAGGAACTGATCGATCTCGGCCTCGCTGGTGCTCCAACCGAGGCTGGCGCGCACGGCACTGCGGGTCATTGCCGGGTCGACACCCATGGCGGTCAACACAGTTGAAGCCTGGACCTTGCCGGATGAGCAGGCGGAGCCCGACGAAACCGCTATCCCGTTGAGATCGAAAGCAATTATTGCCGTTTCCGCCTTCAGGCCGGGGACCGCGAAGAGCGTTGTGTTCGGAAGGCGCGGGGCGGACTTGCCGAATATCACGGCACCCGGCGTGGCAGCCACGATGCCTTCTTCCAACCGATCGCGCAGAAGTTCGGTGCGCCTGGTCTCGGTGTTCTTTGCGGCCGTGCAAGCCGCGCCGAAGCCGGCAATGGCCGCAACATTCTCGGTTCCCGCGCGCTGACCGCGCTCTTGGCCGCCGCCTTTTATCAGAGGCTCGGCGATATGGATGTCGCCGCGGCTGATCAATGCCCCGGCGCCCTGCGGGCCGCCGAGTTTATGTGACGACAAGCTGACAAGATCAGCGCCGAGTGTCGCGACGTTGCAGTCGATTCGGCCAGCGCCCTGTACGGCATCCACGTGCAGCACACCGGAAGCCGCGTGCACGATGTCGGCGATTTGTGCAATGGGCTGAATCACGCCTGTTTCGTTGTTGGCGAGCATGATCGACACCAGCGGACATTCGGAGCTTTCGAGGGCCTTCGCGAGCGCGACGAGATCGACAACGCCGTTGCCGCTGACCGGCAACTCCTCGACATCCTCGACAGCAAAACGCCCACCGCCGCGTACCGAAGGATGTTCGATCGCGGACACGAACAGGCGATCACGCAAAGCTCTTCGGCCGCCGATCTCGATCGCGGGCGTCAGTGCCATCGTGTTCGCTTCGGTGGCGCTGCTCGTGAACGTGACGTTCTTGGCTTCCGCCCCTACCAGGTTGGCGACGTGTGAACGGGCCTCCTCCACCAAGCGGCGGACAGCGCGCCCCTCGGCATGCACTGAAGAGGCATTGCCGGTGTGCTCCAAGGCGTCGCGCATGGCCTCGCGAGCCTCCGCCCGCAGAGGCGCAGTGGCATTCCAATCGAAATATGCTCGCTCCGCCATAACCTTTGCCAATACCTAATTACCGTTCCGCTTTAGGCCCTGCAAAAAGCTTGCTTTTTGCCCCGGGGATCGTGTTAGAAGCCCCGAAATCGTCCGGTCCTTATAGCGTGTGTTACGGCTGGAAACAGCGGAATTCCAATAATTAGAATAATTCTAAACTAAATGGCCGATTTGCTGAGTTCCATCAGGCGGTACCACGTCGAGATGCCACCAGCTAAGGCGGCAAGCCCGGTTCGAGGTCGATAGCAATGCCCGAGATTATTTTTGCCGGCCCTGCCGGACGCATTGAGGGGCGATATCACCCTGCACGGCAGAGAAACGCGCCGATCGCCATCATCCTGCACCCGCACCCGCAGTTCGGCGGGACGATGAACCACCCGATCATCTACCAGCTCTACTACGCCTTCGTTCACCGCGGATTTTCGGCGCTGCGCTTTAATTTCCGTGGCGTCGGGCGCAGTCAGGGTTCGTTCGATCATGGCCAGGGCGAATTGTCCGACGCGGCGTCGGCGCTCGACTGGGCGCAAACCATCAATCCCGAGGCGAAGAGCTGCTGGATCGCAGGATTCTCATTCGGCGCCTGGATCGGCATGCAGTTGTTGATGCGCCGACCGGAGATCGAGGGATTTATTTCGATTTGCCCACCCGCGAATCTTTATGACTTCTCGTTCCTGGCACCCTGCCCGTCGTCGGGCCTGATCATTCATGGCGACAAGGATGCCGTGGTGCCACACAAGGATGTCACCACCCTGGTCGACAAGCTCAAGACCCAAAAGGGCATCGTGATCGAGCAAAAGGTTGTGCAAGGCGCCAACCATTTCTTTGACGGAAAGGTGGAAGCGCTGCTTACTTCGATCAGCGCCTATCTCGACAAGCGGTTGAAGACCGAACGCAAGCCGGCGGCGTAAAAATTCGGCGCCGGACCGGTCTGCGGGGCTTGAAGGAAGTCTGGCGTCAGAATTGGCGACACGCGGATTCGCCGTCCGCATTGCAAATCATGCTTCTCGTCAAGACTTACCTCGATAAAAGCGCCATCCACGGACTGGGTGTTTTTGCGGGCCAGGCTATTCGCAAAGGCACAAAGGTCTGGCGGTTCGTCGACGGCTTCGACCGGGTTTACTCACCGACGCAATTCGCAAAATTGCCCAAACCCGCACGGGACTACATCTGGAACTACGGATACCGGGTGGATGGCGAAATCCTGCTGACCAGCGACCACGACCATCACATGAACCATTCGGACAACGCCAACACCCATTGGCATAACGGGCACATCGTCGCACGTCGCACCATTCGCAAGGGCGAAGAAATCACCAACAATTACCGGGAATTCGATGCGGGATTTTGTGCGGCGTTTCTAAAAAGGAAGAAATGATACAAGCGCCCTGTTTCAAGGGCGCGCCACCACGCTCCCCGCCAGCGGCTTCGGTGCGCCGGTGGTCTTGGGAAAGATAATTGGCAAGTCGTTGAGAGTCCGCACCGCGAGGTAAGCGAAAGCCTGCGCCTTACCACTTTCCGAGGGGTCATGCGTTGGTTGAATCCGACGCCGGACCTGTTACACCACCCGCCACCAGGGAGCGACCCAGCGCCAGTCGGAATACGAGTCGCTATCAATGGGTACATCGATGAGCGCCTATAAATCCGATTTTCTCAATATTCTGGCCGAGCGCGGCTTCATCCACCAGGTCTCGGAACCGGAGGCGCTGGACGCGCGAGCCAAGGCTGGCGCGATTACCGCCTATATAGGCTTCGACTGCACCGCCGCCTCGCTGCACATCGGCTCGCTGTTGCCGATCATGATGTTGTACTGGCTACAGCAGACGGGGCATCGTCCAATCGCGCTGATGGGTGGCGGTACCACGCGCGTCGGCGATCCGTCCGGCAAGGATGAAAGCCGCCGCGTTCTCACCGATGATACGATCAACGAAAACCTCAAAGGCATCCGCGCAATTTTTTCGAAATTCCTGAAATTCGAAGGCGCTGGCGGCAACGCCGTTATGGCCAATAATGCCGACTGGCTTAACACGCTTAACTACATCGATTTTCTGCGCGACGTAGGCCGGCATTTCTCGGTCAACCGCATGTTGTCTTTCGACTCAGTGAAGCTAAGGCTTGATCGCCAGCAGGAACTCTCGTTCCTCGAATTCAATTACATGGTCTTGCAGGCCTATGACTTCGTCGAACTCAACAAAAGATATGCGTGCATCCTGCAAATGGGCGGCTCCGATCAATGGGGGAATATCGTCAACGGCATCGACCTTGGGCGTCGTATGCAGAATGCGCAGCTATTTGCGCTCACGGCGCCACTTATCACCACGTCCTCCGGCGCCAAAATGGGCAAAACGGCGGCCGGAGCCGTGTGGCTCAACTCCGATCTGGTGAGCCCCTACGACTATTGGCAATACTGGCGCAACACCGAGGACGGCGATGTCGTGCGCTTCCTCAAGCTCTTTACGATGTTGCCTCTCGGCGAAATCGCACGTCTGGCCACGCTGAAAGATAGTGAAATCAACGAGGCGAAGAAATTGCTCGCCACTGAAGCAACCGCGCTTGTGCATGGCCGGACGCTTGCCGACCAGGCCGCGGAGACCGCGCGGAAAACATTTGAGGAAGGCGCGCCGGCGGAAACACTGCCGACCGTCGAAATCGAGAACGGCATGGGTATTCTCAATGCGGCAGTGGCGACCGGCGCCGTAACGTCAACAAGTGAAGCCCGACGCCAGATAAAAAGCGGTGGCATCAGATTGAATGGCGTGGTCGTCGTTGACGAGAAGATGACGCTCTCGAATAGCAATGCAACGCCCGAAGGCGTACACATTCTATCATTCGGGAAAAAACGCCACTTCCAGCTGAAACGCAAATAGCGTTGCTCACCGCGTCGGCGGCAGGAAATTGGGATCGAATGTCCCCGGCGACGGAATGAATTTGCGCAACAGGCCAGGCGCTATCGCGCTGACCGGATTGACGGTTATGCGCGGGGCACCGGGCGGGCCGACCGCTTCATAATTGATACCGAGCAGACCTTCCTTGTTGCCGCCCCCGAGGAACAGGCCGACGATCGGAATTTGCCCGAACATATTGTTGAGCCCGTAGAAGGGCACGAACGTCCCGCGGAGATGGACGTCGTCACGTGTGTAGTCGATGTTACCTTCAACTGTGGCGCCGACCAGCGGCCCGCGCACGACGCCATCTCGGACCGACATCTTGCCAGGAAAGCGGGTAAAGTCGGCGCGCATCTCACTGAAATCGACTCCGGTCGCCCCCGCGGTACCCGGCGCTCCCGATACGACCCTTTCGAGTGCGGGCTCTCCGCGCACCGCAAAGCTGCGAATATAAAGCGTTCCGACTTGGGGCGTTTGTTCCTGGGTCGGCGGGTCGAGGGCGACCCACATTTGGCCGCCAAACATGCGCGGATACATGTCGGTAAACCGGAACAGCGAGCCGGCATCATCCGTTTCAAAATAGATAACCTGATGGTTGTCTCGCGCCCGTACGCGAAGATCGCCGTTTAACGGAGTGTCGCGGCCGATTTTGCTTGTCATTGCAAAACTGCGGATGCGACCACCACGGCGGGACAATTTCAGATCAAGACCACGCAAAGTCTCGCCGTTGTGGCCCGCGACAGTGCCGACTTTGATGTCGAGATCAAGATCTTCCTGCTTTTGTCTGGCCTTGTCAGTTGAGGCCAAAGACGACTTCACAAAATTTCGACCGTCGTAAATATCGCCGCGCATGGCTACCCGCAGTGCGCCGTCAGTGCCGCGATCTGCTTTCAGCGTCAACTTGTCACCGTCCGACATGGCGAAAACAGGAAAGTTAGCCGATACAAGTTCGTTCGTGCCGTCGAATTCGACCGAGCCACGCACGGTCGCGCCTGAGCCGTCGATACTCAGATCATCGAAACGAACCGCTTTATTGTTTTTTACCAGTGTGTAGGTCGCGCGCGCAGGCCTGCCTGCGGATTTCACCCAACCGGGTAAAAGATTGTCGATCTTCACAGGCGTCAAATCGGCTTCCACGCTCATGCCTTCATCGCTCACGCTATCGCCGACACGGGTGATGACTTTGACCGGAATAGCCCCAGTAACGGTCGAGCCGAGATCCATGCCAAGGCGATGGCGGGCGGCTTCGTCGATCGTCGATTGCATGCGCAGTTCGGCGCTGGCATCGCCTTTCTTTTTACGCAGGTCGATCGTTGCCGGCATGCCGTTGATTTTGACATCGCCTTTGACTTGAAAGCCGTCACTTGTTGCCGCGACTTTGAGAGTTGAAGCCTCGACTTTCTGACCCAGCAACATTTTGTCCGCGGCAAAGTTCATAAGGTCAGCATTGATCGTGTAACTCGAAGCATCCTCCGGCATTGGTCGTGCTATCGCCAATTTGACCGCAACCTGAGCGGCAATCGTGCCGCGCGTCGATGCCGGATCAAGCGTGATGCCGACCTCATCGCGTAGACCCTCGCTCGAAAGCAGCGCGGCGGCCGCCGGCATGCCCCCATCGATACGGAAACTCGCGCGCGCCGGTGCTGGTTTGGGATGCGTATCGGGCACTTCGAACACACCTCCGGCAATATTGAGTTTTCGCCCAGGCGCCGCCTCCACGGTCCCACGGCCGAGGCTGACGACGGCATTGCGGCCGACGATGCGCAAAGTGAGATCGGCATCGCGAATGGGCGGCAAGCTTGCGATGGGGCGCGCCGTTGTTCCGCTGGTCTCGATATCGACAGACAAGCCGTCATCCGGCATCGGCGGGCCATTGTGCTTGAAGTCTCCCAGGGGCGCGTTGCCGGCAACAACGACGCGCTCGACCATACCGCCCGCAATATGCTCGTCGACCCATGCCCGTACTTCGGCAGCGGCAAAAAACGGCCAAAGCCGTTTCAACGCCGACACAGGCATCCGCGTACCCGCAACACCAAAGGCGACGTAGGGCTCGGCACCCGAATAGTCCAGACTTCCAGTGACAGCCATGCCGATATTGTACGAGGGGCGCGTATCGATGCGGCTCAGATCGCCTTGCTGAAGCTCGATGCGTTTGCGGTTTGTATCGAGGCGCGCGCGTACGGCCACCCGATTTATGGCTATCCCCTCATCGTCTGCCGTTGGGCCAGGCGCAAGTATAACAGGGTCAATCACGGAATCTCCGCGCGCCACGTTGAGCAACCAAACTCCGTCTTGCTCCGGCGCGGTCTCCAACGTCGCACGCATGGTAAATTGATTGCCGCCCGATTGAATCTGAAACGGAACAATCAAGCTCCGCCGCTGCGCATCCCAATTGAAGCGAAAATCGGCGTGATCGATATTCAGATTTATTCTGTCGTATTGCCGATCGGCGATGGTGCCGGCATCGGAAATGAGCTGACCTTGCACCAATTGCGGCGTGCCTTCCGGCGAGATCTCGGCGCGAACGCTTGCCGACAGCGGGAGGTCGACATCGAATTCGCCCGTATTCATCCGCAATGCCAGGAGAATATCGCGCGTCGAGACCTTTCGCGCCTCGATGCCGACAGCACGCACCCCGTCAGTAAGCGGCCGCATTGCGGCACTTAATACCCAAGGACGCTCGGTGTTGTCGGATTCCAACCGGAAAACGACGCCACCCTGCCGGGGCCGTGTCAGACTCACATTGATGCCATCAAACTTCCATTGCTTTCCGTTGCGCCGATCATCAACAACTAGATTTCCGTTTTTGAGACCGAGTTCGCGCAGGTCGTGCCCGTCAAGACCGGTCTCGCCGACAGCATCGATCCGCGCCATGATGGCCGCGAGATTTTGAAACTCTGCGTTTAAAACACCTTGAGGCGTGGGGGCAGATCGCGCGGCTGGAGAAGGCAAAGGACTGACCGTCGGTGCTGCCGTGGCTATTGGCCGCTTGTCGGCGCCGGCGAATACAGTAAGGCTGCCATCAGTTTCAATTCGCACCGACATCTCGGCGCCAACGAGGTTGAGGCTTTGAGCACGCAGCCGCCCCATCAAGAGACTTTTGCCCGAGAGTCCGACTTCCGCTTTTGGTGCGCTCGCAACGACGGTGCCGTCGGCATCGCGAACGACAATGTCCCGCAAGCGCAGAGAAGTACGGCCCCGTTCGTCGCGCTCGAGCTGAGTTCCCCCCACGACCACGCTTCGATTGCCGCCGAAGTTCTCCTCGATTGCCGCCTTTAGCCAAGGCGTGGCCAGGTCAAGTTCGATCGGGCCGCTGGATAGGCGCCACCACAGACCCAACGCCGCGAGCGTCACGATCGCAAGGCAGATCGCCGAACACCAGAACAGTCGCCGCACAAATCGCGAGCGAAGAAAGCGGAGACTTCCGCGCTGCAACGCGCTCCAGCGCCATGGTCCAAGCCGATACGGCATGCGTCGCCGGCGCGGTGCGTGACCCACTGCGACGGCATGGGCGCGGTGTCCGTGCTCGTGCTCTGGACCTGTCATGCGCTCGGTCGCGTCCTTCGCGTCTGACAAAGCATGCGTGTTTTAATGGGACCCAGACCAATAACTGGGAGCAGCTTAAGGTCCATACCCGTGGAACCCGTTGCGCCCCTCCGACGCAAATGGCATGTGCGACATGACCGCTCGAAAACGACGAAAGGAAGGCATATGACGGGGGACCCTGTTGCGGGTGCGAAGGCTCCCGCCTTCACACTGCCGCGTGCCGGTGGCGGCAAAGTCTCGCTGAAAGACTTCAAGGGCAGAAACCTCGTCCTTTATTTCTATCCCAAGGCCGACACACCCGGCTGCACCAAGGAAGCGCTCGCATTCTCCCGATTGCGTGCTGAATTCGCCAAGGCCAATACCTCAGTTCTGGGGGTGTCAGCCGACCCCGTGCAGGCACAGGACAAATTCATATCCAAGCATAAGCTCGCCGTCGCGCTCGGGTCCGACGAAACCAAAAGGATGCTCACAGCGTATGGGGCATGGGGCGAGAAATCGATGTACGGACGCAAATATATGGGCATCATACGCAAGACCTTCCTGATCGACGCGACCGGCTGCATCATTCGGATCTGGCCGAAAGTCCGGGTACCGGGACACGCCGAAGAGGTGTTGTCAGCCGCCCGCGGCCACTAAATCCATAGCAATTGCCGGTGAATCATAGCCATAACCCACCGGGATTACGGCTTTCTTAACCATATCCGATTGATATCGACCCTGCCGGTTGCGGCTTGATCGCGGCCGAACCCGGTGTGGAGTGTTGATGTCGCATTCGTCCCCTTCGTATTATTCGACCGCCGACCAAACGATCCGGCACGCGCATCCACGGGCGCAATCCGCGGCCGCGATTTCTCGACATCTGCACCGGAATCACGACGGCTACACACTCACCCACGCGGGACACCAAATTCGTATTGGTCCGGTCGCGTTCTGGATCGTCGTCGGCACTCTTGTCATCATGGCGGTGTGGTCGATTGCGACCGGCAGTTATTTTGCGTTTCGTGACAATGTCCTCACACGCCTGATCGGCCGGCAGGCCGAAATGCAATTTGCTTATGAGGATCGTATTGCCGAATTGCGTGCGCAGGTCGACCGCATCATGAGCCGCCAGTTGCTCGACCAGGAACAGTTCGAGAAAAAACTCAATGCCCTGCTCCAGCGGCAAGCCACTTTGGAGCGACGGAGCTCAGTTCTCTCAGGTGATCTGTCGACGACGGGTGCAATCAAACCCGCGCGCATCGCGCCGCCTTCGGCAAACGCTGCCGAGAGACCGGTACGGCCCTCGCCGATCAGCGACACCGTGATTTTCGTTGCACCGCCCGATCGGGAAGCCCGCCTGCAATCGCGCGAGTTACCGGCGAGCGCAACACATATTGCGGAGCGCGAGACTGCCGTTGGCCTCAATGGCATGTTGGCGCGGATCTCACTGTCCCTCGATAAAGTCGAGCAAAGGCAGGCCGCGACGCTTACCGATCTTGAAGAGCGCATCGATACAAGAGCGCGCCGAATGCAAAGTGTGCTGGCGGACCTCGGAGTTAATATCGGCCGCACATCGACCGAAGCACCCATGGGCGGACCTTTTGTTCCGCTAAGGCCGCCACAATCTGGCGCCAGTGCCTTCGAGCGCCAGCTCTATCGTATCAATGTCGCGCGCGCGCAAATCGAGCGCTACACCCGCTCGCTGGTCGCCGTGCCCGTCCGCAAGCCTGTCATTGGCGAGGTAGACATGAGTTCGCCATTCGGTATGCGCATGGACCCATTTTTAGGCCGCCCGGCCGTCCATACTGGCATCGATCTGCGCGGGGAAATCGGCGAACCGGTGCGCGCAACGGCCACTGGCAACGTGACCATCGCCGGGCGTGAAGGCGGATACGGGAATATGGTGGAGATCAATCACGGCAATGGCCTTGCGACCCGCTATGGGCATTTGTCCGAGATCAAAGTGAAAATTGGGCAGTTTGTGCGTATTGGTGAAATCGTCGGCAAGATTGGATCAACTGGCCGCTCCACCGGCCCGCACCTGCACTATGAGACTCGGATCAACGGCGAGGCCATTGATCCGCAGAAATTCCTGCGCGCGGGACTAAGGCTGGGCGACGTCTAGAAGGCGCAGTCACCAGGAAAGGGCCTGCGCTACTCTACATCCTCGATTTGCTCAGGCCCGCCACCAAACGCCTTTTGTGCGAGCGCTGCTTGCATGAATTCATCGAGGTCGCCTTCAAGCACGCCAGCAGTATTTGAAGTCGACACCCCGGTGCGCAGGTCCTTCACCATCTGATAGGGCTGTAACACGTAAGAGCGGATCTGGTGGCCCCACCCGATATCAGTCTTGGCGGCCTGGTCGACCTCGGCCTTGGCCTCACGCCTTTTCATTTCCGCTTCGAATAGTTTGGCGCGCAACATGTCCCACGCCATGGCCCGGTTGCGATGCTGCGAACGATCCTGCTGGCACTTCACCACGATATTGGTCGGGATGTGGGTGAGCCGTACGGCCGACTCGGTCTTGTTGACGTGCTGGCCGCCGGCGCCGCCCGAACGCATGACGTCGGTGCGCACATCATTCTCGTTGATCTCGATCTTAATGCGGTCGTCCACCACCGGGAACACCACAACGCTGGCAAACGAAGTATGCCGGCGTGCGTTTGAATCGAAAGGCGAAATGCGCACCAGGCGGTGGACACCGTTCTCGTTTTTCAACCAGCCATAAGCGTTGTGGCCTTTAATCACCACGGTTGCAGACTTGATGCCGGCACCCTCGCCTTCGCTTTCCTCGATCCATTCGACCTTGTAACCATGCGCTTCAGCCCAACGCACGTACATGCGCATCAGCATATTGGCCCAATCCTGGCTCTCAGTACCGCCGGCTCCAGCATGAACCTCCAAATAACAATCGTTGGCATCGGCCTCGCCGGACAGCAGCGCTACCAACTCGCGCCTTGCTACTTCGGCCTTGAGCCGCTTCAGCGCGGCCTCTGCATCGGTGATGGTCTTTTCGTCTTTCTCCGCCTCACCGAGTTCAATCAACGTGAGCTGATCTTCAAGCTCCTGCTCGATGCGGCCAATCGCCTTAAGCTGGTCATCAAGCGCATCGCGCTCGCGCATGACACGCTGCGCGCGCGCCTGATCGTTCCAGAGATTGGGATCTTCTGACTCTTTGTTTAGTTCGGCAAGGCGCCGCGTCGCAGCATCGACATCAAAGATGCCTCCTCAGCAGCCGCACCGACTGCTTGATTTCCTCAACCAAATTCTGCGTTTCAGCACGCATGGTGATTTCCAATGCCGCAAGAGCGTCGTTTTGATTCGTGTGACGTGGATTTAGCGATGCTACCCGGCCGACGCAACCGCTGTTGCGTAGACGATCAATAAAGTCCGCCGGTGCCCGACCGAACCGCACGATCGGCATCAGGGTTGACGCCGACGCCCCAGGACCGTCCTCCTCCACCCTCGCTCCCATCGCCGACGACCGAGTAGTTGTCAGGCGGCGCAGTGCCGGGCTTGAAGGCTTCCAGGATTGCCCGCTCAGTTCCCGGGCCGGCGCGTGTCCCGGTCTTCAGGTCGACGCGGACGAGTTTGATACCTGGTGGTACGCGGAACGGTGCCGCCGGCTTGCCGGCGAGTGCGACCTTGAGGAAATCCTTGACGATCGGCGCAGAAAGATGGCCGCCGGTTGCACCACGACCAAGATGGCGCGGCTTGTCGTAGCCCATATAGACACCGACCACGATGTCCGGCGTGAAGCCGATAAACCATGCATCCTTTTCGTCATTGGTGGTACCGGTCTTGCCGGCAACCGGTTTGCCAACTTCCTTTTGGAAGCCAGCTCCCGCCGCGGTGCCACGCTGAACGACACCTTCCATCATCGAAGTGATCTGATAGGCGGTCATCGGATCAAGCACCTGCTGGCGCCGGTCGACTAACGAAGGCTCAGGCTGGTTCTCCCACTTCTTCCCGTCACAACCGATGCACTCCCTCTCGTCGTGCTTGTAAACGGTGTGGCCATAACGATCCTGGATACGGTCGACCAATGTGGGCTTGATGCGCCGGCCGCCATTGTCGAACATCCCATAAGCGGTCGTCATGCGAAGCAAGGTGGTCTCGCCTGCGCCAAGAGCGAATGAGAGATAGGGCGGCAAGTCGTCATAGACGCCGAAGCGCTTGGCATATTCGGCAATCAACGGCATCCCGATGTCCTGCGCCAGACGCACTGTCATGACGTTGCGTGAGTGCTCGATGCCGTACCGCAGCGTCGAAGGACCATTAAAACTACCTTCGTAATTTTCAGGCCTCCAAACGCCAATACCAGGCCCTTGGTCTATCTCGAGCGGGGCATCGAGAACGATGGTCGACGGCGTGTAGCCATTGTCGAGCGCGGCAGCATAGACGAAGGGTTTGAAAGACGAGCCCGGCTGACGCAACGCTTGAGTGGCGCGGTTGAATTGGCTCTGGTCGAAAGAGAAGCCACCAACCATGGCGAGCACGCGTCCAGTCCATGGGTCTTCCACCACCATCGCGCCAGATACTTCCGGTATCTGATGCAAGACAAACTGGCCCTCGGTCTTGGCAGGCTCCACATAGACAACATCGCCGGCATTGAGGACCTGGCCGACTTTGCCGACCGCCTTTCCGCCGGTCTTCGCCCATTTCATACCTTCAAGCGGCAATATTCCGACCGTGCGCTCTTTGCTGACATAGCCCCCGGGTTCACGTCCTGGCTGCAATCCGATGCGAGCCGACTGGTCGCTAACCTCAAGCACAACAGCCAACCGCCAAGGCGCCACGTCCGACAGAGATTTCACATCGGCGAGTTTCACTCCCCAGTCGCCGCCAACGTCGATCTTGGCAACCGGGCCACGCCAGCCTTGTGTTTCATCAAAGCGGACCAGGCCGTCGGTAAATACTTTACGCGCGAGCACCTGCAATTTGGTGTCCAGCGAAGTGCGGACGGAGAGTCCGCCCTCGTATAATTTCTTCTCGCCGTATCGTTCATAGAGTTCGCGGCGAACTTCTTCGGCAAAATATTCGGCGGCGAAGATATGAGCGCCGGTCGCCTTTGTCGTCACGCCGAGCGGCAAACGCTTGGCCTGTTCGGCGTCGGCGGTCTTGACGAAGCCCGCCTCGGCCATGCGATCGATCACCCAATTGCGCCGCTCAAGGGCACGCTCACGCTGGCGGAACGGATGGTAGTTGCTTGGCGCTTTGGGTAGCGACGCGAGATAGGCGGCCTCTGGAATGGTGAGTTCATTCACCGCTTTATCGAAATACACCAGCGACGCGGCAGCGATGCCATACGCACCAAGGCCCAAATAGATTTCGTTCAAGTAAAGCTCGAGGATCTTTTCCTTGCTGTAAGTGCGTTCAATCTTAAGAGCCAGAAGCGCTTCCTTGACCTTGCGTGCCATCGAAAGTTCATTTGTCAGCAAGAAGTTCTTGGCAACCTGTTGTGTAATGGTTGAGGCGCCCTGTGGGCGTCGGCTCGACCCGTAATTCTGAAGATAGACAACGCCGGCGCGGGCTATGCCGGTGAAATCCAGTCCACCATGCTCGTAGAAGTTCTTATCCTCGGCGGCGAGGAAGGCATTAATTACCAGCTTCGGCACTGCCTGAATCGGGATGTAGAGGCGCCGTTCGCGGGCAAATTCCGCGACCAATGAGCCATCTGCCGCATGTACCCGTGTCATTACGGGCGGCTCGTAATCCTGTAATTGCGAATAGTCCGGCAAGTCCTTGGAAAAATGCCAGAGTAATCCGGCGGCCGCGGCTACACCCACCACAAACAGGATGGTGCCTGCCGCGAACAGAAAGCCGAAGAAGCGTAATAAAAGTCTCATGGTCGAATGGTCCTGCCTTGCGCCCGGTCGTCGGCTTCATCCGCAGCGAACCGCAAGACTGGCAGGCATCTTAGTCCCGCCAGGCCACCGCCGTCATTAGCATGAATCGCGGCGAAGCCCCGTGTTTGCCCGGTTTTATGTTGAAACTGAGGCCGGTCGCCCATCTCAGTTACGCCCCCCGCCGGCTCCGGCTACCCGCGGCGTAAAGAAGCTATCCACCGCCTGTGCCAGCGCCTGGGCCGTGCGGGCACGCCAAGTTGCCGACGTAAGCTGCTTGAGGTCGTCTTTGGTCGACATGTAGCCGAGCTCCACCAGCACCGATGGCACATCGGGAGCCAACAGAACCTTAAAGCCTGCCGACTTTAGGGGGTGTTTGTGCAGTCGTGCGGCGGACTTGAGTTCACCGACCGCCGTGCGGGCGAATTGCATGGAA
>Ga0187788_10000173_pt1 | contig 16983 bp, 12 predicted proteins | sample 1015_BV01_MP10_2_FD_133008 | JGI IMG/M metagenome (GOLD analysis project Ga0187788, IMG submission 133008) | Tropical peat soil microbial communities from peatlands in Department of Meta, Colombia - 1015_BV01_MP10_20_MG | ecosystem: Environmental > Terrestrial > Soil > Wetlands > Peat | place...
ACTCGTAGATGCCGCCGGAGCGGGTCGCCGAGGGGTGCGCCGGCACGTCCCCCGGCAGCGGGAGGTACCCGACCTCTCCGGCCGAGCCGGTGGCGCCCCGCCGCAGCCGGCCGTCCAGGATCAGCGCGGCGCCGACCCCGGTGCCGACGGAGAGGAAGACGAAGTCCGGCTGCCGCCGTCCGTGACCGAGGGCGAGCTCGGCGATCGCGGCCAGGTTGACGTCGTTCTCGACCCGGACGGCGACCCCGAGGTCCGCGCTGACCCGGTCGAGGACGCCGGGCCGCTGCAGGCCGGGCAGGCTCGGCGCGAGGTGGACATGGTCGCCCGCGGGCAGGATCACCCCGGGCGCGCCGAGCGTCGCGGCAGCCAGCCGGCGGTCCGGGATTCCGGCCTCGGCGACCACCTCACGGCCCAGCCCGATCAGCTGCTCGGCCAGCGCCGCCCCGCGCGGCCTGGTCCGGTGCACCGCCTGGGCGACCCGGTTGCCCGCCAGGTCCAGGACGGCGGCCCGGATCCACTGCCGGCCGACGTCCATCGCCAGGGCGTAGCCGGCGGTCGGCTCGACGTCGTACAGCACGGCGGTCGCCCCGCGCCCGCCGCTGGTGCGGCCGGTCGGCCCGACCAGGCCCGCGGCCTCGAGCCGGGCCAGGGCCAGTGACACCGTCGGCTTGGACAGGCCCGTGTCGCGGGCGAGCTGGGCGCGCGACACCGGCCCCACGCGCAGGATGGCGTCCAGCAGCTGGCGCGTGTTCATCTCCGCCACCTGAGGGATCGACGCAGGCTGCACCGGCGCTCCTGGCGTCTCCGGGGATTGAGTAAAGTTAGGAAGTCTTACCAACTATTGTGGAGGGTAGGACCGGTGAGCGGGCCGGTCAATGCCGCGGCGGTCTCGGATCGGCAACGCCCGCACCCGGGTTCCTGCGGCTGCGGCGTTGCACCCATCCCCGTGGCCGGCGCTCGTGCATCTCCCCGGGCTGACATAGCCTGCGCTCAGGCCGTGGGCCGAGCCGGCCGGCAATCCTGCCGGGCGCGCCGCGGCCGGGCGGAACAGGAGGAGAGATGGCGACGCGCACCGCACACACCACCTGGAACGGGGGCCTGCAGGACGGCTCCGGAACCGTGCACCTGGACAGCTCGGGCCTGACCAGTTTCCAGGTGTCCTTCCCCCGACGTGCGGCAGACGCGGCGGAGGGCGTCACCAGCCCGGAGGAGCTGATCGCGGCTGCGCACTCCTCGTGCTTCGCGATGCAGTTCTCCGCCATGCTCGGCGAGGCCGGTGGCAGCAACACCTCGATGGAGGTCCGGGCCGACGTGGGCTTCGCCCCGGATCCGGCCGGCGGCTTCCGGATCCCCTCGATCCACCTCACCGTGCGCGGGCGCTCCGACGGCGTCGACGAGGCGACCTTCGTCAAGGTCGCTGAGGCGGCCAAGGCGGGCTGCCCGGTGAGCAAGGCGCTGGCGGCCACCGAGATCACCCTGGACGCCGCCGGGGCCTGACTGCGCGCACCCACCCCGGACGGTCGCACCGTCCCATCCCGTTGCGCACGGTGTGACACCGTGGGCGTAGGAGGAGCACGGTGTCACACCGTGGGCAAAGGGGATGCGCACGACGCCGCACAGTGGCCCACGGGATGCGCACGACGCCGCACAGTGGCCCACGGGATGCAGGCGGCGTCGCACACTGACGCACGTGATGCCCACGGCGTCACGCCGTGGGCATAGGAAGAGCACGGTGTCACACCGTGGGCATACCGGACGCGCACAACGCCGCACAGTGGCCCCCGCGAGGCGCACCACGCCGCACAGTCGGGCTCGCTCGATCGGCTCGCTGTGATCTCCCGACGCGTTCGGCGCGTCGCACGTGGGAACGTCGGGAGATCACGCCATCGCGAGTGCGACGTTGCCGGTACCGCACCGCGAGTGCGACGTTGCCGGTACCGCACCGCGAGTGCGACGTTGCCCGGGTTCCACGCCGCGAGTGCGCCGTTGCCCGGGTTCCACGCCGCGAGTGCGCCGTTGCCCGGGTTCCACGCCGCGAGTGCGCCGTTGCCCGGGTTCCACGCCGCGAGTGCGACGTTGCCCGGGTTCCACGCCGCGAGTGCGACGTTGCCCCGGTACCGCACCGCGAGTGCGCCGTTGCCCCGGTGCCGCACCGCGAGTGCGACCTTGACCGGCTCGTCACCCCACCGGAGATCCCGCGAAGGTCACATTCGCCGAGCCGAACCCCGCGAACGTCGCACTCGCGGTGGAGACGGCGGGCGGCGGATGCCATGCCTCGCGATCTCCCGACGCGGTGGGCGCGTCCCACGTGGGAACGTCGGGAGATCGCGCGGACCTGCGCGAAGCCGCGCGGGTCAGCCAAGGGTCAGCCACGGGGCAACCACGGGTCGCCGCGGGTCAGCCGCCGGTGAGGATCCGCACGTTGGCCGCCATCGCGGCGAAGTACTGCAGCGTCATCTGCTGGTGCGCCTCGAGCTTCCTCTGGACGGCGGCGTCCGCACGACCGAGCTTCACCCACCCGTCGGCCCACCACCCGGTGCCGTCGCCGCTGCCGTCCACGTACGCGGCGGCCGGAGTGATCACGTCCAGCGTGCCGCCGAACCTGGTCATGTCGGCCCTGGTCCAGCCGGTGCCCAGGGTGTACGCCTCGGCCACGTAGGCGATCACGCCGTTGCCGTGCCCGACGTCCTGCGCGCCCGAACGGTCACCCCACACGTCCGACCACAGGTACGCGCCGGGGTGAGCCGGGTTGACCCGCATCTGGCCGTGCAGCGACGAGCTGTTGCCCGGCAGGTTCCGGTCGATCCTCCGGGCCACGGCCCGCGCGGCCGCGCGGGTCGCCGACGGCACCCCCGTGGTCTGGGACAGCTCCAGCCCGATGTAGGCCCAGTGCGCGGCCATGTGGGTGCGCGAGCGGTAGACGTTGGTCCGAGCGCCGCGCGACATCCACTTGTCGAAGATGTTCCGCTCGGTGAACGACAGCAGCCTGGCCCGCTCGGTGCCGTAGCTGCCGGTGCGCGGCATCACCCGGATCATCCGTGTCACGTACCGCCACATGTACGACTCGTACAGCGGCACCTCCTGGCCGCTGACCCCGGACCGGCGCGAGACCCACCCCAGGTAGCTGTCGTGATACCGGCTGCCCAGGGTCGAGGACGGGCGGGCCCGGGACACCATGTTCTCCACCAGGGAGATCGCCCGGTCGAGGTAGTGCGACTGGTCGGTCGCCTGCCACATCGAGACGTACGCATCGACGTAGTACGCGGCGTCGTAGTAGTCACCGGAGTCCGACGAGGTGGTCAACTCGGTGGCGGCCCGGAAGTAGCCCCGCTCCGAGCGGTCGAAGCGCTGCTGCCAGTACGAGACCGGCTGGACGCCGAGCACCTTGGCGCTGGTCGACGACCCGCGCGGCGCGGACGACGGCGGAGGGCTTCCGCCGGCGCCCGCGGGGCCGGACGGCGTGGGGCTGCTGCGCGGGTCGGCGGCCGATCCCGCGGGCGCCGGTGAGGGCGTCAGCGCCAGGGCGCGGTTCGCCGGGGTCGGCGCCGGTCGGCCGGTCACCACGGCCGTCCCACCGGCCGCGGCCGGGACCAGGATCGTCGTCACGTCCGAACCGGTCGCCGTCGCGGGCACCGTGGCGGCCAGGGCCCCGATCAGCAGGATCAGCCGGCGCCGCCGCCAGGCCACCCGGCCGGACGGCCCCCGGTGGAGCTGCCGCCGGGCCCGGCGGGGCGGGCGCGTCCGGCGGCGTTGCTGCTGGTGGGGTTCCTGCTTGTGCCGCCCACGCTGCCGGGGGAGACCGCCGGGTGGCGGGTCGGCGGCCGATTGCGGCGCATCCCTGCGAATATCGACACGGCGTGTCATTCGCAGTCACTCCCCGCCCACGTTCCCAGCCTGACGCAACCCCCAGCAGACCAGACCAGACAGCGCAAAGCAACCTGGTCAGCACGTTCCGCACACGGCGCCCTGCGTTCCCGCGATAAGGCGCACCCCCGCCGCCACGCTGATCAAGGGCGAAGGTTGGTTCGCCCGGCCGGAACCAACCCTTCGGCCATGCCACGGGATCGCGGGTGCCGGACTGACCTGCGGCGAAGGGCCCAGGACGCCGCGGCCGCCGGCCCAGGGCCGGCCGCGGGGCGGCGGAACCTCCCAACGGTCTGGACCGAACTCGTGCGAGGATCGCCACCGTGACCACGGGGACCTCTTCGCCACTCACGCCGTCCGGCGACCTCGACCGCACCATCACCACACCCGAGGAACCGATGCCTGCCTGGGAACGACGGTTCCGGGCACCCCGGGTCGGGCTTCCGCGCTGGGCGGAGGACGCACCCGACCGGTGCGCCGTGATCGCGACCGCGAATGGCGTGCTCGAGGTGCACAGCTTCACGCGCGGCAGCGGCAGCCTGGTCCAGGCCACCTCCCGCGGGGAGGGGACCTCGATGGGGACGATCGACCCCGCGGGAGAGTGGATCTGGTGGTTCGACGACGCGGACGGCGACGAGTACGGGATCTGGCGCCGCCAACCGTTCGGCAGCCCGCCGGGAACCGCCGAGGACGCCGTCCGGCTGCCGGCCGCCTACCCGGCCGGGCTGGCCATCGGCCGGGACGGCCTGGTGGTCGTGGGCAGCGCGGACGACCCCTACGGCACCCGGGTCGAGGCGGTCCGCGCGGGCGAGCCGCCGCGGCTGCTGTACGAGCACGCCGAGGACGCCTACGTCGGCGGGCTGAGCGAGGACGGGACCCTGCTCGCCCTGGCGCACAGCGAGCACGGCGACTCCCGCCACCCGGCGATCCGGGTGCTGCGGGTGGCCGACGGCTCCACCGTCGCGGAGTTGTGGGACGGACCGGGCAAGGGCGTGGAGCCGCTGGGCTTCGCGCCGATCGTCGGCGACAGCCGCCTGCTGGTCAGGCACGAGCGGCGGGGCCGGGGGGAGCTGCTGATCTGGGATCCGGCCACCGGCGGGCAGGACGAGGTCGTCGTGGACCTGCCCGGCGAGGTGTCCTCCGGTCAGTGGTACCGGGACGCCTCCGCGCTGCTGGTGTCGGTCGACCACGAGGCCAGGACCCGGCTGGTGCGGGTCGTCCTGGCCTCCGGGGAGGTGTCCCCGGTCGGGCCGCCGGACGGCACCGTGCTCGCGGCGACCGCCCGTCCCGGCGCAGAGATCTGGCTGCTGTGGTCCTCAGCGGCGATGCCCCCGGCGGTCCGTACCGACGGCGGTGCCCTGGTGCTGTCCGCTCCCGGCCCGCAGCCGCCGCCGTCCGTCCCGGTCGAGGACGTCTGGGTGGACGGGCCGGGCGGCCGGATCCATGCGCTGCTCCGCCGCCCGATGCGCGACCAGGACCGCACCAGCCCGCTGCCGCTCGTTGTCGACGTCCACGGCGGTCCCACCTCGCACGACGCGGACTGCTTCCGCGCCTACCCGAGTGCCTGGGTCGACCACGGGTTCGCGGTCGTGCAGGTCAACTACCGCGGATCCACCGGCTACGGCTCGGCCTGGCGGGACGCGCTGGAGTCCCGGGTCGGCCACACCGAGCTCGAGGACATCGTCGCGGTGCGCGACCACCTGGTCGCCGCCGGCGTCGTCGACCCCGGCCGGATCGTCCTGGCCGGCGCCTCGTGGGGCGGCTTCCTCACGCTGCTCGGGCTCGGCACCTACCCGGACCGCTGGACCCTCGGCCTGGCCACCGTCCCGGTGGCCGACTACGTCGCCGCCTACCAGGACGAGATGGAGGCGCTGAAGGCCTTCGACCGCTCGCTGTTCGGCGGGACGCCGGAGGAGGTGCCGAACAAGTTCCGCGACGCCAGCCCGATCACCTACGTGGACGCCGTCCGCGCCCCGGTGCTCGTCCTGGCCGGCGAGAACGACCCCCGCTGCCCGATCCGGCAGATCGAGAACTACCTCGCGGAGCTGGCCCGGCGCGGCGTGCCGCACGAGATCTACCGCTACGACGCCGGCCACGGCTCGCTCGTGGACGACGAGCGGGTCCGCCAGGCCCGGGCCGAGCTGGACTTCGCGGCCCGGCACCTGGCTGCGCGTGGGGTGACCCCCGGCCGGCCCGGCCAGGCTTAGGAGCGGGTCAGCTCCGCGGCGACGAGCTCGGCGATCTGCGCGGTGTTCAGGGCCGCGCCCTTACGGAGGTTGTCGCCGCACACGAACATCTCGATCGTGTTCGGGAAGTCCAGCGCCTGGCGGATCCGGCCGACGAAGGTCGGGTCCGAGCCGACGACGTCGGCCGGGGTGGGGAAGTCCATCTCCTCCAGGTCGTCCAGCAGCACCACGCTGGGCGCGTCCATCAGCGCGCGCCGCACGTCGGCGACCGTGACCGGGTTCTGGAACGTGGCGTGCACCGCCAGGGAGTGGGTGGTCACGACCGGCACCCGCACGCAGGTCGCGGAGACCCGCAGATCCGGGATGCCGAGGATCTTGCGGGACTCGTTGCGGACCTTCAGTTCCTCGCTGCTCCACCCGCTGTCCTTGAGCGAGCCGGCCCACGGGACCACGTTGAGCGCCAGCGGCGCCGGGAACGGCGAGACCGCGTCGCCGAGCTTGTCCGCGATCGCCCGGCGCACGTCACCCGGCTGCTGGCCGAGGGTCCGGTCGCCGGCGACCACCTCGAGTTCCTCGTGCAGCCGGTCGATCCCGGCCTGGCCGGCCCCGGAGGCCGCCTGGTAGGAGGCGACCACCAGTGCGGTCAGCCCCCACCCGCGGTGCAGCGCACCGAGCGCGTCCATCATCGTGAGCGTCGTGCAGTTGGGGTTGGAGATGATCCCCTTCGGCCGGTTGCGGATCTGGGCCCGGTTCACCTCGGGGACGACGAGCGGCACCTGCGGGTCCATCCGGAACGCCCCGGAGTTGTCCACCACGACGGCGCCGTGCTGCACGGCGATCGGCGCCCACTCGGCCGACACCTCGTCCGGGACGTCGAACATCGCCACGTCCACCCCGTCGAAGACCTCCGGGGCCAGCGCCCGGACCTCGACCGTCTCCCCGCGCACGGTGAGCATCCGCCCCGCCGACCGGGGCGAGGCGACCAGCCGGATCTCGCCCCAGACGTCCTCCCGGGTGGACAGGATCCGCAACATCACCGCGCCCACGGCTCCGGTGGCGCCCACCACCGCCAGGGTCGGCCTGCCGTCCCGGCCGGGCCGCCCGCTCACCGGCCGCTCCCCGCGTAGACCACGGCCTCCCCCTCGGCGCTGTCCAGGCCGAAGGCGGTGTGCACCGCCCGCACCGCGTCGTCCACCGCGTCGGCCCGGGTGACCACGGAGATCCGGATCTCCGAGGTGCTGATCATCTCGATGTTCACCCCGGCGTCGGCCAGGGCCTTGAAGAACTTCGCCGAGACCCCGGGGTGGCTGCGCATCCCGGCCCCGATCAGGGAGATCTTGCCGATCTGGTCGTCGTACTGCAGGGCGGAGAACCCGACCGCCTCCTGGACCCGGGACAGCGCGGTCATCGCCGTCTGGCCGTCGGTCTTGGGCAGGGTGAACGAGACGTCGGTCAGCCCGGTCGACGCCGCGGAGACGTTCTGCACGATCATGTCGATGTTGATCTCGGAGGCCGCCACCGCCTCGAAGATCTCAGCCGCCTTGCCCGGCTTGTCCGGCACCCCGACCACCGTGATCTTGGCCTCGCTGCGGTCGTGTGCCACCCCGGAGATGATCGGCTGCTCCATCTGGTCTCCCCTCGCAGTGCTGTCGAGCACCCAGGTCCCCTCATGCTGGCTGAACGACGATCGCACGTGAACCGGCAGGCCGTACCGCCTGGCGTACTCCACGCACCGCAGGTGCAGGATCTTCGCCCCGGACGCCGCCATCTCCAGCATCTCCTCGCTGGTGATCCGGTCGAGCCGGCGGGCGGTCGGCACGATCCGCGGATCGGCGGTGAAGACGCCGTCCACGTCGGTGTAGATCTCGCACACGTCGGCGCCCAGCGCGGCCGCCAGGGCGACCGCCGTGGTGTCCGAGCCGCCGCGACCCAGCGTCGTGATGTCCTTGGTGTCCTGGCTGACCCCCTGGAAGCCGGCGACGATCGCGATGTCGCCCTCGTCCAGGGCCTGCCGGATCCGGCCCGGGGTGACGTCGATGATCCGGGCCCTGCCGTGCACCGAGTCCGTGATCACACCGGCCTGGCTGCCGGTGAAGGAGCGCGCCCGCGACCCCTGCGAGGCGATCGCCATCGCCAGCAGCGACATCGAGATCCGCTCGCCGGCGGTGAGCAGCATGTCCAGCTCGCGACCCGGCGGCAACGGTGAGACCTGCATGGCCAGATCGATCAGGTCGTCCGTGCTGTCACCCATCGCGGAGACCACGACGCATACGTCGTGGCCCGCCTTCCGGGTGTCGACGATCCGCCGCGCCACGCGCTTGACCCCGTCGGCGTCGGCCACCGATGAGCCGCCGTACTTCTGCACCACCAGACCCACAGGCCACGAGTCTAACGGCGGGACGGCGGCTTCCCCGGATTGTCCGGTCCCGGGGACGGCGCTACCCGGCCGCGTCGGGCCTGATGCCGGCGTGCAGCGCGTCGAACTCGGCGTCCGCGACGGTCTCGGCGTCCACGTCCAGGCGCAGGTGGCCGAGCATCGACTGCAGCACCCGCAGGGCGCTGGCCCCCCGCACCCCCCAGGTCGACAGGTAGGAGAACTGCCACCACCACAGCGCCTCGTCGATCCGGGCCAGCCGGTAGTGGCGCAGGCCGTGCACGAGGTCCGCGGCGACGTGGACCAGGTCGTCGGAGAGGCTGCCGCGCACCATCTGCGCCGTGGTGAGCGGGTCGACGATGTCGGCGTACACATCGACGCCCTCGAGCAGGTTGGCCAGCCCGGCCCGCAGCGGGTCGATGTCCGGGTCCAGGCCGGTGTCGGGCTCGAACCGGTTGCTGGGGACGACGTCCCGGATCGCCCCCAGCCGGGCCCCGGCCAACAGGATCTGGGAGACGGCCAGCAGCAGCACCGGGATCGCGGTGTCGGGAGAGGACCCGGAGGCCACCTCGGTGAGCACGTCGAGGTAGCTCTGCGCCTCACCCGCGGTCTCGTCGGCGAGTTGGCGCAGCTCGAGCACCTCGGCGGCGTCCTCGGCGGTGACCCCGTCGCGCCGCCGATCCGCCGTCCGGCGTTCCGCCACCCGGCGGTCGTGCGGCGGACGGTCCGATCCGTCATCAGACATCGAGCAGCCTCCTCCCCTCGAAGGCCCGCCCGAGCGTGACCTCGTCTGCATACTCCAGGTCACCCCCGACGGGCAGCCCGGACGCGAGCCGGGTCACCTTCACTCCCATCGGCTTCAGCAGCCGGGCCAGGTACGTCGCCGTCGCCTCACCCTCGAGGTTCGGATCGGTGGCCAGGATGACCTCGCCCACCTCTCCCCCGGCCAGCCTGCTGACCAGCTCGCGGACCCGCAGGTCGTCCGGGCCGACGCCGTCGATCGGGCTGATCGCACCACCGAGCACGTGGTACCGGCCGCGGAACTCCCGGGTCTTCTCGATCGCCACGACGTCCTTCGGCTCCTCCACCACGCACAGCACGCCAGGATCCCGCCGGGGATCCTGGCAGATCCGGCACAACTCGGCCTCGGCGACATTGCCGCACATGGTGCAGAACCGGACCTTCTCGCTCACCTCGGTCAGCGCCGCCACGAGCCGGCGGATGTCGGCCGGTTCGGACTGCACCAGGTGGAACGCGATCCGCTGGGCGCTCTTCGGCCCCACGCCCGGCAGCCGGCCGAGCTCGTCGATGAGGTCCTGGATCACGCCCTCGTACACACATCGAGCCTACGTGGTCGCGGCCCCGGAGTCCGACGCGGCGACCCGCATGGTCGCGATCTCGGCCAGGATCGCGTCGGACAGCGCCGGCCAGGCCTCCAGCGCCCACCGGTCGAACGCCCGGTCGCCCAGGTACACCGCCGCCGCCCCGGCCTGCGGGTCCACCCAGAGGAAGGTGCCGGCCCCGCCGAAGTGGCCGTAGGTGTCCGGGGACACCCGGCCGCCGGCCCAGTGCCCGGGGCGGGCGAAGTTGCGCTCGAAGCCGAGCCCCCAGTCCAGCGGCTCGAACCGGGCGACCCCGGGCAGCACCCCGTCCAGCCCGGGGAAGTGCACGGTCACCATCTCGGCCGCGGTGGACGGCGCCAGCAGGCTCGGCGCGAGCAGCTCCCGGGCGAAGGCGGCGAGGTCCTCCGCGGTGCTCCACACCGCGTGCGCGGGCGAGCCGCGCAGCTCGGTGTCGGCCATGCCGAGCGGCTCCACCACCGCCTCGCGCAGGTACACCTCCACCGGAAGGTCCGTGGCGGCCTCCAGGTGCTGGCCGAGCTCGGCGTACCCGCGGTTGGAGTAGACCCGCCGGGCGCCGGGCGGGAAGGCGACCTCGGCGCCGTCCTCGAAGCCGTAGCCGGCGGTGTGGGAGAGCAGGTGGCGGACGGTCGAGCCCTCCGGGCCGGCCGGCTCGTCCAGCTCGAGCGCACCCTCCTCGACCGCGACCATCGCCGCGTAGGCGAGCAGGAGCTTGGTCACCGAGGCGATCCGGAACCCGCGGTCGACCTCGCCGTGCGTGGCCTGCACGCCGTCCCGGGTCGTCACCGCCACCGCCGCGTGCGGCACGTTCCAGCCGTCGACCGCCGCCAGCGCCTGCACAGCTAGTCCTCCCGCTCCTCGATCACCCGCCCGCCCAGCAGCTGCTCCACGACCGGGGCGCCGACCAGGGCGATGCCCTCGAACTCCTCGTCATCCAGTCTGGGCTCGTCCGGGCGGGATGGCACCTCCGCGGGCAGCCGAACCTCCCGGGCGGGCCGGCGTGCGGCCCGCCGGCCGGGATCGGGCGGTGGCGGCGGCTCGTCGTCCGGCGGTGGGGGCTCGTCCGGCGGCGGGGCCTCCTCGGGCGGCGGGACGTCGTCGCGCGGCGGCTCGGGAGCCGGCGGGCCGGGCGGTGCCGGCGCAGGTGCCTCGGGCGCCCTGGCGCCCGCCGGTGCGGGCGCCGTGGCCCGGCCGGCATTGGCCGAACCCGCCGCTCCGGCCGCGCTGGCCTCCAGACGGCAGTCCAGGCCGAGGACCTCGATCAGCGCCTGGCGGAGGAACTCCTGGTGCGCGCCCCGGGTGAACTGCCCGACCAGGCCCGTGGTGCCGAAGCCGAGCAGCAGCCGGTCGCCGTCGAAGTCGAGCACCTGGGCGTGCGGGGAGATCAGCGACCAGGTCGCGCGCTTCATCCGGGACAGCGCGTCCAGCACCTCCGGCCAGCGCCGGCGGATGGTCTCCACGTCCAGCGCGCCGGGCGCGGCCGGGCCCGGGGACGGCGGCCCGGCGCTGGTGGTGGCAGCGGCGGCGGCAGCGCTGGTGGCGGGCGCCGGAGGGGCCGTGTCCGGGCGGGCGGTGTCCTGGCGGGCCGCTGGGGCCTCCTCCGGTGCCGGCGACTGTGCCGGGGCGCTCGGCGGTGCCGGCGGGCGCGCTGCCGGGGCCGCCGGGGCGGCGGCGGTCTGCGCGGCGGGCCGCTCGGCGTCCTGGCCGGGGACGGCGACGCCGACCCGCCGCTCCAGGCGGTCCAGGCGGGCCCGCAGGCCGCGCTCTGCGTCGTCCGCCCCGGGCAGCAGGAGCCGCGCGCACAGCAGCTCCAGCTGCAACCGCGGCGAGGTCGCCCCGGTCATCTCGGTCAGCGCGACGTTGACCACGTCCGCCTGACGGGAGAGGTCGGCGGCGCCGAACCGGGCGGCCTGGCCCTCCATCCGGGCCAGCTGGTCGTCCGGCAGCCCGCGCAGCACCGAGTGCACCGTGGTCGACCGGCCCGCCCCGACCGCCGAGATCACCAGCAGGTCGCGCAGCCGCTCCAGGAGGTCCTCGACGAAGCGGCGGGGATCGTGGCCGGACTCGATCACCCGATCCACCACGCCGAAGACACCGGCGCCGTCGCCGGCCGCCAGCGCGTCGACGACGTCGTCGAGCAGGGCGGCGTCGGTGTACCCGAGCAGCTGCACCGCGACGGGATAGCTGAGCCCGTCCGGGCCGGCACCGGCGATCAGCTGGTCGAGCACCGACAGCGAGTCCCGGACCGATCCGGCACCGGCCCGCACCACCAGGGGGAGCACGCCCTTGCCCGCTCCGACGCCCTCCCGCTCGCACAGCTCGCTGAGGTAGGCCTGCAGCCGCTCCGGCGGCACCAGCCGGAAGGGGTAATGGTGGGTCCGCGACCGGATGGTTCCGATCACCTTCTCCGGCTCGGTGGTGGCGAAGATGAACCGGACGTGCTCCGGCGGCTCCTCGACGATCTTCAGCAGGGCGTTGAAGCCCTGCGTGGAGACCATGTGGGCCTCGTCGATGATGAAGATCTTGTAGCGGTCCCGGACCGGCGCGAAGGCCGCCCGTTCGCGCAGGTCGCGGGCGTCGTCCACGCCACCGTGGCTGGCCGCGTCGATCTCCACCACGTCCAGGCTGCCGGACCCGTTGCGTGCCAGGTCGAGGCAGGACGGGCAGGTGCCGCAGGGCGTGGCCGTCGGGCCCTGCTCGCAGTTCAGGCAGCGCGCCAGGATGCGCGCGCTCGTGGTCTTCCCGCAGCCGCGCGGCCCGGAGAACAGGTACGCGTGGTTGACCCGGTTCTTGACCAGCGCGGCCGACAGCGGGCCGGTGACGTGCTCCTGGCCGATGACCTCGGCGAAGGTCTCGGGCCGGTACCGGCGGTACAGCGCGGTCGACACGAGGTGCACCCTAGCCCGCAGCGGCGTCACCGCCCGCGCCGCGTCCACCCCTCCCGGCCACCCCCGGCCGCACGGGCATCACCCCCCGCGTCCAGCCACGACCGGCCACCCTGACCCGCCAGGCTCCGCCTCCCCCCGGCCACCCCTTTGCTCGATGGGCGCCGGTTTGCTCACCGAGCGCCGCCCCCCGGCCACCCTTTGCTCGATGGGCGCCGGTTTGCTCACCGAGCGCCGCCCGGCAGCCCGTGACACGCCGGTTGAAGCGGGGTTCAGCGAGCAAACCGGCTGCCAGCGAGCAAAGGACCCCCCGTGCACCCGCCAGAGCCCACCTACCCTTGCTGCCTTCCGGCCCTGGGGGGGTTCAGCGGGATGACGCCGCACGAGGGGTCTGGCGCCAACCCTACCCCGCCGGCCGGGCCGGCCGGCGACGCGAGGTTCGCGTGGAACGCGGCCCGGTCACCCTTCGCTAGACTCCCCGGCGGAGGATTCGCCTAGTGGCCTAGGGCGCACGATTGGAAATCGTGTTGGGGTAACACCCTCGCGGGTTCAAATCCCGCATCCTCCGCCACACAGCCCAGGGGGGCATGATCGCGCCGTCCCGGCACTCCGTCCGCACGCGCTGATCACGGACGTGGGGCTGGTTCTTGCGGCGCAGACCAACCCTTTGGCCATGATCACGGCGAGCAGCTCACGCCCTCCGCGCTGATCATGGGCGAGGAAGCGCGCATCGTCACCGTCGTCCTGGTGACCCACCGACGGCAGGCGTATCGCCGGCCCTGGCCCGACCCCACGTGCTGATCATGGGCAAAGGGTTGGTTTCCGGAACCAGAAGCAGCCTTCTGCCCGTGATCAGCACGGGAAGAGGCGGCCAGGTCACCGTCGGCGAGGGTGTGACTCTGGACGGTAGCCGAGCCCGCCCGGAGCAGGGGAAGCGGCCGGCCTGGCGCCGGAAGACCGCTCCTTCTGGCCGACCACCACCCGGTTCGGGTGGGTTACGGTGGGGCCTGCTTTGGCCCCGAAGTCTCCGAGGTGCAGTAAAGATGGACCGGCGACGAGTAGCCGTCATCGTGGCTGTGATCAGTGCATTCGCCGTCACACTGATCATCCTGACCCTGCTCGGCGGCGGCGGTGGGGGGTCCGGCAGCAAGACGTCCGCGTCCGGCCAGCAGGGCGGCGCCGACAACGGGGTGACGGTGAGCGGGAAGTTCGGCGAGCGGCCGACGCTGACCATCCCGGCCTCCAACCCGCCGAGCCAGCTCAGCGCCAAGGTGCTCAGCGCCGGCTCCGGGCCGGCCGTGCAGACCGGGCAGACCGTGGTGGCCAACTACCTGGGTGAGACCTGGGATCCGAAGAACGGCCAGCCGAACGTCTTCGACAGCTCCTACGACCGCCAGATCCCCGAGGGATTCCCGATCGGGACCGGACGGGTGATCGAGGGCTGGGACCGGACGCTCGTCGGGCAGCACGTGGGCTCAAGGGTGCTGCTGACCATCCCGCCCGCCCTCGCCTACGGCACCAGCACCAGCGCGGCCGGCGGCAACGACCTGGCCGGCCACACCCTGGTGTTCGTCGTCGACATCCTCGACGCCTTGAACGTGGACGTCGCCGCGACCGGCGCCAGTGTGGCCTCCCTGCCGACCGGCCTGCCCCGGGTGACCTCCGAGCCGGGGAAGCGGCCGGCGATCGTCTCGGTGAAGGGCGTCAAGCCGGTCAACAAGACGCTGTCCGCGGTGCTGGTCAAGGGCACCGGTCCGGCCATCGACCCGTCCAAGAGCCTGGCCATGGAGATCCTCCAGACCGACATCGCGACCGGCAAGCAGACCCAGCAGACCTGGGGCAGCGGGGTGACCATCCTGCCGGCCGCGCAGGTCCTCGGCGTGGTGACGGCGCTCACCGGTCAGAACGTCGGCTCCCGGGCCGTCGCCGTGACGCCGGCCCGGGGCACCACGCCGGGGGTGATCCTTGTCGTGGACGTCATCGCCCAGTACTGAGGCCCTGGCGCGGACGCCCCGGCCTCGGCGCAGCCTCGATGCCGCCTCGGCGCCGGGGTGGGCCGGTGCCGGTCGGTGCTGCCTCAGCGCCGCCTGCGGGACGCCGTCCCCAGCACGCTGCGGGTGATCTCGCGGCCGAGCACGGTCCCCGCCGAGCGCAGGAAGCTCTTGAACGCCGAGGACCGCACCACCTCCTCGACGACGCTGGGCTGGCTCTTCTCCGGCCGGCCGGAGGTCCTCGCCGGCTCCCGGCGCGCCGGCGCCGGAACGGGTGCCGGAGCCGGAACGGGCGGCGGCGCGGCGGGGGGCGGGGCGAGCCGCGCCTGCAGGCGTTCATAGGCGGAGTCGCGGTCCAGCGCCTGCGCGTACTCCCCGCGCAGCGGCGAGGCGGCCACCGCCGCCGCGACCGCCTCGGCCGGTGCGGGCGCCATCAGGGACTGCGGGGCGCGCATCCGGGTCCACGCCACCGGCGTGGGGGCGCCGCGCTCGGACAGCACGGTGACCACCGCCTCGCCGATCCCCAGTGCGGTCAGCAATTCCTCCAGGTCGTAGCCGGACATCGGGAACGTGGACACCGCCTGCCGCAACGCCTTCGCGTCGTCCGGGGTGAAGGCGCGCAGCGCGTGCTGCACCCGGCTGCCCAGCTGGGCGAGCACGTCGGCGTCCACATCCTTCGGCGACTGGGTGACGAAGAAGACCCCGATCCCCTTCGACCGGATCAGCCGCACGGTCTGCGTGATCTGCTCGAGGAAGGCCTTGCTGGCGTCCCGGAACAGCAGGTGCGCCTCGTCGAAGAAGAAGACCAGCTTCGGCTTGGGGAGGTCACCGGCCTCCGGCAGGTCGTGGAACAGGTCGGCGAGCAGCCAGAGCAGGAAGGTCGAGAACAGCGCCGGCCGATCCTGGACGCCGGCCAGCTCCAGGCAGGTCACCACGCCCCGCCCGTCCGGCGCGGTCCGCATCAGGTCGTCGGTGTCGAACTCCGGCTCCCCGAAGAACACCTCGGCTCCGGCGTCCGCGAACGCCACCAGCTCGCGGAGGATCACCCCGGCGGTGGCCTTGCTCAGCCCGCCCAGACCGTCCAGATCGCCCCTGCCCTCCTCGGAGACCAGGTATTGGATGACGGCGCGCAGGTCCTTCAGGTCCAGCAGCGCCAGCCCGGCCTGGTCGGCGAAGTGGAAGATCAACGACAGGCTGGACGACTGGGTCTCGTTCAGGTCGAGCACCTTGGACAGCAGCACAGGGCCGAACGAGGTGACCGTGGCCCGGACCGGGATCCCGCTGCCCAGACCGCCCAGCGCGAGGTACTCCACCGGGTATCCGGTGGCCTGCCAGTCCTGCCCGATGCTCGTCGCGCGCGCGGAGAGCCGGTCGTCCGGCCGGCCCGGCTGGGACACCCCCGACAGGTCACCCTTGACGTCCGCCAGGAACACCGGCACGCCCTGGGCGGACAGCTGCTCCGCCATCACCTGCAGGGTCTTGGTCTTGCCCGTCCCGGTCGCGCCGGCGACCAGCCCGTGCCGGTTCAGCATCGCCAGCGGGACGCGGATCTGCGCCTCGGGCACGGGAGTGCCGTCCACCAGCAGCGCGCCCAGCTCGAGCACCGGACCGGTGAAGGCATATCCCTCACGGACGGCGGCCGTGACGTCGGTCGAAGGCGTGTCGGTCATCGTCGCTCCTGCGATGGCGTGGACGTTCCCGGTCAGGTGGTCGGACGGCGCGAGGCGGCTCGGCGGCCGAGTGACACGGCGCCGATGAGCTGAAGCGTGGCCGGTTTCGGCCGGCCTCCACGTAAACTTAGTCGGGTGATCTTCAAGGCGGTGGGGGACCGGCGTCCCTACCCTGACCACGGGGTGACGACGCCCAAGCAGTGGGCGGAGGTCCCGCCGCGCCAGGTCCGCCTCGACGAACTGGTCACCACCAAGCGCACCCTGGATCTCAGCCAGCTGCTGTCGGAGGACTCGACGTTCTACGGCGATCTGTTCGCCCATGTCGTCCAGTGGCGGGACACGATGTACCTCGAGGACGGCCTGCACCGCGCCGTGCGGGCCGCTCTGGCACAGCGATCCGTGCTGCACGCACGCGTCCTGGTGCTGGACGAGTGATCCATGGCTCCCGGCGATCCGAAGCAGGAACCCGCGGTCGACGGGGACTCCGTCACCGCGGATCCGGAATCCGCGGGCCTGGAAGCCGAGGAAGCCGAGGCCGAGGAACCCGAGGCCGAGGAACCCGAGGCCGAGGAACCCGAGGCCGAGGAACCCGAGGCCGAGGAACCCGAGGCCGAGGAACCCGAGGCCGAGGAACCCGAGGCCGAGGAACCCG
>Ga0187788_10000174_pt1 | contig 16981 bp, 17 predicted proteins | sample 1015_BV01_MP10_2_FD_133008 | JGI IMG/M metagenome (GOLD analysis project Ga0187788, IMG submission 133008) | Tropical peat soil microbial communities from peatlands in Department of Meta, Colombia - 1015_BV01_MP10_20_MG | ecosystem: Environmental > Terrestrial > Soil > Wetlands > Peat | place...
ACGAGGGTAGCGGTCAGACCAATTCGCGCCGTTCATCGTATAGAGCCGCACGCGACCGTCGCGGACATGAATTTGCAGCCGATAGCCGTCATGCTTCAGCTCATGTGCCCAGCCTGGCCCGCGCGGTGGGCGCTGGGCGACGATTGGACGGCAGGGAATGATGAAACCGGCAGGCGCCGATTTAGGCCGACGGCGAGAATTACGCATACGCAACATACTTCGAATATATCGTCACAAGCGCGGACTCGAAACCCTCAAAGTACCCGTGCCAAATCCGGGCACCGCACACCGCACTGGTCATTCATGTTGTGCGCAGATTTCTTCGGACAATCGGAGCTTGCCGATGAGGTCAGAGAAGATGATTGCGCCGTCGCGGGGCATAACAGGCTGTCACCGTGGTTTTTGCTTTTGTTACCCCAGGCGTTACCCCCGGGGCAGGGAATATAATTTCCACAGGCAAAACAGGTGCTTAGATCGCGGTTCTGTTGATACCTCGTCAACACCAGGCCGGAATTACGCGGCTTCCGAAGCGCCGCGTGGCTGAAACGCCTCAGATATCAGCGGATTGACCCCGCGCGCTCGGAGCTTCGAGAGCAATTCGACCCGATTGGTGACGCTGCCCGCAAAACGTTGGCCGAGGTCGGCATCGGGCAAAGGGACAATGGTTGCATCCGGATCGGTCTGGGCGATGAGTTCTTCGATCTCATTGAGGTGGAAGCGATAGCCACCGACAGTGGTCATCCCCGATGGAGGCGCGGTGACGATGAGTGTGCGAGTCGGACGATCAATGCGGCAGGCAAAGCCGCTGTCGACATAGTCGGCACTCTCGCGCGAACGCAATTCATGACCACGCTCGGCGACCGGCGGAAAGGATTGTGTGGGGACCATGCGGCCGCGCAACAGCAAAGTGCCGGCCTCTCTACGGGTGGCCTCAATCACCGTAGGCGCGCCGGCTGCGCGGCGTGAGGAGCCAACAACGCCGTATGGGATTGCGCTTGGCAACCGGTTTTCGCCGCGACGTGATGCGATGACACCAATCTCGCCAAAGCTCACCACATCCACCAAAGGCGATGGACTTTCCCATTGTTTGGCTGCGGTCAAACGCTCAGGTGTGCGCCAAAGCGCAACAACCGTCTGTTTCGCGTTCGTGAGAAGGCCGGCCTCGGCAATCGGCGCAATTGCGGCCGCGGGCAACATTACTGTGCCATCACCGAGCGCAGAGTACTGCGCGGCGAATGAATCCGGGTCAAAACCATGATGCAGGTGCAATGCGCCGCCCGAAAGTAACCAAGGCAGCGCGGTAAGAGCGATGCCGGCAAACGAACTGATGGGTATCGTCGACAGGAGCGGTGTATCGAGTGCGGCACCGGTTTCCAAAAACGTCTCGAGGCCCCCGGCAACCAGTTCGACGTGACTGCGCGGGACCGGCAAGATGCCTTTCGTGCCATGGCCAAAAGTGACGGCCGCCACATGCGCGGCGGCGACACCAGGCCGGGTGTAGGCTCTTGAAACATCGGCACCGGCGAAACCGAATATATCGTCGAGCGGAACAATGCCGTCGGGTAGCTTTTGACCAAAGCCGCAGATATGACGGATCGAGAAGAGCTCGACGGCAGTTTGCCTCGCTATCTCGGCATGGGCGACTGCTCCGATGCGCGAGCACGTTACGATGGCCCTGGCGCCAACGTGGCTAAGGGCTGCCGCCATGTCCTGACGACGCCAGAGCAGCGGCACCGGGGCGGCGATCATACCGGCGCGCAGGACGCCGAGGAACGCAATAATGCTCTCAACTGTGTTCGGCAGCTGGATCGCGATGACAGTATCGGTCTGCAATCCAAGCTGACATAGCCTTGCAGCGAATGCCGAGATTGCGCGGTCAGTCTCGGCGAAGCTCAGGATGCGAGGCGCGCCGTCGGTGAAAGCCTCGCGGTTGGGCGGGTCTGCGAGTGCGATTGCATCGGGGTTTCGTACTCCGGCCCGCCGAAAAAGGTCGTCGAGCGTCGCAGCAGTCCCTGCCGTTCGGATGCCTTCGCCGAGGATCATGGACGACGCCTCAAGGCTTTAGGTCCTTCTGCCACCAGGTTTCCGGCAAATACCCGAAGAGCGAAGTACGCGAGGGATGCTCGATTCGCGTCCAGCGCGCTACCCATTGCACCGGTGGAAAATAGAGCGGCACGACGTAGAAGCCGGACAGAAGGACGCGGTCGAGCGCCCTGGTCGCCGCCACAAAGTCGGGCCGGGTCGTGGCGGCAAGCATGGCAGCGATCATCGCATCGACCGCTTGCGACTTGACCCCCATGTAGTTGCGGCTTCCCTGCAGGTCGGCAGCCTCGGATCCCCAATAAAACAATTGTTCGTTGCCCGGCGACAGCGACTGCTCCCAGCGATATTCCATCATGTCGAAATCGAAGGCGATGCGGCGACGCTCGTATTGCGTTGCGTCGACGGTCCGCACCCGTGCATCAATTCCGGCACGTTTGAGATTGCGTACGAAAAACAGCCCAAGCCGCTCCTGATCGCGGGTCGTCGTCAGGATTTCGAACGATAATGGTCGGCCACTCGCAACATGGGCCAGCTGCGTGCCTTTGAGTTCATAGCCTGCGGCATTGAAGAGGGTAAACGCGCGATGCAGCGTTGCTCGGTCGCGGCCTGAGCCATCGGTGACGGGCGGCGACCAGGTGCCGTCCATGATGTCGGCGCGCACTGCGTTGGGGAATGGCGCCAGCAAGTCGCGCTCGCGCGCGTTGGCGGCTACGCCGTGCGCAGATAAATCGCAGCCGTCGAAATAGCTCGCGGTGCGCTTGTAAAGGTCGAAGAAATAATTGTGGTTGATCCATTCGAAATCGAACAGCTGGAGAATTGCCTCGCGTACCCGTATGTCGCCAAAAACAGGTCGACGTGTGTTGAACACGAGACCTTGCATGCCTTTCGGCAACCCGTACGGGAGGTCTTCTTTGATCACCCGGCCTTCGCGCAGGGCGGGAAATTCGTAAGCCGTCTGCCAACGGCCGGGGTCAGTTTCCACGCGCAAATCGTAAAGACCTTTCTTGAAGGCCTCGAAATGCGTATTGCCATCCCGGTAGTAGTCGAAGCGAATGGTATCAAAATTCCACAATCCGCGATTGATCGGCAAATCTCGGCCCCAATAGCTTGTATCGCGCTTGAAGGTAACGCTGGTGCCGGGTTTCACCGCACTGACGGTATAGGGGCCGCTACCGAGCAGGGGCGCAAAGCTCGTATCTTCGAAGGTCGCAGTGTTGACCGCGTGTTTTGCCAGCACGGGCATCAAGCCGATAATCAGCGGCAGTTCGCGGTCGTCAGCTCCAGTGAGATCGAACCTGACCGAGCGCTTGTCGATCGCCTCAGCCTTGACGGCCTTGGCATAGTAGGTGCGGAAATTCGGTCGCCCCTTGTCGCGCAATAGTTCCCAGGAAAAGATGACGTCGTCCGGCGTCACCGGCTTGCCGTCGGCAAAGCGCGCAGCCGGATTGATGGTGAATGTGACGAAAGTGCGCGCGGCATCAGTGGCGACACGCTCGGCGAGCAGGCCATACAGCGTGAACGGCTCGTCATAGCCGCGCGCCAGCAAACTCTCGATCACGTAGCCGCGTATGTTGGCCGCAGGCAGTCCTTTGACAATAAACGGGTTGAGGCAATCAAAAGTGCCGAGCACACCTTGTACCAATTGGCCGCCCTTGGGCGCCGCCGGATTGGCATAACTCGGATGACTGAAATTTGGTCCCCAAGCCGGTTCGCCGTGCATGGCAATGGCGTGTGACGCGGCTTGTGCACGCGCCCGTCGCGGGCTGACGCCTGAAGCGACAAGCAGTGCGCCCAGCAGGACAGCGCGCCGCGACACCCGCCAGTGCGTCACTGCGGAGGGACCAAACATCGGCGCAAGCGAGGTTTGAATGCGATTCGTTCCAGTTTTGCTCGAATTTATCATAGGGTGTAGGCTACGAGCGGAACTGCATTTTCCCGGCGTTCGTGGCTTTATTGCAGGGCCGAATTCAGCTATCAGGCTGCGGTCAAGGGTCACGCTCCCGCCGTATTTCACACGGAGAGAGCCCCGCTGTAAGGCGTCGTTCGGGAGCCGTGGGCCTCGGACGATAAGAACAAGGGATAATCGCAATGAATCATTGGACCGCATCGGCCTGGCCGCGGGGCCGGGTGCTGACCGCCACATTGGCGGGTTTATTGGGGGCGGCCATTATCGTCGGGCCTGCATTGGCGCAGCAACCGCCGCAGCAGAAAGCAGCGCCCGCACAGAAGCAGGCGCCAGCCCAGAAACCGGCAGCACAGCCTGCCCAGCCCGCGCCACAGGGCCAACCGGGACAACCGGGCCAGCAGCAGGCTGCCGGCGATCAGCCGCAGCTGATGTACTCGCCATGGATGAAGGTTTGCGGCAAGGGACCCGACACCAATAACAAGCAGGTCTGCGTCATCACCAAAGATGGCCGTTTGGAAAACGGCATGCCCGTCGCCATCGTCCAGCTGTTCGAGCCGGAAGGCGGCCAGAAGGTACTGCGCGTCACCGTCCCGCTTGGCATGCAACTCGCGCATGGAACGCGGCTGCTCATCGACCAGGGCCAGCCGGCGCAATCGCCCTACAATATCTGCTTCCCTGTCGGCTGCATGGCCGACTATCAGGTGACCGATGACCTGATCGCCAAAATGAAGAAGGGGCAGAACATCGTCGTGCAGGCGATCAACATGCAGGGCACGCCGATCAGTCTGCCGCTGCCCTTGAACGATTTCGCAAAGGCCTATGATGGCCCGCCGACCGATCCAAAGGCCTTCGAAGAGCAACAACGCAAATTACAGGAAGAGCTTCAGAAGAAGGCGGAAGAGGCTCGCAAGAAGCTGGAAGGTCAGCAGAGTCAGGCGCCCGCAGCATCTGCACCGGCGGCTGCGCCTGGACAGAAGAAATAAATATCACATGAGACAATATAAAAAGGCGCGGCCTCGAGCCGCGCTTTTTTCATTTTGCTCCTCGCAGCATGCCTAGTGCATCTGGCTGTGACGCGGGCGATAGCTTCCGCTTTCATCCCGTTCAAAGACGTCGGCCACGTCCGGGTGACGGATGGGCGTGTCTGACGTATCAGGCAACAAATTCTGCTCGGACACGTAGGCGATATATTCCGTTTCCGAATTTTCCGCGAACAAATGATAGAATGGTTGATCCTTGTGCGGGCGAATTTCGGCCGGGATCGCCTGCCACCACTCTTCGGTGTTGTTGAACACAGGATCGATGTCGAAGATAACGCCACGGAACGGATACACGCGGTGCTTGACCACCTGGCCGATCTTGAATTTGGCGTTGCGCATCTTGTCCATGGGTGAACTCTTGTCCTGCTACAAGGCGTAATGGGCAGCCATTTCCGGATCTTTGGCCGCGACGAGCCTGGCCAGATCGAGCAACACCTTGGCCTGCTTCCAGGTTGCATCATCCTGCATTTTTCCGTCGATCATGACCGCGCCGGCGCCGTCAGGCATCGCGGCGACAATTTGCTTGGCGAATGCCACTTCACCTGGATCGGGCGAGAACACCGTCTTCGCGATTGCGATCTGCGAGGGATGTAACGACCAGGCGCCCAGGCAACCCATGAGGAACGCGTTACGGAATTGCGTTTCGCATGCTGCGGCATCGGAGAAATCCCCGAACGGTCCATAAAATGGCTTGATCCCGGCAGCCGCGCAGGCATCCACCATCTTTGCGATGGTGTAATGCCAGAGATCCTGCTGAAACGTCGCGCGCGGAGCATCGCCCTTTGCATCCACGAGCACTTTATAGTCGGGATGGCCGCCGCCGACGCGCGTGGTCTTCATCGCGCGCGATGCGGCGAGATCGGCAGGTCCGAGACTCATGCCATGCATACGCGGAGAGGCCGTCGCGATCGCCTCCACGTTGTTGACGCCTTGCGCAGTCTCCAGGATCGCGTGGATCGAGATAGGTTTTTTCAATTTGTGCCGCGCCTCAAGCTGGGCCAGCAACTGATCGAGGTAGTGGATGTCCCAGGGGCCATCGACTTTTGGCAGCATGATCACGTCAAGTTTGTTACCGACAGCGCCGACAATCTCGACTACGTCGTCGAGTGCCCAAGGCGAATTGAGCGCGTTGATGCGGGCCCATAATCCGGTCGCCCCGAAATCGACGGCTTTCGCCATCTCGATAAATCCCCTGCGCGCCGCCTGCTTGGATTCGACCGGAATGGCGTCTTCCAGGTTGCCCAGCACAACGTCCACCTGCCGCACCAGCTCCGGAACTTTCGCGCGCACCTTTTCATTGTGTGGCGGCACAAAATGAATCATGCGCTCGAGCCGCACCGGCAATTCGCGCAAAGGTGGCGGCGCGCCAATGGCGAGCGGGGCAAAGAACTGACGCGGCGGCTTCATAGGACCTTCCAAAACATGCTTCTGCCGTTTAGAGCAATGCAAAGGCCGCGCCAAGTGGGACGCCCGGAGCGCCGTTAATGATCGACGTTCTTAATCTCGCGCTGCCTTATTTCGGGCTCATCTTCATTGGTTTTGCCTGCGGCAAACTCAAGCAGATACCCGACACGGCGCTGGCCTGGATGAATTTTTTCATCGTTTACGTGGCTTTGCCGGCCCTGTTCTATCGGATCCTTGCCCAGACCCCGCTGGAGCAACTCACCCAGGTGGATTTCATATTCGCCACGACGTTGGCGACGTTCTGGGCCTTCACGGTATCGTTCGTGATCGGCATGGCGATCCGGCGGGGCAATATTGGACAATCGACCATCGCCGGTTTGGCTGGCAGTTTCGGCAACATCGGCTACATGGGGCCGGGTCTCGCGCTGGCAACACTCGGCCCGCAGGCTGCGGTGCCCGTGGCGCTGATTTTCTGTTTCGATACGCTGCTTCTGTTTTCGCTGGTACCATTTCTGATGGCGTTTGCGAATCCGCAGCAAACAACCATTAGCGCAACCGCCATCGAGGTGGTGCGTCGGATCGTTACTCATCCGCTGGTGATTGCGACCGCGGTTGGCGTCGCCTCGGCGGCCGTGCATTTCCAGCCGCCCCTGGCGGTGGAGCGGCTCCTCCAGTTCCTGCAGAATGCCGCCGCTCCATGCGCGCTGTTCACACTTGGCGTTACGGTGGCGCTGCGGCCGCTCAAAAAGATGCCGTGGGAGGTGCCACCCCTTGTGGCAGTCAAACTCGTCCTGCATCCTTTATTGGTATTTCTGTTGCTTTCCCTGTTCGGGCCGTTCGAACAAAGCTGGGTGTATACGGCGGTGCTGATGGCGGCATTGCCGCCGGCGCTCAATGTTTTCGTGTTTGCACAGCAATACGATACATGGGTCGCACAGGCCTCAGGTGCGGTCCTGGTCGGTACACTGGTTTCGGTTCTCACGCTGACGTCGGTGATGTGGATGGTCAGGACCCACACGCTGCCGGCACTTCTGTTCGGATGAATCCATGCAACCCTTGGCAGGCCTTCTTGTTGTGGATTTCACCACGCTTCTGCCGGGCCCCCTGGCGACATTGATGCTCGCCGAGGCCGGTGCCGAGGTCATCAAGATCGAGCAGCCGGGCGGAGAAAACGCGCGGTACTTTCCGCCTATGATTGATGGCGAGAGCGCAGCTTTTCTCATGCTCAATCGCGGAAAGAAAAGCATGGCACTCGATCTCAAAACTGAAGGCGATCGTGCCAAGCTCACTCCACTCATCAAACGCGCCGACATTCTTGTCGAGCAATTTCGGCCGGACGTCATGGCGCGGCTTGGTCTTGGCTATGACGAGATGCGGGCGCTCAATCCGCGGCTGATCTATTGTTCCATTTCCGGCTATGGCCAAAGCGGCCCGCGTGTGCACGAGGCGGGGCATGATCTCAACTACATCGGCAACACGGGCCTGCTGGATTTACAGCCGGGGCCGGTCAGCCAGCCGGTGGTGCCGCCGATGCTCGCCGCCGATATTGCCGGGGGAAGCTTTCCGGCGGTGATCAACATCTTGCTGGCGTTGCGTGCGCGCGATCAAAGCGGGCAGGGCTGCCGGGTCGATATCGCGATGACCGACGCGATGTTTACGTTTACCTGGGCGGCGCTGGCGCTCGGCGCGGCGAGTGGCCGGTTCCCAAAACCGCGTGAAATGTGGCTCGTCGGCGGCTCGCCACGCTATCAACTCTACCCGGCCAAAGACGGCAAGCTGGTCGCTTGCGGTGCGATTGAGCAAAAATTCTGGATCGCGTTCACCAAGGCGATTTCCCTGCCGGCCGAATTTGTCAACGACATGCGCGATCCAAAGGCATCAATAGCCGCTGTTGCAGAATTGATCGCGTCGCGATCGTCTGATGAATGGCGTCCGATCTTTGCCGCCGCGGACTGCTGCACGACAATTGTGACGCCGCTCGAGGAAGCGATGCGTGACCCGCATTTCGTCGGACGCGGACTTTTTTCACACACGGTTACGACCACATCCGGCACGAGTCTGCCTGCACTTCCGCTGCCCATCGATCCTGAATTTCGGGAAACCCCGGGCGCGAAGAAAGCACCAAAGCTCGGCTAAAGCACTTCCCCGCGCATCAGCCGCGGTTGCGCCCTCGTCGGCGCCATGCCCTCGCGCATCACCGCGCGTCGTAATGGCCCAATGCGGTCGATCAGATAAAGTCCCAGTCCGCGGGCCCCCTGGACCGGCAGAAAATCGCTGAGCAGCGTGCGATTGAGCAGATCGATCGCAAACGTTCGGCTGCCAATATCGGCACGGCGCAAGCGATCGTAGTCTGCGAGGACATCCATCCCGCCAATATCGCGACCGTCACGACAGGCTGCGACCGCGAGCTCGCCGATGGTAGCGGCATCGCGCAGGCCCATATTGAGTCCTTGCGCACCGATAGGCGGAATCACATGGGCGGCTTCACCGACCAACGCAATACGCTTGCCGGCAAAGTGCCGTGCCGTCGCAACAAGAAGTGGGAACAATCCACGGCCCGACTCGACTTCGATCTTGCCCAGGATCGAATGAGCGGCGCGCTCGATCTCACCGGCCAGCTCGGTATCGGGGAGAGCCGCAAGCTCTTCCGCCATTGCAGGCTCTAGCACCCAGACCAGGCTCGAGCGTGACTCCGGCAAAGGCACCAAGGTGAAAGGACCGGTCGGCGTATGAAGTTCGGTAGACGTGTCATGATGCGGACGGGAATGTCTCAGACAAATCGTCAGAGCGGCCTGCGGGTAACTGTGTTCGTCAATTTTGATCCCAGCCGCGTCCCGGCACATCGATTTGCGGCCATCTGCGCCAATCACGATCGGCGCACGCAAGGTGTCTCCGTTTTTTAGCGATGTGATGACTGCATCGCTCTGCGCGACGACCTCGGCGACTTCGCCGTCGATAAGACGGAGATGGGGAAGCGAATGTGCGCGGTGCTCAAGCGCATCGATCAGATAGCGGTTTTCGATGTTGTAGCCGAAGGCGTCGAGATCAATCTCGCTTGCTTCAAATTTGACCTCCGGTGCGCGCCATAGCCGTCCGGTGTCGTCAACAATGCGCATAGTCTTCAGGGGCGCAGCCCGCGCGACGCATTGGTCCCAAATGCCGAGAGTCTTGAGCGCAGTCACGGAACCGGCCAGTAGGGCCGTTGTCCGATTGTCCGGCTTGGCTGGCCGCTTTCCCACGAGGACTGTCGGAATGCCGCCTTGAGCCAAAGCAATCGCCGCGGTGAGCCCGGCGGGTCCGCCGCCGACCACGATGGTCCCGGCGCTGTCGTTGTTTTTTTCCCGCATCGAACGCTCACTCCCGGCTTGGCTTTTACCGCACTAGCATGCGCAGGGTAGCCACGGAAACCACGTCGAGAACCCGCGATACCCCGGCCTCGCGCGATGCGCTATGTAAGCTATGTAAAAGGTCGCCATGAGCGAGACTGCCGACCACAATTTTGAACATCTGCCACCCGCCGCCGCGGGACTTGGCCATATTTTTGCGCGACCAAGAATACTTGCTGCGCTTTGCGTGATTTTACTTGCTGGTCTTGGCTGGTCTTACCTCGGGCTTCTTGTCGCCGGCACCGGCAAGACTTTCGATGGCTCGCGCGCCTCGGTTTTGCAAACGTTATGCGGTCCCTTGCTGAACCCGCTTTGGAGCGTGAGCGGCGTTGCTGCCGTCGTCGCGATGTGGGGCGCGATGATGCTCGCAATGATGCTGCCGAGCGCGGCCCCCATGATCATGACCTATGCCGGCATCGCAGACACCGCTGCGCGGAAAAACGAACACGTCATCTCGCCGTTCGTCCTTGCGGCCGGCTACGCTGCCATATGGTTCGGGTTCTCGGTTGTTGCAGCGCTGGCTCAGATCATGCTCATGCGGGCAGCCTGGCTCGATACCGGCATGGCGTCGGCGAGCGGGCTCTTCTCGGGCGCAATATTCATCGGAGCCGGCCTCTATCAGTTTTCCACACTCAAACACGCTTGTCTCAATCGTTGCCGGCACCCGTTCCCGTTCTTTTTTGCAAACTGGGCCACCACGACTCGTGGCGTATTTCGGCTGGGCCTGAAACAAGGTGCCTATTGCCTCGGTTGCTGCTGGGCAATGATGCTGGTGATGTTCGCGGTTGGGGTCATGAATGTGATCTGGATGGCGGGGCTCGGCATGATCATGACGATCGAAAAGATGCTCAGCGGGCGCCGCTTCACTCACGTCATCGGCGTAGCGCTAATCGTCGTCGGCCTGGGCATTGTCATCGCGGCTTTTGCCAGCCATTGGCCGGCACAAACGAGCTGAGTTAAGAAAAGAAAATAGGAGTGATGCGTTGACGGAAAGTTGGAGTTTGAAAGGGGAGCTGGCGCTCTCGTGCAGCTGCACCGTATTTTGCCCCTGCGTGCTGTCGCTCGGCGAGCATCCGCCGACTGAAAGCCGATGCCAGACCTGGGCCGGAATTCGCATCGACGCCGGGCATTTCGATTCCACCGATCTTTCGGGCATCAAGGTCGGCCTGATGATGGATTTGCCCGGCATCATGTCACGCGGCAACTGGACCGCGGCCTTGTTCGTGGACGACAATGCCTCGGCTTACGCGGTGAAGGGTTTGACCAGGATTTTTACCGGACGCGTCGGCGGCACAACGCATCTGCTGTCGATTTTGGTGGGGCAATTTCTTGGCGTGCGGCAGGTACCGATTACCTATGAAACGAAAGGCGAGACCCGCATCATTCGTATCGAAAAGTATGTGGACGGGGCGATCACGCCGGTTCGCGGCAAAGAACCGGGAGAGAACGTCGTGATCCGCAATAGCGAATACTGGATCGGCTCCGATGTTATTGTATCGCGCGCCGACAAGTCGCGGTTCCGCGGCTTCGGCCGCAACTGGAATTTGGCTGGTCGGTCGGCCGAGATCGTCAAGCTCGATTGGGGCAACAGCTAAGTGACGACATTCGAGCAGGCCCGTGCCTTTACGGTTCATGTCTTCACCGCAACCGGCGCGGCGCTGGCATTCCTTGCGCTGATCCTGGCGACCGGCGGGCATTGGGCGGCCATGTTCCTGTGTCTCGGCCTGGCGCTCATCGTCGATGGCATCGATGGTCCGATAGCGCGTGCTTTCGACGTACCGAAAGCCTTGCCGCGCTGGTCGGGCGAGACGCTTGACCTGGTGGTGGATTTCGCGACCTACGTATTCGTTCCGGCCTACGCTATCTCTGCCAGCGGGTTGCTGCCGCAGGTTTTCGCGATCCCCGCAGGCATCGTCGTCGTCATCAGCGGCGCGCTTTATTTCGCCGACCGGGAAATGAAGACCAAGGATAATTATTTCCGCGGATTTCCCGCTGTGTGGAATCTTGCCGCCTTCTATCTTTATTTGCTTGAGCCGCCCGAGTGGGCTGCGGTCATCGCCATCGCCGTTCTTGCCGGCCTCAGCTTCGCGCCCATCAAGTTCCTGCACCCGTTGCGCGTGCGGCATTGGCGCCTCGCCAACATGGCCTTGCTGGGATTATGGGCCGCGCTGGCCTTTGTCGCGGTCATCCAAGATCTGTCGCCCGGGCTTTACGTCACTCTGCCGCTGTCAGCCATCGCGCTATATTTTTTCGCTGTCGGTTTATTGCCGCGGCCCGCTTGATCGTGTCCAAATAAAAGCCAGGAGCAACCTATGCCTCGACCAGTCCTGCTTATTGCCGGCGGCAGCCGCGGTATCGGCGCCGCCACTGCGCAGCTTGCAGGCAAGCGAGGGTATGACGTTGCGGTGAACTATAAGACGAATTCGAATGCCGCCGCTTCGGTGATCAAGACTGTCGAAAAAGGTGGCGGCAAAGCGGTTGCGATCCAGGGCGACATGGCGCTGGAAAGCGACATTGAACGGGTCTTTGACACGGCCGCCGATACGTTCGGATCGCTCACTCATTTCGTTCATAGTTCGGGGATCATTGGCGAGGCTTCGCGGCTGGATGAGGTAAGTCCAAAGACGATCCGCGAGGTACTTGAGGTTGACACGTTCGGCGCGCTGCTTTGCTTGCGCGCGTGCATGCGGCGAATGTCGACAAGGCACGGCGGCAACGGTGGGGCGGTGGTCATGCTGTCGTCGATGGCGGCTCCGCTCGGCGGTGCGAATGAATGCGTCTGGTATGCGGCGGCCAAGGCCGGCGTTGACTCCATGGTAATTGGCGCCTCCCGTGAGGTTGCCAAGGAAGGTATTCGCATCAACGCTGTGACGCCGGGGGTCATCGAAACCGATATTCAGCCCCCCGGACGGGTCGAACGCCTGCTGCCGATGCTGCCGATGGGCAGGGCCGGGCAGGCCGATGAAGTGGCCGAGGCCGTTCTGTTCCTGCTGTCGGACGGCGCGTCCTATATCAATGGCGCGAACCTGCGCGTTTCCGGCGCGCGCTGATCCGCCTTGCGCTTGCCGCGCGGCTGCCTATGATCGCCGCCGAATTCAATTCCCACAACAAACACGTGTATCGAGGAGTAAAACATGGTCGCGGCAGTGCGCGTTCACAAACCCGGCGGTCCTGAAGTCCTGACTTACGAGGACGTTCAGATCGCGGCACCTGGCCAGGGCCAGATCAAGATCAAGCAGCACGCCTGCGGCGTCAATTTCATCGACGCCTATTTCCGGATGGGCATGTATCCGTCGCCGGTCGGCATGCCGTTCATCGCCGGCAATGAAATCGCCGGTGAAGTGATGGCGGTAGGACCCGGCGTCACCGACGTCAAGGTCGGCGACCGCGTCGCCTTTGTAGGCCCGCTCGGCGGTTATGCGGCGGAACGCCTGGTGCCGGCCGACCGCGCGGTGAAGCTGCCGGCCAACATTTCCTACGAGCAGGCTGCGGGCATGATGCTTAAGGGCATGACCGTGCAGTATCTGGTCAACCGTACGTACAAGGTGGAGAAAGGCACCGTGTGTCTTATCCACGCGGCGGCAGGCGGCGTTGGCCTGATTGCCTGCCAGTGGGCGAACCATCTTGGCGCGACGGTCATCGGCACCGTCGGCTCCAAAGAGAAAGCCGAGATCGCCAAGAAAAACGGTTGCCACCACACGATCCTCTATCGCGACGAGGATTTTGTCGCGAAGGTGAAAGAGATCACCAGCGGCAAACTCTGCGACGTGGTCTATGACGGCATCGGCAAGAGTACGTTTCCGGCTTCACTCGATTGCCTTCGACCACTTGGCTATTTCGTGAGTTTCGGAAGCGCTTCGGGGCAGATCGACGCCTTCAATATCAACATCCTCCAGACCAAGGGTTCGCTGTTCGCGACGCGTCCAACCCTTAATAACTATGTAGCCAAGCGCGACGACCTGATTGCCACCGCCGCCGACCTGTTCAAGGTCGTCGGTTCTGGCGCTGTGAAGATTCCGATCAACCAGAAATACCCGCTCAAGGACGCTCCCAAGGCGCATAAGGAAATGGAAGGCCGCGACACCACGGGGTCTTCCATTCTGATGCCATAACGGTCAACCGGATGGGATCGCGATCGGTGGCGATAATGGTCCTTATCGCCACCGCGCAACCCACATACGCCGGTAACATCGCCGACGCTGAAGCCTTGGCGATTGTGCGGCATCATTGCGTCATGTGCCACGCAAAAAAGCCGACACACGAAAGTTTCCAGGAGGCACCGAAAAATATCACGCTGGAAAGCGTCGCCGACCTTAAGCAGCATGCCGAAGCGATCTACACACAAACAGTGCAGACCAGGGCAATGCCGCTGGGCAACCAGACAATCATGACTGATGACGAGCGCGCCTCGCTTGGGCGCTGGCTGAAGGAACTTCCGTGACCGACACCATCAAGCCGTGGGGTCGCGTCGCCACGTTCGTGCTCGGAGCGATCGCGCTATTGGCCGGACAGATCTCGGGCATCGCGACGCTAAGCGCATTGTATGGGCTCAATTTGGGAGATATCGCAACTGTCAGTCAGGACGGTGGTGCCATTGTTCTGTTCATCTGCATATCGGCTCCCGTTCAACTCGTCGTCTTGATAGTTGCGGCCGCATATAAAGGCGAAGCGGTAGCCTATCTCGGTTACAAGCTGCCGCGGCGCAGCGAGGTGGTGGTGGGCGTTGCCGCCGTGGCCGCGCTCATCGTCGTTGGCGACGTTGCAAATTGGCTCGTCGGTCGCAATATCGTCGATCGTTTCCAGACCGATATCTACCAGGCCGCGACAAACGCCAATATCCTGCCGTTGCTGTTGGTCGCCATCACGATCTTCATTCCGGTCACAGAGGAAAGCCTGTTTCGAGGCTTTCTGTTTCGTGGCTGGCTTCGGGAACCTCGCCATGCCTGGCCGGTGATTGTTTTCACTGCCGGGTTGTTTGCGATTATCCACGTTCAATACGACTGGTTTCTCATCGCCCAGGTATTCGCTTTTGGAGTTTTGTTCGGATGGATGCGCTGGGCCACCGGTTCGACCATTCTGACCATGTTGCTGCATGGTCTGGTCAATCTGGAAGGCATGATAGAAACGATTCTGACGTTAAATAACTAGGTCACAGCAGCGCTGCGATGCGCGCAATGGCCGGATGATGATTGATGCCGGCCGGCAGGCGCGGCAAACCAACCACGCCCACCCTGCCGGCGAAACGCGCGATGCTCGCAACGGTATCGTCGAGTTCAACGGTGTCGCGGTCGCCTTCGCTGACCACGATGGCGGCGACAGTCAGTTTTCGCTGCGCCAGCACGTCGAGCGCGGTCAAGGTATGGCTGATGGTGCCGAGATAGCCGCCGACAACAAGCAAGAGCGGAATATCCAGCGCCGTCATCCAATCGAGCACGGTGCGTTGACGCTCGAGTGGGACCATGATTCCACCGACGCCCTCGATAAAAAGGGGACCGGTTGCGGCTTTGATCGCGGCGCGGCTGAAAGCGATTAGCTTATCGAAGTCGACGCGGCGGCCTTCACGTGCCGCCGCAAGGTCGGGTGACAGCGGCGCACGGAAGCGCCAAGGCGCCATCCGCTCGATTTCGTCGGCAGTGACTGGGCGCCCGAGCGCGGACAGCAAGACGGCTGGGTCGCTGGTTTCCGCAACAGAAGAATCGTACCCGCTCACAATCGGTTTGAATGCAGAGACGGGCTGGTTGGATTCCCGCAGATAACGAATGAGCCCCGCGGTGACGAAGGTCTTGCCGATATCGGTGCCGGTCGAAGTGACGAAATAAGCAGCCACTGGGTTTAAGCCACGATTTTGTCGCGGACGATGTCGGCGAGCCGTCCGATTGCATCGTCAGGATGCTGCGCGGTGAATGTGAGGCGCAGGCGGGCGGTACCGGAGGGCACCGTAGGTGGGCGAATGGCGACGACGAGATAGCCTTCGTTCTCAAGAAATTGAGAGGCAGCGAGTGCGCTCTCTTCGCTGCCGATCACGATGGGCACAATCGGGCTCTGCGCGTCAGGCAGGCCGGCACGCCGGGTAAAGGCTTTGGCTTTTTGTACCGGCAAGGCAGCATAGGCCGGCTCTCGCTCGATCACGTCGAGTGCGGCAATGGCGGCCGCCACGCTCGCAGGCGGCAGGCCAGTCGAATAGATCAAGGTGCGGGCGCGGTTGCGCATCAATTCGATAATCGGGGCCGACGCGCAGAGGTAGCCGCCGTAAGAACCGATCGCTTTCGACAAGGTCCCCATCTGGAGGGGCACCGGTATGTGCGTGTTTCCGGCGAAACTCGAACCATGACCGCCGCCGATCACGCCGATGCCGTGCGCATCGTCCGACATCAGCCACGCGTCGAATTCGCCGACGAGAGCGAGCAACTCGCCGAGTGGCGCAAGATCGCCGTCCATGGAAAAAACGCCATCGGTGACGATGAGTACGTGGTCGTGTTCGGCCCGATGCACGGCGAGCAATTCGCGCGCGTGGCTTACGTCATTGTGGCGGAACGTCACCACTCTGCCGCGCGACAGCTGCGCGCCGGCATAGATGCAGGCATGCGACAGCTCGTCGAGCAGAACGAGCCCATCTTCACCGATCAATGCGGGAATAATGCCGGTATTGGCAAGGTAGCCCGAGCCAAAAACACAGGCCGCCTCGGCGCGTTTAAATTGCGCCAGCCGCGCTTCCAGTCGCGTGTAGAGCGGGTGATTGCCGGTGACGAGCCGCGAAGCCCCTGAGCCCGCGCCGTATTCCTCGATTGCCGCAATGGCCGCCTGTTTGACTGCCGGATGCTGGGTCAAATTCAGATAGTCGTTGCACGAAAATGACAGCAGCTGACGTCCGTCGCGTTCGATCCAGATACCATCCTCGCGCACGGTATCAATCAGCACCCGGTGGAGGTGCCGGCGCTTGAGCTTGTCGAGCTTGTCGTGAGCGAACTGATCGAGCGTATCCATCAGGTGACCTTGCAAGCCAGCGAGCCAGATGCTTAGCACGAATGGGGCAGGGAAGGCTCATCGGAAGGCTCATCGGAAGGCTCATGGGAAACGAGGCCAGCAAAAACAGCACAGAGCCGGCTTGGTATGCCGGGAGCCTGGAACACATCTGGCTGCCCTATGCCCAGATGAAAACTGTTTCTCGACCATTGCCTGTCGTTCGTACGCAGGGTGCCCGT
>Ga0187788_10000176_pt1 | contig 16953 bp, 7 predicted proteins | sample 1015_BV01_MP10_2_FD_133008 | JGI IMG/M metagenome (GOLD analysis project Ga0187788, IMG submission 133008) | Tropical peat soil microbial communities from peatlands in Department of Meta, Colombia - 1015_BV01_MP10_20_MG | ecosystem: Environmental > Terrestrial > Soil > Wetlands > Peat | place...
CTCCGCCGGCTTCCAATTCACTACCTGCACCGGCTGGCCATCGTTGCAGTGTGAGTGCTGATGGTAGCCGATCCCCTCAAACTCCACCGCCGTATACATGTCTGGCTTGTTATCGGCCTTAAAGAAGACGTCGTACTTGCGGTGTGCCTTGATGTCGTTCACCATCACGCAGTTCTTGAGCTTTCCCGGCTGCACGCATCCCTTCCCGGTTATGTGCTCAGTATGCGGGGCGCTCCCCTTAATCGTCTGGTCGGGGGTTTGCTGCGCCGCGGAGGGCACGGGCAGCCAGGCAATCACTAACATAAGGGCGATCAGGCCAATCTTCACGATTCACCGTCCTGAATTTAGAAAAGACGCCGCAGCGACTTCCTTTTCTCTTGGGTGGGGAAAAATAGCACATCGTGCCGTCTCTGTACACGCCAGTTATTTCATGTGATCGGGATCGGGGGCGGTTGAGCTCGCTTGAAATCGCAGTGGCTTGCGGAGTGAACACCGGGAGTGGTCCGCGTCAGCGCGTGGCCATGTGATCGCCCAGCGCCCTCTCCACCTCTTCCGGGGGCAGAGATTCGCCGTCGTTCATACGCTTCAGCAGTCCGTCGATGATGTCCTTGGCCTCGTCCTTGCGGTGATTGCGGATGAAGCCGTCGTAGAAGTGCTCCCCTGCCAGGGCGCGGTTGATCTCAAATTCCTTATTGTTCTCGTTGAGTTCGGTGAAATACACCACGCGGAACTTCCCGCTATAGGTTGCCTCGCGGTAGATCTCAAACATCACCTTGTCGGAGTCCATTGCCATGCTTCTGCCATCCTGCCTGGGGTTGAACTATTGTACTGAACCGGAAACCCACGCGCAGCCCCAGCCGCCTCCTCTTCCCGATTCCAGAACGCGGCCGAAACAAATCCCTTCTCCCCAGCCCTGGCGGGCAAAGCAGAAGGGAGAAGGGATAGCTGCCCAATTATAAGATATGGGTGGTTCTTAAAGTTGTACTTTAATCTCCGCTGAGCTGCACCAGCTCGTCTGCCGCCGGCTGCACGTTGGCAATCGACACCAGCTCCGCCGGCACCCCTTCAGTCCCCCGGTGCTTCTGCGCAATCAGCATCTCCGCGCGCAGCTGCTCCTCGAACTTTTTGAGCTGGTCCTCGATCGTCACCTTCTTCTGTTTCTCCCGCACCATGTCTTCCCGGTAGCGCTTCAGGAAGTAGCCGATGGTCTCCACGCGGATCCTGATCGACCCCGTGGGCTTGTTCTCGTCGATGTCCTTGAAACAGAAGTACGGCGTGCCTGAGTGCTCCACCACCTCCTCGATCGCCGTGTAGATCGGGGCATCGTGACCGCACTTGAAGCTGGAGAGCTCCAACGCCACCAGGTTGGGATGCCGGGCCACATACTTCGCGGCCCAAACCTTGCGGCTGGTATTCTCCGAGTAGGAATTCTTCCAGGCATCGGAAACGTCCATGGGATGCCGGATCACGCCTGCGCGCACTTCATCGCCAAACAGCTTCCACACAATCTCATCATCGAGCGGCAGCGAATCCTGCGAAAACACCGGGTATCCCAGCTTCTGGAATTCCTCCAGGATCTCGTGATTGATGCCGGGATCGTTGTGATACGGGCGTCCCAGCAGCACGATGCCCAGCCGGGTTTCGGCCTCCAGCCGCTTCAACACCTCCCGCGCCGTTCCCCGCATGATCTCGTTATCGAACCTGCTCATGGCCGCGAAGCCCTGCTGCACCGCCCGCAGATTCTCTTCTTCCGTCAGGCCCAGGACGTCCTTCCAGTCGTCGTACATCTGCCGGTGCGCCAGCTTCTCTTCGTTCAGGCAGATGAGCGTATCTCGCCAGATCACGCCCTTTTCCTGGAAAAGATCGCCTTCCTTGGTAAAGGCTGCCTTGACCGACGCGGGCGTGGCCGTCACCGTGGGGCAGGCCCGGCTCGACTGCGTGTGGGTCAGGAACGTCGGCAGCGAATCGATCATCGGGAAGAAGATCACATCCAGCTTCTTCTTCGGATGCACCACATACAGCAGGTTATGCACGTGCGGAATCCCGACCTTCGAGGGGAAGCAGGGATCGATGGCGCCTCGCTTCGCCCCTTCCTTGTAGAGCTGCTCGCTGGTGTATTCCGACCAGACCAGGTTCTCGGCCTTCACTCCCAGCGACTCGAAATACGCGGTAAAAAACGGCCCGCAGGAATACATGTTCAGGGCCTTGGGCATGCCGATCTTCAGCTCGGCCCGGCGCTTCACCAGCTCGATGCGCTGCTTCTGTGCGCGGGTGAACGCCAGCTTGGGCAACGGATCCGCCACCAGCGGCGGCTCGTAGCTCCTGAAAGCCGCCTTGGCCGCGATTTCCACCAGGTTCGGATTCTCCTTCTTGATGGCGTCGATGTTGCCCTTGATGACGCGCATCTCTTCCACGTTCTCCACCGTGCCCTTCTCACAGGTGGCGATGATCAGCCGCTGCGCTCCCGGCGCCAGCGGAACCTTGGTCTTCACCGGCGGCTTGTAGTTGGGATTGGGGCTGGCGGTTCTGACGTCGATGAATGTCCGCAGGCATTTGTTCTTGCAGAAGTAGCAGCGCGTATCCTCGTTCCGGGTGGTGGTGTAGGAGATGGAAGCCACCGCATCCATGCCGATGAACTCCGTCTGCTTTCCGTTCTCCCACAGCCGCACCGCCTCAAAGGCGCAGCCGATGGCGCCTGCCTCTCCGCAGTGCTGGTGTACGATCACCTCGGGCTGCACGTCCTTGCCTTTAAATCGCGACTCGATGAAGTCCACCTGCGACTTCACCGCCGCAAGGTTGTGCTGCGTGCCGCCCTGCAGGATGAATCGCCGGCCAATCGCCGACAGGTTGGGAATCTGGGATACGTAAAGCCAGATGTTCTTGGGCAGCACGTTGCACAGCCCGGCCATGATCTCTTCCGGCTTCCACCCTTGCCGCTGGAAATCCACGATGTCCGACTGCATGAACACCGCACAGCCGTAACCGAACTGAGGGAATCCCTTGGCGCCGAACGCGATGTCGGCAAACTCCTCCACCTTGAAGCCAAAGCTCTCGCACGTTCCCTGCAGGAAGTACCCGTTGCCCGCCGAGCATTGAGTGTTCAGCTTGAAGTCCTTAACCCGGCCGTCTTTCAGGATGATGATCTTAATGTCCTGCCCGCCCACGTCGCAGATCACGTCGGCGTCGGGATAGAAGTGCAGCGCCGCCTGGGTATGCGCCACGGTCTCCACCAGCGCCACGTCAGCGCCCACGGCGTCCTTGAGGATGTCCTTGGCGTAGCCGGTCGTGCCCACGCCCAGCACTCTCAGGGTCGCGCCCTGGTCTGTCACCTGCTTGGCGATCTTGGCCATGACCTCTTGCGTGTCCTCAATGGGATTGCCCTTCGAGAGCTGGTAGGTCTTGCACAGGATGTTGCGATTCTTGTCCACCAACACCGCTTTGGTTGAGGTGGAACCGCCGTCGATTCCGACGTAGCCCTCGATCACCTGGCCCGGCTCAAACCTCGCAGCCACGAACTTCTTCTTCGTGTACTTCTGCTTGAACGCCTCCAGTTCCTCCGGACTCTTCGCCAGCGCCTGCGCCCCGCCCTTCTTGGCCTTTTCTTGCGCCCGGCCCTCGGTGATGTACCACTCCAGCTTGGTGTAGCCCTGGTACACACCCACGCCCGGATCTTCCTGCTTGCCGAATTCCACCGCACCGATGCAGGCGAAATACTGCGCATTGTCCGGAGTGGTGATCAGATCTTCCGGATTCACTCCCTCCGGCAGCGGGTAGTTCCGCTCCTCCCAGATCTTTGGGATGTTAGCCTTCCAGCAATCCCGCATGCCCTTGATGTAGCAATTGGGACCGCCTAGCAGTAGCACCACCGGACGCAGCGTGTTGCCGCGCGTCAGCACCGAGAGGTTCTGCTGCACGATGGACTCAAACAGCGAGGCCATCAGCTCATCGGGAGGAACTCCCTGCTTCTGCAGCCCGTTGATATCGGTCTCGGCGAAGACGCCGCACTTCCCAGCTACCGGGTGCAGCTTCAGCCCCTTGTAGCCCATGTTGCAAAGCTCGGCTGAGGGAATGCGCAACTTGGCGTTGATCTTGTCGATGACCGCACCCGTACCCCCAGCGCACTTGTCGTTCATGGAGGGCAGCTTCTTCTTTTTGCCGGTCTCGGGGTCTTCCTTGAAGATAATGATCTTGGCGTCCTGCCCGCCCAACTCGATGACCGATCCGCACTCTGGATACAGCTTCTCCACCGCCAGCGAGACCGCGTTTACCTCCTGGACGAACTTTGCCCCCAGGTGCTTGGCGACTCCCGAGCCCCCCGATCCGGTGATGAATACGCGGAAGCTCTCGATCGGCGTGGTCGCCAGATCCTCCCCGATCTGCTTCAGCATCTCCAGCAGCTTTTCCGGCTGCTTGGTTTCGTGGCGCTGATAGTCCTGCCAGATGATCTGGTCGGTGGCCTCGTCGATCACCGCGACCTTCACGGTCGTTGATCCGACGTCCACGCCCATCCAAAGCAGGTCGTACTTCTTGTCGCGAATCGCTTTATCTGTAAGTCCCGCCATGATTCTCCTGAGAGCCTTCAGCCTGGAAGCACAAAGGACCACACCGGCCTCGCCGGCTTCGGTGTCCTTTGCGGTTAAGCGCCGCTAGTGGCCTTCCACGTGGTAGGGAACCTGCGCACCCATGCGCTCCGCCACATGTACCGCGAAGTTGGCCGCAGTTCCAATCACACCCCTGTACTTCGGCACCGGATACAGCGCGTCCGACATCTCCGGATGCTCATCGACATACGCCTTCAGCTCATCTTGCGTCCGGCCAATCTTCTCCAGCACTTCCTTGTACTCGAGCTTGGCTTTGGACTTGGCCTCGCCCAGCGCCATCTGCACCCGGCTGTGGGCGTTGATCTCGCCTTCGCCGGAGGTCTCGATGGGAAGGAAGATCATGTCTTTGTAGTGCGCCACCACCGCCGACTGTGCGCCGTCGGACTGTGTCGAGGGCATGCAGCCGAATGGCTTCAGCGACAGCACCATGTGGCAAAGCTCGCGGTTGGAGTAGTAAATGTTCTTGGCCACTTCCAGGTGTCCCTCGCCGCCGCCGGCCCGCGAGTTGTAGTAAGGATGGCCCAGCCGCTGCAATTCGTACTGATCCACCAGCCGATGCGCGGTCCCCCCGAGGGCATCGATGATGCGGTGGTATTCGCGGGCGAAGATCATCTCCGCCGCCTTCAGCTTCATCAGTTTGTTACGGTAGCTCCACTCGATCTTGGCTTGCTTGTCGATGCGCCAGCCGGGAGGCGACACCACTCCCTCTTCCAGGCCCTTGGTGTCCCGGATCTTCTGCACCACCTGGTGGATCATGTACATGATCCAGGTGCCGATCGGCTCCACGATGATCTGTGCTCCCTCCCGGTGCAGGAAGGGGAACATGTTGAAATTGCCGTCGCCTTCGGTGGTCTGCGCCCAGAACTCGCCCGTGATCTTCACGATCGGCTTCACCCGGAAGCGGTCCACCTTCACCCCATTCAGCCGTTCCCGTACCTGGCCGAGCGCCATCATGTACTCATCGGACATGAGCTGGTTCAAAAACTTGCCCAGATACTCCACCGTCCCCTTCATCGGGATCTTGCCGGCCATCTTCCCCAGCTTGCTCTCCACCGACCACGGCGACTTCTTCTTCAGCACCTCGTGCAGGAAGTCGATCGATTCATCCAGCACGGCATCGGTCTCCCCCGCGTTCACCTCGAACGGGCGGATCTGGTGCGCCACCTCATTCACGATGTCGCCCATGTTCAGGGCATTCAGCAGGTTCAGGAAGAAGTCCAGGTTCATGCACAATCCGGCTTCGGCATCCGACTGGTCGAGCCCGCCCGATTGCTGGAACAGCATCACCCGGAAGCCATCAAACCCGGCGTTGCGCAGCGCCAGGCGGTATTCCGCTTCATACATGCCGAACCGGCACGGACCGCATGCCCCGGCGGTCAGAAAAATGTAGTTATTGAGCAGGTCTTCCCGGCGAATCCCCGACTCCTCCAGCTTCTGCAGATACTGCACCAGGTTTCCCACGGTGAAGTACGTCGGATTGCACTGCCCGTTGTTGCCATACTCCTTGCCCAGCTGGAACGCCTTCACATTGGGCGTCGGCACCACTTCACACTTGTAGCCCAGACCCTCCAGCGCCCCGTGCACCAGCTTCTCGTGCTTCCAGGTGAGCCCGCCAAACAGCAGCGTCGTCTTGCCACGTTGCTCGGCCGTGAATGGACGCTCTATGGGCTTATGAAAATGATGGATCTGCTTGTGGGCGATTCCGGCTTCCTTCTCCAGCCGCGCTCGCTCCTCCGCCACCCGCTGGCGAATCATCTCTTCCAGCGACGTAATCTGCACCAGTCCGCCACTCGTTGCCGGATGTGTCGAAGTGCTCATGTCCTCACCTTCTCTAGGGGTTCGATTGCAGACCTACTCCTCCGCTTTGGCCGCCGAACGGTCAAAGCCACCGCTCATAATGGCGTATTCTTGTCTCCCTGGCTCCCTGCGGCCGAACGGAATCCGCCGAACGGCATAAATTCACGGTTCAATGGAGAGTTGAAGGACTGTCCGAGTACAAACTCTCAGCCCTATCAGTTATTTACGAGCGAGAATCCACTCTTTGTCCGGCTCCAGCTACAGGGAAGGAATGGTGAAGGGTTGTGACGTACGCCGGGAGGGGCTCCGCCGGTTGCTGCTTCTCAATCCTTGTGCTTGATCCAGACCACCTGCCAGGCCACCGAAAGTTGATTGAAATCCTGCCCCACCCGCGTCGTGGCCCCGGTACTGTACGTGACCTTCACCGATTGTATTTTTCCGATCGGTAGGGAGACCGTTCCTCCAAGGCGGCTGTTCTGCTGTCTCCCCGTCGCCGGCCCGCCATTCACCGACGTAGCGCCCCCCGCGTACCAGGTGCTGTCAACCGCCAGCCACAAACCGCGCCGCACCGTGTAGCTGACATGTGCCTGCAGGCCCGTCAGCGGATCCTGCTTCCGCGTCGACGTTCCCGGATAATACTGATCGTTTTGCGTGAAGAACCACGTTCCCACGTAGAAATCCACATCCAGCTTCTTCACTGGGATGGAAACACCCACTTCTGGCTTTAATGCCCAGCGGTTGTTCCCCAGGTTGATCAGTTTTGTGCCGTCATATTGGCCGGTTGGCGCCTTGAAACTCAAACTGGCGCCCATCAGCCACGTTCGCTTCCGCGAACTGGCAAACTCCCGCGGGCTGAGCGCCGGACTCCCGTGCAGATTGAAAGATAGCTTTGAGTAAAGATCGATTAGCCCGGACCGCGTGACGTACCCCTGCACTTCGCGGACCTGTCCCTGCGCGCTTCCCCAGCTGTAGGGCAATGCCGTTACGAAGAGGCACTGCCGCCCGAATACGCCAAATGTCCGACCGACGCCGATGGCCATGCCGTTAAGACTGGCGCTGGCGTTAGTGATCGGAACCGTGGGGTCAAAGACAATGTCTCCGGAAATGTGGGTGTACGCCACTACCAGGAAATTTGTGCCGACGGGGGAAGGCGAGTACGCGCGCGGCTCCAGTTCCTGGGCTGCCAGCGCGCTCGCCAGCACGGCGCCGGCTACGCAGACAAGCAAGCTCCTGCACCTTGCTACTCTCTTCCAGAAATGTCGGCTCGCCATCGTGGAGGTTCGGGACTAGGGATGATACCAGTCTATGCGGACGACTCGCGTTACGGAAAATAAGTCCCCTTGGCGCTTTGCACGCGGATTTGAAGCACCACTGGCTTCACCGCCCCACGGTTTCGCGTTCCCTTCGGACCCCTGGCGCCGCGGTGTGCCCCTTTTTGACCGCCATCAGCTCGACTGCCTTTTGGGTGATGTGCTCAGCGCTGACCTCGAACTCCTTGATCAGTTCCCAGGGCGCTCCCGAATCGCCAAAGCGGTCTTTCACCCCGACTGCTCCGGTAATCACCGGATGCCCGTATAGCTCCGCGGTCTCTGTCAGCACTCCGCTCACTCGCCACGCCAGGGCGCCGATCTGATGCTCCTCGGCCGTGACCACCGCTCCCGTCTCCTTTGCGGCGCGCACAATGGCGGCTTCGTCGATGGGTTTCAGCGTGTGCAAGTTGACGATGCGCGTCTCGTACCCGAACTCCCTCTTTAAGATATAAGCCGCTCGCATCGCCTCCGGAACCATCGGACCGCATGCGATGATCGTCAGGTCTTCGCCTTCGTCGCGGCAGTTTTCCGCCAGTGTCGTTTCGAATGCCTCGGCAAACTGCTCCGCTTCCCGCCGGTAACGGATCACATTCGCCTTGCCAAAAACCCAGGGAGTGCCTTCCGACGTCACGATCGGCGTGGCTTCCCGCGCGAAGCGGATGTACTTCGGTCCCGCGTGCTTTAACAGCAGGTAATCGGTCGCCTTCTTCGTCTCCACCGAATCGCAGGGGACCACCACCGACATGTTGGGCAGCCCACACATGGCGAACAGGTCCTCCAGCGCCTGATGCGTGGCACCGTCCGGGCCCACGGAGACTCCACCGTGCGCCCCGGCAATCAGCACGTTGAAATTGCCGTAGCACACCGACACCCGCAACTGATCCAGGTTGCGCGCCGCAGCGAACGTGGCGTAGGTTCCCAGCACCGGGAGCTTCCCTTCCTTGGCCAGCCCCGCCGCTGCCGCCGTCGCCGACTGCTCCGCGATGCCCATGCTGATCCAGCGCTTCTTGCGGTCGGGCTTGCTGGTGTAGAACTCGCTGATCGTGATCGAACCGGAGATGTCCAGTCCCAGGCACACGATGCGCTCATCGTCGCCGCTCTCCGCCAGCGATTGCCCGAACCCCATGCGCGTCGGCTTCATCGCCGCTTTCATCCGCGCGTCGCCGTTCCACCAGTAGTTGCGGCTGAATTTCGGCATCTTGGCGTCCAGCCTCTTCTCTACTTCGGCCTGGTAGGCTTTGGCGTGCTCCAGCAGCTGCTGCACCGGAATTTTTCCTGCCAGGCCCAGCTCCGCCAATCCACGATCCATCTCCTCCTGGTTAGGCGCCTTCCCATGCCAGCCGGCCACATTCTCCATGAAACTGACGCCCTTCCCCTTTACCGTCTCGGCCACGATCAGGAAGGGCTTGCTGCTGCCGCGGTTGGCTTTCCCTTTTTCCAGGGCCTCCACCACCTGCTCCATGTCGTGACCCACGATGCGCACTACGTTCCAGCCAAACGCCCGATATTTGTCCTCAATGGGATCGATATTCATCACCTCGCAGACCGCACCATCAATCTGCAGGCCGTTGTAATCGATGATGCCGACCAGGTTGTCCAGCTTGAAGTGCGCCGCCTCCATCGCCGCCTCCCAGATCTGGCCCTCCTGCTGCTCGCCATCGCCCATGATGCAAAAAGTCGTATGTTGCTTGCCGTTCAGTTTGGCGGCGACCGCCACCCCCACGGCGATGCTCAATCCCTGCCCCAACGAACCGCTGGAAACCTCTGCCCCGGGAAACTTGAGCCAGTGCGGATGTCCCTGGAACGCCGACGAGAGCTTGCGCAGATACATCACGTCTTCCAGACTGCAGGCGCCGGCAAAGGCCAGGCCAAGATAAAGGCTCGGCGCCTTGTGACCCGTTGACCAGATGATGCGATCGCGGTCCTCCCAAAGCGGGTTCTTCGGATCCAGGTTCGCCACCTTGAGATAGAGACCTGCGGTAATGTCCATGATCGATAGCGTTCCCCCCGCATGCCCCGATCCCGCGGCACACAAGGCGACCAGGTCGTACCCCCGCATCAGGTTCGCCTGCTGTTTCAGTTCGTCGATGGAGTAATCCCGGATGACCTCGCCGGTCTTCGAATCAATCAGAGACATAGGAGTGCCCTCTTGCTCGAGTGCAGAGATTGGTGACTCGGCTTATTTGTAGCCCGGGGAGTCACAACTGTCGTGGGCGGAGATCACAGATGGTTGTGCGTCAGGACTGGCGGGCTCCGCTCTTGAAGGGCCGCGGCTTTCAGCCGCGGGCAAGCTGGTTGAGGGCGGAGGGCTGACCGCCGATTACTGATTACTGACTGCTGGCTGCTGATTGCTGACTGCTCCCTAAAGCTCCAGCTCAGCCCTTACCATGCCTCGCTTGGCATCCTCCCGGATGGCAAATCCCAGCTTGCGGAAGATCGCCTGCATATCCTCATTCTCGGGCAGCATGGCCGCGACCACCTGCACGGCGTTTTCCTTGCGCGCGATCTCGACAATCCGCTTCACCAGTTCGCTGCCCAGCCCCTGGTGCTGGAAATCATCCTCGATCACCACCGTGGCCTCCACAGTTTGCGTGCCATGCAGGCGGCTGGTTCGCGCCACGCCCACGATCTGCGGGGCTCCGCTCGCCGGATCGGTGCGCTCAGCCACCAGCGCCATCTCACGGTCGTAATCGATGAAGCAGATCCTGGTCAGCCGCTCGTGCGCAGTCCGCTGGCTTAGGCCCAGGGGAGTGAAATACCGGAGATAGACGCTGCGCTCCGAAAGCCGCTCGTGAAACTTGATCAGCAGGGGCTCGTCCTCCGGGCGGATGGGACGAAGCACCAGCGCTGCGCCTGTCTTCGTCTTCCACGAACCTACGTACTGATTGGGGTAGGACCGAATTGCCGGCTTGGGCAGGTCCTTGTCGCTCACCTCCCGCCCATACACCACGATGCGCGCGTCCAGGGCCAACAGGCGATCCGGCGAGGCCAGCAGCGGATTGATGTCGATCTCCTTGATCCAGGGCTGCTCGATCACCAGGTTGCTGAAGCGCACCAGCAGCTCCTCCAGCCCGGCCAGGTCCACTGCCTTGCGCCCGCGCACACCTTTCAGCGCGGTGTAGACCTTGGTCTGCTCCATCATCCGCCGCGCCAGCGTGCTGTTCAGCGGAGGCAGCGCCAGCGCACGATCTTTAAACACCTCCACCAGTTGTCCGCCGGCCCCGAACAGGAGCACCGGCCCGAATTGCGAATCGATACTGCTTCCCAGGATCACCTCATAGCCGTCCAGCTTGGCCATCGGCTGCACTGTCACGCCCAGGAAGTGTTCCTCGCCGGCCTTCTCGGTCACGGATTTGCGAATCGACTGGAAGGCTGCCCGCACCGCCTCCGCGGTTCGAAGATTCAGTTGCACCCCGCCGACATCGGTCTTGTGAGTGATGGTTTCTGAATTCAGCTTCAGCACTACCGGAAAGCCAAGCTGCTCGGCAAACTTGACCGCTTCCTCCTCGTTCGCAACTACCTGCGTTGGGACGGTCACAATTCCGTAGGCTGCCAGCACCGACTTCGACTCGAACTCGGTCAGGATGGTCCGGCCCGTGGCACGAACCCGGTCGATGATCTCGCGCGCCCTGGATCGGTCCGGAGCCGCAGCCTCGGCCGCACTCTGCAGGCTGGGCGTTTCGTAAATGCCGCGCAGGTTGTAGCTGTAGCGCCACATGTAGTTGAACATGCGCGACGCCGTATCCGGGAAAGCGAACGTCGGGATTCCCGCCTGGTTCAGAATCTCTTCCCCGGCCGCCACCTCCGCTCCTCCCATCCAGCTCGCCAGCACCGGCTTACCCAGGGAATGGGCGTAGGGCTTCAATTCCTCAGCGATGCGGGTGGGATTCGTCATTCCCTGCGGCGTCAGAATCACCATCATGCCGTCGATGCTGGGATCGCCGGCGGCAATCTCCAGCGACTTGGCGTAGCGCTGCGGCTCGGCATCGCCCAGGATGTCCACCGGGTTGTTGTGGCTCCAGGCCGGCGGAAGGAATTCATCGTAGGCCTTCATGGTGGCCGGTGAGAGTTCTGCCAGCTGGCCGCCGCCCGTTACCAGCGCGTCGGTCGCCAGCACCCCGGGCCCGCCAGCGTTGGTCACGATGCAGAGCTTGGGACCCTGCGGCAGCGGCTGCTTCGCCAGCACCTCCGACATGTAGAACAGATCGGCGATGTTGTACACCCGCAGCACCCCGCTCCGCCGGAAGGCCGCATCCAGAACCTCGTCGCTGCCCGTCATCGAGCCGGTGTGGGACGCAGCCGCTTTGGCCGCCGCCGCCGTGCGTCCCGGCTTGATCACCAGAATCGGCTTGGAAAGCGAGATCTCGCGGGCAGCGGAGAGAAAGCTGCGCGCATCCCCCACTGACTCCATATAAATGATGATGCTCTTGGTGCGCGCATCATTGCCGAAGTAGTCCACCAGGTCGCCCCATCCCACATCCAGCATCGACCCGATGGAAACGAAGGCGCTGAACCCCACATTCTCCCGCAGGCTCCAGTCCAGCACCGCCGTGCACAGCGCCCCGCTCTGGCTGATGAAGGCCACATTCCCCGGCCGCGCCACCGTACGCGCGAAGGTCGCATTGAATCCGGTGATGGGATTCATCACTCCCAGGCAGTTGGGGCCGATGATTCGCATCCTGCCGCCGGCAATCGTCTCCGCAATCTGCCGTTCGAGCGCCTGGCCCTGCTCGCCATGCTCCTTGAAACCGGCCGATATGATAATTGCCGCCGGCACTCCTTCCTGCACACACTCGCGAATCAGGTCGGGAACAGTGGTGGCGGGCGTGGTGATCACCACCAGGTCGGGTCGCTCGGGAAGCTGGCCGACGTCCTTGTAGGCGCGTATGCCCAGAACGTTCTGCCGCTTGGCGTTCACCGGATACACCGTGCCTCCAAACGGCGTACTCAGCAGGTTCCACAGCACCTGCCGCCCTACGCTGCCCTCCCGCTCGGAAGCGCCAATCACGGCCACGCTCTTGGGATTGAAGATGTCGTCCAGCGGGTGGCGCTCCGCCCGCAGCAGATCGTGCGCCGGATCGATCACCAGCTTGCCGCTTGCCCCCAGCCACTTTCCTCCCGGGGTCTTCACGCTTGTTCCCATAAGCTCCACCTTCGCTAAGACAATCTTCGGGCCTCATCTTCTAGATTCACCCCGCCTGGGCAGCCCCACCCATGACGCCCATCACCCTGAAAAGTGACGTTGAACCACCTATTCTCTGCCAAGCCGGGGGCGAGGCCAACCGGTTCTGGGGGCGCGCGCAGCAGTTTTCCATCCGCCCGCGCCCTCCCTCGTCGCCGGGCACTTTCTTGTTTACACTAGATGGTTCCGGCAGTGCGGACCTCCTGCTTGGGAAGTCGCTGAATCACATCGACTTCCAGCGGTTGGAAACTGAGACCCCGCCAGCCTTTCCGGAATCTAGATATTATGGCCTCCAAGATTCAGGAGTTCACGCGGTCGGCTTCCGAGGTTGACCCGCACGATCGCGAACAGGTTTTCGATGCTTTCCGCCGTTGGGGCTATCTCCAGGCCCAGCTTGATCCCCTCGGGCAATATCTGCCCCCCCAGCCGGTTCCCGAACTCGACATTCCCGGCGAGCTCGCTCAGCAAGCGCGCCGCTATTACTGCTCCACCATCGCCTCCGAATTCATACACATCCCGGACTCGTCGCGGCGCCAGTGGATTCAGGAGCGGTTGGAGGCCGAGCCTCCCACTCCCGATCAGCATCAGATTCTCGACCTCCTGCTCAAGGCCGATTTGTTTGAGCAAGTCATTCAATCGCGCTATCTGGGAACCAAGCGCTTCTCGCTGGAAGGCGTAACCGCACTCATTCCATTCCTGTGGGAGGTGATCAACCACGCTGCTGACCGCAACGCCCAGCAGGTAGTGCTGGCCATGAGCCATCGCGGACGCCTCAACGTGATGGTCAACATCATGGGCAAGTCGCCAGTGGATGTTTTCTCCAAGTTCGAAGATGTCGATCCCCGTAGCGTGCTGGGCGGCGGCGACGTGAAGTATCACATCGGAGCGACCGGCGCCTTCCAGGCGGCCAGCGGCAAAAGCGTGAATCTCCACCTGGTCTCCAATCCCAGCCACCTCGAGGCGGTCGATCCTGTGGCCATGGGGCGCACTCGCGCCAAGCAGATCCGCCTCGGCGAGGATGGCGTCGAGAAGGTGCTCCCCGTGATCATGCACGGCGACGCCGCTTTCGCCGGTCAGGGCATTTGGGCCGAAACCCTGAATCTCTCCCTGGTGCCGGGCTTTTCCGTGGGCGGCGGTATTCACGTCATCGTCAACAACCTCATCGGCTTTACTGCCGATCCGCCGGAGTGCAATTCCTCGCGCTTCTCCTCCGATCTGGCCAAGCGGCTCCCCATTCCCATCTTCCACGTCAATGCGGAAGATCCCGAAGCGGTCATCCGCATCGCCGCCCTCGCTCTCGAGTACCGTTACACCTTCAACACCGACGTGTTGGTGGACCTGATTGGCTATCGCCGCCACGGGCACAGCGAGGTCGACGACCCCACCATCACCCAGCCGCTGCGCTATGCCCGCATCAAAGACCACCCGCCGCTCTATCAGATCTACGCGCAGCGCATCGGCGTTGACCCCAAGCCGGAGGCTGATCGCTACCAGGCGCAGCTGGGCGAGCACCAGAAGAAGGCCACCACCGCCAAAAAGATGCCCGTCTTCGCCCAGCTTCCCGAGTACTGGAACAAGTACAAGGGTGGCTGCTTCAAAACCGAATACGAGGTCGAGACCGGCCTGGCCCCCAGTCAGTTGGCCGCCATCGCCGACGCCCTCACCACCTACCCGGCCGACTTCGCTATCCATCCCAAGATCAAGAAGCTGCTCGAGCAGCGCGCGGAGATGGGTCACGGCAAGCGCCCGGTGGACTTCGGCATGGCGGAAGCCCTGGCCTTTGGTTCGCTGCTCGGCGAAGGAACTCCCGTGCGCCTCACCGGCCAGGACAGTCAGCGCGGGACCTTCAACCAGCGGCATAGTGTTCTGGTCAGCACGGTGGATGAGGAGCTCTACGTCCCCCTCTCCCACGTGGCGCCCGGTCAGGCGCGCTTCGAGGTGTATAACTCCATCCTCTCGGAAGCCGGCGTCCTCGGTTTCGAATACGGATATAGCCGCGACTACCCCGAGACTCTGGTTCTCTGGGAAGCGCAGTTTGGCGACTTCGCCAACGGCGCGCAGATCGTAATCGATCAGTTTGTCAGCTCGGGAGAAGACAAGTGGGGATTGCCCACCGGACTCGTTCTTCTCCTGCCGCACGGCTATGAGGGACAGGGGCCGGAGCACTCCAGCGCCCGGATCGAACGCTACCTGCAGCTCGCCGCGCGGGACAACATGCAGATCTGCCAGCCCTCCACCGCCGCGCAATACTTCCATCTTCTTCGCCGGCAGGCAAACCGGGCCTGGCGCAAGCCGCTCATCGTCTTCACGCCCAAGAGCATGCTGCGTCATCCCGACGCAATCTCGCCGCTGAGCGATTTGTCGCGTCCGCGCTTCCTGAATGTTCTTCCCGAAACCGAGGTGCAGCTTCCTCAGCGCCTGCTGGTTTGCACCGGGAAAATTGGCCGCGAACTGCGCGTAGAGCGCAAGAAGCGCAAGGACGATCGCAGCGGCATCATCTTCGTCGAACAGCTCTATCCCTGGCCGGAGGCCGATCTGGCCGCCGAACTCGACCGCCACTCGGCAGCCCGCGAGATTGTCTGGGTGCAGGAGGAGCCGGCCAACATGGGTGCGCTCTGGTATGCGGTGCCGCGGCTGCGGCGCATCGCGCGCGGCCGCCCCGTGCTGACGGTGAAGCGCTCGCCCAGCTCGAGCCCTTCCACCGGATCGGCAAAAGCCCACGAGATGGAGCAGAAGACGCTGATCGATCTGGCTCTCGGAAGCAAGACAAGCTGACCACTTTGCGCAGGCTTGTCATCCGGAGTGGTAGCTTTGCCGGCGCGTGCGCCGAAGGAGATTTTTCAACTGGTTGTCATTACCAGCAGGCGTCACCTGCGAGGATCTGCACTTGGGTTTCTTTGCAGCCGGTTTTTTAGTTTCTCTGGGCATCGTTAAGGGCGGGGTGAGAAACCTTTTCCGAGTCTCGATCGAAGTCCTATTCCGGACCCTAACCGGATGGCGTCGCCTCCGCGTCGCTCTGTGCCTCCCGCTTGTCGTCCTGCTCTGCTTCTCCACCGCCGTTGCCGCCGAACCACCCATTCCGCAGGATTCCGGTTCCGCCGGCCTGCAGCAGGCCTTGCGCAAGCTCCGCACCACTGCCCGCCTGATGCACACCACCGCCCACCCCGACGACGAGGACGGTGGCATGCTGGTCATCGAGACGCGCGCCCGCGGCGCCACCGCCCTGCAGCTCACCGTCACTCGCGGCGAAGGCGGGCAGAATGCCACTGGAGGCGAGTTCGGAGACGCGCTGGGTTTCCTTCGCACCCTAGAGCTGCTCGCGGCCGACAACTACTACGACGTCGAGCAGCGCTTCACCCGCGTCGCCGACTTCGGCTTCTCCAAGAGTCCCGAGGAAACCTTCCAGAAGTGGCAAGGACGCGATGTGGCACTTGCCGACATGGTGTGCGTGATTCGCACCTTCCGTCCCGACGTCATCATCACCCGCTTCCAGGGTGCTGCCCGCGACAACCACGGCCACCACCAGGCCGCCGGCATTCTTACCCGCGAGGCCTTCCGCGCCGCCGCCGATCCCAATCGCTTCCCCGAGCAGCTCCGCGAAGGACTTCAGCCCTGGCAAGCCAAGAAGCTCTACATGGATAACGTCCGCAGCGGCGAAGACTGGAACGTCAAACTCGACCGCGGCGCCGAGGATCCCGAACTCGGTATGTCCTACATCCAGTTCGCTATGCAGGGATTGCACCACCAGCTCTCTCAGGGAGCCGGGCACTGGTCGGCTCCCACCGGTCCCAGCTTCAGCTACTACAAGCTGATCGATTCCGTCCTGCCCCCGCCCAAGGAGCCACATGAGCGAGACTTCTTCGAAGGGATCGACACCTCGCTGCCCGCCTTGGCCACCCGCCTCGGCGCGGACCTGGCCAAGGCCCCTTTCTTGCCCTCCGCGTTGACGGAGATCGCCGCCGATGCGGCGCAGGCCGAGACCGCGAGCCAGGCTTCCGCCGACGTCGCTGTTCCCCTGCTCGAAGGCCTGCGCCGGCTCAATGAATTGCTCTCGCGCATCGAC
>Ga0187788_10000177_pt1 | contig 16934 bp, 16 predicted proteins | sample 1015_BV01_MP10_2_FD_133008 | JGI IMG/M metagenome (GOLD analysis project Ga0187788, IMG submission 133008) | Tropical peat soil microbial communities from peatlands in Department of Meta, Colombia - 1015_BV01_MP10_20_MG | ecosystem: Environmental > Terrestrial > Soil > Wetlands > Peat | place...
CTCGACCGGGTAGATGAACGCGTCGTACTCGAACAGCTTCCGTTCCCGCCAGAGCAGGCGGTCGAGCTCGGAGGCGTCGAACGGCCCGAGGCGGCTGAAGAGGACGAGCTCCTGCGGCCTCGCCACGGTCGCGATCGGATCCATCTGCAGGAAGCCGAGCCGCCGCACGGTGTCGAGCACGCCCCGCGCGGTGCCGTCGAGCGCCTGCGCGCGCACGGCGATTCGCCGCGCCTCCTCGATCCCCACCTTGACCAAGCCGGCAACGTACAACACGGTCTTGGCCGAACCCGAACCGCGGCTTGTCCCCGGCTTAACCCGGCCTCGGTTACACCTGGAGCATGAACGAGACCGTCGAGCCCCAGCGAAGCCGGCGACAGGCCTTCGCGCTTGCGGCAATCCTCACCCTGACGGTGCTCACCGGCGGCGCCGCCGTGACCGGCCTGCGACAGAAGCCCGCGTCTCCCCCTCGCACTGCGCAGATCGTCCAGGTCGTTCCGGCGGCTCCGGCGGCACAGCACTTCGAAGGAGAGGCGGACTGACCGTGCGCCGCGTCTGGGCAGCCGTCGCCGCCACGTGGGCGCTCTTCGCGATCGTCGCCGTCCTCGCGTGGTCGCATCCGCCGGTCCAGCCTGCGGGCGGGAGTGGAGCCAGCCGGGTCGTCATGATCAAGGGCAAGGGCGGCAAGGCGCACGCCGTGCTCCTGCCGGGCGGCGTGGCCACTCATACGACCACGCACAGCTCCCCGGTCCGATGAGCGGGACCGTCCCGGTCTTCTGGCTGCTCGCGCGGGCCTCGGGGCTCGTGGCGTTCGGCCTGCTCACGCTCTCCGTCTGGCTCGGGCTGGCGATGAGCACGCGCCTGCTCGGCCCACGCCGGCAGAAGGCGCTCTTCGGCTGGCACCAGACCCTCGTCTGGACCGCGCTCGCGATGGTCGGCCTGCACATGCTCTCGGTCATGCTCGACCCGGTGCTCCATTTCGGGCCGGCGTCCGTGCTCGTCCCGTTCGTCGCCGCGTGGAAGCCCGCCGGCGTGGCGGCGGGCGTGATGGCGGGCTGGCTGACCCTGATGCTCGCGCTCTCGTTCAAGGCCAAGCGCTGGCTCGGGCACAAGGCCTGGCGCATGCTCCATTTCGCGAGCTTCGCGGCCTTCGCGCTCTTCCTCGGGCACGCGCTGATGGTCGGCACCGACCTGAAGGGCCTCACGGGGCCGATCGTCGCGGCACTGGCGGCAGGTCCCGTCATCTGGCTGAGCCTCGCGCGGATCCTCCTGCCCCGGACGGCAGCGCGGCCCCGGCCGGCTCTCGCGGCCGCCTAGTCCCATACGCTCTCCCTGTGCAGGGAGCGCTGCTCGAGTGGTTCGCCGAGAACGCGCGCGACCTGCCGTGGCGGCGGACGCGCGACCCCTACGCGATCCTCGTCTCCGAGGTGATGCTGCAACAGACCCAGGCGGCGCGGGTCGTGCCGCGCTACCTCGACTGGCTCGAGCGCTGGCCCTCCGTCGAGGCGCTGGCCGCCGCGCCGGCCGCCGAGGTGATCCGCGCCTGGCAGGGGCTCGGCTACAACCGGCGCGCGCTCAACCTCCAGCGCGCCGCGCAGGCGGTTGTCGCCGGCGGCTGGCCGGACGATCTGACCGAGCTCCCGGGGGTCGGCCCGTACACGGCGGCCGCGGTCGCCTGCTTCGCCTTCGGCCGGCCGGTGCTGCCCGTCGACGTGAACGTGCAACGCGTGCTCGAGCGGACCGGCTTCGCGTTCAATCCCGAGTGCGCCCAGGCACTGATGGACCTCGGCGCCACGGTCTGCATCGCCCGCGTGCCGCGCTGCGGGGAGTGCCCGCTCGCCGCCGCCTGTCCTTCACGCGGGCGGCGCTACGAGCCGCTGCGCAAGCAGAGCCCGTTCGAGGGCTCGTTCCGGCAGCGCCGCGCGTCGGCGCTCCGGAGCGTTCTCGAGGGCCGGGATCCGCGCGACAGGGAGGCGGTGGCGGCGCTCGCCGCCGACGGGCTGGTGCGGATCGAGAACGGGATCGTCAGCCCGCCGGTCTAGCGTGCCGCATCCAGACGTTCGGCTCACGGTAGACGCCGCGGTCGTGCTCGCGGTCGATCTCGACCGGCACGAGCGCGCCGTCCACGACGTAGCTCCCGCTCTCCGGGAACGCCAGTACGCACCAATCCTCCAGCTCGGCCACGCTGCCTTCCACGATCAGCGAGCTCGGCGCGACCCCGAGCAGCTCCGCGCCGAGGCGCTCGTGCGCGCGGAGCCACGGGTCGAACAGAAGGCCATCCTCGCGCCGCCACTCGATGTACCGCTCGATCGGCGTCAGCGGGTAGCGGTGCTTGAGGCTCGGGCGCACCGGCGCGACCAGGTCCCAGCCGCGATCGTGTCCGAGAGCGCGCATGTGCTCGAGCATGAGACGTGAGAGGCCGCGGCTCTGGTGGTCGGGGTCAACGAGGATCGCCAGCGCGCAGAGCCGGTCGGGCTCCGCCGGGTCGAAACCGGTGCGCAGCGCCTCGCGCCAGCTCTCGGGCATCCCGGCCACCGGGATCGAGTTGCCCTCCGCGAGCACCTGGCTGTCTTCGACGAGCGCGAACTGGAACTCGGGCCGCTCCTCGTAGAGCCGGCCCCAACTCGCGTTGGAGACCGCGTCATGGAAGACGATCTCGGGCCAGGCACGGCGGAGCCCCTTGAATGACTCGTCCTCGCGAATCTCGGGGGTGACCGGGACGATCACCGCTCGAGCAGCGCCACCGCGAGGGCGGCGAGCCCTTCGCCGCGGCCCGTGAAGCCGAGGCCGTCGGTGGTCGTCGCGCGCACGTTGACGAGACCGGTCTCGACGCCGAGGGCCTCTGCGAGCCGCACCCGCATCGCCCCCCGCAGCGGCGCGATCCGCGGTTCCTCGCCGACGAGCACGCAGTCCGCGTTGACGAGCTCGAAGCCCGCGTCGCGCACCTGCGCGTAGGCGCGGCGGAGCAGGTCGAGCGAGGAGGCGCCCTCCCATTCCTCGGCGCCGGATGGGAAGAGCGAGCCGATGTCGCCGAGGCCGGCAGCGCCCAGGACCGCGTCGATCAACGCATGGCAGATCACGTCGCCGTCGGAGTGGCCGGCCAGGCCGCGGGACGAGTCGACCTCGACCCCGCCCAGCACGAGCGACACTCCCTCTACCAGCGCATGCGCGTCGACGCCCACTCCCACCCTCATGAGCTCACCTCCAGATCACCGCGCATCGACTGGTCGTTTCAGACGGACACACGAGCCAGGCTCGCGCGTCCTGACGTCGGCATCGCAAGCGACGCCTCATCGGAGCGGTTCCTGGCGGCGCTCGCGCCGGTCGAAGACGGTCACCGTCCCGTAGCCCGCCTCGCGCGCGAGAGCCGCCGCGCGGTCGACATCGCGGCCGACGTGCTCGGGGCGGTGTGCGTCCGAGGCGAGCGTGATCGGCACGCCGCGATCGTGGCAGAGCTCGAGTAGCGGGCGGTCGGGATAGAGCTCGCCGACCGGCTTGTGCAGCCCCGCCGCCGAGACCTCGATGCAGACGCCGGCCGCCTCGATCGCGTCCGCGGTCTCGACGTGCACGTAGTGCGTCTCCTCGTCCGTGGCGCGCACGCCGAAGATCTTGACCAGATCCGGGTGCGCAAGGGCGTCGAACAGGCCGCTGCGGGCCGCGTTCCGCAACCAGACGAAGTAGCGGCGCCAGGCCTCGCCGGCCGGAAGCTTGCCGGTGAGGCCGGGTTGCTGGTCGACCGGGAAGCCGTCGACGAAGTGCACCGAGCCGAGCAGGTAGTCCCAGGGGTACGGGGCAAGCAGCTCGTTCAGCCGGGGCTCGATGCCCGGGAAGTAGTCGACCTCCAGGCCGAGCTTGACCGGCAGCCCGCGCCGCTTGGCTTCGACGATCGCAGCGACGTACTCGTCGAGATCGTCGCCGCAGCGCTCGACCATCCAGGGAATCTTCCAGAGCTCCCGGGTCTGGCGGAAGAAGTAGACGTGGTCGCTGAAGCCGATCTCGTCGATCCCGGACCGCTGCGCCTGGGCGACGTACTCCTCGGCGCGGTCGGCCGAGTAGCGACCTGCCGGCGCGCCGTCGGGGCCGCGCAGGTGCATGTGGTAGTCGACGAGCACGCCCGAACCGAACCTGTCCTCAGCGCTCCAAATCCGGTGTCCGACACCGGATTTCGTCAAGGTGGCCTTGGTGCCGAGAGTGTGACTCTTTCCCCACAGGGCTACTCTTGGCCGAGCCAGGACTCGACGAGCGCCAGGTCGTCCGCGCCGGTGATCTTCAGCAGCCTGGGATCGCCCTGGACGACCTTCACCCGGCCGCCACCGGCCTCGACGAGCGAGGCGCAGTCCGTCGCGCCCGAGACGTCCCCGGCCAGCGCCCGGCGGAGCACCTCGGCCGCGAACGCCTGCGGCGTCTGCGCGGCGACGAGCTCACCGCGCGGCAGCGTCTCGACCACCCGCTCCCCGTCGACCCGCTTGACCGTGTCCGAGAGCGGCAGCACCGGCACGGCGCCGTCCCAGCCCTCCCCGAGCGGCGCCAGCACGCGCTCGACCACCTCGTCCGGCACGAGCGGCCGGGCCGCGTCGTGGACGAGAACCACCGCCGCCTCGCCGGGCACATCGGCCAGCGCCAGACGCACCGACTCCGAGCGCGTCTCGCCACCGGTCACCGCCGAGCTGACCTTCGTCGCGGCGATCTCCTCGGCCACGAGGATCGACGGCTCCTCCCACTCCGGCGGAGCCGCGATCACGATCGCGTCGATCCACTCGGAGCCTTCCAATCGCTCCAGGCTCTCGGCCAGCAGCGGCCTGCCGCCGAGGCGCGCAAACGCCTTCGGCCGGTCGGAGCCGAGCCGCTCGCCGCGGCCTGCCGCAGCGAGGACGGCCCACACGGACACGAGCCCTACAGCCTCCGCTTGGAACTGAAGACGCTTCGACCGGTCATTTTCAGACGGCCGTGCGGGCTAAGCCCGCCCGGCCTGATGTCGGCATCGCAAGCGACGCCTAAACCGGTGCCGGGACCTTGGCGGTCGTCTTCTTCTTCTTGCCGCCGCGCTCGAGGACGCCGTCGAGCCACTCTGCGGCCTCTTCCTCGTCCATCTCCTTGGCGTACATCAGCTCGCTGGCGAGGATCTTCTTGGCCTTGACGAACATCTGCTTCTCGCCGGTGGAGAGGCCCTTCTCGTGGTCGCGCAGGGAGAGGTTCCGCACGACCTCGGCCAGCTCGAAGATGTCGCCGGTCTTCATCTTGTCCCGGTTGTGCTTGAAGCGGCGGTTCCAGTTCTTCGGCATGTTGGTGCCGTTGCCCGTCAGCGCCTTCAGCACCTTGGAGACCATCTGCTCGTCGATCACCTTGCGGAGACCGACGCGCTCGGCGTTGTCGCTGGGGACGTTCACCGTCATGTCGTTGTGGAGGATCTTGATCGTCAGGTACTCGCGCTTTTCCCCCAGCACCTCGCGCGTCTCCTTCTTGACGACCGTTCCTGCCCCGTGGTGTGGGTACACCACCTTGTCGCCGACCTTGTACAACGCCGACCCTCCCCTTTTCGCAGTTTGTCTTTTGCACAACTACGCCGGCGACCGTGAAACTCCGCCGGCGAACGACCTAACTATAGCGAAAATCGCTGGAAAACGCCAACTTTTCGGGGCTGCGGCCGAAAAAGCCCTGCACGTCGCGTCTTCTAGATCTGCAGATAGCGGTCGACGAGGTTGTGCTCCTGCAGCCGGCGGAGCCCTTCGCGGATCTCTCGCGCGCGCACGGTGCCGACGCCCTCGACCGACTCCAGCTCCCGCTGCGACGCGCGCACGATGCCCTCGAGCCCGCCCATGTTCGAGACCACGCGCTTGACGACGGCGTCCGGCAGGCGCGGGATGTGCGAGAGCACCCGGTAGCCGCGAGGCACGACCCCGTGGTCGAGCGGGTTCACCGTCGCCGGGAAGCCGAGCACCGCGAGCAGCTCGAACTCGAGCAGCTGGTCGTACGGGATCGCCGCCAGTGCCTCCAGCCCTTCCCGCGTGCGCTCGGCGCCGCCGTCCGCGTGGTAGTCGTAGACGAGCGCGGCCTTCTCGTCGGGCACGTCGGCGACCAGCTCCTCGAGCTGCATCCGGATCAGGCGCCCCTCCTCGCCGAGCTCGACGCAGGCGCGCTCGATCTCCTCCGCCATGCGCGTCGTCAGCTCGGCGCGCTGCAGCGTGACCAGCACGTCGTCGAGCATGACCGCGCTCTGGAACTCGAGCGCCGTCAACCGCGTCAGCACCTGCTCCAGCCGCGTGCGATAGGTCTCGAGCGTGCCCAGCGCCTGGTTCGTCTTCGCGAGCACGTCCGCGATCGGATCGAGCTGGTAGCGGCTCTGCCCGACGAAGACGGTGACCGTCTCGCGCTGCTGCGAGATCGAGATCACGAGCGCGTCGGTCTGCTTGGCCACGCGCTCGGCCGTGCGGTGCCGCGTGCCGGTCTCGGCCGACGGGATCGTCGGGTCCGGCATCAGCTGGACGTTCGCGTGCACGAGCTTGGTCACCGACGCGTTGACGATGATGGCGCCGTCCATCTTCGAAAGCTCGTAGAGGAGCTGGGAGGTGAACGGCTGCTCGAGCCGGATCCCGCCTGAGAAGAGGAAGGCGAGCTCGGACGGCTCGCCGATCACGATCAGCGCTCCCTCGCGCGAGCGGATGATGTCGTCGATCCCCTGCCTCAGGTCCGTGCCCGGCGCGATCCGGCCGACCGCCGAGAGCACCTTCGGATCGAGCCGCGGGTCGATCCGCGCCGGCTGCCGCACGAGCCCGAGCGGCGGTGGGATCCGCGAACCGGCCCTATCCTCCTTCGGGTCGTTCTGCATCGATCGCTGCCCTCGCGGCCTGCTTGAGCGTGTCGGCTTCCAGCACGGGTAGTTTGCCACGAGCGGGGGTGCCGGCCGGCGCGACGGCGGCGGCGAGGCCCAGCTTGGCGCACTCCTCGAGCCGCCGCTCCGACTGCGCCGCCGGCCGCAGCCGGCCGGTGAGGCCGATCTCGCCGAAGGCCGCCAGCTTGGGCTTCACCGGCGCACCCTTCGCCGCGGAGACGATCGCGAGCGCGATCGCCAGGTCGGCGCCCGGCTCGTCGATGCGCACGCCGCCCGCGACGTTGACGAACACGTCCGCCTGGCCGAGCGCGACTCCGGCGTGCCGCGAGAGGACGGCGACGATCATCGCCAGGCGCTTCGGGTCGACGCCCGTTCCCACGCGGCGCGGCATCGCAAGGTCGGTCGGCGCCACCAGCGACTGGATCTCGAGCAGCAGCGGCCGCGAGCCCTCGAGCGCGCACGCCACCGCGGCGCCGACCTCACCGTCGACGCTGCGCCCGAACAGCTCGGATGGCTCGGGCACGCCGACGAGCCCGGTGCCCGTCATCTCGAAGACGGCCAGCTCGTTGGTCGAGCCGAAGCGGTTCTTCGCCGCGCGCAGGACGCGGTGCTCGTGGTAGCGGTCACCCTCGAACTGCAGGACGGTGTCGACGAGGTGCTCGAGCGCGCGCGGGCCGGCGACGGCGCCGTCCTTGGTCACGTGGCCGACGAGGAAGATCGCGATCCCCGACTCCTTGGCGACCCGCAGCAGTCGCGACGCGGCCTCGCGCACCTGCACGACCGACCCTGGCGCCGAGCCGAGCTCCGCCGAGTAGAGCGTCTGCACCGAGTCGATCACGCAGACCTCCGGCCGGACGGCCTCCAGCGTCGCGCAGACGCCTTCGAGCTCGGTCTCGGGGAGGATCTCGACGTTCGCCGCGCCTCCGAGCCGGTCGGCCCTGAGCTTGACCTGCGCGGGGGACTCCTCGCCGGTGATCAGCAGGGCCGTCCGCTCCGCGCTGATCGAGCCGAGAGCCGTCAGCAGGAGTGTCGACTTGCCGACGCCCGGCTCGCCGCCGACGAGCACGAGCGAGGCAGGCACGAGCCCCCCGCCGAGCACGCGGTCGAGCTCGGCGACTCCCGTGGGGATGCGCTTCCCCTGCTCGGCCTCGACGTCGACGAGCCGCAGCGTGGGGCGCGACGCGGCCGCCACTCCCGCAGGCTCTTCCTCGACCAGCGTGCCGAAGGCGCCGCACGACGGGCACTTGCCGAACCACCGTCCGGCCGAGTAGCCGCAGTCGGTGCACGCGAACTGGGTCGCCGTCCTTGCCACCCGTTCAGCCTACGAGCGGCAGCGGACGCAGACTGTGCCTATTCCGTGACTTCGACCGCCGGGACGTAGCCCGGCTCGGGCCGCCGTTCCTGCCGGCGGCCGGCCGAGACGATCAAGAGGCCGGAGAGCACGAGCGCGACCCCGCCGAGCTGCAGCCCGGAGGGCGACTCGCTCAGGATCGCCCAGGCGAACAGCACCGAGAGCACCGGCTGGAACGTCAGCAGCACCGACGTCAGCGCCGCGGGCAGGCGCGGGAGCGTGATCGAGATCAGCAGCCAGCCGAGCGCCTGCGAGCTGAGCGCCAGCAGGATCAGGTAGCCCTGCGCCGACCAGCTCGGCGTCCAGTCGAGATTGCCCCAGACCAGGCCGATCGCGATCGTGCCGAGGGCCGAGACGAGTGTCGCGTCGAAGAGCGGCCCCGCCGGCCGGCGCAAGTCGCGGTTTCCCTCGCGCAGGACGAGCAGGAAGCCCGAGTAGGCGAGCGCGGTCAGGATCCCGTAGGCGACGCCGAGGCCGGGGTTGCGCCCGTACGCGCCGTGCTCGAACGCGCCCGAGATGAGCACCACGCCGACGAGCGCGACCGGGATCGCCGCCAGGGACCGGCCAGGCGGCTTCTCGCGCAGAATCGCCCAGGCGAGCAGCCCGACCAGCACGACCTGGAGGTTGCCGAGCACGGTCGCGAGGCCGGCGCCGACCTCCTCGATCCCCTGGTGCCAGGCGACGAGGTCGATCGCGAAGAAGAGCCCGGCGAGCCAGGCCAGGGCGCGCGATTTGAGCGGCCGCGGCCCGTAGCGCCGGTTCTCCAGGAACGCGAGCACCCCGAGCGCCGGCAGCGCCCAGACACAGCGGTACAGGGCGCCGGTCGTCGGCGATACGTGCGCGACCCGGTAGAGAATCCCGGAGAACGAGATCGCGAGCGCGCCCGCAAGCGCGGCCAGAACCGGCCGGTCGTGGAGCCGCCGAGGCACGGGCTCAGGCTAGCGGCGCGGCGGAGCTACTCGTCCGGCGCGTCGTCGGCCGAGTCCTGCGGCTCGTCCGGCGGGACGGTGACCTTCTCGGGCGTGATCTCGCCCGGGATGATCGTGATGTCGACCTCGTCCTCGTTCTTGCGGTCGATGAGGATCGTCGAGCCGGGCTCGAGCGAGCGACCGAGGACGAAGTCGGCCAGCGGATCCTCGATGAAGCGCTGGATCGCGCGCCGCAGCGGCCGGGCGCCCATCGTCGGGTCGTAGCCCTTGTCGACGAGCAGCTCCTTGGCGCTCTCGGTGAGCTCGATCGCGGCCTCGTGCTCGCCCATCTGGTCGCGCAGCCGCTTCATCAGCAGCTTGACGATGCTCATGATCTCTTCCCTCGTCAGCTTGTGGAAGACGATCACCTCGTCGATCCGGTTCAGCAGCTCGGGCCGGAAGACCTTCTTCAGCTCGCCCATGATCCGGTCCTTCATCTCGTCGTAGGAGAGGCCGCTGTCGTCGCCGATCGAGAAGCCGAGCGTCTGGTTCTTCGAGATCGTCGAGGCGCCGATGTTCGACGTCATGATCACGATCGTGTTGCGGAAGTCGACCTTGCGCCCCTGGGCGTCGGTCAGCTTCCCGTCCTCGAGGATCTGCAGCAGGATGTTGAAGACGTCCGGGTGGGCCTTCTCGATCTCGTCCAACAGGACGACCGAGTACGGCTTGCGGCGCACCGCCTCGGTCAGCTGGCCGCCCTCGTCGTAGCCGATGTAGCCCGGGGGCGAGCCGACGAGCCGGGACACGGAGTGCTTCTCCATGTACTCCGACATGTCGACCTGGATCATCGCGTCCTCGTCGCCGAACAGGAACTCGGCGAGCGTGCGCGCCAGCTCGGTCTTGCCGACGCCCGAGGGCCCGAGGAAGATGAACGAGCCGGTCGGCCGCTTCGGGTCCTTGATCCCGGCGCGGGCGCGGCGGATCGACTTGGAGACGGCGACGATCGCCTCCTCCTGGCCGATCACGCGCTTGTGGAGCTCGTCCTCCATCCGGATCAGCTTCTGCGACTCGGCTTCGGTCAGCTTGAAGACCGGGATGCCCGTCCACATCGAGACGATGTCGGCGATCTCCTCCTCGCCGATCTCGGGCTGCTCGGCGCCGCCTTCCTCGGCGCGCCAGTTCTCCTCGAGCTCGCGCTTCTTCTGCGAGAGCTTGCGCTCCTTGTCGCGCAGCGCGGCGGCCTTCTCGAACTCCTGGGCCTCGATCGAGGCCTCCTTGTCCTTGCGCACCTTCTCGATCTCGTCCTCGAGCTCCCGGTAGCGCGGCGGCGCGGTCATCGTCTTGATCCGCATCCGCGAGGCGGCCTCGTCGATCAGGTCGATCGCCTTGTCGGGCAGGTGCCGGTCCTGGATGTAGCGGTCGCTGAGGATCGCGGCCGCGCCGAGCGCGTCGTCCGAGATCTTGCAGCGGTGGTGCGCCTCGTAACGGTCGCGCAGGCCGCGCAGGATCTGGACGGTGTCGTCGACGGTGGGCTCGTCGACGCGGATCTGCTGGAAGCGCCGCTCGAGGGCCGCGTCGCGCTCGAGGTACTTGCGGTACTCGTCGAGCGTGGTCGCGCCGATCGTCTGCAGCTCGCCGCGGGCGAGAGCCGGCTTGAGGATCGAGGCCGCGTCGATCGCGCCCTCGGCCGCGCCGGCGCCGACGAGATTGTGGAGCTCGTCGATGAACAGGATGATGTCGCCGCGCTGGGTGATCTCCTTCATCACCTTCTTGAGGCGCTCCTCGAACTCGCCGCGGTACTTCGACCCCGCCACGAGCGCGGCGAGGTCGAGCGTGTAGATCTGCTTGCCCTTCAGCAGCTCGGGCACCGAGTTGGACGAGATCCGCGCGGCGAGGCCCTCGACGACGGCGGTCTTGCCGACGCCCGGCTCGCCGATCAGCACGGGGTTGTTCTTGGTGCGGCGCGAGAGGATCTGCATCACGCGCTCGATCTCGGTCTGGCGCCCGACGACCGGGTCGAGCTTGCCCTCGGCCGCCAGCTTGGTCAGGTTGCGGCCGAACTGGTCGAGCAGCTTCGAGCTCTTCGACTTCTCGCCCGGCGCGCCGCCCGCGCCCTGCTGCCGCCGGCCGGGGCCGGAGAGCATGCGGATGATCTCGTTGCGGATCTTCTCGGCGTCTGCGTCGAAGTCGAGCAGGATCCGCGCCGCGACGCCCTCGTTCTCGCGCACGAGGCCGAGCAGGATGTGCTCGGTGCCGATGTAGTTGTGGCCGAGGGAGAGCGCCTCGCGCAGCGCCAGCTCGAGAACCTTCTTCGCCCGCGGGGTGAACGGGATCTGGCCGGTCGTGACCTCGTCGCCCTGGCCGACGATCCGCGCGACCTGCGCACGAACCTCCTCGACGGTGATGTCGAGCGACTCGAGCACGCGCGCGGCGAGGCCCTCCTCCTCGCGCAGGAGGCCGAGCAGGATGTGCTCCGTGCCGATGTAGTTGTGCTTGAGGGCGCGCGCCTCGTCCTGGGCAAGAACGACGACTTGGCGAGCTCTCTCGGTAAAGCGTTCGAACACGTGTGCCCCCGGCGGTCGGTGAGGGACTTATCGTAGCGAAGGGGTCGGGGGGTGGCGCATCCCCCAACTGGACTCATTAGAGACGTTTCCTTTTTGCCTCGAATCGGCTTCAATGAGAGGGAATAGGGGAAGGGGAGAGCCTCGATGGGGAGACGGGCGACATCGCTCATGCTGTTCGTGGCCGGCTATCTGGCGATGGCCTCCCTCGCGCCGCTCGTCGCGCTGGCGCCGGCGCTGCTCTGCTTCTTCGGAGGCGTCCTGATGCTGGTGCGGGAGCCCGAGAGCGTGGCGACCGAAGCGAACTGACACGATGAGGCGGCGCTTGCGAGCGCGACATGAGGACGCGCGCGAGCCTCGCTCGCGCTTCCGTCCGAAATGACCGGTCGACCCGCGTGGTCTGGTCGGGAGGGCGTGTGAACCGGCCGCCCGGGAGCGCAGCGGCCGGTTCAGCTTGGCGGTGGCCCGTTAGGTGGCTTCCCAGAGGGCCGAGTCGGACTGGAGGCGGTTGAGCCTCAGGCCGTCGTCGGTGATCACGCACTTCATCGCGACGTAGTCGGCGACGTGGAAGGCGCTCAGGTCGGCGCCGTCCGGGACCGCGCAGGTCACCGGCTCCTCCTCGCCCTGGACGGTGACATGGCCGTCTGCGAGCACCGTGATCGGCCCCGAGAGCTGGACGTAGCTCGGCGGGGGCGGCGGAGGAGGCGGCGGCGGAGGCGGCGAGCCGTCCTCCCAGACCGCCGAGTCCGACTGCAGGCGCTTGAGCCGCCAGCCGTCGTCGGTGTGCAGACAGGTCATCTGCACCGTGTCGCCGACCTGGAAGGCGCTCAGGTCGGCACCATCCGGGACGAAGCACGTCTTCGCGCCGGTCTCGCCGTTGACGGTGATGTTCTCCTCGTCGAGAGCCGTGATCGGGCCGGTCACCTTGATGGAGGCCGGCGGCGGAGGCGGGAGCGTCTTCTTCTGGATGCCCGCGAGCACCCAGACGTCGTCCTCCTTGACGCACTTGATCACCACGGTGTCGCCGACGGCGAACTCGGAGACGTCGACGTCGTCCGACAGGGCGCACTCGACCGGGTCGCCGTCACCCTGGACGGTGATCGACTCGTCGTCGAGGGCGGTGATCTTGCCGACCGCGTACAGGTACTCGCTGCCGGCGTCCTTCTTCTGCAGCGAGAGCAGCACCGGGTGGCCGTCGTTGTACTTGCAGCTCATGACGACGTGCTGGCCGACCTCGTAGCCGGACAGGTCGAAGCCGTCAGGAACCCGGCAGCTGACCGTCTTGGAGTCGCCGGCGCCGACCGTGACCGACACGCTGTCGCCGATCGCCGAGAGCACTCCGTTGACAGAGAACTGGTGCTGGCCGACGTGGTCGCCGTCGCCGTCGTCGTCACCGCTCTCGTCGTCTGCCTTGACCAGCGTGAAGCTTCCGTCCTCCTCGACCTTGACGAGGAGTGCGATCACGTCGCCCGCCTTGAACTCCGGCACGAGGACGTCGGTCGGCACGTTGACGAACACGCGGCCGCGGTGCACGACGGCGAGCTCGATGGTGCCGTCGTCGTCGGTCGCGAGGTAGATGCCCTCGAGCACCAGCTGGCCGGAGTGGCCTGTCTTGTGCAGGCGGTTCGCGCTCGTGCTCAGCGCGCCGCCCTTGACGTCGGCGCTGAGATCGAGATCGTCGCCGGGCTGGAGCCCCCCGCTCGCGCTGGGCGCTGACGTTCCTCCGTGCAGAGCGACCGAGAAGACGCTCGCGCCGGCGGAGACGACGAGCTGCTTGGCGGTGGTCCAGACGACCGAGCCGTGCAGGCGCACGCGCCTTGCCTTCGTCCCGAGCAGCCGGATCCTGCTGGCGGAGTAGGTTCCGTCGGGGAGCAGCGCTCCGCGGACGAAGACATGCCGGCCGATGCGGTAGCGGCCGAGCGAGCCGCGCACACGCGTGGTGCGCACGACGCCGTTCTTGGAGGCCGTGACGACCGCGTGCCGTGCCTGCTTCTTCGCGATCACGACCCCTTTGAAGCTCGCCGCCCCGGCAGTCGCAGGGAGAACGACTGCAATTGCAGCGATTCCCGCGGCGGCGAGCAGAAGAGCTCTCTTCATTTGGTGGTTGCCTCCTTCTCGAACCGGCGAGCCGGCCGAGGAATGCCCTCGCCGGCTCGACGGGTCGGTAACTTGCATTCGGCGACGGTCGGGCGGCAACCGCACTCCTGCTCGAGAGGTGGCATCGGCCTGATTCGGCCGAATCTTGCGGAAACTCCCCCGTAGGGGGAACCGCGTTAGAGGGATTTTCGCCAGCTTGAGCGCCACGCCAGGCGACGCCCAGCTCCGGCGGCGAGCGGCCGTGTCTCCTGCTCAGGTGATCAGGTGATGCCTTACTCGCCGAGCACGAAGTAGCGGCCGCAGGCGAGGATCGTCATCAGCAGGATCTTGATAGCGCGGGGGAACCCCTGGTTCCCCCGCGAGCCCCCTCCTCGACGGCGGAGGTATTGACCAGACGTCCCGGGAGCCGGCCAACGCTGCTTGCCGCCGAGGCACGCGTGCTTGAGCCTCCCGCTGGGCGAAGCCCAGCTCCGGCGGCGAGCGGCCGTGTCTCCTGCTCAGGTGATCAGGTGATGCCTTACTCGCCGAGCACGAAGTAGCGGCCGCAGGCGAGGATCGTCATCAGCAGGATCTTGAAGTCCAGCCAGAGCGACCAGTTCTCGATGTAGTAGTTGTCCCACTCGACGCGGTCGCTGAGCGAGGTCTTGCCCCGCAGACCGTGCACCTGGGCCCAACCGGTGATCCCGGACTTGACGCGTAGCCGGTCGCCGTAGCGGTGGATGTTGTGCTCGAAGAGGCGCACGAAGTCGGGCCGCTCGGGACGCGGGCCGATCAGGCTCATCTCGCCTCTGAGCACGTTCAGGAGCTGCGGCAGCTCGTCGAGCGAGGTGCGGCGGACGAAGGTGCCGAAGCTGGTGCGCCGGTCGTCGCCCTCGACGCCGCCCGGTGCGGTGTCGTGCGGCAGGTCCGGCAGCGTGACCGGCTCCGACGAGGTCCGCATCGACCGGAACTTGAGCATCTCGAAGTCCCGGCCGTCGCGGCCGGTGCGCGGCTGGCGGAAGAAGATCGGCCGGCCGACGGAGAGCAGCGTGCCGAGCGCGAGGAAGAGGAAGAGCGGCGAGCCGATCAGCAGGATCACGGCCGCGACGACGCGGTCGATTCCGTGCTTGACGGCGAACTGCCAGCCCCTCGTGTCGGTCTTGCGGGTGGCGAGGAGCGGCAGGCCCCCGATGTGCTCGATCTCGAGCCGCTCGTTGACGCTCTCGAAGAGCCTCGGCACGAGCGAGACGGAGACGCCGAGCTCCTCGCAGCGCTTGATCTCGCGGAGCAGCACCTCGCTCGGGGCCGTGGAGAAGGTGACGAGGACGTGCTCGATGCCGTGCTGCTCCACGAGCCGCTCGAGATCCCAGCTCGCGCCGACGACAGGTACGGGCAGCATGGCCTCGTCGAGAGGCTCCTTGTCGAGGAAGCCGATCGGGCGCAGGCCGAACTCGGGATGCTCGAGCAGCCGGTGCGCGGCCAGGCGGCCCACTCGCCCGGCGCCGACGACCAGCGTCGGCCTGCCGAGCTCGCCGTGGCGCCGAGCCTGGAGCTGCGACCAGTCGAGCGCGACCCGGCCCGCGGCCAGGTAGACGGCGCTGAACGCGAGCAGTCGCAGCGATTGCGGGCCGATCTCGTGGAGATTGCCCGGGAGGAGGATGCGGATGCTCAGCACCGTCATCGCGGCAAGGGCGACCGCGGTGAGGACGGTGCGCATGTCGTCGAGCGGCTGGACGCGGACGTGCCAGCTGTACATCCCACGAAGGCGGAGCGCGAGCAGCACGAGCGCGCAGTAGAGCGCAAGCCAGAACGCGGGCGTGGGCAGGATGCCGGCCCTGTTCGAGCCGATCTGTGCGGCGACGGACGCCGCCGCGAGCATCGTGACGTCGAGCGCGAAGGCGCCGCGCGTCCACGAGCCGACCGCCCGCACGCGCCCGAGCGCGGGCGCCCTGGTCGACTCGAGCTCGATCGGCTCGAGGACCGGAAGGGCTTCTGCCCTCGTCAACGGTCGCGTCGCCAAGTGGCCGCTCCCTGCAGCTCCGTCGTGTCCGGCCTAGTCCCGGAGGGCTACTTCTTGGCCCGTCCGAGCCTTCGCAGGCCGGTACCCGCGACCAGCAGCAGTGCCCCGCCGGCCGACATCAACGCGAGGTCGAGGCCGGTGAACGGCAGTCCGCCGGTGGTCTTGACGGCGAGAGCCTGCGCCACCGCACCCTGGACACCCACGTGCGGGTAGCCCTGAAGCGCGGCATCGCGCTGCGCGCGCTGGAGATCAGCCCGCGAGTAGTGCTGCGTGAGCTTGCCGTGCTGTGCGTAGTCCCTCAGGATCTGCTGCGGGGTTGCACCAGCGCCCAACGCGGTGGGCGCGAAGCCCATCACGGCGACCGCGCAGGCGCAGACACCCCAAATCATCAATAGACGCCTCATTCTCCTCCTCCTCCTCCCACTCTGGCCGCATGTAGAAGCGTATACGCCGAAAAGCCCCCTCTGGTTCGCTTTGGTCGGCGCAAATCCCCACTTCGACCACTTTCACCAACTTCCCTTAACGCCCACACGAACGGTAGTTGCGCATCTCTGCGGGCGCAAGGGCCAATTTGTGTCTAGCCGTGGCAACGAGGGCCGAGGTCCCGAAAGCGGGCCTCGTAGAGTGGGCGGGGCGATGCCCTTCGACACCGGAACCGTGGCGCGCACGCTGCCGTTCGCGGCCCTCGCCGCTGCAGCGGCGGGCATCGCCTGGCTGGCGAATGGGAGCACGAGCGGGCCCGATTGGCTGCCGTACGCCTTTCTCGGCGCGCTGCTGCTCGGGGTCGTGCTGGCGAGCGGAGACGCGGCCCGGCCGCATGCGCGCGAGCTCGTGGCTCTCGGAGCGCTCGTCCTCCTCGCCGGCTGGGCCGCGCTCTCGATCTCGTGGTCGGCGGTGCCGCCGCTCGCGCGCGACGAGGCGCTGCTGACGCTCTTCTACGCGATCGCCCTGGGAGTGCCGCTCCTGACACTGCGGACGCCCGGCGATCGCGAGCTCGCCTGCAGCGCGGTCGCCGCCGCCTCGGGGCTGCTCGCGGTCGGGTCCGGGATCGTCCTTCGCTCCGGCGGCCACCAGCTCGACCACTTCTACCTGGGCCGGCTCTCGTATCCGATCTCGTACCCGAACGCGCTGGCGGCGGTGTTCCTGATCGGGTTCTGGCCGGCGGTCGTGCTCGCGTCGCGCCGCCCGCTGC
>Ga0187788_10000178_pt1 | contig 16917 bp, 18 predicted proteins | sample 1015_BV01_MP10_2_FD_133008 | JGI IMG/M metagenome (GOLD analysis project Ga0187788, IMG submission 133008) | Tropical peat soil microbial communities from peatlands in Department of Meta, Colombia - 1015_BV01_MP10_20_MG | ecosystem: Environmental > Terrestrial > Soil > Wetlands > Peat | place...
ACCATGCGCTTTCATCGCATAGACGTAGGCACGATTGAGGAGCGCCTCGTTGGTGTGTGGATTATAGCGACGCACCCGCTCGATCAGGTCGTACTGCCGCATCATTGGCGGCTTTCGCGGCTGGGAAGGCTTTTCGGCGGTTGGTTTTGTGGCGGCAGCGCCGCCGACAGCCGGCGGACGCGGGCCCCGGATTGGGGCCTGCTTTTGCATGCGCGGAAGGTCAGAGCGCGTGCGCGCCATATCTGCTGCCTCGCAGCTACACCGAATGATACCGCCTCAAGATATCACGCGGTTTCGTCGTTGCCGCAAGGCTTTGACCGACTGGTTGATAAATAGCAGACGGCCCGGCTCTGGGCCGGGCCGTTATATGGAATTAATGCCAAAGCGAGAGGATTATTCGGCATCCTCTTCCGGCGGCTCCTCTGGGGGAGCCAGGCCTTCAAGACCCTTGAGGAGCTCCTCCTCGGTCATCCGGTCTGCGGTTACCTCAGTGTCGTCCGAGTCCACACTGGCGCCGGCACCGGCACCGATCAGTGGCACCTCGGGCTCGGGCTCATCAACTTCGACGTATTTCTGCAGGCTATGAATGAGATCTTCCTTGAGATCGCCAGGCGATACGGTGGTTTCCGCGATTTCTCGCAGCGCCACGACGGGGTTCTTATCGTTATCGCGTTCGACGGTAATCTGCGAACCGGATGAAATCATGCGCGCTCGGTGACTCGCCAAGAGGACGAGATCGAAGCGGTTTTCAACTTTGTCGATACAATCTTCTACGGTGACACGGGCCATTGGCTCGTCACTCCATTTGGAGGAACTTGTCCTGAATTGGCCTGCTAGGTATCCTCTGGCGAATGGAATTTCAAGCATTTTTGTCTTGGTTTAGCCGCAACCCTCTGTTACTCGACCATTGCGAGAGCGTCGGCAGGCCGATGGCCCTGGATTTTGTCGGCACGGCGTGATTGCGCAGGCGGCAGCCCAATTGATTGGAGATGCTGCAATGCTCTGTTAACGGCGATCCGAAACCGCGCTCGCGGCGCATCCCGCGTTGCGTGCCCGGAAGGATCTGGAAGTGGCCAATAATGAATTGTGAGAGAAACCCATGACTGTACCCGGTGAAAAAATCGCTTTGTTTATTGACGGCGCCAACCTTTATGCCACCGCAAAGTCTCTCGGCTTCGACATCGATTACAAGCGCTTGCTTCGTGAATTTCAGTCGCGCGGCTATCTGTTGCGTGCGTTCTATTACACCGCGGTAATCGAGGATCAGGAATACTCATCGATCCGCCCATTGATCGACTGGCTTGATTACAACGGCTATTCGGTCGTCACCAAGGCGACGAAGGAATTCGTCGACCAGACGGGACGACGCAAAGTCAAAGGCAACATGGATATCGAGCTTGCGGTCGACGCCATGGAAATAGCGGGCACGATCGATCACATGGTGCTGTTTTCCGGGGACGGCGACTTCCGTTCGTTGGTCGAAGCCGTACAGCGCAAGGGCGTGCGTGTGACCGTCGTGTCGACCGTCTCTACGCAGCCGCCAATGGTGGCCGACGAACTGCGCCGGCAGGCCGACGTCTTCGTCGATATCATTGAATTGCAAACCAAGATTGGACGCGATCCGTCCGAACGCCCCGCACGCGAGGGGCGCCCCCCGCGTGAAGATCGTTCGGCGTTGCATACTCCTCAATTTCTGCAAAGACCGCCGACCACACCGCAACGCGCCGGTGTGCCTGTCGGCGCTGACGACGACGACGAATCCTTCGAATAGTCGGCACAATGGTTGGGGTCGATGGCAAGCCGGGGCGCGACTGCCCGCGTTGCCCGCGACTTGCCGTATTCCGCAAGACTTGGCGTGGCAAGGAACCGGAATGGTTCAATGCACCGGTTCCCTCTTTCGGCCCAATCGATGCACGTCTGTTGATTGTAGGCCTCGCGCCCGGCCTGCAAGGCGCCAATCGAACCGGCCGTCCATTCACCGGCGACTATGCCGGCGTGCTCCTTTACGATACCCTCGGCAGGTTCGGCTTTGCACGCGGCAAATACGCCGCGCATCCTGACGATGGACTCGAGCTGGTCGACTGCCGGATCACCAATGCGGTGCGTTGCGTCCCGCCCGAGAACAAGCCGACTCCGGAAGAAATAAGAACCTGCCGCGAATTTCTGACGCCCACCATCGCCGAGATGTCAAAACTGCGCGCCGTTGTCGTGCTCGGTCGTATTGCACATGAAAGCACGGTGCGCGCACTGGGCGGCAAACTGTCTGACGCTACATTCAGTCACGGCGGGCGGCACGAGCTCGGCGCTGTGACACTGTTCAGCAGCTATCACTGCTCGCGTTACAACACGAACACGGGCGTGCTCACGCCGGAAATGTTTCAGGATGTATTTGCAAAAGTTCGCCGCTATCTCGACGCCTGAAGCCAGGCGATGACTTCCGCCGCGTTCTTGTCGGGCGGGAAAACCGGATAAAAAGCCTTTGTGATTCTGCCATCGTCGATCACAAGCGCCATTCGCTTGAGCAGGGTCATGCCGGCAACGGAAAATGTTGGCAGCTTCAGCGCCTTGGTCAATGTCAGTTTCGCGTCCGACAAAATTGCAAACGGCAGATGCAACCGCGTCGCCGCCTCGCGCTGATAAGCGGAGTCCTGGGTGGAGAGTCCATAAAGTTGCGCCACGCCCAGCCGTCCGAGCTCGCCGAAATGATCGCGAAATGAGCAGGACTGCGGCGTGCAACCGCGCGCACCCGGTATCTGATCCCAGCCGTCGGGCGGATCAACGCCCGGCACCCCCGTTCGCGGATAGATATAAACGACAGTGCGGCCCTTGAGCCTCGACAGATTGACCGCTCTGCCCTCGGTCGCCGGTAACGTCACGTCGGGCAGTTTCATGCCCGCCAGATGCTGCGCTGCTCCGTCGTCCTGCGGCACCGGGATATCCGGCGGGAGGAATTGCGGGTTATGCGCACCCGGTGCTTCGGTCATCTCGCTTCTCCATAGCTCATAAATTCCATGAGCGAGCCGTCGGGATCCCGAAAATAGACCGATGTGCCTGACCCCTTTGCTCCAAAACGCTGCATTGGTCCGCGCTCGACCGCTATACCGTGCTTTTTCAAATGTGCGATCGCACCATCGATTGGCCCCTGCCATTCGAAGCAAAGATCGCTGTTGCCGGGCTGCACAGGCAACCGGGCAACCTCAGCCGGTTTGACGCCTGGCCCATGCACGTTGAGCTGCTTGTCGCCGAACCGATATGCCCAGCCAACCGGCCGTTGCACCAGTTCGGCGCCCAGCACCTCACTGTAGAACTTGTTCGAACGGGCCCAGTCAGAGACGTGGATCACGCAATGATCGAGTTTGGTCGGAACAGCCACGGCTCACCTTTCATGGCGCATGATTTTCGCCGAAAACCGGTGCCCATTTTTCGGAATCATGCGCTAACCTTTCATCCGCATCAGTCGCCCACGTTCACGCTCCCAGGAGCGCTTTTTCAACGTCTCACGCTTGTCGTGCAGCTTTTTTCCACGGGCGAGCGCTATCTCGACCTTGGCTCTTCCCTTCTCGTTAAAGTAAAGCTTTAGCGGCACGATCGTCATGCCCTCGCGTTCGACTGCCCCGACCAACCGATTGATCTCCCGCTTTTGCAGCAACAGTTTCCGCGCCCGCTTCGGCGCGTGGTTGAAACGGCTGGCCTGGAGATATTCCGGAATATTCGAGTTGATCAACCAGAGCTCGCCACCCCGGGCGTCGGCGTAGGATTCGGCAATCGTGGCTTTCCCGGCGCGCAACGATTTCACTTCGCTGCCGGTAAGTGCAATACCGGCTTCGAATGTATCACCGATAGCGTAGTTGAAACGCGCCTTGCGATTATCGGCCACCACCTTGAAGCGGCGCTCGGATTTTGCGGCCATTGCGATGTGACGTTCAGCGCGATTTGAGCTGGTCGCGAATTTCGGTGAGAAGTAGTTCAGTCTTCGTCAATGGCGGTGCCTTCTCTGCTTCCTCTGCCTGCTTGCGCGAGAAGCGATTGATAGCGCGAATGACCAGGAACAGCACGACCGCGATAATGATAAAGTTCAGCGTGACGGTCAGAAAACTCCCCCAAGCCAATACGGCACCTTGCTTTTTTGCCTCAACGAGCGAGCCCGCCGTGACCTTGGAGGATAGCGGCAGATAGTAATTCGAAAAATCGAGCCCGCCCGTGATCGCGCCGATTATCGGCATGATGACGTCGCCTACGAGAGAGTTCACGATGGCGCCAAAGGCTGCGCCAATGATTACACCGATGGCGAGATCGACAACGTTGCCGCGTAATGCAAATTTTTTGAACTCTTCCAACATGGCTGCCAATTTTCTTCGCCCCCGTCCTTCGGGGTCAATAGGCTAGTTTATCAGGCCAGCGTGCACCATGGCCTGGCGCACTGCAGTCTGCGCCTTTTCGCTCGCCGGCACCATCGGCAGCCGCACCGTGTTGGCGCATTTGCCGACTAACGACATTGCATACTTGATCGGCGCCGGGCTCGTTTCGACGAAGAGATTGATATGCAGGGGTGTCAGCTTGTCTTGCAGCTTGAGCGCCGCCGCAAAATCACCCTTCAGACACGCCGCCTGGAATTCAGCGCACAAGCGCGGCGCCACATTCGAGGTCACCGAAATACAGCCGTGGCCACCATGCACCATGAAGCCGAGCGCCGTGATGTCCTCGCCCGATAGCTGGTTGAAGTCTGGCCCCATGGCGAACCGCTGCTGCGACACGCGCGCCATATTGGCGGTCGCATCTTTCACTCCGGCGATGTTCTTGAGCTCGAAAAGACGCGCCATAGTCTCGACCGACATGTCGACGATGGAGCGTCCCGGAATATTGTAAATGATGATGGGGATGCCGATGGCGTCGTTGATCGCCTTGTAGTGTTGATAGAGCCCCTCCTGGGTCGGCTTGTTGTAGTAAGGGGTGACGATCAATACCGCATCGGCACCTGCCTCTTCCGCATGACGCGATAGATCGATCGCCTCGGCGGTCGAATTCGAGCCGGAGCCGGCAACGACCGGCACGCGGCCGTCGGCCTGATCGATGCACCACTCCACGACCTGCTTGTGTTCGTCATGCGAGAGTGTCGGGCTCTCGCCCGTCGTTCCGACCGGAACCAGACCATTCGTGCCTTCGGAGATCTGCCATTCCACAATGTTGCGGAAAGCCTTTTCGTCGAGCGTGCCGTTTTTGAACGGCGTGACCAGCGCAGTAAAGGAGCCTCGAAAGCTCGTCTTGGCGGCCATGACACGACTTCTCCACAGGAAGGCGAATTATCGCCCCATAGATATCGGGTCGGGAGCAGCGATGAAAGCCCCGCTGGTAAATGAGCCCATCAATTGCCGTGATAATTGGCGCCTTGCCCCTTTTTGGCCCCTCTCCACACCTAGGGTCGCGGCGCCCCAAAATATGGGTATCATTCATCAACGAATTTGGCCTAGGTAGCCAAACGTTTGCGGCCCTTGTCGAATCGGGTCGCCGGGGCCGAAAGCAACGGGGTTGAATGAAGGCGACTAGCCGCAGCCGCTTGGGGATGTATTTGACGTTGACGGCCGTTTGCGCGCTGTCGGCCGAAGCAGGGTCGGCTGCAACACAAAAAGTTCCACTCCCACGCCCACGGCCAGCCATTCACCTCGGGAAGCAGGCGTCGGCGCCGGTAACACCCGCCCCGACTACCGCTCCGCTGCCGCAGAAACGGCCATCCGCAACTTCCAAAAACGGCGCCGGCCTTTCGGCCTTTGCCCAGGCCAATGTCGGCCTGCGCGGCGCTGTGTTCGAGACCCGTGCATTTTTTAAGCCACTCGCACGGCCGGCGTCCGGGCCCTTCGCAATCGCTCCGACAGCAGCCACATCGGAGGCCGATATCGCCTTGGTGAAACAGATCATCGAGGCGACCCGTAAAGGCAAGGAAGCAGACGCCAATGCAGCGGAAGCGCGCATCAGTGACCCCGTCGCGCGCAAGCTCGCCGAATGGGTGATCCTGCGCTCCGACAACACCAACCCCACCTTCCAGCGCTATGCAGCCTTCATCGAGACAAACCCCAGCTGGCCGCATGCTCCGCTGTTCCGGCGCCGCGCGGAGAACGCACTGTGGAACGACGGCGTCGACGATCGCGTCGTGCGCACTTTCTTCGCCAGGCAACAACCGGTGACCGGCAAAGGCCGTTACATGCTGGCGCGTACTTTGCTCGCACAGGGCGATCGCGACGGAGCGACCGCACTGGTGCGTCACGCCTGGCGGAACGACGACGCCAGCGCCGAAGTCGAAAAGCGCGTGCTCGATATGTTCGGTGGAATGCTCAGCGCCGCAGACCACAAGGCGCGTATGGAGCAACGTTTTTACGCCGACGATGTCGCGGCGGGCCTGCGCGCTGCCGAACGTCTCGGCGGCGACCAGCTCGCCATCGGGCGCGCGCGTGCGGCCGTGTTACGCAGGGCCGGCAATGCCAAGGCACTCCTCGACGCGGTTCCCCCGGCCGCGCAGAACGATGCCGGATATATTTTCGCGCGCGTGCAGTGGCTGCGCCTGAACAACAAGGCGGAAGAGGCCGGCAAGCTGATCCTCACGGCGCCAAAGAATCCGGAGGCGCTGTTTAACCTCGATCAATGGTGGCAGGAGCGACGCCTGCTGGTGCGTAAGCTGCTCGATGAACGTAACGCGCACGCCGCCTATAGCGTGGCGCGCGAAGCGGCACCACCTATGCGCGGCTTTTATCGAGTCGATGCGCACTTCACAGCCGGCTGGGTGGCTTTGCGTTATTTGCACGATCCGAAGACCGCAGCCGAGCATTTCGCCCGCATTGTTGAGGGAACGCAGAATCCGCATGCCCTTGCGCGCGGCGGCTATTGGCAAGGCCGCGCGGCGGAAGCCATGGGTCAAAGTACTCAGGCCAAGGCCTTCTATGAGGCGGCGGCGCAGAATACGACGACCTACTACGGTCAGTTGGCGCGCGCTCGGCTGGGCCTCAGAGATCTTGGCTTGCGCGGTCCCCCTGCCTTCACGCCTCAAGAACAAGGGGTCCTGAGCAATCTCGAAGTCGTCCGCGCGGCGCAAATCCTCTACGCGCTCGGCGAGCGCGATATGATCGCTTCGATTTATGCAGAACTTGGGGAGAGCGCGACCGACATTGCCGGCATGGCCATGTTGGGCGAACTTGCCGGCAAGAACGGTGATGGCCGCGCGATGCTGCTGCTGGGCGAAGCCGCCTATGCGCGCGGACTGCCGCTCGATTATTACGCCTATCCGACAATCGGCCTGCCTGATTATCAGCCAATCGCCCCGCCGATCGACGCAGCGGTGGCCTATTCGATCGCGCGCCAGGAGAGCCACTTCAACCAGAAGGTCGTTTCGAGCGCCCACGCCATGGGCCTGATGCAGGTGACGCCGGCGGCTGGCATCGACACCGCTGCCAAATACAAGGTGACCTACAACCGCGATCGGCTGCTCAAGGACCCGGTCTACAATATGCAGTTGGGGGCGGCCGAACTATCCAACTTGTTCAGTGGTTACAATGGTTCCTACATTCTGACCTTCGCCGGCTACAATGCCGGGCGCGGCCGCGTAAAGCAGTGGATTGCGGCCTATGGCGACCCGCGCGATCCGCGCGTCGATCCGGTCGACTGGGTCGAGCGCATCCCGATTTCCGAGACGCGCAACTACGTCGCGCGAATCATGGAAAACTTGCAGGTTTACCGGGCCCGGTTCGGCGGCAGCACAAAACTATTGATCGAAGCCGATCTCAAAAAGGGCAGCGCGAACTAGGCGGCCGTCGTCCCTTTCCATTGTCATGCGCGGGCTTGACCCGCATTCATGATGGCTGCCGCCGGCTCCGCATTTGCGGCGCGAACTCATGGATTGCCGGCTCAAGCCCGGCAATGACTGCTGATAGGCTTTGCTCCGACATGCTACAAGCATCGCCCATGCAGAATGGCGCCTCCAGCATTTTCATCACGGCCCCCGATGGCCTTCGCCTGCACGCGCGCTGTTATGGCCAGCGCAGCGCGCGTGTGACACCTGTGGTGTGCCTGCCCGGCCTCACCCGCACTACCGACGATTTCGAACTGCTCGCCGCAAAGTTGTCGAATGACGGCGCCCACCCTCGCCGCGTGATCGCGCTCGACTATCGCGGCCGTGGCCTTTCCGCCTACGACCGGGACCCGGCCAATTATTCGCTGGCGATTGAACTTGCTGACCTCATTGCGGTCGTCACCGCGCTCGACGCCTTGCCTGCAATCTTTATTGGCACGTCGCGCGGCGGAATCCTGACCATGTTGCTCGCCGCCGTGCGGCCGACGGCGATCGCGGGTGCCGTGCTCAACGACATTGGACCGGTCATCGAGCCGCAGGGCCTGATGCGCATCAAGAGCTACGTCGGCAAGCTGCCGCAGCCACGCAATTTCGAGGAAGGTGCCGAAATTTTGCGTCGGCTGTTCGGTGCGCAATTTCCAAAACTCAGACCGAACGACTGGCTGGCCAGCGCCCACCGCGCGTTCAAGGAAGAGAACGGACGTTTGGTGACGACTTATGACATCAAGCTCGCCAATACGATGAACGGAGTCGAGCCCGAGCGCCCTATTGCATCTCTATGGAAGGAATTTGACGCGTTGGCGCATGTTTCGGTGATGGTGATCCGCGGTGCCAATTCCGACATTTTGTCGGCAGCCACGGTCGACGCCATGCGTGCACGCCACGCGGCGCTGGAGACGCTGGAGATCCCTGACCAAGGCCACGCGCCGCTGCTCGCGGAGGCGGATACGATTGCGCGTATCGCGAGTTTTATTGCCCGCTCCGACCGGTTCTTACAATAGGACAGTCGGGCGGACTGCGCGCGGCGAACCCCATTCTACAACCGTCATTGCCGGGCTACCCGGCAATCCATGAGGCAGCAGGCGCATAATTACTGCCGTCAGACCCTTTTATGCTGCACTCTCATCATGGATGCGGGTCAAGCCCGCGCATGACGCCAAATTTGTTGCGCACGATAACAAAAACCCCCGGCGGTTTCCCGCCCGGGGGTCGTTGTCCTTCAAATCGGAGTTGCGCGATCAGGGATAGAAGTCGCGATGCACGCGGAAGCGGAACTGCCAGTTGTCCACGTCTGTGGCGGGGACACCAAGGCCATTGGGTGCGACCGCAAGCGGCGCCGTCGTGTTCGAAAGGATCGCCGTTTGCAGCTTCGAGTACAGCACGTCCAGACCCAGGTAGAAGTCTTTGGTGACGTTCCACTGGGTGCGCGAGCCAAGCCACCAAGTCTGCCAGTTCACATCGCAGCCATTGACAATTGGGGTAGGACCGAAGCCGCAAACCTCGGTGCTGCCGCGGCCGTCGTAGCTCACGGCCGCATAACCGCCATACAAGGACGTCCGCCAGCGCTGATTCCAGAAGTGCTCGTAGGCCGCGTTGATGTTCCACGCGGTGGTGAGCGCGAGCTCGGAAGCGGCAAAAACACCAAGGCCTGTCAACGTTCCGCCATAGACGGCATCGCTTAAGACACCCCAGCCGGCGCTTGCTCCATCCATCTTGCCCCAGTTCGTGTTCGGAGTGTGGAAGACGTAGCGCAGCGCACCCTCGGTGTAATTGACCTGGGCCTGGAAGTAGTCACCCTGGCCAATCATCGGCGCATTCAGCTTGATGCCGGCGCCGATGACCCAACCCAGCTTGTCATCCGGATGACCGCTTGCCAGGCTGGCAGGACTCGTACCCGTGCCGGTGAAGTAGGTCGCATTGACCTGATGCAGGGCACCCATGATTTGGGCCGAACCCCATGCCTGATCGACGCGCAGGTTGCCGACGATGTCCAGCATCTGGAAGCCACCATACGCGCCACCACTACCGGGGAAGGCGCCGGGCGTGATCGTGCCTTGGGCAGGACCAGGAACTTCCTGGATGACCTGCGTTGTACGCCGCATTTCGGCGGCGAGTGTCGCTGACAGCCCATTGCCGAACTGCGCGGTGTAACCCGCGACCATCCAGCCACCATCGCCGGTGTCAGACGCCGGGAAAGAACCCCAGTACGATGTCGCCGGGCTGCTGTAGAAGTCGAAGAACGACTGTGCACGGCCGAACGTGAAGCCGGCCCACTGAATGAAGGCGCGGTTCGCACTGAACGTATTGGCCGCACCGTCGAAGCCAGTGTTGTTGGTGCTCAGGCCGACAGCGAGATAGCCGCGCACCGTACCGTATTCGGTCTGGCTGCGGGCGTCGGCCGTGATGTAGCCGCGGGCACGCCAGGTGCTGTTGTTGGTGGTGCGGTTGTTGAAGTTACCATTGGCCCAGCCCCAAGCGAAGTTGCCATTGTCGCCATAAGCATACTCAGCGCGCACCCAGCCACCGATCTTGATGCACATATCGGTGCCGGGAATGTAGTAGAACCCGACGCCGTACAGGCTACAAATCTTCACGTACTGGACCGGTTGACGATTCAGCCGGGCGCAAGCTTCAATAAGCACACATCGCGATCGCGCGAGCAGCGGCACTCATCGTCAAATTTTGTCTGCACCCGGTGGGGATGTCGTAGGTTTACTAAAACACCTAACGTCTTGATTCGGGTACGATCTATGCCGGACTGCACGGCCGGATGAACTGGGCCCGATAGGGTATAGCGCAGGACGCGCGCGATGCAGGTTTCGCGCAACACCCGACGAACAGCGTCGCGACCAAAAAACGTCTTTGATCGAAGGAGTCGCCAGATCTTGTGTGGCTATAGGGAAGGGTTGGCCAGCGACTGCCGCGCACCCTTTGCGTTTTTGTCGGCGCTGCCGTTTTTTGCACCTGGAAACGTGACAACGTCCTGAATCAGATCGGCGGCACTGATCAGAGTTTCCTGTGTGAGGTGAGCATAACGCTGGGTTGTCCGCGCATGCAGGTGGCCAAGCAGACCTTGCACAACATAAAGCGATACGCCCCGATTGACCAGAAAACTCGCAAAAGAATGACGCAGATCGTGCAGGCGTACATCGGTAAGCCCTGCGCGTTTTCGGATACGATCCCAAGGAAAGTACAACGAGGCAGATGGCCGGCCATTGACAGGAGACGGGAAAATAAACGGATTGCCTTCAATGCGCGGCGCCGCTGTTAAAAGAGCGATGGCCGACTGGTTGAGCGCAATGACACGCGCGCGCCCGGACTTCGATTTCGGCACCAGCAGCGTCTTGTTTTTCCAGTCGACGTAATCCCATCTGGCGAAAGTAATTTCGTTACGGCGTGCGCCGGTAAGCAACAGCAGCATGATTGCGCGCGCGGCAGTCTGGTTCTCGTCCACATGAATTGATCGTACAAGCGCTTCGGCTTCCTGCTCGCTAAGGAAACGATTGCGCTGCACGTCCGGCCCTGCGCTCAGTCCCGCCGCTGGATTCTCGATAACGCCCGGAGTCTTCCATTTGCGAGCGAGGTTGTAGACGTAGCGCAGGATCACGATGACGCGGTTGATCGTGCCGGAGGCATACCCGTCCTCCCGCATGTCACTGATCAGGTCGGCAATGGCATCGGTCTTGAGTTCGTCGAGCGCCAGTGTGCCGAGCTTCGGCAAAATGTGAAGGCGCAATACCGTCTCATCAGTCTGCCAGCTGTTCTTGTAGGTCCGCACATAGGGCAGATATCGCTCATGCACGAACCGGCTGAGCTGCGGCACCGCCCGCATTTCGCGTCGCTTCTTTTGCGGATCGCTACCGAGGAGCGCTTCGGCTACGATTTGACGGGCCTTGCGACGTGCCTGGTCAAGCGTGAGCACATCGGCCGGCCCGATCTTGTATTGGCGCTCGCGGCCGCGCTCATCCGTATAGCGTTGGTAATAGGTCTTGCCGCCGGACTGGCGCACTTCAAGCAGAAATCCGCGTTGCGCCACGTCGAAATAGTCGACCTTTTTGCGCGGCGCGGCGCAGGTCGCCTGTCGCACAAACCCGACGGACAAAGGTACGATTGGCATTTACGCGGCTGCTTGTTCAATGCTCCGCTTTTGGCCCCACAAAAGCGGTACGTTGTGTGTCGCAGCATTAAAGCTTGAGAGGCCCCGCCATGTTTGCGTAAAGCCCAAGTGCTGGCAAGGAAAATCTTAAATTATGATCTTTCGACTGTAGCATATTACCCTCTCACTCTGCCCTGTTAATGTTGATTTTCTTGCTTTCATCTTGCTTCCGGCCTTCGAATACTAACCGAACGCTATTTCGGCGCGGGGTGGATTTCTATCCTTCGGTCGGTGGGCTTCCGGCAGTTTTCGTGAGCCAATACCGACAATGGCTTGGCCTCAGACGCTCAAAGTTTTGTTGGTTGAAATACTGGTCGGGGCAGCAGGATTTGAACCTGCGACCTTCTGGTCCCAAACCAGACGCGCTACCAGACTGCGCTATGCCCCGGAGAGAACCGGAGTTCGATACACGCTTCGCTTTACCCCAGCAAGCAAGCCTCAGCGGGTTTTGAAAATCGGCGAGGCAACGCGATCACCCGGCGCGATCCCGAGTTTTCGGGTCGTTCCGCCAATGACTTCCAATACTGCACGTACCGGACCGCCCGACGGGATAAGCCGCGTCGACAGCGGCTCGGTATTTTCCGCGATACGCAGAATGCGGCCGTCGCCGCGGATAAAGATCATGTCGAGCGGGATGTAAGTGTTCTGCATCCAGAAGCTGACGTCCTGTTCGCGATGGAAGTCGAATAACATTCCCTGCCCTTCGGGCAGTTCCTTGCGGTACATCAGGCCTTTCGCCCGCTCCGCATCGTTGTCGGCGAGTTCGACAGCAAAGACATGGACACCGGTCTTGGTCGCAATCTCAAGTGTTTGCTGCCCAGCTTCCCTTGCCGGGATGGCCGTGACAGATAGACCAAAAATAATGAAGGCAATAAAACCAAAGGCGCGCATACGCTCGCCTTTACGCGGCCACGGCCGGGGCGGCAATCGGAAAATCGGGATGTCTAGTGTGAGGCAAGCCCGAGTGGCCCGCCGTCCGGTCGAACCTCGGCGGCCATCAAGCCCTTCGGCCCAGGCCCAAACCGGACCAGCACTGTCTGCCCCGGCCGGAGTTCGGCGATGCCGTAACGGCGCAAGGTCTCCATATGTACAAAAATATCGGGAGTGCCTTCGCCGCGGGTGAGAAAACCGAAGCCACGCAGGCGATTGAACCATTTGACCTGAGCGCGCTCAAGGCCGCTGGTTGGGGTTACCGTGACATGGGTACGCGGCGGCGGCATTTGAGCCGGATGCACCGCAGTACTTTCGTCCATTGATACAATCCGGAAGGCTTGCAGACCCTTTGGGCGTTGTAGCACCTCGCAGATAACCCGCGCGCCCTCATAGGCGGTCTGGTAGCCGTCGCGTCGCAGGCAGGTCACGTGCAGGAGGATATCGGGCATCCCGTTGTCAGGGACGATAAACCCAAAGCCCTTCGAGACGTCGAACCACTTGATGACGCCAGTCAACTCGATGAGATTGGCCGCCGTTTCGTCGACGAGCTCTCTGACCGTTCCTGGCCGGAGATTGGTCCCAGACATTTTCGATTCAATCCCGTCCGACGCCATGACGACGCACGCTGCCGCCTTGCTGGCGCCTCTTGAAGGGCGCTTCGACGAATCTTGCGGAAATGAAGATAACACCGGCCTAAGATCGGCAAAGGCCTATTATGTGCTTGCACACAGCTCTGTGCACAACGTAGAACGCGACGAATCAGTGGACTATGAATGGACTGAGCGCGTCGCCAATGTCGTTTCGCACGACCAGATCAGCGAGATCGTCGAACTCGGTAGGTTCGCGATTGATGATGACGAGAGCCGCGCCGTTGCGCTTGGCCATGAGCGGAAAACCGGCCGCCGGCCAGACCACCAACGAGGATCCGACGGTCAGAAACAGATCGCAATTTCTGGTCAATTCCTCGGCGCGCTGCATCGCCTCAGGCGGCATTGCTTGACCGAACGATACGGTCGCGGTCTTGATGTACCCTCCGCAGCTGCAGTCGGGGGCATGTTGGCCCGCGGCTTCGAATTTTTCCTTAACCCAGGACAGTTCATAGCGCTTCGCGCAGTCAAGGCAAATTGCGTAGGTAGTGTTGCCATGCAGTTCGACAATATCCGAGGCGGCGATACCTGAAGCCTGGTGCAAATTGTCGATGTTCTGCGTGATCAGTGCGGGACTTTTGCCGGAACGATAAAAGCTCGCGAGCGCCTGATGACCCCGGCCGGGCCGGGCCTTGCCGAAGCTCTCTTCCATGGCGAAGCGCCGCCGCCAGGCTTCGTCGCGCATCTCCTGACTTGCCAAAAAGGCGTCGAACGGAATCGGTTGGTTCTTTGTCCAGATGCCGCCGGGCGAGCGAAAATCAGGAATGCCGCATTCGGTAGAGATTCCCGCCCCGGTAAAAGGGACAATTGCCAACGCGTCCTCAACGAGGTCGCGCAGACGCGAAACGGCGGTGGGCAGATCGGACGCAATCATTTCTGTATAATAGCTCTATCGGTCAGACAGTGAGTGAGGTTTAGCCTATGCGATATCTGCACACCATGCTGCGCGTTCGTGATCTCGACGCGGCGCTCGACTTTTATTGCAACAAGCTCGGATTGAAGGAAACCCGTCGCCGGGTGGACGACAAGAACCGCTATACTCTGGTGTTCCTGGCCGGTCCGGACGACGAAAAACTGGTTGAGGCAAGCAAAAAAACCGGCCGGCCGGGTCCGGAGGTAGAGCTTACCTATAACTGGGACACCGAGGACTATGGCGAGGCGCGCTATTTTGGCCATCTCGCCTATGAAGTCGACGACATTTACGCCACTTGCGATCGGCTCATGAAGGCCGGAGTAACAATTAACCGGCCGCCGCGTGATGGCGTCATGGCTTTCATACGTTCGCCCGACAAACATTCCGTCGAGCTGCTGCAAAAAGGCGCAGCCAAGCCGCCGCAGGAACCGTGGAAATCAATGCCCAATACCGGAAAGTGGTAAGTACCGCTCGCTTGCCGCTGCGAATGAAGGCCTTTATACCCCCGGGAAGTTCTCCATTTGCGCGCTGCCCGGATGGCCAACCGGTATCAACATGGCCCGGTCAGCGCGTGTGCGCCCTTCGTCTAGAGGCCTAGGACACCGCCCTTTCACGGCGGTAACAGGGGTTCGAATCCCCTAGGGCGCGCCAATGCTTCAATTACTGAACCGGAGCACATTGCCGACGCGACGACAGCTTCAGGCCCGCGTCGCACTGTCGAAGGCGCGCTTCAGGCAGGTCAGGCCAGGATCGCTCGCACGACCGATCTGACCCATCATGGTGAGCCATTCTTCATCGGATGCTTCTGCGGCATACCTTTGTATCGCGGCCCTCGCATAATCCGCGAGACCAAGGCCTTCCGCCTCGGCGCGCTCTCGCATTGCCACAAGCAGGTGAAGATCGCCAACACCGAGAACGACTTCGGCCGCTTCACCGTCATCGTCCAGTCGCGCCAGTATGTCACCCAGCATCATGGTGCAACCTCAATGCACGCGTAGCGCATCGGCGCCGGCGATATCGATGCCTTCGATTGCCGCGGCCGATACTAGCCGCGCAACATACTGCGCATTGGCGCGTCGCCGCACGCTCTCGTGTAAATAATCGGCGATACGCTCCGACACCGCTTCATAGGGCAGTACACGACCATCGTGCTTACGTTCGAGCCGCATGATGTGAAATCCGTAACGGGTTGCGACGGGCTCGGCGCAGAGTTCGCCAAGCGAAAGTGCGATTAGCGCTCGCTCAAATTCCGGCGTGGTCTGACCCCGAGTGATCTGGCCGAGGTTACCACCGTGCTCCGCCGACGGGCACCTCGAATAGGCCTTTGCAAGCGCAGCGAAGCTTTCCGGTCTTTCCTGAAGCTTGGCAAGCACCGCAGCGGCGTCCGCGCGTGCCTGGGCGTAAGCCTCACAATCCTCCGGCAACGCCGCAAAAAGGATATGAGAGACTTCATAAATATCCGAAGAGCGGAAGCGCGAAAGATTGCGTTCATAATAGCGCCGGCAAGTCTCCTCATCCGGCTCGGGGACTGCGACTTCGCGCTCGACGACCGCGCGCATGAGAGCTTCGTCGTCAGTCTCGCGACGCCCGGCCTCATCGCTGATCGGATTGGGCACGATAGCGAGGTATCGAGCCCGCTGTAGCAAAAGCTCACGGACGACGAGTGCGCGCGCCGCCTGCTGCCAGGCTGTGAGCGGCTTTTCTGCCGGATGATGCTGCATTTCGCGCTGAATTGCATCGCGCGCGATTGCGACGCCGTTAACACTGACCATGACGGGCTTGCCAGCGGGAAATTGCACATGCACCGAGCACGACATGATGCCTACTCCGCCGGAATCGCCCGCGCGCGTTGACCCGCAACGCGCCGCCCGTCGCTGCGCACGACTTGATAGCCGCGACGGCCGAGGTACCAGATCGGCGCGCTCCAGACGTGCACCAGGCGGGTGAACGGGAATACCAGGAAAATCGTCATGCCAAGGAACAGGTGCGCCTTGAAGATCGGATGCGCATTGGCAATGAGATCGGCAACACCCGGCTGCAGTGTGAGAATGCCCTGCGCCCAGGTCATGAACTTTACCATTTCATGGCCATCGAGATGATGGAGCGAAACACCGATAGTGGCGAGGCCAAGGACGAGCTGTGCGTAAAGCAGGAGCAGAATCGCGATATCGCCAAACGACGATGTCGAACGTATACGCGCGTCAAACAAGCGGCGATGCACGAGAAGAGTGATGCCGATGAAGCAAAAAACTCCGGCAACGCCACCAACGATAATTGCCATCCACTGCTTGAAGGTGTGAGAAATCCCCATGAAATCGAAAACCCAGATCGGCGTCAGTAAGCCCACGAAATGGCCGAGAAAGATGACCAGGATGCCGACGTGGAACAAATTGGAGCCCCAGGCCAGCTGACGGCGACGCAAAAGCTGGCTGGA
>Ga0187788_10000179_pt1 | contig 16895 bp, 15 predicted proteins | sample 1015_BV01_MP10_2_FD_133008 | JGI IMG/M metagenome (GOLD analysis project Ga0187788, IMG submission 133008) | Tropical peat soil microbial communities from peatlands in Department of Meta, Colombia - 1015_BV01_MP10_20_MG | ecosystem: Environmental > Terrestrial > Soil > Wetlands > Peat | place...
CCTCGATAGTCGCGGCAATCCGACCGTAGAGGTCGATGTGCATTTGGAGGACGGATCGATGGGCCGCGCCGCCGTCCCTTCAGGTGCATCCACGGGCGCTCACGAGGCGGTGGAACTGCGGGACGGCGACAAGGCACGATACGGTGGCAAGGGCGTGCGCAAAGCGGTCGACGCGGTCACTGGCGAAATATTCGACGCCCTCGGCGGTATGGACGCCGAGGCGCAGGCCAAGATCGACGAGACATTGATTACTCTCGACGGTACGCCCAACAAAAGCCGGCTCGGCGCCAATGCCATTCTTGGCGTATCGCTCGCCGTGGCCAAGGCCGCGGCCGCGGCGAAGACGGCGCCGCTTTATCGCTATGTTGGCGGCACGGCCGCGCGGGTGCTTCCCGTCCCGATGATGAATATCGTGAATGGCGGCGTGCACGCCGACAACCCGATCGACTTTCAGGAATTCATGATCATGCCCGTGGGCGCACCGACTTTTGCCGAGGGCCTGCGTGCGGGGGCGGAAATTTTTCATACGTTGAAGGGGCAATTCCATGCGGCAAATCTCAACACCAATGTTGGCGATGAGGGCGGCTTTGCTCCCAACTTGAAGTCAGCGGAAGCCGCGCTTGATTTTATAATGCAAGCTATCGCCAAAGCCGGCTACAAGCCGGGCGGCGATGTGATGCTGGCGCTCGACTGCGCCGCCACTGAATTCTACAAAGATGGGACCTATGTTTACGAAGGCGAAGGCAAAAAGCGATCGAGACAGGAGCAGGCAAAATATTTAGCCGAACTGATCGGACGTTACCCCATCGTGTCGATTGAAGATGGCATGTCAGAGGACGATTGGGAGGGTTGGAAAATTCTAACCGATTTGGCTGGAGCGAAATGCCAACTTGTCGGCGATGATCTGTTCGTGACCAATGTCGCGAGGCTTGCGAAGGGCATCAAGGACGGCGTCGCCAATTCAATCCTCGTGAAAGTCAACCAGATTGGTACACTTACCGAAACGCTGGCTGCGGTTGAGATGGCGCACAAGGCCGGATACACGGCCGTGATGTCGCACCGGTCCGGCGAAACCGAAGACTCTATAATTGCCGATCTGGCTGTCGCGACCAATTGCGGCCAGATCAAAACCGGTTCGCTTGCACGTTCAGATCGCACCGCAAAGTACAACCAGTTGCTAAGAATTGAGGAGCAACTCGGCCCGCAAGCGAAATACGCCGGACGTCATGCTTTGAAATCGCGCCGATGAAGTTGCGGCATTCGAGAACTTGCATTTGCCGGCGATTTCGCCGCAAATTGCGTCCAACAACCAAACGTGAGTAGTTGCGATGGATCAGACCACAACCCTGTCCACCTACGATCGACGCAGAGCAGCTGATCGACTGGCAGAATTCATTGTGCAGTCGATTGATGGCGCGCGCGCTTCGGAGAAACCATTTTACCATCTTGAGTTTGATCGGGTGTTCCCTGACGATATCTACGCCCAGATTTTGGCGCTCATGCCGGAGTCCGCCGACTACCGGCCGATGCACGGGCGGAGCAAGGGTCACGATCTCGATGATGGCACCCATACGCGCGTGAAAATCGATTTGTTCCCGGAATACATCCGTAACCTGCCACCAGAAAAGCGCGCTCTATGGGATGTGGTTGGTCGCGCGCTGTGTTCAGAACCGGTCAAGCAAGCTTTCATTCGACGACTGGCGCCCGGCCTATCAAAGCGTTTCGGAAACGACTTCGCCAAGGTCGGTATGTATCCGATCCCGATCCTCACCCGCGATATTCCCGGCTATCTGATCACGCCGCACACTGACACGCATTGGAAAGGGATTACCGTTCAGCTTTACCTACCGAAGGACGACGCAAATACCGATATCGGCACCATCTTCCATGAGAAGCTGGCCGACGGCTCCATGCCGAAAAAAGCGCAGATGCGTTTTGCGCCTAATACCGGCTATGCATTCGCAGTCGGCAATGACACCTGGCACTCCGCCGACCCTGTGCACAATCGGGTGAAGACGCGCGATTCGATCCTGCTCACCTATTTCGTTGACCAGGGCGTGCTGAAGATTTTGCGCAACCGCGGCAAACGGCTGGGCAATTTCGTACTCAACGAAATTCGCCACCGAATCTAGCGCAGGGCAAACAAGTCCTGCGGCAGGGTCCGCTATTGCGCGTGCGCGCGGTGCTTTCGCGGGCGCCTGTTTTCCTTCGGTTGAAACGAAAGGGCCATGTACGGGTTCGGATTGCACCAACCCCGATTGCCGGCCAACACATTTGGCCGACATGCCTCGATCGACTGATATTCACAGTCCCACTGCATGTCACCGTCGCCCATCGCGAGGACTGCGCACCAGGGGGCACCATAGTAGTCTGCTGCCGCCGGTCGCTGGCTCACGGCTAGAACTATAAAGACAGCTGTCGCGACGAAAAACATGCGGATCATCGTCAACCTCCGTACCCGATGCTGGTAATAACACCGAACAACCCGTCGGCATTCGCCCCGGCCAGTCGTTGTTGGCCGTGGACCAGATAAAAATTTTGGAAATTTAAAGACGCCTTAACGGGCTTGCCCCATCTTGGCGGCTATGGTCACCCACCGCCGCCGTCGCACCATCCTGACCGTGCTCGGTCTCTATTTTCTTGCCGCCCTGTTTATCGGCTATTTCGGTATTAACGCCTTCACCGGAAATCACGGCCTGCGTGCGCAGCAGGATCTCGAACAGCAACTTGAATCGATGAAGGGCGAGTTAGGGCAGCTCAAAGCCGAGCGGGCACTGTGGGAACGACGGGTTTCGCTCCTCCGTGCAGACCGTATCGATCCGGACATGCTCGATGAACGTGCCCGCTCTCTCCTCGGCTACGTCGACCCGCGCGATCTGACCCTCCTGTTGCATCCTCGCTAGGGGTATCGAACAGCGCGGCAACTTGCCTTATCTTGGCTATATCCACACAGTTTTGGGCGCACGGCGGGCGGGCTCGCGCTTTCGCCGCAGGGTGATTTAAGCTATGGGGGGTCTGGAAGCCTACCGACGCCCGTCTCAATTTGCCGGACGCTTTCGCAGGGAGTGCTAATGGCGGTCGCCCAGAAAAATCCGAGCGCCGAGGTCAAATCCGTCGCCGATTTCAGCAAGGAGCAGGAACTTTCCGCCTACCGCACCATGCTGGTCATTCGCCGCTTCGAGGAGAAAGCGGGCCAAATGTACGGCATGGGGCTGATCGGCGGATTTTGCCATCTGTATATCGGCCAGGAAGCGGTGGTCGTCGGCATGCAGATGGTGCTCAAAGAGGGCGATCAGGTCATCACCGGCTACCGTGACCATGGTCACATGATTGCGACCGGCATGGATCCAAAGGGCGTCATGGCAGAACTGACCGGCCGCGCGCACGGATATTCCAAAGGCAAAGGTGGCTCCATGCATATGTTCAGCGTGGAGAAAGGCTTCTACGGGGGCCACGGCATTGTCGGCGCACAAGTTCCGTTGGGCACGGGCCTCGCCTTCGCCAATCGCTACCGCGGGAACAAAAATCTCAGTGTGACCTATTTCGGTGATGGTGCCGCAAACCAGGGTCAGGTTTATGAGAGCTTCAATATGGCGGAGCTCTGGAAGCTCCCCGTGATCTATGTGATCGAGAACAATCGCTACGCGATGGGCACGTCGATCACGCGCTCCTCGGCTGAAGTAAACCTGTCCCGCCGTGGACTATCGTTCAACATTCCCGGTGACCAGGTGGATGGGATGGACGTGCGCGCTGTGAAGGCGGCGGGCGAGAAGGCGGCCGACTGGTGCCGGTCCGGAAAAGGGCCTTACATCCTCGAAATGCTGACCTACCGTTATCGCGGACATTCGATGTCCGATCCCGCAAAGTATCGCACCCGCGAAGAGGTTGATGAGGTTCGCACCCACCACGATCCGATCGATATGGCGCGGCATCGCATTTTGGAAAGGAAATTTGCGAACGAGGAAACGTTGAAAAAGATTGATGGCGAGGTACGCGACCTGATCAACCAGGCCGCAGAGTTCGCCACCCACGATCCGGAACCGGACGTGTCAGAACTTTATACCGACGTCTATCGCTGATCCTGTTGCCTGGAAGATATTGCGCCCATGCCGACCGAAGTGCTCATGCCCGCGCTCTCGCCCACGATGGAGAAGGGCAATCTTGCCAAATGGCTCAAGAAGGAGGGCGACAAGATCAAATCCGGCGATGTCATCGCTGAAATCGAGACCGATAAGGCAACCATGGAGGTCGAGGCCGCTGACGAAGGCACGCTCGGAAAAATTCTTGTACCGGAAGGCACCGCCGACGTTGCCGTGAATACACCCATTGCTGTGATCCTCGGTGATGGCGAGGACAAGACCGCGATCAAGTCGTCGAAACCCGTTCAGCAAAGAGCTGCAGACTCCGCGCCCCAGGTGAGATCGCAAAAGCCGCAGGCGAAAACGCAGGACGCAGCCGCGCCCAAACCGGCGAAAGCACCCGAGGCTCTCGCGCAGCAGGCAGCGAGCGATCCCGATATTCCCGCAGGCACCGAGATGGTCACCATGACCATGCGCGAAGCGCTGCGCGATGCAATGGCCGAGGAGATGCGGCGCGACAAAGACGTGTTTGTGATGGGCGAGGAGGTGGCTGAATATCAAGGCGCGTACAAGGTCACGCAGGGGCTATTACAGCAATTTGGCGCGAAGCGCGTGATCGACACGCCGATCACGGAGCATGGCTTTGCCGGTCTCGGCGTTGGCGCGGCGCTTGCCGGTCTCAAGCCCATCGTCGAGTTCATGACCTTCAACTTTGCCATGCAGGCGATGGACCATTTGATCAATTCTGCCGCCAAGACGCTCTACATGTCTGGCGGGCAGATGGGCTGCCAGATCGTCTTTCGCGGGCCAAATGGCGCGGCCGCACGCGTTGCCGCGCAACACAGCCAGGACTACTCGGCGTGGTATTCCCACATCCCGGGTTTGAAGGTAATCGCGCCGTCGACTGCTGCCGACGCCAAAGGCTTGCTGAAAGCAGCAATCCGCGACCCCAACCCGGTCATCTTTCTCGAAAATGAAATTCTGTACGGCCATTCTTCGCCCGTGCCGAAACTCGATGATTTTGTGCTGCCGATCGGCAAGGCGAAGATCGCGCGTGCAGGCAACGACGTGACTATTATTGCCTGGTCGATGGGCATGACCTATGCGCTCAAGGCGGCCGCGGAATTGGCCAACGATGGCATTGATGCGGAGGTGATCGACCTTCGCACGCTCAAGCCCATGGATACCGATACGATCCTGTCGTCTGTGCAGAAAACCGGTCGCGCCGTCACTGTCGAGGAAGGCTGGCAGCAATCCGGCGTCGGCGCGGAGATAGCCGCCCGCATCACTGAACATGCTTTTGATTATCTCGATGCGCCGGTAACGCGCGTCTCCGGAAAAGACGTGCCCATGCCTTATGCCGCCAATCTTGAAAAGCTGGCGCTGCCTTCGGTCGCCGAAGTGGTCGAGGCGGCCAAGGCCGTTTGCTATCGGTAGGCGTGCATGCCCACCAACATCCTCATGCCGGCGCTGTCGCCCACGATGGAGAAGGGCAACCTGGCGCGTTGGATGAAGAAAGAGGGCGACAAGGTTAGGTCGGGGGACGTAATCGCCGAGATCGAGACCGACAAAGCCACCATGGAATACGAGGCGGTCGACGATGGCACGCTCGCCAAGATCGTGGTGCCTGAGGGCACTCAGGACGTGGCGGTGAATTCGGTGATCGCGGTGCTCGCGAACGAAGGCGAAGACGTCAAGTCAGCGGCCAGCGCTGCAAAAGGCGCACCTCAGGCTGCTCCGAAACCAACGCCCGTGCCTGCACCTACAGCCGGCGAAAAGCCTGTGCCGGCTGTTTCAGCAGCCGCCCCCAAGGTGCCGCCGCCGCTGCCGCCCGCTCAACCGTCGCGCGGCGCGAACCGCGTCTTCTCCTCACCGCTCGCACGCCGCCTGGCAAAGGAATCCAACATCGATCTCAACCGCGTGCAGGGCTCCGGTCCGCATGGTCGCGTCATTGCGCGTGACATCGAACAGGCAAAATCGGGCAAAGACTTGCGCATACCTGCCGGCGCGCCTGCCGGCGGCGGAATGATCGCTCCAGCGATGTCGGACGCGCAAATCCTTTCGCTGTACGAAGACGGCTCGTATGACCTGGTGCCGCATGACGGTATGCGCCGCACTATCGCGCAGCGTCTTACCGCTTCGGTGCAGACCATCCCGCATTTCTACGAGACGATGGACTGCGACATCGGCCGGTTGATAGCTGCGCGCGAGGAGATCAACGCCGCCGCACCTAAGGACAAGGACGGCAAACCCGCCTACAAGCTTTCGGTCAATGATTTCGTCATCAAAGCGCTTGCGCTGGCACTCCAGCGTGTTCCCGATGCAAATGTGAGCTGGACCGAGGCTGGCATGCTCAGGCACAAGCATTCCGATATCGGAGTTGCCGTGGCCTTGCCAGGCGGACTGATCACGCCGATCGTGCGCAATGCCGAAAGCAAGTCCTTATCATCGATCTCAAACGAAATGCGCGATCTTGCAGCCCGCGCGCGTTCGCGCAAGCTCAAGCCGCAGGAATATCAGGGCGGGACGTCGTCGGTATCTAATCTCGGCATGTACGGCATCAAGGATTTCACTGCGGTGATCAACCCGCCGCAATCCACGATATTGGCGGTTGGAGCAGGCGAAGAACGGGCCGTCGTGCGCAATGGCAAGATCGAAGCTGCCACCATCATGAGTGTAACGCTGTCCTGCGATCACCGTTCAGTCGATGGCGCGCTAGGCGCGGAATTGATCCGCGCGTTCAAGATGCTGATCGAGAGCCCGGTGATGATGGTGGTGTAGCTTATGCCCTTGGTTCGTATCGACCTGCGAAAGGGGAAACCGGCTGCCTATAAAAAGGCGATTGGGGACAGCATCTATCGAGCGATGCGTGAGACATTCACTGTGCCGGAAGAAGATCGCTTCATGGTCGTGACCGAGCACGATGAAGATGGATTTTTCTACAGCAAAAATTACTTCAATATTGATCGAACAAATGATCTTGTGATCATCCAGATCACCGTCACCAATTCGCGCAACGTCGATCAGAAGAAGGCGTTATTCGCCCGTGTCGTCGAATTGCTGTCCGAGCAGCCGGGAGTGCGGTCGCAGGACGTGTTCATCAACCTCCTTGAGGTGGACAAGGCGAATTGGTCCTTCGGCAACGGTTTCGCGCAGTACGTCTGAAAAGAGACGTCACGCCGGATCGTACCCTTTCGCCTTGAACACCGCTTGTGCCTCCGGCGACTTCAGGAAATTGACGAAAGCCTTTGCCGCGTCCGGTTGCGCGGCGCCTGATTGAACGCCGGCCGCGTAAACGACAGTGAATGCCATATCGCCAGGTAGCGGCCCGATCACTTCGACGCCCGGAATCGACAGAAGTTCGGGCTTCGACTGAATGGCCATGTCAGCGTCGCCGCTGATGAGGAGTGTGCCTGAAAATCCACCCGACGGTGGGAACTTTGTTTTGTCCTTGAGTTGGTCGGCGATCCCCATCTTGTCGATCTGTTTGGCGATATAAACGCCGCTCGCGCCACCCGATGACGGATTGGAGTAACTCACCCCCTTTGCGGACAGTAAGCTTTTCTTGAATGCCTCCGGGGTGGAGATATCTGGCTTTGGAGTGCCGGTCTTAATGCCGACGGCAAAGATTGATTGTCCAAATAACGTCTCGGTGCCGGGCACGATCTTGCCTTCTTTGAGCAAGGTTTCGACGTTGTTTTTAATTAGGACCAGGGCATCCGCCTGCTCGCCGGTTTCCACTCGCTTGGTTAGCAGGGCAGCTGTACTCCAGGTCACATTTAACGTGTGACCACTGGATTTTTCGAATTTGGGAATCAACTCTTCCAGCACGCTTTTGACCCCAATCGTGCTGAACACTTTGATCTCGGCGGCGTTGGCCAAGTTCGACTGTGCTGTAATGAAGAGCGCAAAGATAGCAAGACGAGCGATGACCCCGACCATAATGTATTCTCCCCGTTTTCAGTCTTGTCGTTTGCGGGAATTAAATTCCCTAAAATCACCCAATTCAATGGGGTGGTGCGCAGTGCTTGATTGAACCGGTCCCTTGTGGGAGACGGAAGGCAGTACTAACCGACGAGCGGAGATGCGCGTGGCCGACACTTCCTTTGACGTTCTGATCATCGGCTCCGGTCCGGGCGGCTATGTGACCGCCATTCGCGCTGCCCAGCTCGGGTTCAAAACGGCAATCGTCGAGCGCGACTACCTCGGGGGCATTTGTCTGAACTGGGGTTGTATACCGACCAAGGCGCTCCTGCGTTCTGCGGAAATTTTTCACTACATGCAGCACGCCAAGGACTACGGGCTGAAAGCCGACAATGTCGACTACGACGCCAAAGCCGTCGTGCAGCGTTCTCGCGCTGTGTCGAAACGTCTCAGTGATGGCGTTGGCTTTTTGATGAAGAAGAACAAAGTATCGATTATCTGGGGCGAAGCCTCGATCGATGCGCCCGGCAAGGTGACCGTGAAAGCATCGAAGAGTGAGGCGCCGAAAGGCGTTCTCGGCGCGGGCTCGTATCAAGCAAAGCATGTCATCATCGCCACGGGGGCGCGGCCGCGCGTATTGCCCGGGATCGAGCCAGACAAAAAACTGGTGTGGACCTATTTCGAAGCGATGGCCCCCGACCGCGTGCCAAAGTCTTTGCTGGTCATCGGATCTGGCGCGATAGGAATCGAGTTTGCCTCGTTCTATCGCACACTCGGCTCCGACGTGACTGTGGTTGAGGTATTGCCACAGATTCTGCCGGTCGAAGATCGCGAGATTCAAACCTTTGCGCGCAAGAGTTTTGAAAAACAGGGCATCAAGATTCACACCAATGCCAAGGTGACCAAGATCGACAAGAAGGGCGACAGCGTCACGGCGACGATCGAGGAGGCCGGCAAGTCTCAGACGATGACCATCGAGCGCGCTATCTCTGCGGTGGGCGTTGTCGGCAACATCGAAAACCTCGGTCTGGAAAAGCTCGGCGTGAAGACTGATCGTGGTGTCATCGTCATCGATCAATTCAACAGAACCAATGTTCCCGGTATTTATGCCATCGGCGATGTGTCAGGTCCGCCGATGCTTGCGCATAAGGCCGAGCACGAAGGGGTTGTTTGCATCGAGGCGATCAAGGGCCTCAACCCGCATCCCATGAACAAATCGATGATCCCCGGTTGCACATACTGTTCGCCACAGGTTGCGTCAGTCGGGCTGACCGAACAGGCCGCGAAAGACAAGAAGCTCGACATTCGTGTCGGCCGTTTTCCATTCCTGGGCAACGGCAAGGCGATTGCGCTCGGAGAAGATCGGGGACTGGTGAAAGTTATTTTCGACAAGAAGACCGGCCAGCTGCTGGGTGCGCATATGGTTGGCGCCGAAGTGACCGAGCTGATCCAGGGCTATGTCGTGGCCATGAACCTAGAAACAACCGAAGAAGAGCTGATGCATACGATCTTCCCGCACCCGACATTGTCAGAAATGATGAAAGAGGCAGTGCTGGATGCGTATGGACGTGTATTGAATGTGTAAGCGCGCGAAGGAAATGAGCCAATGACCAAATTCACAAACATTCTCGAGACTGTAGGCCGTACGCCGGTGGTCCGGATCAACAAACTCGTACCGAAGGACATCAATTTGTTCGTCAAGATTGAAGCGTTCAATCCGCTCGGCTCCGTCAAGGATCGCCTGGCGCTTGGCGTTATCGAGGCCGCGGAAAAATCGGGCGAACTCAAGCCGGGGCAAACGGTCATCGAGGCGACTTCGGGCAATACCGGCATTGGTCTTGCAATGGTTTGCGCGGCGAAGGGTTATCCGCTCGTCGTGACCATGGCGGAAACCTTCAGCGTCGAGCGACGTAAATTGATGCGCTTCCTCGGTGCCAAGGTCGTGCTCACGCCGGCGGCCGAGCGTGGGCTGGGCATGGTCAACAAGGCGATCGAACTCGCGAAGGCGCATGGCTGGTTCCTTACGCGCCAGTTCGAGAACGAAGCCAATCCCGACATGCATTCACGCACGACGGCGCGCGAGATCATTGACGATTTCAAAGGCGAGAAGCTCGACTATTGGGTCACCGGTTTTGGCACCGGCGGCACGCTCAAAGGCGTTGCCCGCGTGCTTGCCAAAGAACGTCCCGACACCAAAATCGTCGTCTGCGAACCGGCCGATGCGCCGATGCTGTCCAGTGGGACGAAGCAGGAGCGAAATCCAGACGGTTCACCGGCAAAGCCGAATACGGCATTCAAGCCTCATCCGATGCAGGGCTGGAGCCCGGATTTCATTCCGAAAATTACGGGTGACGCCGTCGACATGGGTGTGATCAGCCGCATTATCACTATCGCCAATGCCGACGCCATGAAATGGAGCCGTGAACTTGCGCAAAAGGAAGGCATTTTTGTCGGCATCACGGCGGGTGCGACCTTTGCGGGCGCGCTCGAGGTGTGCAAAAGCGCTGCTCCCGGTTCGACCGTGCTTTGCATGTTGCCGGACACGGGCGAACGTTATCTTTCAACGCCGCTGTTCGCCGATATCGGCGTGGACATGAATGACGACGAAATGAAGATTTCCAACTCGACCCCGAACTATCGGATGGCGCCGAAGGCGGCCTGAGCGCACTGACAGTCTATTTATTGTATTTCCGCCAGACAGCACCGGCGATGTTGGAGTAGTCGTCGGTCCATGTGCGCGCCGCCGGGTTAGGCGGTGTCAACACCCAGAACTTGTCGCGAGAAAGCGCGCCGATATCATCGGCGCTTTCCGCCACGATCGCCACGTCCGATCCAAAAATGTATTCGTCGTCGTCAGTTTCCTCGTTGTCATTACTCCAGATCCAGGTCTTAAGGTCGTTGGCGGCGGCAATACCTTCAACCACACTCCGCAATTCAAGGTGCCGGTTCGAAATATGCATGACCACCACGCCGTGCGGCGCCAGCCTGGATTTGTAGGTCGCCATCGCTTCGGCTGTCGCCAGATGTACGGGAATTGCGTCGGAAGAGTAGGCATCAACGATGATGAGGTCGTAGGCGTGGTCAGGCTCTTGCGCGAAAGTCAGCCGTGCGTCGCCGACAATGATAGGAGCGTTCGGGGCGCAAGACGATATAAAGGAGAATCGTTCCGGGTCGCGCGCGATTGCGATGACAGTCGGATCGATTTCGAAAAACCGCCAGTTTTCGCCTTCTGCGACCCGGCATGCGAGGGTGCCGGTGCCGAGACCGATTACGGCCACACGCAGCGGCCCGCGTTTGCGCGCGCGCACTGCTTCGATGGCTTGATTTATCGCTGATTTATCGTGGTAATAGGTGATCGCAGTCGGCCGCCCGGTAACCGGCTCGCCATCCTCATCTTCGATCATCTGCGCCCCATGAATGGTCGAGCCGTGCTTGAGAATGCGAAAGCGCCCGTCATCGCTCACGAGTATTTTGTGAACGCCAAAGAAACTTCGCAGCGTTTCGAGGCGAATTTCATCAGTCGGGTAGAGCCACATCATTGTAAACGCGACTGCGACGACGAGCGCAGACTTGGGTGGGTCACGCAGGAGCGCCAGAGAAATCGCCGTAAGTACCAGAACCAGAACTATGAGGTTCGATTCGGTATTGTCATCAGCGCGAAATCCGAAACTCGGTACGATAAGCAAGAATGCAGTGCCGAGAGCAATCGGCCAGAACGAACGTTCGAGCACCGGCCGGTACGACGGAGCAGAGGGCCAAACCTTTCGGTTGTTTTGCCCAAACGGCCGGCACAGGACCGCAAACACCGCCAGGATTGGATATTCAGCCAGCCAGGAAAAAGCGTAAGGCGCGATCAGTCCAGCGAACAGACCTCCAAGCATTCCGCCGAATGAGAGCGCGACATAGAACGTCGTGAGGTGCTGCGGTGCCGGCCGCGTGCGTGCGAGCTCCCCGTGACAGGCCAAGGCAATAATAAAGAATGCCACGAGATGGCCGGTGAGGTTGAAAAACAAGCCCAGCCGTTTGGTATAGAGCATCAATGTAACGATAGCGGCGACTGCGAAAGGTTGCAGCAACAACGCGAGTTTGTGCGGGATCAGTGGCCGGCGCTGGAAAACAAGCACCCAGGTGAGCAGGTAAAGCGACAGCGGGATAACCCAGAGCAGGGGTGCAGCCGCGATGTCGGTGGAAATGTAAGCGGTGACGGCAACGAGAAGCCCGGATGGAACCGCCGAAACGAAAACCCAACGTCCGACCGTCGGCCAATCTGGTTTTGGTCTTGATTTAGCTGCAGCGCGCACGCTCGCTCGACCAGGCATGCGTGCCATCAGAAAGGCGCAACCGGCGATCAGCACGATCAGCAACAGAAAGCCAGTAGTCCATAACTTGCTTTGCGCACGCAGCGTAAAGACAGGCTCGAACAACACGGGATACGACAGAAGGGCGATGAAACTGCCAACATTCGATGCGGCGTAGAGAAAATAGGGATCGTGTGCGTCGTGGTGGCCGGTGCGCACGAACCATGCTTGCAATAAGGGGTTGTTGGCGGCGAGTGCGAAGAATGGCAAGCCGATAGAGACGGCAAACAATCCGAGCAACCAAAAAGGCGCGACAGCGGTGCTGGGTGGCGGCCCCCAGTTTTGAGCTATTGCGAGCGGCAGTGTCAGCGCTGCCACAAGCAAAAGCATGAGATGAATCGCAATCGGCGCGTAGCGATTTGGCAGGCGCATCAGCACGTGCGCGTAGGCATACCCGGCCAAAAGCATCGTCTGGAAGAAGACCATCGCCACCGACCAGACTGACGGCGAGCCGCCAAGTCGCGGCAGCACCATGCGCGTGAACATGGGCTGCACGCCGAACAGCAGCAGCGCACTCAAAAATACCGCGGCGATATAGACACCGAGGATGAGCGCGTGGGCGTTCGCTTTCGAACGTCGTCTTGCTGTTTTAGGCATTGTAGCGTTGAAGGCGGGGCAGGGTACGAATGCCGGCCATTCGCATTTCGTAGGGAGTTGTATAGATTTCCGCCCCGGGTCGCATCCTAAATCGGGAGATATTCATGGGCGTCATTGCCTGGATCATTATCGGCTTGATTGCCGGCTGGCTCGCCACCCAGATTCTCGGCGGGCCGGGGGGTTTATTGTACAATCTCGCCGTTGGGCTCGTGGGCGCGGTCGTTGGTGGTTTTCTTTTTGAGAAGCTTCGGCTCGAAGTCGTGCCGGATTTCTGGGGCAATCTGATCACCGCGACCATTGGCGCCGTCGTTTTCCTGCTGATCTGGCGCGCGATCCGAAGGGCATGATCGGCTGCAGTCTTGCGGGGACGCGGCCGCAGCCGTAAGTAGGGCCCATGGCGATCGTCCTTGACCTTGTGAACAACCCGCGCCCGCGCCATCCCGAAAAGGCGCACAAACCGGATTCAGCGGTACTTCCGAAGCCGAATTGGATTCGCGTCAAGGCGCCTGTGTCACCCGGCTACTTCGCAACGCAGAAGATCGTGCGTGATAACGGCCTGCACACTGTGTGCGAAGAGGCCGGCTGCCCGAATATCGGTGAGTGCTGGGAGAAAAAGCATGCCACCTTTATGATCATGGGGGACACGTGCACGCGGGCCTGCGCCTTTTGCAACGTGAAAACCGGGCGACCGGGCGATCTCGATCGAAGCGAGCCGGCGCAAGTCGCCGATGCGACCGCAAAGCTTGGGCTTGCGCACATAGTAGTTACCTCGGTCGATCGCGATGATCTCGCCGATGGCGGAGCGCGGCATTTCGCTGACACCATCCGGGCCATCCGCGAACATTGTCCTACGACCACCATCGAGGTGCTTACACCCGATTTCTTGCGCAAGGACGGCGCGCTGGAGATCGTCGTGGAGGCAAAGCCCGACGTTTTCAATCACAATCTCGAAACTGTCCCATCGCTTTACCTGACGGTTCGACCGGGCGCGCGATATTTCCATTCGTTGCGGCTCTTGCAGCGTGTAAAGGAGCTCGACCCGACAATGTTTACAAAGTCGGGCATCATGGTCGGTCTCGGGGAAGAGCGGAACGAAGTGCTGCAGGTAATGGACGATCTGCGTTCTGCGGACGTCGACTTTCTCACCGTAGGACAATATCTTCAGCCGACGCGCAAGCACCACGAGGTCAAGCGTTTCGTGCCGCCTGATGAGTTCAAGGCGTTAGAGACAGTTGCCTATAGCAAGGGTTTCTTGATGGTGGCGGCTTCGCCTCTGACGCGGTCATCGCATCATGCCGGCGAGGATTTTTCACGGCTGAAAGCCGCGCGTGCCACAGTCTGACGTTCAATGCCGCAATTTTCGACGAAGCGCCAGGTCCGCCACGCCGCTACCGAAATGTTTGACCTGGTCGCTGATGTGGAAAGGTATCCACAATTCGTACCGCTCTGTAGCGCGCTGGCCATAAAAAGCCGCACGGAAAAGGACGGCGCGGCGGTTTTGGTCGCCGATATGACGGTTGCCTACAAGATCGTTCGCGAGACGTTTACCAGCCGTGTCATCCTCAACCGGTCAAACCTGAACATTTTGGTCGAGTATCTCAATGGTCCGTTCAAGCGCATGCAGAATCGCTGGACCTTTCACCCGATCGGCGAAAACGCGTGCGATGTTGACTTCTTCATTGATTACGAGTTTCGCAGTCGCACCCTTGCGGCATTGATGGGGGCGATGTTTGACGCCGCCTTCCGGCGTTTTGCCGCAGCATTTGAACAGCGTGCCGATGAAATTTACGGCAGCCAGCGGACTACCTGATCGTCGAACACCTCGGTCGCTTGACAGCGCATCACCGGGCTTTAGCGTCCCTGTAACCAGAGATCGGGTGATTCCGATTCTCGATGGCCGCAAGACGAAGCGATGACGAGTCCCGCATTTGAACTACAGCCGACCCTCGACCAGGCTGTTGCGGCATACCGGGCTGGGCAATACGTCGAAGCCGAAAAAATTTGCCAGCAAATTGTCTCGACGCAGGGCGGTGCTTTCGATGTACTCTATGTGCTGGCTGTCGTCCAAGCCATGCTCGACAAGCATGAACTTGCGCTCCAACACTATAATCGTGCGCTCGCCTTGCAACCGCGGCACGCGGAAGCATTATCCAATCGCGGCAATACATTGAAGGCGCTTAAGCGCCTCGAAGCGGCGCTGGAAAGCTTTGACAAGGCAATCGCCGTGCAACCGAACTATGCACTGGCGCTCACCAATCGCGGCGCAGTTCTGTTCGATCTTAAGCGTTATGCCGACGCGCTGGCGAGCTACGACCGCTCCCTTGCCATACGTCCGGATCAGGCCGAAGCGCTTTATAACCGCGCCGGCACCTTGCACGCGCTCAAGCGCTACGAGGAGGCCGTCGCGAACTACGACAAAGCCATCACGCTGCGGCCCCAGTTTGCCGCGGCATATGCGAACCGCGGAAATTCACTCAACGAGTTGAATCGGCTCGACCAGGCACTGGAGAGCTTCGATCGCGCGCTCGCCTTGCAGCCAAATCTTGTCGAAGCACTGTGCAATCGCGGCAATGTGCTGAACAGGTTGAAGCGGTTCGAAGAGGCGCTGGCGAGCTACGATCGTGCGCTGGGTCTCAATCCCGGTCACGCCGCGTCCCACTATAACCGCGGTACAACTCTGCATGCGTTGACGCGATACGAGGAAGCGCTCGCAAGCTATGACCACGCGTTGGCCTTGCAGCCCGACTATCCCGAGGCGCTCTCCAATCGCGGCGCCACATTGTACGAACTCAAACGCCACGGCGAGGCGCTGCAAAGCTACGATCGAGCTATTACCTTGCAGCCGGACTATCCGGAGGCTCATTGGAATGCGGCTTCGCTCAGTCTTCTCACCGGTAACTTCACACGGGGCTGGATGGAATATGAATGGCGCTGGAAATATGAAACCTTGGCGTCTGCGAAGCGCAATTTTGTGCAACCGCTTTGGCGTGGCGAAACGATCGACGGCAAGACAATCTTACTTCATGGCGAGCAGGGGCTCGGCGATACAATTCAGTTTTGTCGCTATACGCCGCTGGTTACCGCCCGCGACGCGCGAGTGATCCTCGAGGTCGACGAGCAGCTTCGCCCCTTGATGCTCAGTCTTTCCGGGGCTGCTCAGGTCGTGTCCGCGGGGGACTCCTTGCCGGATTTCGATTTGCATTGCCCCTTGCTCAGTCTGCCTCGCGTCTTCGAAACGCAGTTGGAAACCATGCCGTCGTCAGTACCCTACCTCTACGCATCGCCGCACAAATTGATGGAATGGGACACGCGACTCGGGACGCGAACACGAGCCAGGGTCGGACTTGCCTGGTCGGGGAACGCGGCGCATCACCGCGACCAGATCCGTTCGATCAACTTGAGCGCGCTGTCGGCTCTTTTGGATGCTGACGCCATTTTTATTAGCGTGCAGAAAGACGTTCGTCCCGCCGATGCGGCGGTGCTTGGCGAGCAAAAGGACATCATTCAGTTCGCCGATGCGCTTCGAGACTTTTCCGATACGGCCGCGCTGATAGCGAATCTTGATCTCGTTATCTCGGTCGATACTAGCGTTGCCCATCTTGCCGGGGCCTTAGGCCGCCCAATCTGGGTTTTGCTGCCGTATTTGCCCGATTGGCGCTGGCTGCTCGATCGCGATACCAGCCCCTGGTATCCGACCGCTCGCCTGTTCCGCCAGGACCGCACCCGCTCATGGGATAGCGTGATCCCAAACGTTCGTGACGCGCTGCTGAAATTTATTAACCGCGCAAAGACCGACATGCAATGAAAAGCGGCCCCGGAGCCAAGCGCTCCGGAGCCGCTAACGCTCACTGCTATATCAGGTCCGTGCGCGCATGCGGATCTGGAAGCTGTCGAACCCGAGCTCGGCGACCTGCAACCATGCGTAGGCGTTCGCGCG
>Ga0187788_10000180_pt1 | contig 16887 bp, 18 predicted proteins | sample 1015_BV01_MP10_2_FD_133008 | JGI IMG/M metagenome (GOLD analysis project Ga0187788, IMG submission 133008) | Tropical peat soil microbial communities from peatlands in Department of Meta, Colombia - 1015_BV01_MP10_20_MG | ecosystem: Environmental > Terrestrial > Soil > Wetlands > Peat | place...
AGGAGCAGAAGATCGCGCGCCCGCGACAGGTATGGACGGGACACGAGGTGCGCCACTTCGTTCCTCTCACCCGGCGCGCTGTGGCCGCCGCACCTCTGCCCTGACCAGTTGCACCCATGCCGGCGGGGTGATAGCTGTTTGGTACCGCTCCACCGGTACTCAATCCGTTAGGCCATGCCAGCAAGGTGCCACTGGGAGTACCGATGCTGAGGTAGTTGAGAGATTGTCCCGCAGGCCTCAGCCCGAGAGAATCGGGCTCTCACGTGGAGCCGTGACCGTTATCACTGCCACGGAACCGGAGCTGAGGGATAGTTTTCGCGAGCGAGCAGCGAAAAAATACTTGTCCCGCCTTAGCACTGCAGCGGCGAAAAGACGCAGCTGCGGTCCCGGGTTTCGTGACCGACATTTCATCTAAGTCAGCTTAGTTGCACCTCAAAGGGGAAGGTTGAGGGGTTCCGGATATCGCCTGTTCGCCCCTCAGCCACGTCCGCGGAACGGAAGCGCATCCCCTTGTCTCGGGCGCCACTGGAGCCGGCGCGTCCCGCAAGCCAGCCGCTGTGGTGGCTTGGTCCGCGAGGACAGGCTGAGGGCGCATTACGTTATTGGAGGGAGGTATTTATGACTGACCTATATACCTGCAGCTGCGGCAATCAAACCTGGGAGATCTTCGACACGGGTGTGCGTTGTACGGCGTGCAAGACCGAGTACGTCGCTCAGCACACAGCGGTTGCGGAATTCAACCACGCGGTCACAGAGGAATTGGAAGAAGTACTGGATGAGTGACTCGCGGCGGGCTCCGCCGAGGTGCGGTGCGATCTTGCACCGCAACCGGCGCAAAAGGAGATCGTGCCTCTGATACGTGTGGCTATAAAAGCCGGAGGAGCGACGCAGCGCTTAACAGATCTCTGTTGTCGCTCGCTCTTCCCGCTTCGAAAGGAGGTCTGTGATGACAACGGTAACTGCTCCAACCCGCATTAAACTGCAGAACATTTTATTCGCCACCGACTTTGCGCCATCTGCGAAGTTACACCTATCGCATGCCTTGGATCTGGCTCGCCGCTACGGCGCTGGGCTGTACATAGTCAACGTTCTGCCTCACATGCCGTTTGTGGAGGCTGCGCAGCCCGATCCGGAGCAAACCAAATTCCTGGCGAAGCGACAGATGACTGACTTGATAGTTGCCGAGTCGTTCAAGGATGTCGAACACAAAGAACTAATCGAGCAGGGCGAAGTTCCGGCAGTGCTCTCGAAACTTGTCCGGAAGTATGGGATTGACCTTATCGTCATCGGAACCGGCGGCCGCAAGGGACTGGGAAAGCTGCTGCTAGGCTCGGTAGCGGAAGAAGTCTTCCGCAATGCTGAGTGCCCGGTCCTCACGGTGGGGCCGCATGCTACCCGCTGGGAGATCGATGGCAAACTGCGGCACATTCTGTATGCCACGGACTTCGGGCCAGAGTCGGTCCACGGGCTGCCTTACGCCATCTCGTTGGCCGAGGAGAATCGGGCTCGTCTGACCCTGCTGCATGTGGCAACAGAACCTGGCGTGGCACTGCCCGAGCCGGAACCAGGAACCAAGGTCTTGGTTGACCCGAGCGAGGTGGTAGCTTCCACAGAGAAGCAACTCCGCGCCCTGATTCCGGAAGGAACTCAGCTCTGGCATGAGCCCGAGTACCTCGTGCAATTTGGTTCTCCTGCGGAGACGATCGTGAGAATTGCCGTGCAGACGGTCGACATGATCGTGCTGGGTGTGAAACGGCCAGCAGCTTTGACCAAGCACTTGGGTGCGGGTGTGGCCTATGAAGTGACCTGCGAAGCGCCCTGCCCGGTGCTTTCGGTGGGGGCCCGGTACCACGTCTAGCGGGCCACGTGGCCCGCGTGAGGACATCCAGAAAGGCTGAACACTGCACTTTTGCGCTGTGACTAACAAACCGCGCTTCTCGATGTCTTTTTTTTTGCTGGTGTCGAGCGTGACTCCCCATGGCAAGTAGCCTGCAATTGAGTCAGTTGCGCGAATATTCAGCAATCCTAACCAGGGTGGGCGTTAGTTTCGCGAGCGGCAGCACCGTGACGGCTGCGTGGCATACCCCACCCGTCCTCGGCGTTAGAAAACCCTCGGAAAATTCGAGCTATCTGATCACAACAAAAGGCGCGCAGGAGAGGCATTCAGCAAGGGGTTGCCCTCTTCTGTTTTCACAATCACCCTCCTCGACGATCTTTTGCGCTTCTGGTCAAACTCGGCGTTCATCTTTTCAGGGTTGGAACTAACGCATTGCTCCCGGGGATGTTCTTTTCGCCGATTTTGTGATCTGCCGCGAGGCTAGAATGATGTGCGGAAGGATGGCTGCTTTTAACTGCCTTCCTCGGGAAGGTGTCTATGCATCAGGCCACTTGTGCAGTCCGCTACGAGAACATTTGTTTTGAAACAGAACGGAATCTGGCTGTGGTCACGCTCAATAGACCCAAGAGGCGCAATGCTTTGTCGCTCGGGCTTATGCTGGAATTATTGGATTGTCTGGAGCGCATCGACAAGGACGCCGAGCTGCGAGCCGTAATTCTAGCTGCCGCCGGGAAAGTCTTCTCCTCAGGTCATGACCTGAGTGAAATGGTGGGAAAGGACATCAACGAGTATCGGCGAATCTTTGACGTTTGCTCCGATCTGATGACCAAGATCCAGTCCATGCCGCAAGCTGTCATTGCAGAAGTCCAGGGAGTGGCTACAGCGGCCGGATGCCAGCTGGTTGCAACTTGTGACCTGGCGATTGCGGCTGAAGAGGCGTCGTTTGCAACCCCCGGGGTACGTATCGGATTGTTCTGCACCACGCCTATGGTTGCCCTGAGTCGCGCCATCGGCCGCAAGCGCGCGCTGCAGATGTTGCTGACTGGCGATATGATCCCGGCCGTAACGGCGGCGGAATGGGGACTGGTAAACAAAGTAGTGCCGGCGACGTCCTTGCGCGAAGAAACAAGTACCCTTGCCTTGCGCATCGCCCAAGCCAGTCCGGTCACGTTGTCAATCGGCAAGCAGGCCTACTACACTCAGATTGACCTCGATCAGCCCAAAGCATATGCGTATGCCAAGGGGATCATGACGATGAACTCCATGGCGGCGGACGCACAGGAAGGCATGTCCGCCTTCTTGCAGAAGCGGCCTGCGTGTTGGGTGGGCAAGTAGCACATCGTTAGGGCACCGTTCTGTTCAGTGGCGGAGGGCGAGTCTATGCGATACAGATTCTTGGCAATCGGCGTCGCAGTCGTTCTCATCCTGGCACTCATCAAATTTTGGAAGTCGGCCCATAAGGATACCGGCGAAGTGCGCGTTGCCTATCTGCAAATCATCCCCAGCTTGCCAGTCTTCATCGCACAGGAGCAGCACCTTTTCGACAGAGAAAACCTTCGGCTGAAGGCTGTCGCCCTGGGCAGCAGTAACGATCTAGTGAACGCCATGATCGCAGGGCAAGCTGATGTCCTTCCGGCAACGTCGCTTGTACCCATCATTCACTTGGAAATCCAAAGTCCCGGCCGCGTGCGCATTTTCTCCCACAGCCGCATGAACAATTCCAACGCCCTGGACAAAATTATCGTGCCGGATTCTTCTGCGTTGCACAGTGTTGAAGACATAAGGGGGAAGAGAATTGGAGTGTTCCCCGGCACTGCTCCCAGTCTCATGCTTGCCAGGTTCTTTAGCAAACACGGAGTAGACCCAGCTACGGTACGGATGGTGCAATTGCCTCCCCAGGCCCAGCTCTCCAGCCTCGAATCCGGCGCTGTCGACGTGCTTTTCTCCTATGAACCCGTGACAACCACCGCACTTGTCCAAGGGGGATATCGCCAGCTGTTTGGATCAGTGTATGCCGATTTGCTTAACCCATGCCCTATTGGTGCCTCCGTGATCTCACGCGAGTTCGAGCGAAACCATCCCAAGTTAGCGAGAGGCGCAGTGCGCGCCCTGCAGCAGGGCGTCGACTACATGGCCGCGCATCCAGCCGAGTCCCGGACACTGCTGTCCAAGTATCTCAGACTGTCCCCCGAAATCGCCACCCGGGTGAATGTTTCCGATGTCACGCTAGCGAACCAGGTCGATGTCGCAAACCTCCAGCAGTTTATCGATCTGCTTTATCAGACCGGCGAGATCCCTGAACGCATCGATGCTCACCGGCTGGTGGATCCAACCCGATGAGCACACCGGCCCTCTCCACTAGCAGCGCACTCCAGATCGAGGACGTTGACTTTTCCTATCAGGCACGCTCCGACGGCATCGATGGCCCGCTCTACAAGGAGTTTTCGCTGCGCATTGAGGAGGGTTCGATCGTGACGATTATGGGCGCCAGCGGCGTGGGCAAGAGCACGCTGGGGCGCATCATGGCCGGCACCCTCACCCCGCGCCGAGGAATTGTCCGGCGCTCGCCCTACTTCACCAAGCCTTCGGATGTGGTTTACGTAGACCAACATCCCATGAACAGCGTCTTCCCCTGGCAGACAGTGATAGAGAATGTGCGTTACCCCCTGAAAAAACTGAACTGGGAGATCGCCGCGCGGCACGAGCGCATCTGCTATCTCCTGACCTTGTTCCGGTTGAGTGACCTGGCCGACGTTCATCCAGCGCAGCTGTCCGGCGGCGAGTTGCAGCGGCTGGGGCTGTGCCGATGCCTGTCCTGGAAGCCGAAGCTGGTCATTCTCGACGAGCCGTTCTCGGCCCTCGATGGCAGGGTCAAGGCCGAGATCACATCTGCCCTACACGAGCTTGCGCTGAAGGATCACATGACGCTGGTGCTGATCACGCATAACGTCTCGGACGCGCTGGCCCTGGGTATGCGATGCATCATTGTCGCCAAGCGGCCCATACGGGTCATGGCCGATCTCGATTTCCCTGTGGGATTTCCGCGCGATGAGAGCACAGCTGATTACGATGCCATGCAGCAGGCGCTGATCAATGGTATCCGCGATGGGTTGGTTTAAGCGAAACTCGGGCGGGCTGCTGTTCTTGGCCTGCTTGTTGGGAGCGTGGGCGGCAGTCACGGCCTTGCGCCTGGTTGACTCCCTGGTATTGCCTTCGCCCTGGAGCGTAGTACGCGCCGCGCCGGCGATGCTGCACGAAAGGCTGCTGGCTGATATCGGCCTGACGCTGGGTCGTGTGCTGTTGGCATTGGTCTTTGCCTGTGCACTGGGCATTCCATCGGGGCTGCTTCTCAGTTATCGCCGCCGAGCCTATGAGGTCCTTGAGGGGCCGTTGCACGCGCTGCGCTCCGTTCCCGCTTCTGCGCTGTTCCCGTTGTTCCTGATCGTGGCTGGCGTGGGGGAGATCTCAATCGTCGCACTTGCGGCGTATCCCAGTCTGCTGGTGATTTTGGTAAATGCGGTCTCCGGCGCAGCACTGGCCAACCAACGCCGCCTCTACCAGGCCCGTTTGCTAAACCTGACTACTTTGCAGATGGTTTTCGAGGTGCTCTTCTACGAGGCCCTACCCAGCATCTTCGATGGCATACGGACCGCAGTTTCCTACTCCCTGGTACTCGTGATTGCCGTGGAGATGTTCATCGGGCTGGGCGAGCGGGGCCTGGGACGCGCCATCTATCTCTACCAGTCGACCTACAGGATCCCAGAAACCTACGGAGCGATTGTTATTGCCGGAATGATCGGGATCCTTTTGAACTCGGCGGTGACAAGAGTTCAGAACCATATGCTCCGCTGGATGCCGAACGTGCACCAAGAGCAGTGAGGCGGTTCCCCCTGGGAAAATCGGGTGTTTGTCCTAGTGGCCCCCGTAGTAGGCGAAGCTGGAGTCATCATCTCCCCACTCGGTGATGCTGGCTCGTGTTTCGCCCAGCAAACGGAAGTCGGCGTCGAACTCACAGGCAACGACTCGCTGGTCCTGCTCGTCGATATAGCGGAGCACATAACGCCCCTCCGACAACGTTGCCGCGTCAATGGGCTTGCTATCATCGAATTCCGCGCCGACTTGGGAAAGTAAATCCGAGAGCGAATAGGTTCTTCCCCGAATAGCAAGGCTCTGGACACCGCTTCCTAAAAGCCCGAAGCGGGCCTCGATGGCATCGCGACTGCGCGGAGTTTTCATCAGCGGTCGTATCGTGGAGTGGGCACACCTATGCGGGGCGCGTTTGTCCCAGCGCTGCAGAACAGCAGAACTCAGGCCTCAACTCAGAAATCATCGCCTGGTATCAGGAGGCAACAGAACGGCACGCTTCGGAACCATTGGAAATATGCGTCGTCACCCACCCACTCCGCAATGTGGGCTCGTGTTTCAGCGAGGAAAGCAAAATTGGAGTCGAATTCGTGGGCTACGATTCGCTGGTCCTGCCCGTCGTAGTAACGGATGCAGAAGTGCCCTTCCGAGACCGCCTGAACGTCGATCGGCCAGCTGTCCTCGAACCCAAGGTCCAAACGAGCAAGCAGGGTCGGGAGGTCATATTCCACGTCCCCTATGACGACAGAGTCCTGGCCGCCGCCCAGCTTTCCGAAGCGGCTTTCTATCAGGGCGCGTCCCCGCAAGTCAGGCATAAGCGGCTCACACTTCTGGCGATGACGAGTGGGGCCGCTTGAACACCATGTGGATGCCGATGGTGCCGTAGGCCACGCCGTCCTTGTTGGGTGCGATCAACGGAACCGAGCTTACCAGCTCCCAACCTTCCGCCCCGACATTGTTGATCCACGAATCCAGACCGCTGACCATCCCTTCATTACTCTCATTGAATACCACCATCCGATCTAAATATTCCCACTGCATCGCCTCACTCCTTCTCTCCGCTCTTCTCTTGTGCCAGCGAGTGCGCTCCTGCATATTTTGCGTATTGTCCAAGCGTTTCACTCAGCCAGCCCGTGGTGACGGCCAGCGCTTCATAGTTGAACTTAAGTTCGCCGTGGTTGAACCAGCGCGGCAAATACCGGATTAAGCCATTGTCATGCTTGACGTCGGGACGCAGATCGCTGGTGACATAACGCAAATCGGACTTCGGCAGGCTCGCCTTCAGTCCAGCTGCACCCTCGAGAATGGCCGGGATGTCACGCTCGGCATAGAGCAGCAAACAAGGACGATCGTGGGGAGGGACGGGACCGAGGACATCGAGCAATTCAATTACATAGCCCGAGTACGGCTCGCGCACGGCTGGACTGGGAAAATTCTCGAACATCCATTTGCCTTGGGGCGATACTTCCGCAACCACAGCAGGCGATATGGCCACCATGCAATCGGCCGAGGACATCAGCGCCAGCCTGCCGCCCAAGCTGATGCCTACAGCTGCGGTAGGGCCGAAGCGGCGCACGTAACCAATCGCGCACTCGACTTCGTCACGCATCGCCGGGCCGATGGCGATGCGATTTTCACCGTGACCGCAGAGGTCGATCGAGAGTGCGGCAATGCCGGCCTCTGCAAGTCTCATGGCGATACCTAGCATGGTCTCTTTGGTGCTGCCATAGGGTGGGATCAGTGCGGCACCCCCACGTACAGAGTCCGGTGCAAAGAGATACGCAGGAATGTCATGACCGTCTGTGGCCGCCAATGTTGTACGCTTAAGATTCATGTAGGTCTCCTAGGTCTCCCCTGTCACGGTCCGCCTGAACCCAGATAGCGCATGAGTCCAGAGTGCGCGATTGTACCGGAATGCATGACATCAAGATTAGAAATTCGGATGTCAAATGGGGGTTTAAGGAGCGACGGTGTTCAACCAGCCTAGCACCTTGTCGCTCAACACCGGCTCATAATTCTCAAAGCTGTGGCCCGCACCCTCGATGTTCACAAATACGACCGCGGAACCGGTGGGCACCGCCGCCTGCAACCGCTTGCCGACGTCCTTTGGGATGAGCTGGTCAGCAGCGCCTTGAACGATGAGAACCGGATTCTTGACCTTCGCCAGATTCTGGTAGGGATTCGAGAGTCGATCAGGGCCGCGCAAGCTGAGAAGATAACCGGGGGTGTAGAGTGCTTTCCCCAAAGGGCCAAGGTCAACAAGCATAAGCTCTTGCTCCCGCTCAGCTCGCCGTAGATTCAGTGCTTCGTCCACCGTAGCCTGGGCTTTGTGGGCACCGAATTGCCATACGTTCCACTCAAAGAGGTCCCCAGGACCGCTCACCAACACCGTCGCTGCAATGTCTAGATCGCCACTGGCAGCCTGGTAGTACAGGACGCGGTTTGTGCCCATGCTCTGTCCGAGCAAAACCAAGCGCTTGTGGCCAAGCTGACGCAAGTAGGATGCGCCTGCTGCGATGTCCGCCTGGTTATCCGTGAAGGAATAGATCTTGGAACCGGCATCGTGGTCGCGCATATTCAATGCGAGTGTATCGTAGCCAGCACGAGCCGCCGCTTCGGCGAGTTTGGGGAAGTAGGCCTCATAGAAGTTGCCAGCGTAGCCATGTACCAACAGCAGCGCGCTCGCGCGCGGCTTCGCGGCATGGAAAACGACGCCCTGCAGACGCCCGCCATCGGCGGTGCGCAACCTCACCATTTCGGAGGAGCAGCCCGAGCCCGCCGGGATTTGCGAAGGCGCCGCCTGGGCCAGCGCCGAGGCGGCACAAAACAGAAGCGCGAGCAATCTGCGAAGTGTCGACATCGGTAAGCCCCCGCGCGGCAGCCTAGGAGTTGCCCTCAGCTGGTATACCCGCATGCTTCAGCTTGTCTTCAAGTTCCGCCAGGCGTGCGCGGAGGGCCTTGTCCCGTTCCCAGCGCGCGGTCACATCCTGAATGCTGGCGGCTGCGCCCAGGACTCGTCCGGCGGCATCCTTGAGCAGTGCGATGTTGAACTCGATAGAGATCCGCCGCCCGTCCTTGGTGAGCGCGGGAACGGCGAGCACGCTGTGACCATAATTGGTGAGCCCGGTCTTCATAACCCGGAAGTAACCCTCCCAGTGCCGCGGCCGGTGCTTTTCAGGGACGATTATGTCCATGGACTTACCGATCACCTCGTCAGCACGCCAACCGAACATAGCTTCCGCGCCCGCATTCCACAATCGAACTCTGCCCTCCCGATCACCAAAAATGATGGCTATCGAGCTCTGTTCCACAATGTTTTCGCATAGCCACTGGTGCGTAGGGATGCCATCCATCTAGAGACTCCAGGGAAGCTAACAACTGTGGATTACAGCCGTTCCCGGCGGCAGAGCAAAGAAAGCTGCTAAGAAAAAGCAGAGGACCCGCAGGATTCACCGGAAACTCCCACGGCCGACACTCCTTGCCAGCAGAAGGGCCTTTTGGCTGACCTAATGTGCCGCGTTCAGATCCCGGAGCGCACGAGCCGCGTCTTGCTCAGCGTGCTTCCGGCGATTTTCAACCCGTTCCGGTCCTGATTGCGGGCTGCTGAGTCGCCGGTTCTTTCTGCTTCAACACGCGGCGGAGTAGTTTTCCCGTGGGTGTGCGGGGGAGTTCGTTCACGATCACAACTTCCCGGGGCAGCTTGTAAGTTGCAATCTTCCCCTTGCAAAAGGCAATCAACTCTTCCGAGCTGATAGACTCCCCAGACTTCAGCACAACGAAGGCTTTGGCGATTTGCCCACGCACGTCGTCCTGCACCCCGATGACACCGACATCAGCAACAGCAGGGTGATTGGCAAGCGTGACCTCAATCTCCTCCGGCCCGATGCGGTAACCCGAACTCTTGATGATATCGTCCTCGCGGGATACGAACCAAAAATAGCCATCCTCGTCCACGGACACGTAGTCACCGGCTCGGTTCCAGCCATCGGGAGTGATGGCATGGCGCTGCTTGTCAGGGTCGCGCCAGTAAATCGTGCCGGTTGGCCCACGAGCCACAAAGTGGCCGATGGTGCCGGCCTTGGCTTCCTTTCCTTCTTCGTCCAAAACTTTCAGCTCGTAGCCCGGTACGGCTTGACCGAAAGAACCAGCCTTTGCCTTGCGGCTGACCACGTTGGAGGCAAAAACATACATCATCTCCGTCGTGCCCAGTCCCTCGAAGATCTCGCGGCCGAATTTCTCCTTCCACGCATGATAGGTCGGGGCAGTCAGACTTTCGCCACCACCGGTGCAAACGCGCAGGCTGCTGAGATCATATTTCTTCTCGGCGTCCGGTACCTGCAACATCTTGCGGTAAGCGGTGGGAGCCAAGGTCAAGATGGAGATGCGATGCTTTTGTATGGTGTCGAACATTTTTTCCGGTTCGAATTTGGCGATGAGCGAGGCCGCCGCGCCGAACCGGAAAGGAATGGTCGCATAGCTGGAGTAGCCCGCCCCAAACGCCAGTGGGGCAGAACCGCCTACAACGTCGTTCTCCGTAACCCGCCACCCGTATTTGCCGAAACTGTCAGGCACGATGAGAAGCTCTTCCACGAAGTGAACAGTGCCTTTCGGCCTTCCAGTTGTTCCCGAAGTGTACAGGAGCAGGGCTACATCTTCGCGCTTCCGGAGCACGGGATCGATGGCTGGTTCGCCGGACTGCAACAACTCGCCATAGGGGATGAATCCCTTCGCCTTCACCTCGGCGGCATCGCCCCCGACGACGATAATGTGTTTGATGGTTTGTAGATTGTCACGCGCTGCCTCAACTTCTCCCAAGAGCATACTGCTGACGATGATCGCCACCGCCTCCGAGTCATTGGCAACGTGAGCGATCTCCGTGCGCGAGAACAGGGGCGACGTCGGAGTGCACACCGCTCCCAGCTTAAGGATCGCGAAGTTAGCCACCAGCGCTGGGGGTATGTTGGGTGTGCGCAGAATGATGCGGTCGCCTTCCTTCACTCCCAGCTTGCGCAGCGCATTGGCGATCTTATTGGCCTGACCATGAAGCTGGTTGTAGGTGATCCGCTGGTCTTCGAACAGCAGAGCGGTGCGCTCGCCCCGGCCGGCCGCGACCGCTTTGCCGAGTAGTTCTTCCGTAGGGTTGAACCGATCGGCATAGGCTGCGAACTCAGGGAGTGTGTAGAGACGCTGCGGCCACAACTCTCGTGGAGGGAGATTGTCACCCATGATGGAATTCTCCTTATCCCACTGCCTTGGCTACCGGGCGTGCGGAAGTCTCAGCGACTAGATCCTCCAAAGCCTGCTCGACGCGGATCGTTCCGCGCTGGGCATCATTTCGTGGAAACGCCAAGGTGGGATAACGCTCGCCCTCGAATACGAGCAGCGCTGGGACTGTGGTCCCAAAGTCCTCTACCAGCGCACCTTTGAAGCCGAAGACGGGGCGCACGCTCGCATCCGGGCCGCTGACCGATTTGTGGTAAATCGGGAAACGGTCCTTGATTCCAGCCACATCGATGGCTTTGCAATTCACGCCTGCAGCTTGTAGCTCTTTCACCAAGTCCAGGGCACGCTTGACGTCGCAGGGAAACGTCTCGCCGGGCTTCTGGGTGGAGCTGTAATAGAACTCTACTCGCCTGGCAGCGGTCGCCCCGCTACTGGAAGCCGCGGCCTTAGCGGCCACGGGTTGGGGTGGCACATACGTCTTGCCGCTGTCCTCGAAGACCTTGCACTCCGTCCAGCCTTGCAGCGTGATCGACAATGTGAACGGCCACTCGCGCTTCACACACTTGCCAAGGTAGGCCTTCTGAATATTGGGATCAAGGGCCGGACTCAGATGCTTACAGCGAACGCATAGGCACTCAGTGTTGTAATCAGCCATTATGGCCTCCAGTTTCCCGTTTAACGAGATCCGGCAACGATGAACTTCGGCTTGCTGCCTACAAGGTCTTCCTTCTTCAGCGGATGACCGCTGATGACCTTACCCCGCACGTTGCGTTCGATGGGAATTGGTTTGCAGACCGAGTCCTTGCGTGCGCGAGGCGCCGATCGGGTCAGTCCCGGACCGAAGACAGGCGAGTAATCCTGCTTTTCCGCGAAACCGGGCAATAGCTCCGCAGCGCCTTTGGCTTCCGCGGGCCCGGCCACGCAGGCTCCTCCCGAGGTCTCGATGCGCCAGATGGTATTGCACCCGGCGCACTTGGTGGTGCCCTTAAAGTTCCAGAAAGGATACGGATCGAGGAAATTCTTGGTCTTACACTTCGGGCAGGTGAGCAGCATAAGTTCATCTCCCTCAAATGCACTCTTGTTCTTCTAAGCGCTTGATATCCTCGGGCGTCAGTCCGGCCAGCTCGCCCAAGATGCGCTCGTTGTCGGCGCCCACCGGCTTCAGCGCCCACTTCAGGCGGGGTGGTGTCGCCGACATCTTGTACGCAGGTCCTTGGTGCAGTAGTTCACCGTAAGTCGGATCATCCAGCCAGCGAACGGCTCCGCGCTCGTTCCAGTGCGGCTGGTTGGCAACCTCTTTCGAGTTCCACACCGGCTGGTGAATGATGTTGTTGGCTTCCATTATGGCGGCTACCTGCTCCTTCGTCTTGTCAGCCGCCCACTTCTCCAGAGCCGGATAAATCTCCATCTGGCTCTCGGGTTTGATACGGACATCAGCCTTGGCGTACTTAGTCGCCAGGGTATTTTCGCCAATCGCCTTGCACAAGCGGGCGAAGTCGTTGTCCTCGTACGCGCTGATCAGAATGTAACCTTCTTCCTGCTCCTGGGGGTTGTCGGAATTAGGGTACGAGGATTTGCCGCACTTGATGATGCCGTGCACGCACAACTGCGTATCCCAGTTGCCCCAGCGCTCGCGGGTGATGCCGTGGCGTCCGTAGAGCGGCAAGGCATACTCCAGTTGGCGCGTGACGCCGTGAACCTGCGAGTACTCGATAAACGTGCCCTCGCCGGAGACGTGATCACGCCAATACAGCGCAGCCAAAACCTGGGTGGCACCCATCATACCTCCCCAGTAGTCAGCCAGCCAGATGGTGTGCTTTGAGGGTGCGCCGCCCAGAAACTCCTGTTTGCCAGTCATGCCGAAGTTCCCGCCCTGCGACTGTCCCAGAATGTCGTAGGAAGCGCGCACACGTCCCGGACCCCAGCCACCAAAACCACCCAGCCAGCAATAGATGAGCCGGGGATTAATCTCCTTCAACTGACGATATCCGATACCCCAGCGGTCGAAAGTACCGGGTCGGTAGTTCTCCACGAACACGTCTGACTTTGCGGCCAGTTTCTTGACCAACGCCTGTCCCTCAGGGCGATGGAAGTCGATCGAGATGAAGTATTCGTTCGGGTTAGCGCCGAGAAAGCCCAGCCCCGTGCCCCGTTCCGGCACCCACTTGGAAAGTGGATACAGGAAAGGCTCGTTGAACGGTGTGGTGTGGCGCATGGCTTCGCCACGCCGAGGCGCCTCAATCTTGATAACTTCGGCGCCCAGTTCGGCCAGATAGGATGCGCAGGAGGGACCCAAAATGTACTGTGTACAGGACAGCACCCGGTATCCCTTCAGTACTTCGGGCTTTGCAAACTGCTTCTTGGGATCGAAGGCTTCTCTGCAATACTCCTCAAACGGTAGCGCTTTGGTAGTGGGTTGCGTTGCCATCGCATTTCTCCTGCGTCAAATGACGTTCGCCTTCTGCAGCCGCGCGAAATCATCGCCCGTGAAACCGAGTAGCCGCCGATAGACTTCCTGGTTGTCGTAGCCGGTAGGGCGGCCCATCCACTTCAGCCGTCCTGGAGTCTTGTGCTGCAGGTAGGGAGTTGTGCCGTAGAGGATCTTCCCGTAGTGTGGAGATTCGTATTCGGCGACATGTCCGCGATACTTGAAGTGCGGGTATTCCGCAACCTCGTTGACGTAGAGCACGCCCCCGGAGGCCACTTGCTGCTTGGAGAGTTTGCGCTCGGCGTCGCTTCGAGCATTGTCTTTGAGCCATTCCCCCAGCATGGTATAGGTCTTCACTTGCTGGTTGTGGGCCAGACGGTCGGCCACATCCCGCAGACCGGGATCGCCAAGGATATCTTCCTCCACCGCGGGGTGTTCGTCACCCACTGTACGCCAGATGCGGTACCAGAGGCGGTCATGGCCACCTCCGACCATCATGTAGCCGTCCTTGCAAGGGTTCACGGCATAAATATTGATCGCGAGGTCCCAGTTGCCATAACGCGGACGGATGCTGCCGTCCATCGAATACCAGGCCCAGCTGTAATCGAGGATGCGGATGATAGCCTCGGCAGCGGTAGCCTCGACGAACTGGCCTTCGCCAGAAACGTTTTCACGATAGAGCAGAGCGGCGAGGATGCCCATGGCGGCGCAACTCCCGCCCACATGGTCGGCCATCCATAGAGCGGAGCGGGTCGGCTGTCCACCGAACTCCTTGGGATCACCGGTGCCATGCACAAACCCGCAGGCTGCCTGGGCAACTGGGTCCAGTACTCCGGGTTCGTCCTTGAGGGGCCCCCACTGCCCACGCTGCCCGACCCAGCAGTAGATGAGTCGCGGATTGATCTCGCGCAACTGACGATAGCCGATGCCCCGCGCGTCCCATTGACCTGGCGGCGCATTCTCGATGATAACGTCGGCGTGAACGGCGAGATTTTTGAAAATCTGGCGGCCTTCCTCCGTCTCCACATTCAGAGTGATGGAGGATTTGTTACGCATCTCGTGCAGGAACTGCCCGCCAACCTTCTCTCCCGTTTCTTTGTCCTCGAACATGTACTCTTTTCGGCCAAAGGGCGTCAGTTGGCGAAGCGGGTCCCCCCCAGGCGGCTCGATCTGGATGACCTCGGCACCCAGTTCGGCCAGCTGCGAGGAGCACCAGTGGCCAATCGTCATGCGGGTGGTGCAGTCGAGCACCCGAATACGGGAAAGCGCTTCCGGTTTTTCGAAATTGTGTTCCTGTCGCAGGATCGACTCCAGGAAAAGTGGATAGGCCTTGGCTTGGTCGCTCAACCCCGCATAGACCTCTTCGGGTTTAGGGGAAGGAACGGCAGGCCAAGGTGCAACTTTGGCTTGAGTTGCCATGTTTGATCCTCCTAGTGCTGGTGGTGCGGTGCTGCTTCCCCGACTCTGCTGTTCGGTGGTGCTCGGCGGAAATAAGCGAGGATCCCCAAAAGCGCGCGCATTTTGCTCTCCTGCCCGAGCCATCGTCTGTGACCGTCGTCACAATGATTCGTGACCAACCCCCGCGTCTGAGGGAGGTTGTACAACGGCAAAGGGCTGTAGGCCTGGCAGGACGAGGTTTGGGTCAAAGGGCGCGTTAGACATCACAAATCATTGTGACCACAATCACTGACGTCTGCTTGTTCTCCAGCATAATGCGCTGCGCACAGCCCCAACTGAGTTTACGAGGCGGACGATTCTGATGTTGCCGCACGTGGTTTTTCTGGGGCTTTCTCTTCCGAGCATCTAGCGAGTTGCTCCCGTCAGTCCCCGGCTCCGCAGCATGGAAGGCAGCCCGTGACCAACGCGATGGGGGAGCACGAGTGCAGGATCACGGGATTGAGGAGATCAAATAATGGCAACTGCAAAGCTCAATGTTTCCGCAACATCACAGGACCACATAAGCCGATGGTGGCGCGTGGTGGGTGGGCTCTCAATGAATCTCGCGTTGGGCACGCTCTATGCCTGGAGTGTGTTCGTGGCCCCGTTAGAAAAAGAGTTTGGGTGGAAGCGGGCGCAGACTTCCAATGTGTTCACTATTGCCGTGGTCGTGTTTGCGCTCACTTTTATCGCGGCGGGACGGCTACAGGACAAGTTCGGACCGTTCTGGGTTTCTCTGACGGGCGGCGTGCTGGTCAGCCTAGGCTTTTTCCTGTGCGCCTACACGCATAGCCTGAACTACCTCTATGTGTGCTTCGGGGTCATCGGTGGATTAGGCAACGGTTTCGGCTATGCCACGCCTATACCGGTCATGGCCAAGTGGTTCCCGGACAAACGCGGCTTGGCAGTAGGACTAGCAGTAGCGGGGTACGGGGGCGGTTCGGCCATTTTTGGACCCTTAGCCAACCTGAGACTCATCCCTGCCTATGGCGTGCGCACCACTTTCATGATCCTGGGTGTGATATTCCTAGTCATGACTGTAATCGGAGCATGGCTACTGAAGAATCCCCCCGCGGGATACAGGCCGCCTGGGTGGACACCAGCCCCCGCCTCCAAGGTGGCGGCGACGACCCACGAGTTCAGCCCGGCGGAAGTGCTACGCACACCAACGTTCTACTTCATGTGGATCGCCTATGCGCTAGGGGCCTCAGCTGGCTTGATGGTCATCAGTCAACTGGTGCCTTTCGCCAAGAGCGTGGGCATTCCTAGCGCGGCACTGGCGACAATGGGACTGGTGGTAGGGGCGATTGGCAACGCCTCTGGCCGCATCCTTTCGGGATGGATGTCCGACGCGCTGGGTCGCTTGAACGTATTGCGCCTGATGATCGCCATTTCCATGATCGCCATGCCCACACTCTACAAGGTGGGCGGCAACGTAGCGGCGCTCTACGTCGTAGTGTTCATCGTGTACTGGTGCTACGGCACACAGCTCTCGGTGAATGCTTCGACCACCTCGGATTTCTGGGGAACCAAGAACGCCGGCCTGAACTATGGGATGTTGTTTACGGCATGGGGAGTGGCGGGCATCATTGGTCCCAGAATCGCAGGCGTGTTGTTCGACAAATATAAGAACTATCAGATGGCCTTTTACACGGCAGCGGTTCTAGCGGCGGTCGCGCTTCTCTGCGAACTTGCAGCCAAGCGTCCCCAGGTCCCGTCGCATGCTCGTGCCGAAGTGAAGGCGACAGCTTAGCCTGGCGCTCGTTGGCCAGATTGTGCACACGACCGTACTAAGTGTAATACTATTGGTCGCTCATGGACCTGGTAAAGACGGCGGTGAGACCGCCGTCTTCATTTTTTCTCTCATTAAGCATTCACAAAATTCTGGTTTTCGACTCGATTATGCAACGGGCATGGCGGCCCATCTGGCGGAACAGCGCCAGCAAGTGCTTCGGAGGGCTGCAGGCTGCGACTCCTCGAACCATGCGGAAAATGCAACTTGCGCTTAGATGATATAGAGAGTTGGTATTTTCCGATGGCTACTTACTTGATGTGTAAGCTGCGGAGGAATTGCTGGTCCTGCTCGGTCGGGCTCACG
>Ga0187788_10000181_pt1 | contig 16886 bp, 10 predicted proteins | sample 1015_BV01_MP10_2_FD_133008 | JGI IMG/M metagenome (GOLD analysis project Ga0187788, IMG submission 133008) | Tropical peat soil microbial communities from peatlands in Department of Meta, Colombia - 1015_BV01_MP10_20_MG | ecosystem: Environmental > Terrestrial > Soil > Wetlands > Peat | place...
ACAAAGCTGTAGGCGCAGCGGAACAGGCGGCGCGGTTGAACGACAGCTTGCCCGAGGCCCACTTTGCCTTGGGATCGGTTTACGATGCTACCGGCAAATCCTCCGAGGCAATCGCAGAGCTGCAGCGCGCCTTGCAGCTAGCGCCCAATTCTGATGAGGGTTATCGCCGCTTAGGCGACGCCTACCGCGCGGCAGGCCGCAAAGATGAAGCCCTTCAGGCTTATCTGAAGGCGATTACCGTCAATTCCTACTATTGGTACAACTACCTGGCTCTGGGCAACGCTTACAAGAGCTTCGGAGAATTTGACAAAGCGCTGGAGGCCTATAAGAAGGTCATCGAACTGGCTCCCAGGAATGCCGTCGGGTACTCCAACATCGGCACCGTTTACTTCCAAAGGGGACAATGGAATGAGTCGATTCCATGGTTTCAAAAAGCCCTGGAAGTGGAGCCGAACTACCAGCTTGCCCTCTCCAACCTGGGCACGGCTTACTTCTACATGAAGCGCTATGACGACGCCGTCAAGACCTTCGAAAAGGCCGTGGAGATCAATCCCAACCAGGAACTGACGATGGGGAATCTGGCCGATTCCTACCGCTGGGCGGGTCAGAAGGCGAAGGCCGACGCGACCTATGACAAGGCGATTGCGCTGGCTCAGAAGGAACTTCAGGTCAATCCTCGCCAGGCGTCTCCCATGGGGAGCCTCGCCCTGTATTATGCCAAGAAGGGCGACGACTCAGTGGCACAGCGTTACATCCGCAGCGCGCGCTCCCTCGATGCCGCAGATGTGGAACTGTTATATATGGAAGCGGTGGTGGATACGCTGGGAGGCAGGGCGCAAGAAGCGATCCAAGCCCTTAGAACGGCCTTTGAAAAAGGACTACCTGCGAAGGAAGCAACCGACGATCCGGAGCTGGCGTCGTTGGCCAAGCAGCCACAGTTCCAAAGCCTTCTGCAACAGTACCAGCCACGAACTTCTAAGTAGAGAAGCCACGCAGGCGGCATCGGGCCTCTAACGCTTGAGCCCGACAGCAAGCTGCCCTCCGTCGAGGGCAGTCTGTCAGAGAGGGGTCGTGATCAAATCGGACCTGAATTACTTGCGCTTGCCATAGCGGCGGCGAATCACGGCCAGAACCCCCGTGCTCAGCAACAAGGCGCTAACCGGTTCGGGAACATCAGCGACCCCGGTGAAGGGCGTTCCGGGGTCCCAGTTAGAACACGCCGTACCGGTCGTGCAGTTCAGATTGATGAAGAAATGCCCGCAGCCCTCATCTTCATCATCATTATCCTTTACGAAATTGTTCACGAAATGGAACCTAAACTCGCCTTCCTCCTCGTCGTCGCAATCGTGGTTGTGGTGGTCCGGCACACCAGGTCCGCCGAAGAAGAAGATATCCAATGAGCTGGATGTGGGGTTACTTGGCGTGCAGTGGGCAAACACATTGCCACCATCGCAACTCACGCTTGCCGCTGGGATGAAAGTATTAACCTTGAAATCGAGGTTGAATAGCGTGTGGCCCGTTTCATTGCAATAATTGAAGATATTGCCATTGAGGCCCGTCCCGCTCCCGGCGGAGAAATTGAAGACGTTGCTTGTGAGAGGGATATCCCCTGATTGGCAAGCCGGATCCCCAGTCGCAATCCGTGGGTCGTAAACCGTATCCGCATGCGCCGCTGCAACAGCGGCAATGGCTAAGAAAAACAAAACTGTTAGACAAACGACGACTTTCCTCACGCTCCACCTCGGCAAACTTCCGCGTTCAAGGATTTTGCAAGCCAGAGCCCATTCCAACCTCACCGCCAAGACAACTAACTCCCATCAATTGTGCGGAATATGTGGTTTTCCACGTTTGCAGTAAAAAACGTGCAGGGCCGAAGCCGCATTTTCTTGCATATACTTGGGCATCCACATTCCGTTTCCGAACCGCTGCCCGTCCCCACCGCCCCCTCAAACCTGCACTGCCAATGGTGTGATATCGATAGGCTGCCTGATCCCTTCTTCTGGCGACGCCATGCCCACCACCCAGGCGCCTTCCGGCCGGAAAGGGCCTATTCCCGAATCCCTCCCGTTATCTTCGGGAGCCTTGCTCCTTTTCCCGTCGGTTGACCGCCCAACACCCCCTCCGGCCGTCGCGGTACTTGCGTAATCTCCCTCAGATAGCACGAGTGGACTATGTTCTATTTTCCTCCCCTGCGGTTACCTGCGTGAGGTGTCGCCGAAATCTGCCGTTTTTGCGAGGCAATTCATGGTTCCCGAGACGATTGGCCGCTTTAAGGTTGAAAACGAGGTCGCCCAGCATCCCTTCGGATCGGTGTACAAGGGCTTCGATTCCAAGTTCCACCGCCCCGTGGCCCTTCGCACCTTTCGGCTGGACACCCCTTCCCCCGAGGGCCAGCAGATGCTGCGCCGCTTCCAGGCAGACGCCCGCGCCGCCAGCGCCATCAGCAGTCCCAATATTGTGAGCATTTACGGCGGGGGAGAGGATCAGGGCTGCTTCTTCGTGGTCATGGAATACGTGGAAGGTTTGACCTTGCAGGCCATGCTGATCGGCCGCAGCGAAGTTTCCAGCGGCGACCTGGTGGACATGACCCGCCAGGCCTGCCTGGCCTTTGACCATGCCGCCTCACACCGCTTCGTCCACACCAATCTGCGGCCGGCCAACGTCATGATCGAGTGGGACGGCAGCGTTAAGATCATGGATTTTGGCGTCCCCAAGCCGGCGCCGGCCGACCTGGCCCGCACCAATCCCCTGCCCGATATCTACCACTATCTTTCGCCCGAGCAGGTTCGCGGCGAAAACCTCGACGTGCGCTCCGCCCTCTTCAACTGGGGAGCGATCCTCTACGAGCTGGCCACCGGCAAGAAGCCGTTCGCTGGAAGCAATCCGGAAGAGGTCACGAACAGCATTCTTGAGCACATCCCCCAGGCGCCCATCGACCTGAAGCCGATGCTGAGTCCGGGGATCAACCACGTGATCATGAAGGCTCTCTCCAAGGCCCCGGCCGACCGCTATCAGACCGGCTCCGACCTGGTGCGCGAGATCGAGGGCCACAAGAACTTCGGTCGCTCCGAGACCATGGCCGCGCCCATTCAGCCCCAAAGCTACGAAGTCCCGGGGCCGGAGCCGGTGATTGCTCCTGTGCCGGTGAACGCCGGGGCCTCCCGAGCAGCAGGAGTCTTTGATGCGCTTCACAGCTCGCTTGAGACCTCCGCCACTCCGGGCAACGGAGCCGCGGCCCCGAGACAGCAGGCTTCGACGCTGGAGTTCAAGAATCCGGTTGCGGTTGCGCCACCGGCTCCCAAACCCTCCCCCGCGCCTGCAATAACTCCGGTCATCGTGCAGGGGCAGGTCTTTCCGGCGGTCAGCGAGCAGCCCTCGCCCGCCGAGCGCGCGCCGGAGCGGACGGCTCCGCCGCCTGCGGTCCGGCCCGCTCCCTGGAAGACTCTGCCCGCGCTGCCGCCGCAGCAGAAGCAGTTCCTGATGTATGGCGCCGGCGCCGTGCTCCTGTTTCTGGTGATCACCAGCGTGGCGGTGCTCGGCTTCCACAGTTCGAAGAAGCCGGATACGCCCCCCTCGCCGGAGCTGGTCAGCGTGACCCCGGTGCCTCCGCCGCAGGTCGATACGACCGCCGTCGAGCAGGAGGTGCAATCGCCGGCGCAGGTCTCGTCCCGGGACAAGAACCCGAAGAAGAACAAGCACACCAAGGTGGTCGCGGTGGCTGCTCCCGCCGCTGCGGTGACGACCGGCGAGGTAGCCATCAGCTCCTCTCCCGCGGGCGCTCAGATCCAGATCGATGGCCGCACCGATCCCAGCTGGGTGACGCCCTTCACCGCCGCCGGGCTGAATGGCGGCCCGCACAGCGTAACCCTGTCCAAGAGCGGCTACGCCTCGCAGTCGCAGGTGGTGCAGGTGGTGGCCGGAGGCAGCTCTTCGCTCTCGCTGAAGCTCGCCGAGCTGTTCGCCACCATTTCCTTCACCAGCGATCCTGCCGGGGCCAGCATCGCAGTTGACGGCAAGCCTACCGGCAAGCTGACTCCGGCCCAGGTCAACGTCGAGAAGGGCCATCACACCCTGACGTTGGCGAAGGCCGGATTCTTTGAGCATTCCTCGACCGCCGACCTCGCGGCCGGGCAGACCCTGCAGCTCTCGCCCAGCCTGCAGCCCATGGGCGACGCCGACAGCATCAAGGTTTCCGGCAAGCTGAAGAAAGTGTTCGGCGGCGGCCTGCCGCAGGGCATGGCGTCGATCGAGGTCAAGACCCTGCCGCGCGGGGCGCGCATTGAAGTCAATCACCGCATGCTGGACAAGCCCTCGCCGGCGGAGTTCTTCGTCAGCCCGGGCAACTACCAGATCACCGTCTTCATGACCGGCTACAAGCCGCTGGAGAAGATGGTGACCGTCGAAGCCGGGTCGCGCGTGGTGATCACGGATAACCTGGAGCGGTAAGGGGCCTGGTCGCAGTTTTCGCCTAGTGTGACTGGTTCGCACCGCCCTGTTCGGCCCTAATCTGGGCGGCCCCCGCTTCCTTTTTCGTCCGCTTCCGTGCTAAATTAGTTCTATAGGCGCGCGGTAGGAGTTTGCCCGCTCCGCCTACCTCCCTGTAGTATTTTCTGCGTCCCGACGCCAGTTTGCTCCGATCCTTTTTCACGCCAGGGGTGAACCAGCGCGGCTGTTTTTGATTGGAGTGGCATGGCGGCGTCTCCATCGGCGGCGAGAATCGGCAAATACGAGATCCTGGGTGTCCTCGGCGAGGGCGGGATGGGGGTGGTCTATAAGGCCGTTGACCCCCAGATCGGGCGCCTGGTGGCCATCAAGAAGATGATGGTCCGCTTCTCCAGCGACCCTCAACTCCTGCAGCGCTTTCAGCGCGAGGCGCGCGCCGCCGGCACCCTGCAGCACTCCAACATCATCGTCATCTACGACCTCGGCGAGGACGGCGACAATCCCTACATCGTCATGGAATACGCGTCCGGGGAATCGCTGGAAAAGGTCATCAACGACCGCAAGCCGCTCTCCACCGCCCACAAGCTCGACATTATCATGCAGGTGTGCGACGCCCTGCACTACGCCCACCAGCACGGCATCGTGCACCGCGACATTAAGCCGGGCAACGTCATCCTGCAGGAGAACGGTCGCGTCAAGCTGGTGGACTTCGGCATCGCTCACACCCTCGACAAGTCGCTCACCCAGACCGGGCAGATTATCGGCACGCTGAACTACGTCTCACCCGAGCAGCTCAACGGCAGTCCGGTAGATGGACGCGCGGACATCTTTGCCACCGGCATCGTGCTCTATCAGTTGCTGACCTACGAGCTCCCCTTCGACGCTCCCGAAACCGTCACCATCATCAACAAGATTCTGCGCGAGCCTGCCCCGTCGCTGCGCACCCGCCTTGCCGACTACCTGCCGGAGCTGGATCAGATCCTGGACAAGGCGCTGGCCAAGGATTTCGCTCAGCGTTACCAGTCGGCGCAGGACTTTGCACTCGATCTGGCGAGGGTGAAGTCAGCCCTGGAGCGCGAGACCATCGACCACTCGCTGGAGCTGGCGCGCGAAGCCATCGTCTCCTCCGATCTCCACCGCGCCAAGGGTTTGCTGACCGCCATCCTCAAGATCGAGACCCACCACCCCACTGCCCAGCAGATGCTGCGCGACGTGCAACAGATGATCGAGCAGGACCAGTGCCGCGAGCGGGTTCAAGAACTGCGCGGTGAAGCCGAGCAGGCCCTATCCGAGAAACATTTAGACGTCGCGCTGGAGCGCATCAATGAAGCCATCCGGCTTAGCAAGACTGATCCGGATCTGCTGAGCTTCCGCGAGACGGTGCAGCAGGCGCTGTTCCGCAGATCGCAGGCCGCCAAGCTGGTTCAGGCCGCCGACATGGCGCGCGAGGCCGGGGAACTGGAGATGGCGCGCAAGGCGATCGAAGATGCGCTTCAAACCGACCCACAGGACACCAAGGCGAAAGTCCTGCATGCCAAGATTCTTACCGAGCTGGGGCAGCAGAGCCGCCAGCAGCAGGTCCGGCAGTTGCTGGGAAACGCGCGCTTGAAGATCAGCTCGCGTAACTTCACTGCAGCCCAGGACCTGATTCATCAGGCGGAATTGCTCGATCCCTCTAATCCGGAAGTAGTTGCAGTGAAGCAGTTGGTGGAAACCGGCAAAGCGCAAGAGGCCCGCCAGCAGGAAATCGAGCGCCGGTCAGAGGCCGTTCAGAAAGCCCTGGATGCGGGTGAATTCGACTCCGCCTGTGAGCAGGCCCGGCGCGCATTGCAGGAGTTTCCCGCCGAGCCCGCGCTGGTGCGCTTAAGCGCCAACGCCGAAAGCCGCCGCGAAATGGCGGAGCGCGATCGCCAGATCGATGTTTGGCTGTCGGAAACGCGGCGCCTGCTGGATGAAGGAGATTCCAGCAAGGCTCTTGCCGTGGTCTCCAGCGCCTACCGCAAATATCCCACCGATCCGCGCATTCAGACCCTGGTGGCGCAGGTGAACGCAGGCTCGGGGCCGTCGTCGGCCCCGCCGCCTTCGCCCGCCTTCGCGCGCGGTAACTCCGACGCCACGGCGGTGAGCATGATCAGCGTTCCCACTCCGGTGCCGCAAAGGATTCCCATTCCGCCCGACGAGCACACAACGGCGGAAGGCGTGCCCATCGCCCAACAGACACCACCGCCGCTGCCGACGCCGCCTCCCCGCAGCGCCAGCAACGTTGCCATCGGACGGCCGCAGACGGAAGCGCCGATAGTCGCCCCGGCGGAAACGCCTTCGCCGACTCCGCCCGCACCCGCAATCGCCGCCACACCACCGCCGATATCGAAACCGGCGATTGCGCCGACTCCGCTTCCCTGGACGCCTGAGCCATCTTCCCCGGCAACCGTTCAGGCGCCGTCACGAGCGGAAAGGCCCGCCGGAGTTGCGGCTCTCGCCAGAAGCAAGAATCGTCTTCTGGTCCTGGGCGTTGCCGGCGTGCTGCTCATTGTTTTGCTGTCGATGATTGCGCGCCGCACTCCCAGCAAGGCCGCCTTGTCGTCGCTGGAAATTAACGCCGTACCCTGGGCGACCGTGATGGAAGTGACGCCCGCCGGCGGGAAGGCCATTCCGGTCCACGAAGCCACGCCCGTCCGCTTGACCGTGCCCGCCGGCGATTACCAGGTCCAGATGACCGGCCCGGACGGCACGCAATTTTCCGGCAGGATTCATGCGGACAAAGATCAGCCAGCGGCCTACTCGCATGAGTTCACCGCTGTCGATGCTCACGAGATCGTCAATGCGTACTAGCCGCGCCATCCTCGTCGCCCTGGCCTGCGCTTTCCTCTGTCTGCCTGCGCCTGCCAAGAGTAAGTCCAAGGATCTGATGAAGGACGGACAAGCGGCGCTCGACGCCGGCAACTTCGAAGCCGCCGAAGAACTGTTTTGCCAGGCTGCCCAGGAGGATCCCAAGAACAAGAAGGCCGTGACTAAGTGCGACGACCTGCGCACGCAGATCGAGCAGGCCCGCGCGGCCGATGCCGCGGCCCTCAAGCAGGGCGAAGCGCTGTTTCAGCAGGGCCGCTACGAGTCAGCAGCGGAGCAGTTCTCCAAGATCAAGACCTCCGCCTACCAGTCGGCCAAGAAGGAATGGATGGACAAGATTGCCGTCCTTCGGCAGCACGCGCGGGAGAAGGAAGAGGACGAAAAACGGCAGCGCGCTAAACAGGACGAGCAGGCGAAACAATCTGCCCAGCAGCAGGAAAAAGAGGGCACCTTCTTTCGGCAGGGCGCCGAGGCCTACGAGAAAAACAACTTCGTGGAGTCGCGGAGCTTGATGGTCATGGTGAGCGGAGCTCACAAGGCCGAAGCCCAAGCCTATATCGCCAAGATTGACGCCTACCTCAAGGCCTTTGCCGAAGGGTGGAAGTACGAAAGGGATGGAAACTACAAGGCGGCGCTTGCCAGCTACCGCAAAGCGGAAGCCATCAAGCGGAACGGCCCTGACAATGTCGGGCAGCGGATCGCAAAGGTTCAGAACATCATCGCCAGAGATACCGCCAGCAGCGCCAAACCGGGGGAACCGCCCCCGCCTCCGCCGCCGCCTCCGTCCCCAAACGACGAGGTGCTGGCGGCAGCCATTCAGGATTTTTACAAGGGCTCCTATCAATCCGCTGAAAGCAAGCTGGAAGGCTATTCCAGCCCCTCCGAACTCAGAGTGGCCCTGGCTCATTTCTACGCCGGCGCCTGCAAGTTCACCCGCTACTACCTGGCGGGATCGCCTCCCGATCAGAAGCCCTTGCTCGATAGCGCCGTGGCCGAGTTCCAGATCGCCCGCCGCGTCGCCGGATTCTCTCCCCCTCCCAACGTCATCTCGCCCAGGATCCTGGCCGTGTATAACAGCGTCAATCCGTAGCCGATCGCAGATCCAGTTCATCGATGACCTTTCATCCTTTTGGCGAGCAGTGGATCTATATACTGATGCTTCGTCCCTCGCAGCGTGCTTCGGGCGGAGGATGGAGAGGCTAGCGGCCCTGCGAATGACCGGCGCTGTCGGGTCAAGAGTGGACAGAGTGATGGCTGAATCCATTGTTACTTATCGAGGCAGCGTCTACCCCTGGCATTGCGATCACATGGGGCACATGAATGTGATGTGGTACGTGGGGAAATTTGACGAGGCCACCTGGCAGCTATTCGCTGCGATCGGTTTGGCGCCAACGCGCCTGCGCAATGAAGGGATTGGGATGGTCGCGGTCGAGCAACACATTGAGTACAAGCGTGAATTGCTCGCCGGTGACGTGCTCACCATCCGCTCATCTGTGCAGGAGGTGCGTGAGAAGGTGCTTCTCCTGCTTCACGAAATGTTCAATCAGGAGACGCAGGAACTGGCGGCGCGCACCATTTTGACTGGCGTCTGCATCGACCTGACCACGCGCAAAGCGCGAGCCCTCCCCGCGGACGTCGGCGAGCGCATCGCCAGCATTTTCCTGGCGGGAGCCGACGAGAAAGCAGCCACTCAGACCAGCTGATCACATCGGCTAGGCAGCGAGTTTCACTTCGCTGACTTGCCGGTAGCCAGCCCGCGGGCCCCGCTCCTCTCCGCCAGGGCATTGTAGGCAGCGACGTCCTGTCGCTTCAGTTCGGCCCATGCCGTGAGCTGCGACTCCAGCATTGCCAAAATCTCCTGGAACGCCTGTTGGGCCTGCTCGGTGGGGGGAGCGTCCGCCGAGTCCACCACCACCATCTGATCGCCAAGCCTTCGATTGAGCGAACTCAGACCGTTGCCGATGGCCTTGGGCGGATCCTCCACCCCCAGCAGGCCGGCGATCTTCTGATCCAGCGACTCCCCTGCCGCTCGCAACTCTCCGGGCGAGCCGGCAGCATTGCTTTCCTTGATCTGCGAGCGCAGTTGCCGCGCCTCGAGCACGGCCTCGTAGTCCCGGCTCATGGCTTGCCAGATTTGCATCTCGAGATCGTGCTGCTGCTTAAGATCGGCAGGCGCGATGCGAACGCGCGGGTCCATTTCGAGCTTCAAATGACGGCTGTACGTACGGCTACCAGCCTCGAGCCTCAGCTCGTAGTCGCCGGGCGCCACCAGCGGGCCCAATGGCAACGCCGGGACCGTCTGACCGTATGCCGCCGCATTGGAGTACTCGTGATACAGGGCCGGAGGGCTCGGATACCGCAAATCCCAAACAAAGCGGTGCATGCCCGCCGTCTTTGCCAGTGGCGCCTGCGGATGCAGCCAGTCCTCGGTGAATGCTGGAGGCCTCTCAGGAACCGCGATGGCATCGCTGCTGGAGAAGCGCCGAACCAGCTTGCCCGAAGTGTCCAGCACGGACAGCGCCACCTCGCGTTGGGCCGCTGAACTGCCCGAGCCCAGGTAATAGTCGATCAGGGCGCCCGCCGGCGGATTCTCACCAGCCGGGGTTTCCTTCGGCAGCGGCGTGTCGCGGCTGACGTAGTTGCGGACTCGAATAGCAGTCTGCGGCTCGAAGAGAAAAGCCTCGGCGGCAGAGATTTCCCTTCGCGCTTGCCGCAGCGGCGTCAGATTGTCCAGAATCCAGAAGGAACGGCCGTGCGTCGCGATCACCAGGTCGTCGTCTTTCACCACCAGGTCGTGCACCGGCGCGACCGGAAGGTTGAGTTGCAGCGACTGCCAGTGGCCGCCGTCGTCAAAGGAGACATAAACTCCAGTTTCGGTCGCCGCGTACAGCAGGCCCTTGCGCGCCGGGTCTTCCCGCACCGCATGAACGTAGGCGGGAGCCTCGATGCCTTCAGTCACCTTTTGCCATGTCTGGCCGAAGTCGTGGGTGCGATAGATGTAAGGCCGGTAATCGTCCAGGCGATGCCGGTCTGCCGCAAGGTACGCGGTGCCGGCATCGAACCGCGAGGCATCGAGCAGGCTGATGCGGCTCCACTCCGCCAAGCCGCTGGGCGTCACCTCGCGCCAGGTCTTGCCTTCGTCGCGCGTGAGATGGACCAGGCCGGTGTCGGTTCCTACCCAGATCACTCCCGGCTGAACCGCCGAAGGCGCAATCGTGTAGACGGTGCCATAGCCTTGCCGCCTGGCATTTGCCAACGTCGGCGGAGCCGCCGGCGGCTGCTCTGTCGCCCTTCCCGTCAGGTCGGGACTTATGCGCTCCCACCTGCGCCCGCCGTTGCTGGTCTTGAGCACGTACTGCGCGCCAAAGTAGAGCACGTGGGGATCCTGCGGCGAGAACACCAGCGGCGACGTCCAGCTGAAGCGCAGCTTCTTCTCCGGCATCGCCAGTTCGAAGCTGTTGCCCACAGAAGGGCCAATGTCCTCCGACTGCCCGGTGCGGCGGTCGAAGCGGAACAGCATGCCGTAGGTGTCGCCGCCAAAAACGATGTTGGGATCGGCGGGATCGGGTGCCAGGTAGCCCGATTCGCCCGCACCGACTGAGTACCAGTCGCGGAAGGTGATCGATCCGGAGTCGCTGCGGCTGGCGGTGGCCACCGTCCCGCTGTCCTGCTGCGCGCCATAAACGTAATAGGGAAACTGATTATCGGTGATGACGTGATACAGCTGCGCTGTCGGCTGGTTATTCCACGAGCTCCAGGTCTCACCTCCATCCACGGTAATGGCGGCGCCCTGATCGCAGCCCAGGATCATCCGCTTCGGGTTCTGAGGATCGATCCACAGGTCGTGGTAGTCGTCTCCGCCCGGCGCGCCTTTGAAGGCTTTGAAATTTCGCCCCCCATCGACCGAGCGGTATAAGGCCACATTGGGCAGGTACACCACGTCCGGATTCTCCGGATCCACCGTGATAGCGCTGAAGTACCAGCCGCGGTCGCGGATGCGCCGATCCGTTCCTGCGCGCTGCCAGTTCTGACCGTCATCGTCGGACCGGAACAGCCCTCCCTCCTTGGCTTCGATCAGCGCATAGACGCGGCGCACGCTCTTCCCCCGGGCCACCGCGATTCCCACTCTGCCCCAGTCTCCTGGCGGCAGTCCGTGGCCGGTGACAGCAACCCAATTGCTGCCGCCGTCGCTCGACTTGTACAGCCCGCTGCCCGGACCATTGTTGGGCGGATATTGGCTCCACGGCGTGCGCCGCGCGCTCCACAGCGCGGCATAGATCACCCGCGGATTCCCCGGCGCAAACGCCAGATCGATCGCCCCCGTGTTCTCGTCCTTATAAAGCACCTTCTGCCAGGTCTCGCCGCCATCGGTGGATCGAAACACGCCGCGCTCCGCATTCGGTCCATAGGCGTGACCCAGGGCCGCCAGCAGCACCCGCTGCGGATCTTGCGGATCCACCAGGATGCGCGCAATCTGCATGGTGTCGCGCAAGCCCAGATGCCTCCACGACTGCCCGCCATCGGTGGACTTGTACACACCGTTGCCAAAGGAGATGTCGGAACGCATGTCAGATTCGCCGCTGCCCACGTAGATCACGTTGGGATCGGAGGGTGCAATCGCGAGGGCGCCGATCGAAGCGATCGGCTGCTGATCGAAGATCGGATCCCAGGTCTCTCCTGCGTTGGTGGTCCTCCACACTCCTCCGGCCACCGCGCCGAAGTAGTAGGTATTGGGCTGGCCGGAGATGCCGGATACCGCCAGCACCCGCCCGCCACGAAACGGCCCAATCATCCTCCAGCGCATACCTTGATAGAGCTGCGGAGGAATCTGCTGAGCAGGCGCGGTGCCACACGCCAGCCACGTCATGACGGCCAAAGCGCAGAGGAGGAGACGGATAGGAGATTCTTTCTGACGCATCTCAGAGGACACCAGTGAGTGTACCAGCACCCGCCTGGCTCAGGTCGTGAGCTACTCAAACTGGGATGAGGACCGCGATCGCGCGCGCCCATTTCGTGCGCGCGTGCTCGTCGCGTTGCACGAAATTCGCTTTTGTCCTAGGCTACTGCCTTCTTGCTGTGGGGGTTTTTGAGCATCGCGTTTATGCGATGGCTTCGCACGAACAAGGCCACTTCATTCCAATCCAGGAGCTCTTGACCATGATTGAACGGTGCACCCGATGGCTGCCGGTGCTTCTTTGTCTCGGCACTTTTCTCGCGTCCGCTTTTGCGGATAAGCGCCTGATCACGGAGAAGGACCTCTTCCGCCTGCAATGGATCGGAGCTCCACAGATTTCTGCCGACGGCTGGCAGGTCGCTTTCGTGCGCGTCACCGTCGATGACAAGCAAGCTGACTACGACACCTCCATCTGGGCTGTTTCGGTTCCAGGCGGAGAGCTGCGCAAGCTGACCTCCGGCAAGCGCGATGCCTCCCCGCGCTGGTCCCCTGACGGGAAGTCGCTGGCCTTTCTGCGCTCCACCGAGAAAGACGGAAAGCCTCAGCCGCCGCAGATCTTCATTCTCCCCATGACCGGGGGCGAACCCTGGCAACTCACGCGCCTGCCGCAGGGTGCATCCCAGCCCACCTGGTCGCCTGACGGCAAGACGATCGCCTTTCAGAGCTCCAGCAACGCTGAGGACTTCGCCAAGCAGGCCTGCAAGGAAGCCACGGACAAGGAGAAGCCGGCTTCGGACAAGAGCAAATGCAACCCCGCCGAGCACGAAACCGATATCCAGGTGATCACGCGCGCGGACTTCCGCGTAAATGGCGCTGGCTATGTTGACTATGCTCGCCCCAGCCATATCTGGAGCATTGCCGTTGCCAACGATCCGCAGACCCCGTCCCAACCAAAACAGCTCACCAGGGGCGAGTTCGAGGAGGAAGATATTGTGTGGGCGCCAGACGGCTCACGCATCTACTTCGTCTCCGCTCGCGAGCTGGAGCCTTACTATCATCCGCCGCAAAACAAGATCTACTCCATCCCCGCCGCCGGCGGTGAAATAACCGAAGTTGCCGGCATCGGCGGGCAGGTGGAGTCGATTGCCATCTCCCGCGACGGCGCCCGCCTCGCCTTCTTCGGTGCGCTCAACACGCCGATCCAGTCCTTCACCAAGACGAACCTATGGGTCGTGGATTTGAAGCCCGGCGCAGCTCCCCGCAACCTTACCGCCACCTACGACTGGGACATCGGCGGCGGCATCATCGGCGATCAGAATACCCCGCGCGCCGGCAGCCCCATCCGCCCCGTCTGGGATGCAAGCGGCAAGTTCCTCATCGTCCGGGTTGCCAAGGAAGGACGCGCCAACCTGGAGCGCTTCGATCTTGAGAGCGGGCAGTCCTCCGCCGTCACCAGCGGAAATCAAGCGGTGACGCAGTACAGCTCCAACGGCTCGCAGATCGCCGCCACCATCTCCACTCCCGTTACCCTCGGCAATCTCTACCTTGTGACTCACGATTCCCCGCAACCTAAGCTTCTGGCCAATCTCAACGAAAAGCTCTTCGCCGATCTGGATCTCACGCCCCCAGAGGAAATCTGGTACCAGTCCTTCGATGGCCAGAAGATCCAGGCCTGGGTGCAGAAGCCGCCCAGCTTCGACGCCAGGCGGAAGTATCCTCTCATCCTCAACATCCACGGCGGCCCGCATGCCGCCTACGGCTTCACCTTCTTCCACGAGATGCAGTGGATGGCCGCCAAGGGCTACATCGTGCTCTATCCCAATCCACGCGGCAGCACGTCCTATAGCGAAGCCTTTGCCAACATCATTCAGTATCACTATCCCGGCGACGATTTCCGCGACCTGATGGCAGGGGTCGACGAGCTCATCCGCCGCGGATACGTGGACGAGAAGCGCCTGGGCGTGACCGGCGGCAGCGGTGGAGGTCTGCTGACCAACTGGACCGTTACCCACACCGACCGCTTTGCAGCCGCCGTCTCGCAACGCGATATCACCGACTGGGCCGGCTGGTGGTACGCCGTCGACTTCGCTTTCTTCCGTCCCGAGTGGTTCCGCAAACCCCCGTTTGAGGATCCCGAGGACTACCGCAGTCGCTCGCCCATCACCTACATCGCCAACGTCAAGACACCGCTCATGCTGATCCTCGGCGACGCCGACCTCCGTACACCCTCCAACAGCGGCGGCGACGAAATGTTCCGGGCGCTGAAATTCCGCAAGATTCCCACCGCGATGGTGCGCTTCCCCGGCGAATCGCACGAGTTGTCGCGATCCGGCAAGCCCTGGCACCGCGTCGAGCGCCTGCATCACATCGTGGGCTGGTTCGACCTCTACCTGCAGGGCAAGCAAACCGGCGAATACGGCCTGGTGCCACCGCCGGCGGCGCCCAATTGGGAGAAAACCTTGGATTGAGATGGCTCGGACCCGAGGCTGCTGCCGGCCGGCCCTTTCCCTTGACCGCAGCTTGAGGCCGGCGTAGCCTCCCGGGGGAAATCCCCCACATCCGCTGCTTGCACCGGAAGGAGGCTCTGCATGGTCACCCTGACCGCTCTCTGGCTGCCCATCCTGTTGTCGGCCATCATCGTCTTCATCGCCAGCTCTATCATCCACATGGTGCTGCCCTACCACCGCAGCGACTACCAGCGGCTTCCCGACGAGGACAACGCTCTCGCGGCGCTGCGAAAGCTGGACCTGAAGCGCGGCCTCTACGTCTTCCCCTTCTGCACTCACCAGGAAATGAAATCCCCCGCGATGATCGAAAAGTACAAACAGGGGCCGGTGGGCATGATGACCATTTTCCCCAGCGGACCGCCCGTTATGCCGAAGTTCCTGGGCATGTGGTTTGTGTATTGCGTGATCATCGGCTTCTTTGTCGCCTATCTCACCGGACGCACCGTGGCGCTGGGCGCGCACTATCTGGTCGTCTTTCGCGTCGCCGGCACCGCCGCCTTTCTCGCCTACGGCCTCGGACACCTGTCAAATGGCATCTGGAAGGGCCAGCCCTGGGGTATGACCATCAAGGAAGTAATCGATGGACTCATCTACGGCCTGCTCACCGCGGGTACCTTCGGCTGGCTGTGGCCGCGCTAGCTCAGCCCTGGGGAGAGGGTGGGCAGTCCAGGCGGGATACGGGCTTGTCGGTCTGCGACTGCCGGCCTCGCTGATGGGCTCGCGGTTGCTCCCCGCTGCTCATTTCGGCATTGACTGGATCAGTCCTTCCAGGCCCTTCCACGCAATCTGCACCCCGATGCACAGGAGCACGAACGCGATCACTCGCAGGATTCCCTGCACAGTTGACGGTGAGATCTTCAGAGTGAGTTTTGGGGCGTAGGTGTAGCAGAGATACACGGTGTAGCTGATCGCCACCACCGACAGGGCAATGCCGCTGTGCGCCAGCGCACTCTTAAGCAGCACGTTGCTCGATGCATGTGCGCTGAGGGTGAGCATCACCACAATGCAGGCCGGGCCGGCGGTGATGGGAAACGTCAGCGGGTAAAAGATCTTCTGCTCCACGCCTCCGTAGGAGGGGGACACGGCGGCATGCCCGCTCTGTGCCGCGCCGTCGCTCTGGTTCAGCAGACCCCATCCCATCGCGGCCAGCACCAACCCGCCCGCCAGTTGCACCACCGGCAGCGAGATCCCGAAAAACGCCAGCAAAGTCGCGCCTACCCCTTCGATCACCAGAAAGAAAAGCACCGTGCTGATGGCGATCTTGCGCGCCAGCTTGCGATACTCCTCCGCCGGCGCTACCCCCACGATTCCCAGGAAGACCAGCGCCGAACCCACCGGGTTCACCACCGGCAGCAGCGCGGTAAACGCCAATCCGAAATATTTGAGAATGGTCAGCATTCACACGCTCTCATGCGGCCGTCCTGTTCAAAGGGCAGAATCAGGGTAGGTGATCTTAGCGGATACCAGGGCCGCCAGTCATCCTGCCGGAGCTAATCAAGCCGGCGGGGCTGGATGTTCGTGCCCAGGGAAACCCGCGCCGCCGTACTTACCTGTGCTCGATCCGCCGGAAAGTCAGGTTGATTCGCGCCTCTGTCACCGTCGGCTCTTTGGGAACCTCGTGTTTGAAGTTCTGCTGCGTTCGGCCCGCCATGATGAGCAGGCTGCCGGGCGCCAGCCGCTCTGAAAATTCCACTGTGCCGCCATTGCGCTTGAGCCGGAAAAGGCGCTCCGCTCCCAGGCTGAGGGAAGCGATCACCGGTCCCATCTCCGGTTCCGCATCCGCGTGCAGCCCCACGCTGTCGTTGCCGTTGCGATACAGATTGCACAGCACCGCGTTGTAGCTCACTCGCGGCAAGCTCAGGCTCTGAAATGCCGCCGACGGGGTGGCCTGCTCCACTCGCGTCTTCAAGTTCAGCAACTCCGATATCCACGGAAGCGGCTTGTACTCCCGTCGCGAATATGTATAAAAGGTCGCGGGATCGCCATAATAGGCCTCATCGCGAGGAACTGCGTATCCGAACGGGCCCCGCCGGCGCTCCCAGGCGCATTGGCTCAGCAGTGCGTCGAACAACCGGTCGGCTTCCGCCGGCGGCAGGAAGTGCGGATCGAAGTAAAGTTCCGCGCCGGAGATCGCGATCGATTCCATAGCTCAGTTGGAATGCGTGGTTCGTCAGACGGTCCTGCTACGCAATCCG
>Ga0187788_10000182_pt1 | contig 16811 bp, 16 predicted proteins | sample 1015_BV01_MP10_2_FD_133008 | JGI IMG/M metagenome (GOLD analysis project Ga0187788, IMG submission 133008) | Tropical peat soil microbial communities from peatlands in Department of Meta, Colombia - 1015_BV01_MP10_20_MG | ecosystem: Environmental > Terrestrial > Soil > Wetlands > Peat | place...
CCTTGAGCTTGCGCAGCACCGCGGACACGTGCACCCGCACCGTCGCGGGACAGATGAACAGCTGCCTGGCGACCGCGGCGGTACCCAGCCCCCGGCGCAGCAGTGCCATCACCTCGAGCTCACGCGGAGTCAGCAGGCCGACCCGGCGGTCGGCCGGCACCGACCCGGGCGGGGTGCGCACCTCGGCGAGCAGCCGGGCCACCATTCCCGGAGACAGCGCGGGCCGCCCGTGGACGACGCCGGCCAGCGCGTCGGCGAGCCGGTCCGGGTCGCCGTCCGTGGTCAGGTAACCGACCGCTCCGGCGCGGACGGCGTCCACCAGGTCATCGTCCTCGTAGCGGGAGGCCAGCATCACCACTGGCACCCGGGGGTACTCGACGGTGATCTCGGCCGCGGCGCGGACCCCGCCGCCGGGAAGCTGGACGTCGATCAGCACCACGTCCGGCGGGCGGCCGGTCTCGACGGCGGCGCTCAGCACGCCGAGCGCGTCCTCGGCGCAGCCCACCTCGCCGATGACCTCCCAGCCGGCGCCCTGCAGGAGCCCGCGCACCCGAGCCCGCAACGACGGCCGGTCCTCCCCGAGCATCACTCGCAGTGGTCGTGTGACGCGCCCCGTGTGCACCGCCGCGGTGCGATCACCGCGCGCGGGGAACGGGACCACTGCGGCACCCTGTGTGACGCCGACCCGCACGCTCAGCGACGCTACCGTGCCCGGGCCGCCCCTGTCGCCCGTTTCGCCGGGCTTGGTCCTACCGCTGGCCTCCGCCCACGGCCGAGTCGTGCCGCTCGCCGTCGGTCAGATCGATGGTGCGCTCCGGCTCGGCGCCCTGCTGATCCTGCTGCTGATCCTGCTGCTGATCCTGCTGCTGATCCTGCTGCTGACCCTGGGCCGGCTCCTCGACCAGTTCCAGCAGCTCCCCCTGCGCCTCGCTGACACCCTCCGGCCGCAGGGCGCCCTCCCCCTGCGCGGCGACCTCGGCGACCGTCGGCACCTCCTCGACGGCCCCGGCGCCCTCGCCCTCGACGCCGCCGCCGGCGGTCAGCTGCTCCCCGGAGGCGATCAGCGCCTGGACGCTGTCCTCCACCGTGCCGGCAGCCACCTCCTCGGCCAGCGCGCCGCCCAGCGCGTCGCGGATCTCGGAGAGCCGGGCGACGGTCTCGCTGTGGGTCCGGGTGAGGGACTCCATCCGCCGTCCCGCGGCCACGTTGATCGCCGCCGCCCGCCGCTCGGCGTCCGCCAGCAGGTAGGCGGCGCGCTCCTGGGCGCTCGCCAGGGTCCGCTCCGACTCGTCCCGGGAGCTGGTCAGCGCGCGCTCGGCCTCCTCGCGGGCCGCGCTCACCTCCCGATCGGCCCGCTCCTGGGCCGAGCTCACCACCCGATCGGCCTCCTCACGCGCCAGCGCGACGGTCCGCTCCGCCTCCTCACCGGCCTCGTTGACCATTCGCTGGGCCTGCTCCTCGGCGATCGCCCGGATCTGGACGACGGTCTCGTCGGCGACGGCACGCTTCTGCGCCGCCTCCTCCTCCGCCAGCCGGAGGATCTCGGCCAGCCGCTCGCTGACCTCCTCGTGCACGGGCCGGTTCGTGGCGACCTGGAGCCGCAGGTCGTTCAGCTCCGCGCGGGAGGCCTCCACGTCGTTCAGGGCACGGGCCAGCCGCTCGCCGAGATCGCGGATCTGGTGGCGCGCACGGGCCACGAACTCGTCCACCTGCCGCCGGTCGTAACCGCGCATGACGACTCCGAAGGTGTCGCCCTCTCGCGACCGGCCGGGGGAGGTCTCCGCCTGGTTTGTCATGGCGCGCCAGCGTAGTGACCAAGGGGTGCCGCGTCACCCGCGTGATTGCAGGTGAAATCGGACGGCGTAACGTGCCGAGCGACCGGGCTCGATCGGGGCGGACCGTAGTAGATTGCCCGCCCGGCAGCGGTGTCCCGGCAGAGGGGGGTGGGGGCGGCATGGGGACATACCTGGTGGCGTTCCGGCAGACGGCGGACACCTGGGCCCGGCTGATCGCGAACCCGGAGGACCGCCGCAAGACGGTCGCGCCGCTGATCGAGGCCGCGGGCGGCCGGCTCGACGGGTACTGGTACGCCTTCGGCGAGACCGACGGCTACGTGCTGTTCCAGGCGCCGGACGACGTCGCGGCGGCTGCTCTCGCGGCCCTGGTCGCGGCCAGCGGCGCCTTCGCGAGCGTGACCACGACGAAGCTGCTCACGGTGGAGGAGACGATGGACGCCCTCGGCCGGGTGAGCGGGATCGGCTACCGGGCACCGGGCGGCGCGTGAGCGGGTGCCGCAGCGGGGCCTGGGCCCGCTCCGGCGGCCAGACCGCGCGGCGCACGCCGTCCTGCCACTGCACGGTGAGCACCTGGTGGCCCACCTGCCGTCCCGTGGCCGGGTCCAGCCGGAAGCGGCCGAAGAGCGTGGTGCAGTCCAGCGCCCGCGCCACGGCGAGCAGCGCGGCGTCGTGGTGGCCGCCCAGGCCTGAGGCGCCCCCGCCGGCATCGCGCAGGCACCGACCGGCGATCACCCCGGCGGCGAAGGCCTGCGCGGCGGGGTAGGGCGGCGCGGACCCGGCGCGGCGACGGAAGGCGGAGACGAACTCGCCGACCGTCGGGCCCTCGTCCGGGCTGGGCGGGGTGCTCGCCAGCCACTGCGCCGGGCCGAGCAGCCCCTCACGCAGCGCCCCGAGCCCGGCCAGCACCTCCTCGACGCCCGCGGCGACGAAGGCTGCGGCCCGCCAGCCGCCGGGCAGCAGCCGCCGCGTGGCGTCCCGCTCCTCGGCGAAGCTGCCGACGGCCAGCAGCAGGTCGCCGTCCGCGGCATCGACGTCGAGCGCAGCGGGCTCGGCCCGCAACCCGAGCGCCGCCGCCGCCGCGACGGCTCCCGCCGCCACGGCGCGGGCGAACCCGCCGCCGGAGTGCAGGACGGCCGCGCGGCGGGCCGCCGGGTCCACCGCGTGCACGGCCGCGATCGCTCCCTGGAAGTAGGTCTCCGCCGGCGCCGGAACGGTGATCACGTGGTCGGCGGGATCCACCCGGGCGCCGCCGTGGTTCCAGACCAGCCGGGTGGTGGCGGCGGCCACCGCCCGGGCCGGGCCGCTGCCGTACGGCCCGAACAGCAGGTGCGGCCGCTCCCGTTCGGCACGCCGCAGCGCGGCCACCGGGTCGGGGTGGGCGTCCAGAGCGAACAACTCCACCCCGCCGGTGAACCATTCCGCCCACAGGCGCAGGGCGATCTCCCCGGCCCGGCCGTATCCGGCGAGCGGCCCGGACAGCGGAGTGATCAGCGCGGCGCGGAGCACGGCCGCCCGAGCGCGCGCCGCAACCGGGAGGCGCCGATGCCACCGCCCAGCCCGACGATGGCACTCATCGTTTCGGCGTTGAGCGCGTCACAGCGCCCGGACGGCGGTCAGCCGACCGCGGCCGGAGCGGAACCAAGCTCGACCAACGGCTCCGGCGGTGGTTCCGGCAGCGCGGCCGCACCGGCCACCGGAGCGGGTCGCGGTCGCCGCGGCACGGCGGCGCCGGACCCCCCGCCGCGGCCGCGGTAGACCAGCAGGCCGCTCACCGGGTCCGGCACGGCGTCCAGAGCCGCGCGGACCGCGGGCAGCAGGCGGAAGGCGTCCCGCCGCTGCCCGTCGGAGAACGCGATCTCCAGGACGACGCCCCAGCGGTGCTGGTGCCACTCCCACTCCGAGGCACCGTTGGTGACCGCGGCCTCGACGAGCGCCTCGCCGTGCGCGTTCCGCCACAGCGAGGCGGGGAACGCGCCGTCGAAGACCTCGATGCTGAGCCACTCGGCCACGTTCCCACCGTAGGTCGGCATTCGCCGCGCCACCAGCCTCCACCTCCGCGTTGATCATGGGCGAATGGTTGGTCCGAGCGACGAGAACCAACCTCCTACCCATGATCAGCGCGGGACGGCGGCGGGCTTGTGGCTGCCGAGCGTGGCGGACAGCAGGGAGGTGACGACTGCGGCGGCCACGGTGGACGCCGTGATCAGACCGATCAGGACCAGCAGTTGCACGCGCCCGGCCTCCAGCGGCGTGGCTCCGCCGAGGAGCAGCCCGACGTAGGAGCCGGGCAGCACGACCAGGCCGACGTTGCGGGTCTGGTCCATCACCGGTACCACGGCCCGCGCCACCGCCGTGCGTCCCATCTCGCGCACCGCCTGCCGCGGGGTCGCGCCCAGCACCAACCACGCCTCGACGAGTTCCCAGGTGCTGCCGACGTCGTCGATGAACCGCTGGCCGGCCAGCGTCGTCGCGGTCATCGAGCCGCCGATCAGCTGGGCGGTGAACGGCACGACCTCGCGGGCGTGGAACGGCAGCGCGCCGGACAGGAAGACCACCGCCCCGGTCGTGCTCGCCCCGGCGGCGATGGACGCCGCGGCCGCGGCGGCGGCACGCGGCACCCGGCGCAGCCGGCGGCCGGAGGTGAACGCCGCCGCGGACAGCATCACCGTGAGGTACACCGGTGCCAGGGCCGGAGTGTCGAACACGATCCGGATCACCACGCCGACCAGCAGCAGCTGGATCACCGCCCGGACCGTGACGACGACGGTGTCCCGGGCGTAACCGAGCCGCAGCCTGGCCGCCACCGCAACGGTGACGGCGACCAGGGCCACGACGGCCACCGACAGGGACAGCGTCCCCTGGCCCAGCACCCCGGCAGTGTCCCAGCCCGGGACGATCAGCGATCGCCGCCGTGCCGGGCGCCGCGAGCCGATCCGGCGGCGCCGGCTCCTGGCGGGACTTCTGCTCCTACCACGGCGTGGTGACGGCGATCGTGCCGTTCGGAGCGTTCGTGCAGATCGCGGACGGCGTCGTGGGCCTGCTGCCGGGCCGCGACCGGGCCACGCAGCTGAGCGTGGGCGACCACGGTCTACGGTGACCGGGTGGACGCCCGAGCCCTGCTCCTCCACCAGGTGCACCCCGCGAAGCTCGCCACCGACATCGCCGCCGAGGTGGTGTCCGACGCGCTGCTGTGGCACCGCCGGCCCGTGCTCGGCCTGGCCTCGCGCGCGGTGCCCCCGGTGGTCGCCTCGGCGCTGCTGGTCCGCCGCGATCTCACACCGCTGGCCGGCACCGCCCGGGGCCGGTACGTGCTGGCCCACATGCCGCCCTCCGCGCAGGCGCTCCGGCTCGCCGGCGACGTCCTGACCGGTTGGGGATCCTGGCGGCGCAGTGTTCCGACGGTGCTGGCCGGGCTGGCCGTGATCGCGGCCGGGTGGTCCTTCGGTCTGGCCGGGCCGCCGGCCTGGTCGGCATCCGCGGAGTCTCCCGGCGCCGCCGAGTGACGGCTGGGTAGATTGGCCGGGATGCTGCGGGTGGTCATGTTCGACCTCGGCGGCACGCTGGTGGACGGCACGCGGCCGTTCCCGCACGTCCCCGAGGCGCTGTCGGCCCTGACCCGGTTCGAGACCGAGGACGGGGACCGGTTCGAGCACTGCCTGGTGTCCGACTTCACCATGGCCGACCCGCCGGCGGGGCCGGCGCAGGTGCGCGCCCGGTTCCGCGAGTACCTGGACCTGCTGGACGGCTTCGGCCTGCGCGGGTACTTCCGCCCGGCGGAGCGCCGGATCACCCTGTCCACCCACGCCGGCGTCCGCAAGCCGGACCCGCGCGTGTACCGGACCGCGCTGAGCAGGCTGGGCAGCCCGGCGACGCTGCAGGAGTGCCTGGTCGTCACCGAGGACGGCGCCCACCTGGCCGCCTGCAGCGCGCTCGGCATGACCACGCTGGGGTTCGGGCCCGACTTCACCGACTGGCTGGACGCGCCGCTGCTGGTGCGCCGGCTGGTCGCGCCGGCCAGCAGCACCGACACCTACCAGGCGTTGCGGCCGTGGTTCGCGGCCCGCGACGCGCGGCTGGTCGCCGTGATCGACGCTGAGGGCGCCGCCCGCGCCCAGGTCCGGATCCGGGTGCCGGTGACCGGCCCCGACGGAACCCCGGGCGCCCGCCGCACGACCACCACCAGCACGGTCGTCTTCGACCCGTCGGGACGGGTGCAGGCGCTGACCGGATCTGCGCCCGCGGACGACGAGACCGCGGTCCTCCTGGACTCCCTGCGGGCCGGCGGCCAGCTCGGCGTGGCGGGTGCGCCGCTGGCACCCGGCGTCACGCACACCGAGGCGATCGACGAGCACGGCAGCCTGGTGCCGCGCCGGCGGCGGTTCTCCGCGATCTGAGGCTGCGCCGGGACCCGCCCCCCGGCCGGCCAGGCGTGTGCCGGTCAGCAGCCCGGGCAGGCGAAGCGGGCGCGTTCCAGGACCCGGGCCCGGCCCCGGGTGGCGATGTGATGGGTGGGCAGACCGGTGACCCTGCGGTCGGCGGATGACGGCGCTGCCACCGCGCCGCGCCGTCGCCGGCTCCGGGGCCCCCCGCCGAGGTCGACCTGTTCGTTGGCCACCAGCGACGCCGCGAACTCGCGCACCGCCTCGGCGTCCAGGTCGGCGTGCGGCATCGCGCCGAGCACCGCCGGTGCGCCGCCGGACTCGCCCACCAGCACCTGGACGTCGGCCATCGCGACCACACCGGCCAGCTGGTCGTGGATGCCGTCGAGGGGCACCGGCGTGCGGTACTTCACCTTCGCAAGCCCCCCGGCCATGTCCACCGCCGTCACGACCATCGCCGTCGACCGCGGAACCCCCAGCCGTTGGCGGAGGTCGCGTCGGGTGGACTCCGCGACCTCTGCCTCGGCCGCCCGAACGTCGGCGACCGGCGGCGGGCCGGCCAGCGCGACCTCGGGCGAGAGCAGGGCACCGGTGCCGAGCACGATCCCGTGCTGGCCGAACGCGTCCCGGATGATCTCCCGATTCGCGCCGCCGTGCGCCTGCTGGTCGGCCAGCACCATGGCGCGGCCGACGGACTGGAAGAACCTGGGCACCTGCGGGGCCGTCCTGGCCGCCTTGTGGAACAGCCGCCCGGTCAGCCGCGCCGCCTTCCACAGCCCGGCCTCGGAGTGGTCGGCTCCCGCGGCCAGCACCCCCCGCAGGACGTCATAGAAGGCTCCGGACATGATCCGCGCGATGCTGTGCACCTCGGCGATCATCACGTCGGGCCCGCCGGTGCGCGGCATCGTCGAGGGAAGCTGCCACACGAAGGTGTTCAGCGCATGCCGCGGCTTCGACGCCGGGTGGGTGGGGCCGGCGATCCGGCGGATCGCGTCGGACAGCTGCTCGGCCGTGGCCTCGATGTCGTTGGCCGTGCCGAGATCCGGGCTCTCGCCCAGCAGCGCCACCCGGGTCCGCCGGTCGGACAGCGCAGTGAGGATGGCGGTGACGTCACCGAAGGCCTCGTGGAACCCGCCCACCTCGATGAAGTTGGTGAACCACAGGTCGGGCCGGGCGGCGTCCAGGATCGCGTGACCGACCTCGTGCGACACCACGTCCGTGCTCGACCCGGAGAAGACGACGTCCGCGCCGATCTGGTGGTGGAAGAACGAGACGCTCTGCCGGTCGTAGTACGCGTTGACGTCGTCCCCCGCATCGGGCAGCAGCGGCAGCCGGTGCGCGTCGGCGGCGTCAGGCGCCCAGGACGGCAGCGGCACCCCGAGCACCCGCTCCCACGCCTGCACCGCGAGGATCGCCGCCTGGCGGGACTGCCAGCGGAGGAATCCCGTGCTCCCCGGCTGGTAGATCGCCTGCGGATCGGCACCGCCGACCTCGAAGCCGGCGCGATCGGGACGGCGATCGGGACGCGCGGTGGCCCTGCGCATCGGGAGGGCGGTCACCAGCGGGTCGTTGGGAATGAAGTTGATACTCATCGTCCCCCCTGATGCGCAACTGACGTGGGTCACGCGGGTGTGCCGGTGACACCTGCCCGTCAGTGGAATGAACCAGGCGCCGTCGCTCGGGATGGGCCCGTCGCTGGTCGGCTAGGCTGGCCAAGATATCCCGTTTCATTCGTGCCCGTCCGGCGTTTCTGGTTCGCACGAAAGGTTGCATCGCAGAGACCGACCATGGCCTCCTCGCCGGCAGGGAAGGAGGGGTCGTGGTAGCTCTCAGGCCTGACCTTGCCGCGGGCGTGAGCGGAGCGGCTCCACCACGGCCGCGCGTGCTGTGGGCGCTGGGAGCGGCCGGGGTGGCGGCCAGCGGTGCATCGATCTGGCTCGCGCTGACGAGTGAGGACCTCAGCCGGCCCGGCCTGCAGGTGACGCTCACGAGTTGGATCACCCTCGGGTACGTCTCCAGCGGGCTGATCGCCTGGCGGCGCCGGCCGGACAGCCGCTTCGGGCCCCTGATGGTCACCGCGGGCTTCGGCTTCTTCTTCTCGACGCTGCAATGGGCGGACGGAGCCTTCCTGCACACCGTCGGGCACCTGTTCGACCTGCTCCCCGCCGCGCTGTGGCTGCACGTGTTCCTCGCCTTCCCCACCGGCCGGCTCGCCCGGCGGAAGGAGCGAGTCGGGGTGCTGGCCGCCTACCTGGCCGCGGTCGGCCTCCAGGTGGTCAAGATGGTCGCCAGACCGGACGTCGCGGAGATCATCGAGAACGTTCAGCTCATCGCGCTCAGCGCGGGCGCGCTGGCGGGCGCCGCCGACCTGGTGCTCCGTGCCCGCGCGAAGGGCCGCGCCCACCGCCGCCCGGCGGCCCTGCTGATCGGCTCCTTCGCGCTCGCCCTTGTGATGATCGCCCTGCTGCTCCTGGCCGGCGCCTTCCAGTGGCCGGTGTTCGAGACGCTGCGCCGGCTCACCTTCGTGGTCATCGGGCTGGCGCCGGTGGCGTTCCTGGCCGGGCTCCTCGATGCCCGCCTGGCACGCTCCGGCGTCGGCGATCTTCTGGTGGAACTGCGCGAGGACCCGACGCTCAACCTCCGCGAGGGGCTGGCGCGCGCACTGCGCGATCCGTCGCTCACGCTGGCGTACTGGCTGCCGCAGTACGGCACGTGGGCCGACGAGCAGGGGCGGCCCGTGAGACTGCCGGGGGCGGCGGAGGGGCGCACGGCGACCCTGGTCGACCGTGCCGGTGCGCACGTGGCCGCACTGGTGCACGACGCCTCTCTCGAGGACGAGCAGGAACTGCTCGACGCGGTGAGCGCGGTGACCGGGATCGCACTGGAGAACGGCCGGCTGCAGGCCGAGCTCAGGGCCCGCCTGCAAGAACTCCAGGGATCCCGGCTGCGCGTGATAGAAGCCGGACAGCGGGAGCGGCAGCGACTCGAGCGCAACCTGCATGACGGGGCGCAGCAGCGGCTGGTGGCGCTCTCGCTGGAACTCGGCGTGCTCGCGGACCGGCTGGCGGCCGATCCCGAGGCCCGGACACAGGTGGAACGGGTGAGACGCGAGATCGCGACGTCGCTGGAGGAGTTGCGCGATGTGGCCCGGGGGATCCACCCGGCGGTCCTCACCGGGCACGGGCTGGCGGTCGCCCTCGAGTCGCTGGCCGCCAAGGCTCCGGTGCCCCTCCGGCTGGAGGTCGAGTTGGATGGTCGCCCGCCCGAACCCGTCGAGGTCGCGGCGTACTACGTGGCCTGTGAATGCCTGGCGAACATCGGCAGGCATGCACAGGCGAGGTCCGCGGTGATCGAGGTGACCCTGGCGCAGGGCAGCCTGGTGGTCGAGGTGGTCGACGACGGGATGGGTGGCGCGGACGTTGAACGGGGTTCCGGCCTGCGCGGCCTGGCCGATCGGGTCGAGGCACTCGGCGGCCGGCTGCGCGTGTGGTCCCCGCGCGACGGCGGGACCCGGGTCAGGGCGGAACTGCCGTGCGAGTAGCCATCGCGGAGGACAGCGTCCTGCTTCGAGAGGGCCTTTCGCGGCTGCTCAGCGATGCGGGCCTCGACGTCGTGGCCACGTGCGAGAACGCCGAGAATCTGCTGCTGAGGGTGCGCAGCGACCCACCCGACGTCGTGATCGTCGACATCCGCCTGCCTCCCACACACACCGACGAGGGCATGCGCGCCGCCCTCGAGATCCGGGCGCGGCACCCGGGCATGGGGGTGCTCGTCCTTTCGCAGTACGTCGAACTCGGACTGGCGATGAAGCTGCTCAGCGATTCCGCGGAGGGTGTGGGATACCTGCTCAAGGAGCGCGTGAGCGACGTCAAGGAGTTCGTCGCCGCGGTGCGCCGGGTTGCCGGAGGTGGATCGGCACTTGATCCGATCATCGTCTCGGCCCTGCTCAAGCGACGCCGCAGCGACGATCCGCTGGCGCTGCTGACGCCCCGCGAGCGCGAGGTGCTCGAACTGATGGCCACCGGAAGCTCCAACCAGGGGATCGCCGACCGCCTCGTCATCACTCTGCGCGCGGTGGAGAAGTACGTCTCGAGCATCTTCGACAAGCTCGGGCTGCCGGCCACCGGGAGCGAGTCGCGACGGGTGCTCGCCGTGCTGCTCTTCCTGCGGTCCTGACAGAGCACGTACCCGGACACACCAGAAACCCGTACCTGTGGATGGCTGGTCAGCCCTCCTCCCACGCGCCGCCGGCGATGGGACGTTGGGGTGTCTCGGCGACCCGCAGGAGAAGCGATGAAGACACGGATCATCCAGGACCAGCCCGACGACGACACCCCGGCCGCCACCCGGCCCGCACCCGCCGCGGCCAGGACCCGGCCGCGGCCTCGACCTGGACCCCACCTGCCGGGCATCGCATCGGCCGTCCGGCGGTACCCGCTCGTGGCGTTCTTCGGGCTGGCCTACGCCCTGGCCTGGTGGGGCTGGCCGCTCTACGCCGTGGGTGTCGTGCCCGAGCCCTTGTTCTTCGCCTGCGGGCCCCTGATCGCCGCTTTGATCGTCGTCAGTGTCACCGAGGGCCGGGTGGGCCTGCGCAGCCTGGGATCCCGCCTGCTGCGGTGGCGGGTGGGGTGGATCTGGTATGTCGTGGCGCTCGGCCTCCCCCTGGCGGTGCGCCTGCTGTCGGCCGAACTCAACGTGGCCCTCGGGGCGCCGGCCGTCGCGTTCTCCGGGCTGGCCTGGTCCAGCTTCGCCCTGGTCTTCGGAATGCGTCTGATCAACCCGTTGGACGGGCCGCTGGGTGAGGAGCCCGGATGGCGCGGCTATGCCCTTCCACGCCTGCAGATCAACAGGTCACCGATGGTCGCCGCGGTGTTCCTGGCGGCCCTCGTCGCCGGTTGGCATCTGCCGCTCGTGGCGATGGGTCAGCTCGCCCCCGTCGGCCTGCCCGCGACCTTCGCGATCACGATCGTCTACGTCTGGCTGTTCAACCGCACCGGCGGCAGCGTCCTGCTGACCATGCTGTTCCACAGCTGTCAAGGAGCCCTGCAGCCCGGCGACCACTGGTTCACCGGCACCGTACTGGCCCGGCAGCAGTGGCTGGAGTTCCTCGCCTGGTCCGCGGTGGCCGCGGGCGTGCTCCTTCTCGATCGCACGGCGTGGCGCCAAGCACCTGACTCTGCGAAGGATCTCGTACCCCCGCTCGCTGCAAGATCGTGATAGGGCGCGTCGTCGCCGTCAGGGCCGGCCCCGTTCGGTCAGCGGGAGCCTGACGATGAACCTGGTGTCACCCGGGGAGGACTCGACGCTCAGGTCGCCGCCGTGCCGCGCGACCACGATCCGGTAGGAGATGTCCAGCCCGAGCCCGGTACCCTCGCCGATCGGCTTGGTGGTGAAGAACGGCTCGAAGATGCGCTGCCGCAGTCCTTCCGGGATCCCGGGGCCGGTGTCGCCGATCTCCACCCGGACCCGGTCGCCGTCCAGGCTGGTGCGGAGGGTCAGCGTGCCGTGACCGTCCATCGCCTGCACGGCGTTGTCGATCAGATTGGTCCACACCTGGTTGAGCTCGCCGACGTATACGGGCACCGGGGGCAGCGACCGGTCGAAGTCCTTGACCACGTCGATGCCGTGCAGCTTGCTGCTCAGCATGACCAGCGTGCTCTTCAGCCCGGCATGTATGTCCGCGCGCTCGTACGGCGCCCGGTCCACGTTGGAGTACTGCTTGGCCGCCGCCACCAGGTTCGAGATCCGGGTGACCGAGTCGGTGATCTCCGCCAGCAGCAGCTCGGTCTCCAGGGTGTAGGCGACCCACCGCAGGGCGCCCTCGAGCAGGTCGTCGGCATTGACGGCGAGCTTGTCGAGGAACTCCGTGGTGGTGCCCGCGGCGGTGAAGATCGGGGCCAGCTCCCACCCGTCGGAGACCCCCCGCTCCTCCAGCCAGTCCCGGATCTCGTCCTCGCGCTCGGACTCCTCCAGGGCGGTCAGCTTCGGCGCCTCGGCCACCCCCTGGACCGCTTCCTCCTGGACGTCGACCAGGGACTCCAGCAGCCGCGGATCGAGCTCCTCGTGCGCGAGCATGGCCAGCTTGCGGCGCATCCCCGCGACCCGGTCCCGCAGTGCCGAGGTGGCCCGGACGGCGGCCGCGGCCGGGTTGTTCAGCTCGTGGGTCAGGCCGGCCGACAGCGCGCCCAGCGCGAGCAGCTGCTGCCGCTGCCCGATGATCTGCTGGGAGTTGCGCATCCCGAAGAACAGCCCCTCGAGCAGGTGGATCGCCATCGGGAACCAGGTGTGCATCGCCCAGGCGAAGTCCGCGCTGGACAGGATGAACATCCGCGCGTCGCTGATCACCCGCACGGTCGCGGTGTAGGCCTGCTGCTGGTCCTCCAGGTAGGCCTGCATCGCGCCGGCGTAGGCACCGACCTGGTCGGTACGGGTGGTCTCCACGTCGTCCTGCCCGACCCGGCGGCTCATCGCGATGGTGCCGGACAGCAGGACCATCAGGGCCTCGGCCGGGGTGCCCTCGGCGAACACGATCGACCCGGTGGGCATCTCGGCCACCCAGCCGTGCTCGGACAGCCACTGCAGCTGCTCGTCGGACAGCTTCTCGAACAGGAACAGCTTGCGCAGCTCGTCCGGCGTCAACCGGCCGGCCACATCCATCACGGTCATGACGTCACGTCCCCAGGTACCGGTGGACCAGCGTGACAGCCATCGCACCCTCCCCAACTGCCGAGGCGACCCGCTTGACCGAGTCGGCCCGAACGTCGCCGGCCACGAACACGCCCGGGATGCTGGCCTCCAGCGGCCACGGGTCCCGGTCGAGCGGCCAGCCGCGGGGGCGGCGGCCGTCGACGATCAGATCCGGCCCGGTGAGCAGGAACCCACGCTCGTCGCGAACCAGGACCCCGGCGAGCCAGTCGGTCCGTGGCTGAGCGCCGATAAAGACGAACATGTGGCTGGCGTCGCAGCATTCCCGCAGGCCGGACGGGAGGTAGCGCAGGTTCAGCCGCTCCAGGTGCCCCTCGCCCAGGACATCCTCGACCACGGTGCACAGCCGCACCGAGATGTTGCCGACCAGGTGCAACTGCTCGACCAGGTAGTGCGACATGCCCCGTTCCAGGGCATCTCCCCGGACGACGAGGGTCACCGACTTGGCCACCTGGGCGAAGAAGAGCGCCGCCTGGCCGGCGGAGTTCGCCCCGCCCACGATGAACACGTCGCGGTCGGCGCACTCCGCCGCCTCGGTGAAGGCCGAGCCGTAGTAGACGCCGCGACCGACCAGATCGGTCACCCCACCCGCCTCGAGCTCCCGGTAGGACACCCCGGTGGCCACGATCACGGAGTGGGCGGCGACCTCGGCGCCGTCGCCGAAGCACACCACCCGGGCCGATCCGCTGACCTTCAGGCCGGTGACCTCCCGGGTGGTCAGCAGTTCGGCGCCGAACTTGACCGCCTGCCGGCGGGCCCGGTCGGTGAGCTGCGCTCCGGAGACGCCGTCGGGGAAGCCCAGGTAGTTCTCGATCCGCGAGGACTGCCCGGCCTGGCCGCCGGTGGCCTGGCGCTCGACCAGCAGCGTCCGCAGTCCCTCGGAGGCGCCGTACACCGCCGCCCCCAGCCCGGCCGGCCCGCCGCCGATCACGACCAGGTCGTAGAAGTCCGTCGCCGGCGTGGTCGACAGGCCCACCGCCGCGGCCAGTTCGGGGTTGGACGGGGCGACCAGCACCTGGCCGCCGGGGGTCACCACGACCGGAAGCGTGTCGGCGGTCACGCCGGCGGCCTGCAGCAGCCGGCCGCCCTCCGGCTCGTCGGAGGCGAACCAGCGGTACGGGACCGCGTTGCGGGCCAGGAAGTCCCGCGTCGCGAAGGACGACGGCGACCAGCGGTGCCCGACCACCTTGGTCTCCGCCACCTCGGCATCGGGCTGCTCGGCGTAGGCCTCGAGCATGGAGTCGACCACCGGGTAGAGCTTCTCCTCCGGCGGCTCCCAGGGCTTGAGCAGGTAGTGATCCACGTCGACCTCGTTGATCGCGGCGATCGCCGCGTCGGTGTCGGCGTAGGCGGTCAGCAGCGCCCGCCGGGCCCGCGGGAAGAGGTCCATCGCGGCCTCGAGGAACTCGATGCCGCTCATCTCCGGCATCCGGTGGTCCGCGAGCAGCACCGCCACCCGCTCGCCGCGCAGCTTGATCTCCCGCAACGCCTCCAGCGCCTCGGCGCCGGAGCTCGCCCGGATGATCCGGTGGTCCGCCCCGTAGCGGCGGCGCAGGTCACGCGCCACGGCCCGGGACACCGACGGGTCGTCGTCCACCGTGAGCAGCACCGGCCGGGACGCCGCGGCGTCCGGCGCCAGGATCGCGGGCTCGGTCACGGGTGGGAGAAGTCCGGCAGGTCGGGAACCGTGAAGCCCACCTCGTCCACGTAGCACCAGCACCAGTCCTCCTCCGGCTCGAAGGAGGAGACCAGGGGGTGGCCGCTGACCCCGGCGTGGGCGCTGGCGTGCTTGGCGGGGGAGGAGTCGCAGCAGCCGATGTGACCGCAGCTCCGGCACATCCGCAGGTGCACCCAGCGCCCGCCGACACGGAGGCAGTCCTCGCATCCCTCCGCGGACGGCTTGGCGTCCGGGTCGATCAGGTCGAGGTGGCTGCAGCTGACCGGCATCGCGTCCTCCGCTGGCGTCGTCCGCCGGACCCCTGGGGGAAGGGTCCGGCCTGACCCACTCTGCCAGGTACCCGGCGGGATCGCGCCCGGTGGCCTGCCCACCGGAGGGCGAGCAGCGCCTAGGCTCGGGCGGACATCGACCGGGAGGCGCCATGCGGGCAGACGCGGTGATCGTCGGAGCCGGGGCGATGGGGCTCAGCACGGCCCTGCACCTGGCGCTGCTCGGCAGGGACGTCGTGGTGGTCGAGCGGGCCGAGGCGGGGTCGCAGGCGTCCGGCCGGGCGGCCGGACTGTTCAAGTCCATCCAGGCGGACGAGCTCCGGTCGGTGCTGGCCCGGCGCAGCATCGCGCGGGCGCTCACCTTCGCCGACTGGGCCGGCGTCCCGCTGCCGGTCCAGCGGTCGGGCAGCCTGGCGATCGCCCGGACGGCGCGGCACGCCGCGTTCCTCGCCGCGGAGGTCGAGGAGTCCCGGGCGTGGGGGGTCCCGATCCTCGACCTCGACCCGCGGGACCTGCCCGGGCGCACGTCCCTCTACCGGGCCGGCGGGTCCGAGGAGCGGATCTGCTGGTGCCCCGAGGACGTCTACGTCGAGGAGCCGATGTCGCTGATCGAGGCCTACGCCGCGGCCTGCCGGCTGCGCGGCGTGGAGATCCGCGAGTGCGAGGAGGTGATCGGCGTCGACGTCGTCGCCGGCGCGGTCGCCGCCGTCCACACCACCGCGGCGCGGATCGACACGGAGGTGCTGGTCGACGCGGCGGGCGCCTGGACGCGACACGTGGCCGGGCTGGCCGGCGCCTGGCTGCCGATCGCACCGGTCCGGCACCAGCTTCTGATCACCCCGCCGTCGGCCGACGTCGATCCCGGCGATCCGATCGTGCGGGTGGTGGACGCCGCGGTGTACGTCCGTCCGGCCCGCGGCGGGCTGATGCTCGGCGGCTTCGAGGCCGATCCGCTGCCGATCGATCCGGTCGAGCAGGACGCCGCGTTCGCCACCGACGACCTGCCGCTCGACCTCGGCGTCCTGCACCGGATGGCGGCCCAGGTGCAGGCGGAGATCCCGGCCGTGGCCGACCCGCCGGTGGCCGTGCACCGGGGCGGGATGTTCACCATGATCCCGGACGGCCGGTTCCTGACCGGTCCGGTCCCGGAGGTCGCGGGGCTGTGGGTGGCCTCGGGCTGCAACGGCTCGGGTTTCTCCTCCTCACCGGCCATCGGGGAGGCGCTGGCGGCCCTCATCGCCGGCCGGCCGCCGATCGCGGACCTGGCGCCGCTTGCTCCGAGCCGGCTCCCGCGGGTGGCCGGGGAGGACGTCGTGAAGGCCGGGATCTGGCAGTACGCCCACTACTACGACCCCGTCGACGCCGGTTCCTCCTGACCGCCCGCCGGCGGACGGCCCCAGGTGCCACCCCGGCGCCGCCGTCCTTGCAGTCCCCCCTGCGCTGATCATGGGCGAACGGGTGGTTTTGCGCGACGGAACCACCCTTTCGGCCATGATCAGCGCGGAAGGCGGGGTCAGCCCTTGATCGCGCCGGTGGTGAAGCCCTGGACGAAGCGGTCGAGGAAGAAGTTGTAGAGCAGGGCCACCGGGACGGCGACGATCACCGCCGCGGCCATCAGCGACTGCCAGAAGAACACGTCCCCGCGTACCAGGTTGGTCGGCACCCCGACGCTGATCGTCATGTGGGCAGAGGTGGACACGAAGGCGAGCGCGTAGATGAACTCGTGCATCGTCAGCGTGAAGGCGAACACCACCACGGCGAAGATCCCCGGCAGGATCAGCGGCAGGACGGTCCGGACGACGGCCTGGATCCGGCTGTAGCCGTCCACCTGCGCCTGCTCCTCGATGTCGCGGGGGATCGATTTGAAGAACCCGCTGAGCAGCCAGACGGACAGCGGGATCGTGAACGTCGGGTAGACCACCACCAGGGACCACAGGGAGTCCTGCAGCCGCATCGAGGCGATCATCCGGGACAGCGGGATGAA
>Ga0187788_10000183_pt1 | contig 16810 bp, 18 predicted proteins | sample 1015_BV01_MP10_2_FD_133008 | JGI IMG/M metagenome (GOLD analysis project Ga0187788, IMG submission 133008) | Tropical peat soil microbial communities from peatlands in Department of Meta, Colombia - 1015_BV01_MP10_20_MG | ecosystem: Environmental > Terrestrial > Soil > Wetlands > Peat | place...
CGTACGCGCCGGGCACGCCGACGAGCGAGCCCCGCCGGCTGAGGATCCGCACCGACGAGTCCGCGTACTCGGCGATCCGGTCGAGCTGCTCCCGTGGGTCGAGCGCGGACACCGCCTGATTATGGTGCTGAAGGCGTCAGACATCGGACAGCGATGAATCTGGAACCGCGATGTCGCCGACGCAGTGCGGCGCACTTGGGCAACCCTTGGAAAAGGGGGAAAAGAAAAGGGGTGTCCGACACCGCTTCTTGTCAAGGGGAATCCGTGCCGAGAGTGTGAAAATCGCCGCCGGTGCCGGCTCCGCCGGCGTTGGCTCCGAGCCGCTGACCGCTAGAAGGTGAAGTCGATCGAAGTCGTCATGCCTGCGCGCAGCGGAGGCGGACTTCGATCGACGAATGGGCGTGCCTGGGATTGAACCAGGGACCTCCCGCGTGTGAAGCGGGCGCTCTCCCGCTGAGCTACACGCCCTTCGGGCTCAGGATACCGTCGGTCGATCCAGCAGCTCGCGGGCGCGCGCGCGGGCTTCCTCGTCGTGGTTGCGCCAGACGTGCTCGACGAGCGCGCGGACGACCTCGCGGATGCCGACCACCCCGAGCAGGTTCTCGCCCTCGAGCACGGGCAGGTGTCGGATCTTGCGCTCCCCCATCAGCCGGGCCGCATCGAGGATGTCGTCGCCGGGCGAGAGGGTCACGAGCTGGCGGGTCATCACGTCGCCGACGCGGATCTCGGCGAAGTCCGACCCCTCGCCCGCGAGCCGGAGTACATCGCGCTCGGTGAAGATGCCGACCAGGCGCTCGCCCTCGCAGACGGCGACCGAGCCGACGTTCTCCTCGAGCATCCGCGCGATCGCCAGGCGCACGGTGTCGTCCGGCGCGACCTTCACCACACGGAAAGCCATCACGTCTGCGACCGCCATAACTTGGAGTCTAAACGCACAAGGGCCTCGGATACCATCCTCTCCCTCGGGCCCGGCCCCGTGCGATGGGAGCTTGCGAACCGCGTCAGATCCGGAAGGAAGCAGCGCTAAGCAATGTCTCTCAGGCGCTGCGGTGTGTCGGGCCCGGGGTTCGGTAAAGTCGCTGCGTGGCCGCCCTGTACCGGAAGTACCGACCTCAGGACTTCGACGAGGTCGTCGGACAGGAGGCGGTCGTCAGGACGCTGAAGAACGCGATCACGCACGGGCAGATTCGCCAGGCCTACCTGTTCGCCGGCCCACGGGGCACCGGCAAGACGTCGCTGGCGCGGATCCTCGCCAAGGCGCTCAACTGCGAGCAGGGCCCGACGCCGAGCCCGGACAAGACCTGCCACGCCTGCCGTGCGATCGCGGACGGCACCTCGCTCGACGTGGTCGAGATGGACGCCGCCTCGCAGCGCGGCATCGACGACATCCGCGAGATCCGGGAACGCGTCGTGCTGCAGCCGGTCGAGGGCCGCTACAAGGTGTACATCCTCGACGAGGCGCACCAGCTCACCGACGCCGCCTGGAACGCGCTGTTGAAGCTGATCGAGGAGCCTCCGCCCCACCTCCTCTTCGTCTTCTGCACGACCGACCTGGCGAAGGTGCTGCCGACGGTCCGCTCGCGCTGCCAGACGTTCTCCTTCGCGCGACCGCGGCTGCCGGAGCTCGTCACGGTCCTGCGCCGGGATTGCGAGGGCGAGGGGATCGAAGCGCCAGATGCGGCTCTGGCCCTGATCGCCCGGAGCGCCCGCGGTTCCTTCCGCGACGCAGAGTCGACGCTCGACCAGCTCGCAGCGGCGACGGAGAAGCAGGTCACGGTGCAGGCCGTCCTGCAGCTCCTGGGCGCAGTCGAAGAGGAGGCGCTCTTCCGGCTCTGCGACCTCGTCGTCGATCGCGATACCGCCGGGGCGCTCACGTTCATCGAAGAGCTCTCGGAGCAGGGGCAGGATCTCGGGCGGCTCGTCACCGACCTGCTCGAGCACCTGCGGCACCTGCTGCTCGTGCAGCACCTCGGCGAGGTGCCCGCGTCGCTGCCGGTGACCGAGGAGACACGCGACCGGCTGCGTGAGCAGGCGAACCAGCTCGGCGAGGCGACGGTGCTGCGGCTCTGCGACCTGCTCGCCGTGGCGGTCGAGGACCTGCGCCAGGGCGGCGACCCGCGGCTGCCGCTGGAGCTCGCGCTCGTGAAGGTGACCCGCCCGGCCGCGGATCTCTCGCGGGAGTCGACCGCCCACCGCCTCGAGCTGCTGGAACGGAGCGTCCATTCCGGCCATGTCCCAGGGACAGTCCCTGGGCCACGTCCCGAAGAGACGGTGCCGGCCGAGGAGCCGCCTCCCGAGGCGCCGTCGGTGGACCTGGAGCAGCTACAGGAGGCCTGGCAGCGGACGATCCTCCCGGCGGTCGAGGAGAAGTCGATCCCGATCGCCTCGGTGCTGCGCGAGGCGCACCCGAAGGGCCTGGCCGGCGACACGCTGACGGTCGAGTTCCCGCGGGCGGCATCGTTTCACCGCGAGCTCGCCGAGGAGCCGAAGAACGCGACACTGCTCGCCGAGGCGCTCTACGAACTCACCGGACGCCACCTCGATCTCGCGTTCGAGGTCGGCGAGAACGGCGAGGGGGGCGAGCCCGCGCACGAGGAACCGGTCAGCGAAGAAGAGATCATCGAGCTGATGAAGGGCACCTTCGACGCACGCGAGGTCGAAGAGCCCTGAGCCCGGGGTGAGCAGGCGGGGAGCGCTCGCGGCGTGCGCCCTGATCTCGGGCGTGTCCCTATTGGTCGCAGGATGTGGATCGTCGGGCTCGGGGTCGTCCATGTCGACAGGACCCCCGAGTGCGCGCTGGACGAAGAAGGCCGATGCCCTCTGCGCGAAGACGTTGAACACGCTGAACGGACTCGGTCAGGTCCGCACGCCCGCGGACTACGTCAGGAACCTCGGCGCTTCGCTCCGCGGCTACCAACGCGCCGCGAGCGGGATTCGCGAGCTCGATCCGGCATCCAGCGACCCGCGCGTGGCAGGGATGCTGCACGCCATCGACGTGAGAGTGACGACGCTCGAGCAGGCCCAGGCCACGCTTGCGCGAGCAGAAGGCATTCCGGCGGCCAGCAAGGCGATCGCCTCGCATCACGTCGAGATTGCACGTGGAGCCACCTTCGCGTTCGAGCTCGGGTTGACTAGCTGTGGATCCCTGATCACCCCTAGTTAGCCGTAACCTACGGCTGGCGAAGGGAGGAGACCACGTGAGCATGGACTTCAACAAGATGCTCGAGCAGGTCCAGCAGATGCAGGGCCAGATGCAGAAGGCCCAGGAGGAGCTGAAGAACGAGACCGTCCAGGCCAGCGCCGGAGGCGGCATGGTCACCGTCACGGCCACCGGTGCCGGCGAGATCAGGGAGATCAAGATCGACCCGAAGGCGATCGACCCTGCCGATCCGGAGATGCTCGAGGACATGGTGGTCGCCGCGGTCAATGAGGCGCTCCGCTCCTCGCAGAGCCTCGTCGAGGCCAAGCTCGGCCCGGCCCTCGGCGGGCTGCACGGGCTCGGGCTTCCGGGGCTATGACGGCGAGCGCCGACGACCTGCGGGGGATCAAGCTCTTCGCCGGGCTCGAGCCGGAGGCGCTCGAGTGGATCGCGGCGGCGATGCACGAGGTCGACGCTCGCGCGGGCCAGTCGCTTATCCAGCCGGGCGCGACCGGCAGCGGGATGCTCTTCATCCTGGAGGGAACCGCCGAGGTCGTCGCCCGGGAGACCAGCCGCGAGCTCGGCCCCGGCGACTTCTTCGGTGAGCTCGCCCTCCTCACGGACAAGGGCAGGCGAACCGCGCGCGTCCGCGCCAAGACGGACATGCGCTGCCTCGCTCTCGACCGGGCCGGATTCGACCAGCTCGAGCGCGAGCACCCGGAGGTCGCCGCCTCGCTGCTCGAGACCTCGCTCCGCCGGATCGACACGAACGCGTAAGCAGGTCGCCAAGGCACAATGGGCCGGTGTTCAGCCCTTCCGTGGACAATCTCGTCGCGCAGCTGACGCGCCTGCCCGGCGTCGGCCAGCGCACGGCTCAGCGGCTCGCCTTCCACCTGCTCCGCGTGCCCAAGGACGAGGCCGGCGCGCTGGCCGCCGCGATCGCCGAGGTGAAGGAGCGCGTCCGCTTCTGCCGCGAGTGCGGGAACCTGACCGAGGAAGAGACCTGCGAGATCTGCCGCGACGCGCGCCGCGACCACACGATCGTCTGCGTCGTCGAGCAGCCGGCCGACCTGATCTCGGTCGAGCGCACGCATGAATACCGCGGGCTCTACCACGTGCTCGGCGGCGCGCTGTCGCCGCTCGACGGCGTCGAGCCTGAGCACCTGCGCATCGACGAGCTGCTCGGCCGGGTCGAGCGAAACGGCGTCGAGGAGGTCGTGCTCGCGACGAACCCGAACATGACCGGCGAGGCGACCGCGGCCTACCTCGCCGACCGCCTGCGCGGGCGCGTCCGCGTGACCCGCCTCGCGAGCGGCCTCCCCGTCGGCGCCGACCTCGAGTACGCCGACGAGGTCACCCTCGGGCGGGCTCTGAGCGGCCGTCGCGAGATGTGACCGCGGCCGAGTTTGCCGCCGCCGTCCGTGGCTATCGGTTCGAGCAGCACCCGTTCGATGCGGCCGCGCTTTCGCTCGCAAGGCAATCGGTAGCCGATGCGCGCATGCTGGTCATCGGCGAGCCCCACGGCGTGAGCGAGACGCCGAGCGTCCTCTACCGGCTCGCCTGCGAGCTCGGAACGCGCGCAATCGCGTTCGAGTGGTCGCACGAGGAGATCGACGAGCCGTTGCAGGCTTTCGTGGGTGGTGACCCCTTCGACTTCGAGGCACTGTGGTCGCTCCCCGTGACGGCGGAGTTCTTCTGCGGCGACGGACGGATCACCGCGGGGCATTTCGCGCTCCTCGAGCGGCTGCGGCAGGAGAGGAGGCTCGAGCAGGCGGTCGCGTTCGACCGCCTCGACCCCGACCCACTGCCGGAATGGCAGGTTCGCGACCGGGAGATGGCCGAGCGGCTCCTCGTAGAGTGGCAAGACGCACCGCTGCTCGTGGTGGCCGGCGGCTTCCATGCCCAGCTGGAGGGAGAGACGATGGCAGCGCACCTCGCTCGGGCGCGGCCGGGGCTGAGCTCGGCGATGCTCGACTACCGCCACGGAGAGCTGCCGAAGACGCCGATCGTGCTGCGGCTTCCGGCCGGCAGCCGGGCCGTCGTGCCCCGACACCTACACTTTCGCCCGTGACGACCACGCAGTTCGAGCGGCTTCCCGACCTCACGGCCGCGGAGCCAAGCGCCGGCACGCTCGTGATGAAGTTCGGAGGCACCTCCGTCAGCGACCCGCAGAAGATCAAGGACGTCGCGCACCGCCTCGTGGCAGCGCAGGCTGCCGGCCACCGCGTCGTCGCGGTGCTCTCGGCGATGGGCGACACGACCGACGACCTCGTTCGGCTCGCCTACGAGGTCTCCCCGCAGCCGAAGCCGCGCGAGCTCGACATGCTGATCTCGGTCGGCGAGCGAATCTCCTGCGCGCTGGCCGCGATGGCGATCTACGACCTCGGCGCCGAGGCGATCTCGCTCACCGGCTCGCAGGCCGGAATCGTCACCGACACCGTCCACGGCCGCGCGAAGATCGTCGACGTCCGCGCGCGCCGGATCCACGAGGCGCTCGACCAGGACCGGATCGTGCTCGTGGCCGGTTTTCAGGGCGTCTCGACCGACCTCGACATCACGACGCTCGGCCGGGGCGGCTCCGACACCACCGCCGTTGCGCTCGCCGCCGCGCTCGGCGCCGAGGTCTGCGAGATCTACACCGACGTCGAGGGCGTCTTCACGGCCGACCCGCGCCTGGTTCCGGAGGCGCGCAAGCTGCACGCGGTCAGTTATGAGGAGATGCTCGAGCTGGCCGCCTCGGGCGCGAAGGTGCTGCAGGTACGCTCGGTCGAGGTCGCCCGCAACCACAATGTCAAGCTCCACGTGCGCTCCACGTTCTCTCCGGAGAACGGCACCTGGATTCGCGAGGAGGACGAACGGATGCTCGAGAAGGCGCTGATCTCCGGGGTGTCGCACACGCTCGAGGAGACGCTCTACCGCGTCGATGGGACGACGCCCGCACAGCTCTTCGCCGCGCTCGCCGAGGCGGGCGTGAACGTCGACACGATCGTCCAGACCGGCCCCGAGATCGTGTTCTCGGCTCCCGCCGACGACCGCGCGGCCGCGGCCGCGGTGCTCGACGGGCTCGGCGTCGAGTGGAGCGCGCGCGACGACCTCGGCAAGGTCAGCGTGATCGGCGCGGGCATGAGGAGCCACCCGGGGGTCGCAGCCAAGGCGTTCGCCACCCTCGCGGAGGTCGGGATCGAGCCCGCCGTCGTGACGACCTCGCCGATCAAGATCGCGTGCCATCTGCGCAGCGACGAGGTCGACAAGGCGGTCGCCGCGCTCCACCGCGCCTTCGAGCTGGATGCGCCCGAAGCGGAGCGCCAGCATGCCTAAGGTGGCCGTCGTCGGCGCGACGGGCGCGGTCGGCCAGGTGATGGTGGAGCTGCTCCGCGAACGCGGCTTCGACGACCTGCATCTCTTCGCCTCGAGCCGCTCGGCCGGCAGCGAGGTCGGCGGGCTGCGCGTGGAGGAGGCCACCCCGGAGTCGCTCGCAGGCTTCGACCTGTGCTTCTTCTCCGTCGGGGCCAGGGGCAGCCGCGAGCTCGTCCCGCACGCGGTGAGGGGCGGCGCGGTCTGCGTCGACAAGTCCGAGGCCTTCCGACTGCAGGACGGGGTCCCCCTCGTCGTGCCCGAGGTCAACGGCGAGCGCGCGCTCGACCACGACGGGATCGTCGCGAACCCGAACTGCTCGACGATCCCGCTGACGCTCGTGCTCAAGCCGCTCCACGATGCGGCGGGCCTACGAGCCGTGCGGGTTGCGACCTACCAGTCGGCCTCCGGCAAGGGCGCCCAGCGTCTGCGACAGCTACTCGACGAGCCGCAGGCCGAGCACGACCTCTCCACCGACTGGGACTTCGACGGCGAGGAGTTCGACGAGGAGGCGAAGATCCGCGAGGAGACGCGCAAGATCCTCGAGCTCCCGCAGCTGCCGGTCAGCGCGACCTGCGTCCGTGTGCCGGTGCCGGTCGGCCACGCCGAGTCGATCTGGATCGAGACCGAGGAGCCCCTTGTGCCCGAGCGTGCGCGGGAGCTTCTGGTGCGGGCACCGTCCGTTCGGCTCGAGGAGTTCCCGACCCCCGGCAAGGCCGCGGGCGGCGACGAGGCCCTGGTCGGCCGGATCCGCCGCGACCCGGCCGCCGAGAACGGCCTGGCGTTCTTCCTGGCCTGCGACAACCTGCGCAAGGGCGCCGCCCTGAACGGCATCCAGATCGCCGAGCTCGTCCTCGCGAACCGCGCAGTCGCCGCTTAGCTCGCGGCCGAATCGGTCGGTATCCGTTCCTTTCTCAAGCTGGGAGCGGGAGATTCCGATAAACGAGCCAATGCGGCCTGCACGCCTGGACCACACGTTCTTCGACGACGAGCCTCGCTCGCACCTCGGCGCGCTGCTCCTGCGCAAGGGGCTTCTGACGAACGAGGACCTCGACCGCGCGCTCGAGGAGCGCCAGCCCGGCGAGCTGCTGGGCGAAGCCCTCGTGCGGCTCCGGATCTGTTTCGAGAACGACATCGCCCGCGTGCTCGGCGCACAGGCGGAGGTCGAGTTCGTCGACATCGGCGTCACCTCGGTCGACCGGCGGGCGGTTGAGCTGCTGCCGTTCGAGCTGGCCGAGGCGCTGCGGGCGATCCCGATCCGGCTTCACCCGAGCGGCGAGATCTCCGTCGCCGTCGTCGACCCGACCGACCAGTCGCTGATGCCGCAGCTCAAGCTCGCGACCGGCCATCCGATCCGGCTGCTCGTCACCACTCCGTCGGCGCTGCAGGCCGCCTGGAAGGCCGCCTACCACCGCTACTAGGGCCGCGGAGCCGGAACCGGCTCCGGCATGAACGCCTCACGGAAGGCGCGCAGCACCTTCGAGCGCTTGCCTTCCAGCACCGGCACGAGACCGCCGAGCTCCAGGCGCACGAGCTCGACCTGGCCCGAGGCGCGCACGGTTCGAAACCCGAAGTCCGCGAGGAAGTCGCGCGGGAACACCGTGCGGTGGACGAGAAACCGCTCATAGTCGGACTCGCCCTCCGGGTAGCGGTAGGCGAACGTCTCGAGCGCGGCCGCGCCCTTGTCCGTCGCCTCGGCGATCCCGCCCAGGAAGAGCGACTGCAGCACCCAGGGGCTCGAGCGGTCGACCAGGTAGGCGCACGTCACGAGCACGGCGTCGTCGGAGGGCGGCCCGGCGGGCAGCTCGACCGCGAGGGGAAAGAACCTGGCCGGGCCGCACTGCATCGAGCCGAGCACCCGGCCGTCGTCGTCGTAGTAGACCGTGCCCCAAGCGCCGAACTCGGTCTCGGCCTTCTCGATCCACCGCTGCTTGTCCACCCGCCGGCCAGCGGTGCGCGACTGCCACCAGATGCACTCGTGGCAGGCCGAGGCGACCTGCGGCAGCGTCGCGCCGGTCAACCCGGCGAGCCGGGTGGTCACGGCTTAGCAATCTGGTCGACTACCACGTTCACCGCTCGCGGCCGCGCGCCCGCCATCCGTTCGAGGTAGGCGGCGACCCGCCGCTGCACCTCGGAGCCGACCTCTTTCGCCGACGCGCCCCATGCCAGCTCCAGGTGCAGCTCGACCGTCGCGCGGCCCTCCGACTCCTCGACGCGGACCGCGCCCTGCCTCGGCAGATGCCCCTCGACCAGCCCGCCGACCCCGTCGACCTCCCGCGCGGCGTCGGCCGCGTAGCTGGCGAGCACGTCGGCGGCGACGCTCGCGTGGCCTTCCATCACCCGGATTCTAGGATCAGCTCGGTCGCTTCAGGTCTGGCGAGGAAGCGGAACGGCACGAAGGTCGTGCCGAGGCCGGCCGACAGGTGGAGCGTCGCGGCGGGCCGGCGGTAGAGGCCGCGCACGTACGTCCAGTGGAGGCTCGCGAGCCGCAGGCGACCGCCCGGCCAGGGGACGCAGATCTGCCCCGCGTGCAAGTGGCCGGAGACGACGAGGTGGAAGGCGCCCTCCGGGAGGCGGTCGACGACGTCCGGGTAGTGGCAGAGCAGGATCCGCAGGTCGGCTTCCGGGTCGGCGACTCGCTCCGGGTGCGCCCGGCGGTACCGGTAGGAGCGCGGGTCGACGCCGACGAGCTGCACCTTCCGCCCGCGCAGCTCGATCGTGCGCGAGTCGTCCGCGAGCAGCGTGGCCGGCTCGAGGTCGTAGAGCTCGATCGGATGCGAGAACGGGTCGCGGCTGAGCGCGAAGTCGTGGTTGCCGAGCACGGCGAAGCAGCGGGGCAGGCGCGCGAGCAGGCCGCGCAGCCGCTCCTCACCTGAGCGGCGCGAGAGCAGGTCGCCGCTGATCAGCGTCAGGTCGGGCTGCCGCTCCTCGACCCAGTCGACCGCCCGCTCGATCGCCGCCGAACCGCGTGAAGGGAAGCCGAGGTGGAAGTCCGAGAGGTGCGCGACCCGCAGACCCTCGAGCTCGGGCGGCAGCCCAGGCAGCGGACAGCGCAGCACCTCGAGCCGCACCCAGCCGGCCTCGAAGTGACCCCACGCGAGCCCGCCGGCGACAGCCGCTAGCCCAAGTCCGCGAACACGCATCCCGGGAAGACTAGAGTTGCCGCGTGGACCCGCTGGCGGTTCCGGACGAGTCGCGCGCCGCTCTCGAGCGGGTCGTGGTCGAGGCAGCCGGCTACCTGGCAGGCCTCCCCGAGGCGCCCGTGCGCTCGTCGAACTCGGACGAGGTGGCCGAACGCTTCGGTGGACCGCTCCCGGAGGCGGGCGACGGGGCCGTCGCCGCGCTGGACGAGCTGATCGCCGGGTTCGACGCCCAGGTGCGCTCCGGTGGCCCACGCTTCTTCCACTGGGTGATCGGCGGCTCGACGCCCGCCGCGCTCGCGGCCGACTGGGTGACCTCGCTGATCGACCAGAACGCCGGCGGCTGGGACTCTTCCCCGCTCGCGGCGCGGCTGGAGGACGTCTCGATCGGCTGGTTGCTCGACCTGTTCGACCTCCCCGCCGACTGGGGCGGCGTGCTCACGACCGGCGCAACGATGGCCAACTTCACCGGGCTCGCCGCGGCTCGCCAGTGGTGGGGCGAGCAGCACGGGGTGAACGTCTCCGAGCAGGGCATCGCGGGGCTCGACCCGATGCCGGTCCTCAGCAGCCGCTTCATCCACGTCTCGGCGCGCAAGGCGCTGGCCATGCTCGGCTCGGGGAGCGAGCGGTACGTCGACTGCTCGGGAGAGACCGGCGCGCTCGAGCCGTCCGCGCTCGACGCCGCCCTGAAGGCGCTCGGCGGCCGGCCGGCGGTCGTGGTCGCGAACGCCGGCGAGGTGAACGCCGGCCATTTCGAGCCGATCCGGGAGATCGCCGAGGTCGTCCACGCCCGCGGGTCATGGCTGCACGTCGACGGCGCCTTCGGCCTCTTCGCGCGGATCTCGCCCCGCTCCGCCCCGCTCGCCGACGGCGTCGAGCTCGCCGACTCGGTCATCTCCGACGGCCACAAATGGCTGAACGTGCCCTACGACAGCGGCTTCGCCTTCGTGCGCGACCCCGCCTACCTCCTCGGCGCCTTCGGCTTCGGCGCCTCCTACCTGCCCGACGTCGACGACCCACGCCCCGCCTTCGCCTACCGCGGCCCGGAGATCTCGCGGCGAGCGCGCGGGCTCGCCGTCTGGGCCACGCTGCGCGCCTACGGCCGCGAGGGCTACCGCGCGATCGTCGAGCGCTGCCTCGACAACTCGGCGCACTTCGCCCGCCTGGTCGAGGAGGCCGACGACATGGAGTTGCTGCTCCCCGCCCCGTTCAACATCGTCTTCTTCCGCTATCGCCCGGCAGACGTGCCCGAGGAAGAGCTGGACGCGCTCAACCTGGCGATCGAGGAGCGGATCCTCACCGACGGCCGCGTCTACGTCGGCACGACCCACTGGGCAGGCACCGTCGGCTTCCGCCCAGCCTTTGTCAACTGGCGCACGACGACTGCCGACGCCGACCTCCTCCTGGAGACGGTTCGCGACCTCGGCTCTACGCTTCGAGCTTCTGGACGACCGGGTCGACCGACATCACGTGGCGCTTGAACTGGAGCTCGGAGGCCTGGAGCCCGGCGGCGACGCCGATCAGCTGCGAGAGGTGGAGGATCGGCATGGCGTGGTCCTTGCCGGTCTGCTTGCGCAGCTTCAGCTGCCACGCGTCCAGCGAGAGGTGGCAGAGCGGGCACGGCGTCACCATCGCGTCCGCCCCTGCCTCGCTCGCCTGCTCGATCGGCTGGATCAGCTCGCCGAGGGCGATCTCCTCGCGAGCCTGGATGATCGGGAAGCCGCAGCACTTGATCTTGGCCGGGTAGTCGACCGGCTCGCCGCCGCAGGCCTCGATGATCGCCTCGAGCGACCAGGGCTTGTCGGGATCCTCGAAGCCGAGGATCTTGGAAGGCCGCAGGATCTGGCAGCCGTAGAACGGCGCGACGCGCAGGCCCTTGAGCCCCTTGTGCGCGACGTCCTTCAGCCGCTCGTAGCCGTCACCTTCGGCGATCAGCCAGAGCAGGTGCCTGACCTCGACCTCGCCGCTGTAGGGCGGCGCGCCGACCGTCTCGAGGTTGGTGTTTACGCGCGCGAGCAGGTCGGGGTCGTTCTTGAGCTGCCAGTTCGCCTGCCGCAGGTTGAGCGTGCAGACGTTGCAGATCGTCATCAGCGTGTCCGACCCGGTCGCCTCGGCGTAGGCCAGGATGCGCGCGTTCAGGTGCAGGTAGTAGTCGGGCTCGGCCTCGTGGATGTCACCGGCACCGCAGCAGGTGACCGAGTCCAGCTCGACGAGCTCGAGGCCGAGCATCGGCGCGAGCGCCTTGGTCGAGGTGTTCAGCTCCTTGGCCGACAGCGCCGCCAGGCAGCCTGTGTAGTACGCGACCTTCCTCATGGCTTGTTCTCCTGCTCTTGCGTCTCTTCGGCAAACTCGATGCGGCCGAGCGCGTGCTCGCCCTGGACGATCCCGAGGGCGCCGTCCCGCCCCTGCGTTTTGACCAGGTCGCGGAGAGCCCGGGCCTCGTCGACATCGGCGGCGACATGCGGGGGAAACGGCGACGGCACCTTGCCGTGCCGGGCCAGCTTCAGCGCGAAGCCCGTCTGCTTGATCGCCTCGAAGATGCCCTGCGTCTTCGGCACGAGCTCGGTCTCGCGCAGCCAGCCGGTCGTCTCGGCCGAGCGCACGAACCACTTCGCGTGCTTCGCGCCCATGTCGTGGTCGACCCCGTGCTTGATCGACTCCGCGCCGAGCTTGGCGATCGCGTCGCGCGGATCGACGCCCTTCGGGCAGCGCTCATTGCAGAAGTAGCAGCGCGTGCAATCCCAGATCCCGTGCTCCTCGTTGAGCGTGTTCAGGCGCTCGACCTCGGCGCGGTCGCGCGCGTCGCCGACGAAGCGGAACCCCTTGGCGAGCGCCGCCGGCCCGATGAACTCGGGGTCTGACTCCATCGAGTTGCACTCCGAGACGCAGCAGCCGCACATGATGCAGAGCGCCTCCTTGTGAATCACGTTCACCTGCTGCTGGGAGACGATCCGCTCCTTCTCGGCCACCTCGTCGTAGCCGGGGTCGAGCCACGGCTTGACCGAGCGAACCTTGTTCCAGAATGGCCCCATGTCGACCACGAGGTCCTTGAGGACCGGCATGTTCCCCATCGCCGAGATCACAGGGACGTGGCCCGCGTCGGCGATCGGCTTCATCCGCTCCTTGCAGGCGAGCACCGCACGCCCGTCCATCCGCATCCCGCACGAGCCGCAGATCATCATCCGGCAGCTCTTGCGGTAGGCGAGCGTGCCGTCGTGCTTGTCCTTGATCAGGTCGAGCACGTCGAGCAGGCAGGCCCATTCCGGTGCGTCGACCTCGTACTCCCGCAGCACCCGCTCCCCGGTCTCCGGGTCGAACCGCCAGATCTTGAGCGCGACGTCCATTAACTCCCTCCCCCTAGCGCCTGGAGCAGGTCCACGACCTCGTTCGTGGCCGGAGGCGTGATCGGCACCGGCGAGCCGAAGTCGTGCATCTTCATCGTCAGATCGGCCGGCTGGCCCGACGCCTGCGACTGGACCTCGAGCTTGCGGACGTAGCCCTCCGCGTCGACCCAGACGTCGACCGGCTGCGTCGAGCTGCCGCTGCCCTTGATCGCCTGCTCGAGCGCGTCCTTGTCGGAGCCGGAAGCACGGTTGACGGCCTGCTGGAGGTCGACGACCACGCGGTAGTGCGTCGTCGGCGAGCCGTCCACCGTCTCGCTGCCGACCCTCTTGATCGCGGTCGAGCCCTGCAGGTATGCGAGTGCGCCGCCGGGGCTCGGGTTGGTGCCGATCAGGCCGTTGAGGTTGACGTTCGCAGCCTTCGCGGCCTTCTCGAGGTCGATCTTGACCCACTGCTTGCCGCCCGGAAGGCGCTGCGAGATGAGCGGCGAGCGGAGGTAGATCGTGTTGCCGTCGATCACCGAGTCGATCGAGATCTGCTTGCCGCCGGAGTTCACGTTCATGGTGAACTGGCCGGACCGCTTTCCACCACCGTTGAACACGCCGCTGCCTGTGCCCGAGACACCCGAGGCCGAGATCGTGAAGTCGGCGCGGACGCTGCCGGCCTGCGAGGTCTTGAGCGCCGCCACCTCGATCGCGTTGGTCGGCTTGGCCGCGCTGCCGCCGCCGCTCCCGCCGCAGCCGGCGAGGGCAAGGGCCAGCACGAGCGCGCCCGCTGTCGCCGCTATCGCGCTGAACCTCATCAGTACGTCCGCTCCATCGGCTGCCACTTGGTGACGGTCACCGGCTTCCAGTTCAGCTTCACGGCGCCGTCTCGCGCGGTGACGAGCGTGTGCCGCATGTAGTTCTCGTCGTCACGCTCGGGGAAGTCGTACGGCCGCGCGTGGGCGCCGCGGCTCTCCTTGCGCTCGATCCCGGCGACGACCATGCACTCGGCCAGGTCGAGCAGGAAGCCGAGCTCGAGGGCCTGGGTGAGGTCGTTGTTGAAGACGTCGCCCTTGTCCTCCACGACGACGCTCTCGTAGCGCTGGCGCAGCGCCGAGACGATCTCGCCCTGCTGGCGCATCTGGTCCTCGCGGCGGAAGACGCCGAAGTTCTCGTGCATCGTCTCGGCGAGCTCGTTGCGGATCGACCACGGCCGCTCCCCCTCGTCGCGGTCGAGCAGCTCCTTCAGCTCCCGTTCGGTGTCGGCCTGCGCGGACTCGGGCACCTCGACGGTCGTGTTCGTGAGGGCCCACTCGGCCGCGTGCGCCCCGGCCCGCTTGCCGAAGGTGATCGTCTCCATCAGCGCGTTGCCGCCGAGGCGGTTCGCGCCGTGCACCGAGACGCAGGCGCACTCGCCGGCCGCGTAGAGGCCCTCGAGCGACGTGCGCCCCCAGACGTCGGTGTCGACGCCGCCCATGTGGTAATGGGCGCCCGGCCGGACCGGGATCGGGTCATAGATCGGGTCGACGCCCGCGAAGACCATCGACAGCTCGCGCGTCCCGTGCAGGCGCTCGAGGATCTTCTCCGCGCCGAGGTGGCGCATGTCGAGCAGGACGTTGCCGTCGACGCCGCGCCCTTCGTCGATCTCGGTCTGCTCGGCCCGCGAGATGACGTCGCGCGAGGCGAGCTCCATCGCGTTCGGCGCGTAGCGCTCGAGAAAACGCTTGCCCTCGGAGTTGAGCAGGTAGGCACCCTCGCCGCGGCAGCCCTCGGTGATGAGGACGCCGGTCGGCGCAAGGGTCGTCGGGTGGAACTGCATCATCTCCATGTCCTCGAGCGCGACCCCGACGCGGAGCGCCTGCGCCATCCCGTCGCCGGTACAGGCGTAGGCGTTGGTCGTGCCCGTGTAGAGCCGTCCCGCGCCGCCGGTGGTGAGGATGACGGTCTTGGCGCCGATCGTCGCCAGGCCGCCGTCGAGCAGGTTCCAGGCGATCACGCCCTGGCAGCGGTCCTGGTGCTCGACCAGCTTCCACACGAAGAACTCCTCGTAGACCTTCAGGTCGCGCTTCATGACCTGCTCGTAGAGGACGTGCACGAGCACGTGGCCGGTGATGTCGGCGGCGTAGGCCGTGCGCGGCTCCCCGGCGGCGCCGAACGGCCGCTGGGCGATCCGCCCGTCCTCGGTGCGCGAGAAGACCGCGCCCCAGTGCTCGAGCTGGTAGACGTCGCCGGGCGCCTCGTCGCAGAGGATCTGGATGGCGTCCTGGTCGCCGAGGTAGTCGGAGCCCTTGACCGTGTCGAAGGCGTGCTTCTCGGGGTCGTCCTCGGAGGCGTTGCCGAGCGCCGCGTTGATGCCGCCCTCCGCCGCGCCGGAATGGCTGCGCACCGGGTGGATCTTGGAGACCAGCGCGACGTCGGCGCCCGCGTCGTGCGCCTCGATCGCCGCGCGCATCCCCGCGCAGCCTGCACCGACGACGAGCACGTCGTGCGTTGCGTCCACGCCCAGGAACCTATCGGATGGGCCTGGGCGCCGGGCGCGTGACGATTGCGACGTGGGCGACGGCAACCGTACGGAGGCGGCGCTACCCTGCCGACGAGAGAGCTGTGCTTCGCATCGACCGCCATCGCCTTGGCCCCAGGGTGTACGTGCTGGGCGCGCGCATCCACGAGTGGCATCTCGGCGCCACGCTGCTGCTCGGCCTCGGCCTGGCCGCGGCCTTCCGCGACCTCGACCCGAGCCTGGCGACGGGCGCCGCGATCTTCGTCGGCGTCTGGCTGGTCGCCAAGGACTGGCACGACCTCGTCCCGTCCCGGCGCGACACGGCGCACTGGCGTCTGGGTCTGCACATTCGGACGGCGCCGCTGCGCGCCGTGCACCGTGCGGCACCGCTGCCGAAGCTGGCGGCGGTAGCGGCGGTCGCGGCCGGCCTGGTCAACCTCGCCTCCGCGGTCACGCCGAACATCGCCTGGCGCAACCACCTCCTGCTGCAGATCGCGCCGCTCGAGGCGATGCGGCTCTCGCACGCCGCCGCGATCCCGGCCTCGCTGCTCCTGCTCGTGACCGCGCCGTACCTCTGGCGCCGCCGGCAGAGCGCCTTCCGCCTGGCCCTCGTCCTGCTGCTCGGCCTCGGCGTGCTCAACCTGCTCAAGGGCCTCGACGTCGAGGAGGCCGCCGGGAGCTTCGCGCTCGCCGGAATGCTCTGGCTCGGCCGCGGCTCCTTCTGCGTCCAGCCCGACCCTGTCAGCCTGCGGGCCGCGCTACGCCGGATCCCGCTCGTCGCCGCAACCGGTTTCCTGCTCTGCTGCGTGGCCGTCTGGCTCGCCGCTCCCGACCATGCGTCGGCCGGATCGGTCGTCCGCGAGGTCGTCGACTCCCTGCTCTGGCAGAACGGGCCGCTCGACTTCCACGACGTGCTCGGCGGCCTCGACGAGGCGGTCGGCGTCGCCGGCCTGCTGACGCTCTCCTGGTGCGCCTACCTCGTTTTCCGCCCGCTCGCCGCGCCGCACGCGTTGCCGACCGGCGAGATGCGCCTGGCCGCCCGCGAGCTCGTCCGCCGCCACGGCGCCGACACGCTCGCCTACTTCAAGCTCCGGCACGACCAGCACTACCTCTTCAGCAGCGACCGGCGGGCGTTCCTCGGCTACTGCGTCGAGACCGGCGTGCTGCTCGTCTCGGGCGACCCCGTCGGCCCGGACGACGCGATTCCCGGGCTGCTCCGCGAGCTGAGCCTGTTCGCGGAAGCCCGCGGACTGCGAATCGCCGTGCTCGGCGCAGGCGAGCGGCTACGGCCCCTGTGGCGCCAGCTCGGCCTCCGCTCCCTCTACCTCGGCGACGAGGCCGTGGTCGAGAC
>Ga0187788_10000184_pt1 | contig 16745 bp, 18 predicted proteins | sample 1015_BV01_MP10_2_FD_133008 | JGI IMG/M metagenome (GOLD analysis project Ga0187788, IMG submission 133008) | Tropical peat soil microbial communities from peatlands in Department of Meta, Colombia - 1015_BV01_MP10_20_MG | ecosystem: Environmental > Terrestrial > Soil > Wetlands > Peat | place...
GCCATGCCAAGGCCTCACTCCAGCCTGTGACCTTTCTCACTTCCAAAGCTGCCTGGGGGAGCTAACGTCTAGCTGGGGACAATGTCCCTGGAGTTGAGCCCGGGAACCGGCGATGGCCGGTGGGCCGGAGCGCAGCGGTGCGGCTGCCGCTTCCGTCCCCGGCTGCGCGCACGGCCACAGAAGAGAAGGAATGGCCGCGGAAGGTTTCGGCTCCTGGCAGCTCCGGAAGGAGTAGCCATGCCAAGAATGCTGCGTGCGATCGTGATTCTGGCGTCGATGCTGGCGATTTTCAGCGCCCTTTGCCTGGCGCAAGCCGCCAAGCCCAAGTACGATCCCGCCACCGAAGTCCACTTTGCCAAGGCGACGGTGGTGGACATCAAGCTCATCCCGGAAAACGGTAAGAGCGACCAGCACCTCATCGTCAAGGTCGGTGAACAGACCTACGAGGTTTGCCTGTGCCCCAAGTCCTTCGTGGACACCTTGGGCCTGGACTTCAAGACCGGCGACCAGTTGGAAATCACAGGTTCCAAGGTCAAGACCGATTCCGGGGAAGTCATCCTGGCGCGCGAGATCGTCAAGGGCAACAACACCCTGACCCTGCGCGACAAGAAGGGTGAGCCCGTCTGGACGTGGTTGAAGTAGCGCAAGGGCCTGGCGGCGGCTCTCCCCAGCGTAGCCGCCCGTGGCTCTCATCGATCGGAACGGCCGAAGCGCGCCGCTCACCGGGGAAAGCTCCCCTCCGCGGCTGTGCCTGTGTACTCCCGAGCCTCAACTTGTTTAAGTCTCAACCTGTCCAACCGCCTGCTCTCCCCAGCGAATCGCGGCCAGATATATCTCTGCCAGCTCCGCCTCGCGGATGGCGTATCTGGAAGCCAGCGACTGGCACTCCTGCCAGGAGCCTGCTTCGTAGAGCGAGCTGATCTTCAAAGCATCTGCAATGCGGTTGTCGCCGTCGAGCAACGCCCGGCGGATGCTGTCGCGCAGTGGAAGTTCCTCCACCAAAACGGTTCTTGGCAGGCCAAGGATCGCGTCGATGCGCGAGAGCAGGCCGGCCAGGAACAACTCATTGGCGTTCACCTTAAGGAAGCGCTCCAGCAGCTCGCAAAAGCGGGCGCGGACCAGCGCTGAGACCACCACGTCGAGAGGCGCGTCCACCGCCGTCTCCATCAAGACCGCCACGCTCGCCCAGTTGCGAAAGGTGAGCTCGCCGATCAGCATCAGGGCGTGGCGGATGGAGGTGATTTCCGAGGTGAAGCCGTGGGCAGCGGAATTCAGGAAGCGCAGCAGCCGGTAGTAAAGCGACGCGTCCGATTTAATGATGCGTTCAATCGCCGTCAAGTCGAACTGGGGTTGATGCAAAGCGCTCAGCAGCCGCAGGGCATTCAGGTGGCCGGTGGGAATCTCGTTGCGCGCCATGATGTGCGGCTTGGCAAAGTGGTACCCCTGAAACAGGGTGTAGCCCATGGCCACCGCGCTTTCAAACTCTTCCTGCGTCTCCACCTTTTCGGCAAGCATGATCGCAGGCGGCGAGGGCTGACGCACGAGCCGGGCGCGGTCGGCTTGGGTGTGAGCGCGGAAATCGATCTTGATGTAGTCCGCCAGCGCGATCAGGGGCTCCAGTTCGCGGCGAGGGATAAAGTCATCGAGGGCCAGCGGGTAGCCGGCCTGCTTCAGGGATCGGCAGGCGGCTACCACGGCCGTGTCAGGCGCCACGTTCTCGAGGATTTCGAGCACGGTATTCTCTGTGGGCAGCAGGGTAAACAGCCCCTCAATCAGTCCATGCTGGGTGCAATTGATAAAGGCCTTGTGTCCGTGGCAGAGCACGTCGAGCCCGAACAAGAATGAACTGTCGAGAATGTGCTGGGTGCCGGACGTCATGTCGGCGGAGAAGCGATTTTCCCAGCCGCTGCGGGAAAGCAATTCGTAGCCGTAAATCTGGCGATGCTGATCGAAGATCGGCTGGCGCGCGATGAAGCGCATGGGGCAGTGCTTATCGGGGGTCGGTTGCGTCATAGCTGTTACCCGGGGGATCTGTCGCGGTCCCAGCCGCCACGCCCGCATCCAGCAGGAGCTGGTCCAACTGCGACAGGCACTGTCGGAGAACCAGCAACTCTTCGCTGTTAGGGCTGAGGTGGGAGGCTTTCAGATCGTTCACCAATTCACGTCCGGCCTGGGTCATGGCGCGGGCGCGCAGCCGCCCCAGCTGCGACACATCGGCGGCCTTGCCGGCTTCGGCCGCATCCCGCGCCTGCCGCACCCAGAGCGCCAGCTGGCTGAACTGCGCCACCAGTTCGAGAAAGAAGCGCGCCAGCCCGGGATCAAGCGCGCTTCCGGCCAGGGCGGCTCCCAGTCGCCGCAGATCGCAGGCCGCCTTTTCCAGGGCAGAGGGCAAGTCGGACGGAACCGGCGCTGCGGGGCGAAACCTCGCAAGGTCCTCCGAGAAGCTGCGCACCACTCCGGGAGCGGTCTCCGCCATTGCGATGGCGCTATAGGTATCGCGATATCCCGCCGGGAAGATGTTTCCCCACGAGATGCGCGACGCCTCCGAGCCCCGCAGTCCGGCGTGGCCTTCCCGGTAAGTTCCCAGCTCACCCACCCATTGCACGCGATACCGCGCCCGCTGTTGCTGGTATTGCACCCCGATCAGGTCTCCAGGCTTCAACTCCACGGTCAGCCCGGCGGCGTGAATCCCGGAGGGGCTGACGTCCACCGTATCCACCTGCGTATTGAAGGGCCTGCCGTTGGCATCTGTGCCGAACAGACGCACCGGTGCAACCATGCGTACGCGCGGCTCTTGGCGGCGGGCCATGTTGGTTCACAGGAATTCGGCCCCCAGAGAGTCGCCTCCCCCGGAGCCTTCAAGGTTGCAATCGGCAGCCGTCGGGCGCAGGTTTAGGTCGGGAATGAAGTTAAACGTCGTCGGAGGGTCAATTCGGCTGGGGGAAAAGCGGTCTAGAATAAGACCAGACGGCCAACTCAAAAATGCCGGCTCTGAAGGACATACTCGAGCAGAATGTTCACGAGGCGGCGCCCCAACTGGTCGAAACTCTGGACGACAAGGGCCGGGTGCGCTGCTACTCCTGCGGACACTGCTGCCCCATTCCCGAGGGCCAGGCGGGAGTCTGCCGCGTGCGCTTCAATCGCAGCGGGCGTCTGTTCGTGCCCTGGGGCTACGTCGGCGGCGTACAATGCGATCCGATCGAGAAGAAGCCCTTCTTCCACGCCTACCCCGGCGCTATGGCCTACAGCTTCGGCATGCTGGGATGCGATCTGCACTGCGCCTATTGCCAGAATTGGGTGACGTCGCAGGCGCTGCGCGATCCCAGCGCGGTGAGTCCTCCCCTGGGAGCATCACCAGAGGTGCTGGTGGAGCAGGCGTTGCGGCAGGGCGCACGTGTCCTGGTCAGCACCTACAACGAGCCGCTCATCACCAGCGAGTGGGCGGTCGCCATCTTCAAGGAAGCTAAAGCCGCGGGCCTGAAGACTGGATTCGTTTCCAACGGCAACGGCACGCCGCAGGTGCTGGAATTTCTGCGGCCCTGGGTGGATCTCTACAAGGTCGACCTGAAGAGCTTCGACGATCACCACTACCGCAAGCTGGGCGGGCGCCTGCAGCCGATCCTGGATACGATTCGCCGCCTCAAAGCGATGGAGTTCTGGGTGGAAATCGTCAGCCTGCTGATCCCGGGCTTCAATGATTCCGACGACGAGTTGAAGCGCATGGCGGAGTTCCTGGTCGGCGTCTCGCCGGAGATTCCCTGGCACGTCACCGCCTTCCACTCCGACTACAAGATGGAGGACACGCCGAGCACGCCCGTGGAGACGTTGCTGCGCGCCGCCGAGATCGGGCGCGATGCCGGCCTGCAGTTCATCTACGCGGGAAATCTGCCGGGCGAAGTCGGTGGCCTGGAGAACACCTGGTGCCCGAAGTGCGCCCAGGTGCTTATCGAGCGCTTCGGCTATTTCATCGTGAACTACAAGCTGACCGCCGCCGGCGAGTGTCCCAAGTGCCGCACCCCGATCCCCGGCCACTGGGACGCCAGGTTCGGCGGCCAGATTACCTCACATCCGTATTCGCCGGGTTTGCGAGTCCTGACTCGAAAATAATCGCGAGGCGTTGATCGGCAAAGGCAAAACGACGCACTCTCTTGTTTGAGTCATATTGAGCGCAGCGAAGCATCCCTGTATTACCTTCGCTCCGATGGTTGAGCACTGATTCTGAGTGCTGAATGCTGAGTGCTACAGTTTTCCGATCCAGTCGTCGGTCTTCAGCACCTTGCTGAAGCGCATTTGCTGAGTCACCAGAATTGCGCGGTGCAGTTCTTCGGCGGTCACTGAGCCCGCTTCATTCTTGACGTCGAGCGTGCCGGTTGCATCGGCGAGAAATTCCACGTTGAAACCGAGGTGCAGCGCCTGGCGGGCGGTAGTGTCGCAGCACAGCTGGGTCATGTAACCAGAGATGACGGCAGTGTCGATGGCGCGCTCGCGCAGCCATGGTTCCAGTTCGGTGCTGGTGAAACTTCCAGGAAGGTTTTTGTGGACCAGCGCCTGGTGCGACCGTGCGGCAATCTCGGGGCGAAGCTGCCACTCCTCACTGCCCTGGCGAAAGACGGCGCTGTCAGGCTGCGGCGCTGCATGTTGGATGAGCACGACGGGAGCGCCGTAGTCGTTGGCGGCGTCGATGGCGCGAAGAATGTTGGCCAACGAATCGCGCGGATAGCTGACTGGCAACTTGCCGGTGAAGTATTCATTCTGAACGTCAATGACCAGGAGGGCGCGCTTCATGGCAGGAATTTAACCATAGAGGTCACCGAGGACGCTGAGGTGCGTCGGCACTCAGCATCAGGATGTGGGGATGCTTCTCACATCCCATCATAATTCGGGCCACCACCGCCCTCGGGCGGAACCCAGGTGATGATCTCGTAGGGGTCCATGATGTCGCAGGTCTTGCAGTGCACGCAGTTGGACGGGTTCAGGTGGATCTGCTTGCCGTGCGGCGCGTCCGCCGCGTCCACCATCTCGTACACGTTGGCCGGACAGAAATGCTGGCAGGGACTGCCGAATTCCTTCACGCAGCGTGTATTGCAGATGTTGGTATCGTGGATCACCAGGTGCGCGGGCTGATCCTCTTCGTGCTTGGTGCCCGAGTGGTAGAGGTCGGTAAGCTTGTCGAAGGTGAGCTTGCCGTCTCCCTTGGCATTGTCCAGCAGTTGCTCGCGGTGATCGCCGAGCGAGGCCAGCTGGTCCAGCGGCCGCATGCGTTTGTGCCCGGCGACGGATGGGTAGCGGGCGTGCAGCCCGCGTCCGCCGGTGACCTGCTGCAGCCCGGCGTGCAGCATTCCCGCCCAGAAGCCGTGCTCGAATCCCTGGTGGAAGTTGCGCACCGGCCAGAGCTCGTCCTTGATCCAGCTGTTTTCCACCCGCTGCTGGAAGCTGCTCAGCCGGGCAGCCGAGACGTCCGCATCGCGGAGCGCCTCGAAGGCCGTCTCCGCCGCCAGCATCCCCGACTTGATCGCCAGATGAATGCCTTTGAGTCGTTGCGAATTGAGGAAGCCCGCGGAATCGCCCAACAGCATCCAGCCATTGCCCCCTACCGGTGGAATCGACCACCATCCCCCGTAGGGCAGCGACTTCGCGCCATAGCGGATCAGTTTTCCTCCTGCCAGCAGCCTGCTGACCAGCGGGTGGCGCTTGAAGCTCTGCAGCACCGTCTGGGGATCGAGGCGCGGATCGGGATAATCAAGCCCGATCACAAAACCTAAGGAGACAATGTTGTCCTTGCCGCCGTAGATCCAGGCGCCGCCGTATTCTCGCGTGGTGAGCGGCCAACCCAGGGTGTAGATCACCTCACCAGGGTCGATGCGGCCGGGCTGCACCTCCCAGAGTTCTTTCACCCCCACGCCATAGGTCTGCGGGTTGCGGTCGCGGTCGAGTTGAAAACGCGAAACCAGTTGCTTGGTGAGCGAGCCGCGCGTGCCTTCGGCGAGAATCACGATTTTCGACTTCAGGTCGTATCCGGCCTCGAAGTTGTCTTTCTTCTCGCCATCCTTGCCGATGCCCTTATCGTCGGTGCGGACGCCGATAACGCGGCCGTCTTCGATCAGCAGCTCCGAGCCGGCAAAGCCGGTGAAGATGGTGATCCCCGTGGGCTCTACCTTTTCGCCCAGCCACTTCACGAAGCGATTGAGCGAGATGACGTAATTGCCGTGATCACGCAGCGGTGGCGGCGTGACCGGCAGCTTGAACTCGCCTTTCTCGGTGAGGAAGTAGACGCCTTCCTTGGTGCACTGGGCGTCGAGGGGAGCTTCCTTCTCAAAGCCGGGAAGCAGCTCGCGCATGGAACGCGGGTCGAGCAGCGCCCCTGAGAGGCAATGCTGGCCCAGTTCACGCGCTTTCTCGAGCACGTAGATGTTGTCTTTGGAGAGCTGCTTGTGCGGATGGACGGCATTGTGCTGATCGATGAGTTGCGCCAGGCGTAGCGCACACGCCAGGCCGGAGGGACCTGCGCCCACGATTACCACGTCGGCTTCCATTCGCGGGCGTTCGATATTCTCCAGGGGCTTGCGAAAGATGAGCATAGGGAGAGCGATGTTTCGGCAGCTTGTTGAGCTTGCAAAATTGCCGCCTGAGCAGAATAGCATTACGGGTCGGGACGGTTGAAGTCGCGCGCTAACTCAGGAACTTGCTGTTCCAGTCTGGGAGTTTTGGAATTCACTTCGAGGTCAGATGTGCCTTAAGGCTGTGTCCGGAGGCGAGCTTCACCTCCATCTCCTTGCCTTTGATCCGCACCTGCGCAGTCTGTCCCTTGCTCGACTCCAGTTCGTGCACCAGATCCACCAGCACGGTGTCGAACTCGCCCTGATAGGTTTGATCGCCGAGTTTCACGGTGAGATCGACGGTGAACTGATGCACCGCGAACCAGCGCCCGTTGGGGACGATGCGCTTCGACCGCTGAACGTCAACGATGGTGGCGTTCTGGAAGTCGCTGGCGCTGGCCTGGGGGGCAGGAGGGGGAAGGCTGGCGGACTCAGCGGGGCCCGAGAGCATGAACAGTAAAGCGAGCAGCACTAAGGCTGGAAGGATGAAGAAGCGGCGGCGATGGGCACAGGGCAGCATTCGCCACTTGGATTTGATGCGGGTACAGGCGCAGATTAGCGCAGATTCCGCCAAAAGAGAACAGAGCCGGTGGAACGTCGCGATTACCTTTCTGCAGCCTTGGCGACTTATCCGGCCTTGGCCTTCTTGACTTCCTCCACCAGTTGGGGAACGACTTCAAACAGGTTGCCGACTACACCGAAATCGGCGATTTCAAAGATCGGGGCCTCGGCATCCTTATTGACTGCCAGGATCGAGCGCGCGCCTTTCATGCCGACGATGTGCTGGATGGCGCCGCTGATCCCCAGAGCGATATACAGTTTGGGCGCCACTGTCTGGCCCGACGATCCGATCTGGCGGTCCATGGGTAACCATCCCGCATCACAAATTGGACGCGAGGCCGCGATCTCGCCTCCCAGCGCATCCGCCAGTTGCTTTGCGATCTCGATATTCTTCTGCTCCTTGATGCCACGGCCCACGGCCACGATGACCTCCGCCTGGGTGAGGTCAACCGCCTGCTTGGCCTCTTTGAAGGGCGCTTCCGGCTTGGTGCGAATGGCGCCCTCGGGGATTTGCGCGGCAACCGTCTCGACCGCCGCCGGGCTCGCCCCGGGCTGCACCTGGTCGCCGCGAAAGGCTCCGGTCTGGAAGGTGACCAGCCAGGGTCCGTCGCTGCCGAATTGGATGTCGGCGGCGAACTTGCCCTGAAAAAGCTGGCGCGTGAAAAGCAGCTTGTCGCCGTCTTTCTTATAGCCGATCGAGTCGCTGATAAGCGCGCGGCCCAGCGCCGTCGCCAGCTTGGGCGCGAAGTCGCGCACCTGGTAGGTGTGCGGCATCAGCACCAGTTGTGGCTTACGCTCGGCGATGAAGGGCTTCAGCGCAGCCACATAGCCGTCAGGCGTGTAGGCTTCAAGCTGCGCGGCTTCGATGGCGTAGGCTTTCGCCAGTTTCTTGGCGGCGACCTCGGCGGCGATGGCGCCGATGCCGCTGCCGACGACGGCAGCCTCCAGCCTCCAACCGGTTTCGGCGGCGATGGCCTGTGCTCCGGTGATCGTCTCCCAGGAAACCCGGTTCAGCTTGCCTTCACGCTGCTCGACAATTGCAAGAATGATGTTGGGCATGAGTTCGTTTCTTCTTCCTTCCCTGGTTAGAGCACGCGGACATCGTTCCGCAGCTTGTCTACGAGCTTCTTCGCGATCTCGGCCGGCGCACCGTCCAGCATCTCGGTCTTCTTGGTCTTTTGCGGGATGTAGAGGCGCTGGATCTGCTGCAGGTTGGGGCCGAGCGAGGATTCCACCTCGGCGTAGGTCACCTTGCGCAGCGGCTTGTTCTTGGCCTGCTTGATGCCGATCAGTGTGGCGTAACGCAATTTGTTGATGCCGGATTGAATGGTCAGCACCGCGGGCAGCGGCATGTCCACGAACTGGAAGAAGCCGGACTCAAGCTCGCGTTTCACGCGGATGCCGCCATCCTTCTTTTCAATCTGCATGATGATGGTGGCGTGCGGGCAGCCCAGCAGCTCCGCCAGCACCACGCCAGTCTGCGCAAAACCGTAGTCGTCGGATTGCAGGCCGGTGAAGATCAGGTCGAACTGCTCCTCGCGAATCGCCTGGGTGATCGCGCGGGCGGTGTTGTAAGCATCCAGCCCCACAAACCTGTCGTCTTCCAGGTGAATGGCGCGGTCCGCGCCCTTGGCCAGGGCTTCGCGCAGCACCTGCTGGGCGCGCGCCGGGCCGGAGGTGATCACCACCACCTCGCCGCCGTGCTTCTCCTTCTGCCGCAGCGCCTCTTCCAGCGCATAGGCGTCAGGTTCGTTCACTTCGTAGCTGACATCTTCGCGAATCCAGGTGCCGCTCTCATTCAGTTTGAGCGGAGCGTCCTTCTGCGGCACCTGCTTCATGCAAACCAGGATCTTCACTGTGTCTCCTCGGATTCCTTCGTCTTCGGCCAGCGTGCCGGCGCCGGAGCGCAGGACAAAACGGGTCAGTATAAATGAGCGCGCCGCCGCCGAATTTCGTCAGTCGAGAAAGGCGACCGACTGCACTCCGGAAACTTCGAAGCGCTTGCGGCAGCGCAGGTTCTTGCAGGCTACGAGATCGTCGCGGCGCACCATGTAGGAGCGAGCCTTGGCAAAGCGGGCACGATCGCGCTCATCGGCGCGTGGCGGCAGTTGACGCTTCTTGGTGCGCACCAGCCACGCCAGTTCATATTCGGCGCTCTCATGGCAGTGCGGGCAGCTCAAGGTTGCCGTGCGCTTGTCCGGCCGCTCCTCGAAAAAATCCTTCTCATCCATGAGAAGTGCAACTCCAGTCGCTGATTCTAGTTCATACTGCTGCCACCCGGGCAACTGGCGCCATGCCGGAACCACCATGACCCGAAAGAGGAGGAAGAAACGATTCAGCGCCGTGACCACGGTCAAGGAGATGGCGCGCGAGATGATCGGATCGCCTCCACCCACTCGGCGCCAGCCGCAGACGAAGAAGACCTCCTGCAAGCGGGAAAAGCACAAGCAGACTCTGGCCAGGCTGCTGGAGCAAGGCGACCGCTGAAACAAGGGGTGAATTCGTCTCAATCCGAGAAGGGCAAGGCCAGACTTGGGAATGCCCCTCAGTTAACCCTTTCGATAATCCCGAGCAGACAAGATTGGCCGGAATTTTCAAATTATCAGTGGGTGCGGCGCTCGTGGTCGGTGCGAGCGCGTTTACTGAGGCATTAAGTCCATGCTAGCCCATCGTTTCCGGAAATCGTAAACCAACAAAAAAATTTCTCCGCCGTGTCTTTTTTTTGGGTAGACTTGCGCCCTCTTTCGAGACCCGAGTCCATGGAGATCCAGGCCGTGACCAATTTTCCCCCGGTTGGTTGTTGGGCTGATGTCCGCGGGCGCCCCTTGGCCCCTGGTTGTTCAATCACTGTACGCTCCGGAACATTTGGTCGCACGAGAAGACAACGGCCTGACCCTCTCCGTTAGTCTCTCGACTCCGAACCGTTGAAGGCATGGTTTGGAGTCTAGCGATTACGGCTCCCAGGCCAACTCGGAACCAAGAACTCGGTACGAACCCTCGACTCCCAGGAGGACCCCATGAAGAGCATCATCCGGCTTTCCGTCATCGCTTTGATGATGGCAGGCATCTTCGCCGCTGCATCAACCCCGGTGGACCGGACTGGCGCAGGGCTGAAAGGCAGTCCAACGCCAATTTGTCCGGGCTGTGCCATTGTTAAGTAGTTGTTACTAACACTGTATTACCGACGTAACTGAGGGGCGCGCCTGGAAAGCTCTTGCGGGCAGGCGGAAGGATAGGTATGCTCGCAAGTGCAGTCCGGCTAACTGTACCTTAGACAAGGTTTGGGAAGGTCAGATGCGCGCCCTCGTTTACTGCTTTTGGGTCCTCTCTGTCCTGCTTGAAGCCACGCTTGTGGGGATCATGATCCGCCGCAAGCTGCGCAAAGAATTCCCCATTTTCTTTGTCTTTCTCATCTTTGACGTCTGCAGCGTGCTGATCGAGTTTCCCCTTAGCTTCATTTCGCTCCGGGCTTACTTCTACGTATTCTGGACGCTCACAGTGGTGAGCATCAGCCTGGAGTTCGCCGTTCTGCACGAGATATTCCGCTTATTCTTCCGCCCCTTCGAATCCCTGCAAAAGCTGGGCGACGTGCTCTACCGCTGGGCCGCGGTCGTGATGGTTCTGATCGCTCTGGTAATGGCGGTATCGTCAACCCCGGTCGAGCCGCTCAGCATCGGAGCCATTGTGCTGACGCTGGAGCGCAGCATCCGCCTGATGCAGTGTGGGCTGGTGATCTTCCTCTTCCTGTTCGGACCGCATCTGGGGCTGACCCCGCGCCACCACGTGTCGGGCGTGGTTCTGGGCTTTGGCGTGTATGCCGCGGCCCAGTTGGTGGTTTCGACCATGCTCTCGCTGTTCGGGGAGCAGCGCCTGAACCTGAGCAACTCGATCAAGGAAATCTCCTGGGCGGTGGCGGCGCTGATCTGGGTGGTTTACATGCTGTTGCCGGAGCCGGAGCGGCGGCGGGCCAGCCAGTTTGAGGAATCCAGCAACTGGAATTACGCGCTCACCAGCATCACCCAGGACAAGTCGCAGAACAGTTTCCTGCCCAGCGTAGTCGACACCGTGGACCGCATCATGAATCGGCGGTCATCGCTGGACTAGCACCAGCCTTCCGCGATCCGTTTCACCTAGTTGGCCCAATTCCCATCCGCCAGCCGGATTTTGTAGAATCAAGGCTGTCTGTATCTGCGCCTTCCGGCAATCTTCGCAGCGGTATCCCTGCGTGGGGACCTGAATGACTCAGGTCAGGACGGCAGCGCACCCATGCCAGGCCGCAAGCCGCCGCAGGGTATGACATTCAGCGGACCGGAACCAGCCTGCTGCTTCCGAATTTTTTGCAATGTAAGGAGAGTTGACGAATGGCGATTCCAGCCACACAGTTGCGCCCGGGCATGGTGATCCGGCACAACAATGACCTGCATTCGGTGTTCAGCGTGGAACATCGTACCCCAGGCAATCTGCGCGCTTTCATTCAGGCCAAATTGCGCAATCTGCGCACTGGAGCCATGTTCGAGCACCGCTTCCGCTCTGCCGACGCCATCGAGAAGATCACCGTCGATGAGGTCAACATGGAGTACCTCTACAACGACGGCGACAACTATTACTTCATGAATACCGAAAACTACGAGCAGATGCACCTCACGCGCGAGATCCTGGGCGACTCGGTGGACTACCTGATCCCCAATTTGCAGATCAAGGTGGAGTTTTTCGACGGCAGAGCGGTTGGGGTGGAGCTGCCGCAAACGGTGGAGCTCACGGTGGTGGAGACCGAGCCCGGCTTGAAGAGCGCCACCGCCTCCAGCGTTACCAAGCCGGCGAAGCTGGAGACGGGACTGGTGGTGCAGGTTCCACCCTTCATCAACGAGGGAGAGAAGATCCGCGTCGATACCTCGGAAGGCGCTTATTTGTCGCGAGCCTGAATTGAGGCAGAGGGTCGCAGGATTGGGGCTTAGAAGCTGCAACCGGTTGGAAACTGCGTTCGGGACGGCAGGCATGGAAAGGACCAAGACCGAGGCCCGGCAATTCGTGGTTCGCGGACGCGTGCAGGGAGTTGGCTTCCGCTGGTTCGTGGAGCGTGAAGCGCAAGCGCTGGGCATCGCCGGCTGGGTGCGCAACAATCCTGACAGCAGCGTGGAAGTGCTGGCCGTCGGCACGCGCGAACAGATAGCGGTATTGCGAAAGAAACTGCGCGAGGGGCCGCGAGCGGCGCGGGTGGACGACGTGCAGGAGTGCGAGGCCGCCGCCTCGGCCGACCTGAAAACATTTCGTATCGAAGGAGCCTGGTAATTTGACAGCCGAAGCAAGAGCGACGTCGTTCGACGGCAATTTCCTGAAGCAGCTCATCCGCAGCGTCCCGGATTTCCCCAAGAAGGGCATCCTGTTCTACGACATCACCACCATGCTGAAGGACAAGGTGGGCTTCGCGCGGGTCATTGATGCGCTTTCGGAACAATATATCGGCCGGCACGTGGACCTGGTGCTGGGTATCGAGGCTCGGGGATTCATCTTTGGACCCGCCCTGGCCTATCGCCTGAACGCGGGCTTCGTGCCGGTGCGTAAGCCGAAGAAGCTGCCCGCCGAGACCGCCAGAGTCACCTACGCCCTGGAATATGGGCAGGATTCGCTGGAGGTGCACAAGGATGCCATCCAGCAAGGTCAGAAGGTGATCATCGTCGACGATCTTCTGGCCACCGGGGGCACCGCCCTGGCCACCATCGAACTGGTCAACCAGTTGGGGGGCGAGGTAGAGAGCCTGGCGTTTATCGTGGAGTTGGACTTCCTGAAGGGGCGGGCCCGCCTGGCGCCGCACGAGGTGATCTCGCTCCTGCATTACGACCAATAGCCAAGTAGGGCGCGGCATCCTCGACTTTCCGTCCGATTCGTTTCCGAAGCACTCGGTGTGGGGCATTTGACCATATCCGTGCCAAGATCGTCCCGCGGTACACGTTCCGTGGAGCGTAACTGCGTGCGCAAAGTCATTGGCAGGCGAGCATGATCCTCATATATTGAGTTGTTCCATTTGCAATGTGCGGACGGCTCCTGTGAGTGAGCCGTCTGCGGCGAACGAGCGTCCGCAATGGATATACCCTCGACAACTTCGGAGACCGCACCTGCAGGGGCGAAGGACTACATCGGCGCATTTGCCAATGCTGTAGCCCTGTTTGGCACCCCCGCGTCAGGGGGCGACGTCTTCTCGCACATGCCGGCCTTGCTGGTAGCGAGCTTCAGTGCGGTGCGCTCCGAGTTATGGCTTTGGGATGAGTCCTCCAGCTCCGCTTACCTCACCAACGTTGCTGGACGGGAAGGCAACCATCGGCGCGACTTCAGCACCGCAGGCGTGGGCGCTGTCGGCAAGGCCGTCAGCTCGCAACGGCCGCTCTACAATGCTCCGCTGGTGAATGCCGGTGACGACGACCGCGAATTCGCCATCCGCACCGGCTTGACCCACGTTTCCGCCTATCCCCTCATCGCTCGCGGGAAGTTCATCGGCATCTCCGCAAACTACTCCCTGCAGCCGGTGGACAAGGACCTGTTGCAGTGGTGGGAGCTGTGCGCGCAGATCGGCGCTGCCAGCCTGCAGCAGGTGCTGGCCGACCGGGAAAATCAGAAGACCATAAGCCAGCTGGCCCTGCTGTTTGAGGCCACCCGCCTGCTGAACTCTACGCTCGATCTGGCGGAGTTGCTGGAGTTGATCCTCAAGATTGCGCGCACGGAAGTGAAGGCCGATCGCGGCAGCGTGTTCCTGGTGGACGGCAAGAACCGGCAACTGTGGTCGATCGTGGCCCAGGGCCTGGATCACCAGGAGATCCGCCTGCCCTTCGGGCGCGGCGTCGCCGGCCGGGTGGCGGTGACCGGGGAGACGGTCAATGTCAAGGACGCCTACGAGCTCGATTACTTCGAGCGCAGCTTCGACCAGCGGACCGGTTACCGCACCAAGTCTCTGCTCTGTCTGCCCATTCGCCATTCAGCGGGGCACATTGTGGGTGTGATCCAATTGCTGAACCAGCAGACCACGGGGGGCTTTACCCCTGAGGATGAAGAGTTTCTGGCCAAGCTCTCGGGTCACATGGCGATGGCGCTGGAAAATGCGCGCATGCATCGCGACGCCCTGGAAAAGCAACGCCTGGACCGGGAGTTGGAGATGGCGCGGGGAATTCAGCGCAGCCTGCTGCCGGAGGCGCCTCCCGTCATACCGGGGTACGATCTGGCCGTCTCCAGCGAACCCTGCCAGGAGGCGGGCGGAGACTACTACGATTTTCTGACCCTGGGTCCGCAGACGCTGCTACTGGTGCTGGCCGACGTAGAAGGCAAGGGCGTGGCCTCGGCGCTGGCCATGTCCAACCTGCAGGCTTCCTTGCGGGCCCTGGTCATGCACCTCCATTCGCTGGAGGTGGTGATGCTGTCGTTGAACGAGATGATCCTGAACGACAGTCGTTCGAAGAAATTTCTGAGCATTTTTCTGGGACTTATCGATACCCGCCGCAATGTCTTGCACTTCATCAACGCCGGTCATGTGCCGCCGATGTTGATCAGCGGAGAAACCGGCCTGTCGTCGAAGCTCGCCGCCGGCGGCATGGCGGTGGGCCTGCTTCCGGGGGTGGAGTACGCGCGTGGGACCTCTAAGCTGGAGGCGGGCGACGTTCTGGTGTGCTGCAGCGATGGGGTGGTGCAGGCTGCAAACGGCGAAGGCGACCCCTACGGCGCGGATCGGCTGGCCGCCTGCGTGGCGGGTCAGCGCGACAAACGCGCGGAGGCGATCATCGAGTCGGTGCAAGCGGACCTGAAGCGGTTCACTGCCGGCGCCACCCAGGCCGACGACAAAGTGCTGGTAGTGCTGAAGGTGACCAAGGAGCGGGCGGCTGGATAAAACAAGGCCTGGTTACTTCTCCTCTACAGTCAGATGCCCACCCCGGGGCAGATAGCTCTTCTTCCGGAACCAATCTTCCATCGCGCTCTTCAGCCGCTCCAGGGGAACACGAGCGCCGATCTGCATCTCGCCCTCAGCCACGGGCAGGGTGTCGTCGAAGATGGGATCGTTGGTGAAATTCCGCATGGCGAAGCTATCCAGCCATTTGACGGGTGCAGGGTGGCGCTGGCCGTCCAATTCGTACTCGACGCGTACGCGGCGCGCGAACATGAAGTGATTGTAATCACTCTGGCGTTTGTTGATGACGGAAGTTCCCACACGGCTTGCGGTTTGACGCTCCAGAAACGCGGTCGATATACTTGGGAGCGCAGATGTCTCTTTCGACCCTCATCGTGGATGACGAGCAGCTGGCGCGCGACGAGCTGGCCTTCCTGCTGAAATCGGTGGACGACCTCGAAGTCGTCGCCCAGGGCCGCAACGGCGTGGAGGCGGTCAGCCTGATCAAGGAGCACTCGCCCGACCTGGTGTTTCTGGACGTGCAGATGCCCGGTCTGGACGGTTTTGGGGTCATCAAGAAGCTGATCGACAAGAAGGTGCGGCTGCCCCAGTTCGTCTTCGCCACTGCCTACGATCAGTACGCGGTGAAAGCCTTCGAGGTGAACGCCGTCGATTACCTGCTGAAGCCCTTCGACAAGAAGCGGGTGGCGGAGTCGGTGCAGCGCGCACGCAAAAAGCTGCAGGCATCCGGGGCGCCGTCCGATCGCCTGGACGCCCTCCTCAAGATGCTGGAGGGGAAGGAAGAGGACAAGAAGAAGACCCCCGCCAAGATTTTGCTGAAATCAGCCGGGCGCCTCTTCCTGCTCGATCAGAAGGACATCAGCTTTTCCTCCATCGAAGACGGAGTGATCACGGTGGTAACGCCGGCAATGGAGGGCCAATCCAATTGCCGCACCCTGGAAGAGCTGCTGGACAGTCTGGATCCGAACCTGTTCTGGCGGGCGCACCGTTCCTACCTGGTCAACATCAACCGCATCCGCGAAGTGGTGCCGTGGTTCAAAAGCTCCTACATGCTGCGCATGGATGACAAGAAGCAGACGGAGATCCCGGTGAGCCGCGCCCAAACCAAGCGTCTGCGAGAGCTGTTCCGACTCTAAGACCGCGGTCGCGGCTTACTCTCGCGAAACAACCACTCGGTTACTCCGCATTACTTTCCAAGTTACCGAAGTGACATTTACACCCCTGAACCAGGGTACATAGAATGGCGGCGTTGTAAGGCAGTTCTGGGGGAGGGCTGCCGTGGCGTCCTGGCACCGAAAGGTCCAGGGCGCTTCTAATTTTGGGGTAATTTTCGCCGTGGGTTGAAACCAGCCAGGGCGAACGTCCCTTGGAAAATGCGCTACGCGGCGGCCGTCAGGATCACCGGCTCGGCCGGGGTGATCATAATGGTGTGCTCGTGATGAGCGCTGAGCTTGCGGTCGCGAGTCCTGACCGTCCAGCCATCGTGGCCGAGGAAGACATGGCCGGTGCCCGCCGAAATAATCGGCTCTACCGTGATCACTAGTCCCTCCGTGAGCAGGTCGCTGGAATTGGGGTCGGGATAGTTGGGAACGGAGGGGCTTTCGTGGATGGTGCGGCCGATACCGTGGCCGCACAGGTCGCGGATTACCGCGAAGCCGGCGCTGCGGACTTCATTCTCAACGGCGCGCCCGATCTCGCGC
>Ga0187788_10000185_pt1 | contig 16741 bp, 16 predicted proteins | sample 1015_BV01_MP10_2_FD_133008 | JGI IMG/M metagenome (GOLD analysis project Ga0187788, IMG submission 133008) | Tropical peat soil microbial communities from peatlands in Department of Meta, Colombia - 1015_BV01_MP10_20_MG | ecosystem: Environmental > Terrestrial > Soil > Wetlands > Peat | place...
GCGCGTCGTCGGCGAACAGGTCGTAGAGCCGGCTGCCGACCATCACGTGCTGCCACAGCGGCACCGGGCGGTCCTCGGACACCACCACCTCGGTGTCCCCGCGCACGGTGTCCAGCCAGGCGCCGAACTCCTCGGCGTTGCTCACCGTGGCCGACAGCGACACCACCAGGACGTCGTCCGGCAGGTGGATGATCACCTCTTCCCAGACCGCGCCGCGGAACCGGTCGGCGAGGTAGTGCACCTCGTCCATCACCACGTAGCCGAGGCCGGCCAGCGCCGGGGAGTCGGCGTAGAGCATGTTCCGCAGCACCTCGGTGGTCATCACGACCACCGGTGCGTCGCCGTTGATGGTGTTGTCGCCGGTGAGCAGGCCGACCGCGTCGGGGCCGTGGCGGCGCACCAGGTCGGTGTACTTCTGGTTGCTCAGCGCCTTGATCGGGGTGGTGTAGAACGCCTTGCGCCCCGTGGCCAGCGCCAGGTGGACGGCGAACTCGCCGATCACCGTCTTGCCCGAGCCGGTCGGCGCGGCGACCAGCACACCGTGACCGTCCTGCAGCGCCAGGCAGGCCCGCACCTGGAACGGGTCCAGCGTGAAGGGATACTCGGCGCGGAAGGCGCCGAACGGCGAGCGCTCGACCTCGGAGCGGGAGCGGGCGGCCGCGTAGCTCTGCGCCGGGGAGGGTGCTGCGCCGGACCCTGCGCCGGACCCTGCGCCGGACCCTGCGCCGGACCCTGGGCCGGCCGCGGTACTCACCCCACCACGCTACCCACCCCCGTCCGGCGCGGCCTCCGGCGCCGGTTCCGGGACGGGTGCGGGAGCGATCACCTGCAGGGCGCCGGGGACCGTCTCGCAGCACAGCGGCAGCGGCCCGAACCGCTCGCCGTCCGCGTAGCCGATGATCCCCTCGGCGGCCACCCGGACGCAGCGGGCCCGGCGCACCACCACCCGCGGGTGCGCGACATGGGCGCCCGAGTAGACCTTGGGGAACAGCCGCAGGAACTCCGTCCGGGAGACCGGCTCCAGGACCAGGACGTCGAGCAGCCCGTCGTCCATCCGGGCGTCCGGGACGACCCGCATCCCGCCGCCGTAGCACCCCGCGTTCCCCAGGGCGACCAGCATCGCCGCGGTGTCCCAGCGCTCGCCGTCCAGGTCGATGGCGTACCGCCGGGGCCGGAACACCGGCAGCTCGCGGGCCACGGCGAGCGGGTAGCGCAGCCGCCCGCGCGGCCGGGACCAGCCGTTGGCCCGCTCGTTGGCCACCGCGTCGAACCCGGCCGCCAGGACGCCGGCGAACCAGCGGTCGACCCCCTCGCCGGTGCAGCGGACGGCGTCGAGGCGGCGCCGGCCGCCGTCGCCGGTCAGGTCCGCCGCGATCAGGCCGGCGGCCCGGCCGGGGTCGAGCGGGATCCCGGCGGAGGCCGCCACGTCGTTGCCGGTGCCGGCCGGGATGATCCCCAGCGGGACCGGCCCGCCCGCCACCGCGTTCACGCCCAGGTTGACGATGCCGTCGCCGCCGACCACGACCAGGGCGTCCACGCCGCGATCCAGGCAGGAGGCGACCTGGCGGGCGAGGTCCGCGGCGTCCGCCCCGGTGAGCACCGCGACGTGGATCCCGGCCCGGATCAGGGCACGCGCCGCCTGCGCACCGGCCCGGGAGCCGCGACCCCGACCAGCGGTCGGGTTGACCGCGAGAGCCACCCGGGTCACACGGGATCCGGCCCGTCGACCGGCTGCACCTCCTCCAGCGGGGCCGCCTGGTCGTCGGACAGGCCGCTGACCGGGTCCGCCGCCCGCCGGCGGGCCCGGCGGCGGTCGATGATCCAGGCCACCCCGACCGCGCCCATGTAGAGGGCGACGATCGGGAAGGCCAGCGCGAGCATGGTGCCGGCGTCCGGGGTCGGCGAGGCCAGGGCGGCGAACAGGAACGAGAGGAACACCGCCGGCCGCCAGCCCCGGCGCAGGGTACGCGCGCTGACCAGGCCCGCCATGTTCAGCGCCACCAGGAACAGCGGGATCACCAGGGCGACCCCGAAGGCGAACATCATCCGGGTGACGAAGGTCAGGTAGCCGTCAGCGGTGATCAGGTTGGTCGCGCCCTGCGGGGTGAAGCCGGTGAGGAAGCGGACCGCGTTCGGCAGCACCTCCCAGGCCAGGGCCATCCCGGCCAGGAACAGCGGGACGGCGACACCGACGAAGCCGATCGCGTACCTCTTCTCCCGGCGGGTCAGCCCGGGGACGACGAACGCCCAGAGTTGGTAGAGCCAGACCGGGCTGGCCAGCACCACGCCCAGGTAGATCGACAGCTTGAGCTGGAGGTTGAACGAAGCGGTGACGTCGGGGAAGTTGATCGTGATCAGCCGGCCGCGTTCCGCGGCGATCTCCCGCAGGGGCTCCATCAGAGTGCGCAGCAGCGGCTTGTAGACGAACCAGCCGACGACGGCGCCGGCGGCGATCGCGAGCGCGGACTTGACCAGGCGCGAGCGCAGCTCGGCCAGATGCTCGCGCAGCGGCATCCGACCCTCGGGGTCCTTGGACTGCCGCCGCGAGGTGAGCAGCGCCACGGTGCCTACGGGTCAGGCGTCGTGACGCTGCTGGGTGGGTGCGGACGCCCGGCCCGGCTCGTCGGCCACGATCCGGCCCTCCAGCGGCTCCGGCGGCCGCTGCGGCTGCGCGGGCTGCGCGGACTGGGCGGCCGCGTCCTCGTCCTGCATCTGCTTGACCTCGGACTTGAAGATCCGCAATGACCGGCCGAGCCCCCGGGCGGCGTCGGGCAGGCGCTTGCCACCGAAGAGCAGGATGACGACGAGCAGCAGCAGGGGAAGGTGCCAGCCTTCGAACAGGCCCCGGACCATGGCGTTGTCCTCTCACCGACGGGTGCTGCGGTCATGCTACGTCCGGAGCCGTCCGGTTGCGCCCGGCACTCCCCCCAACGACCCGCTGACGGCCCTGTGGCGGGCCCGCCGTCCGCGCTGCCGCTCCTGCCGCAGTTCCTGGCGCAGGTCACCGGGACGGGCGAAAACCGCCGGTTCGGGCGGTATCGCCGCCTGCGCCTCCTCCAGGCGCTCGGCGGCCACCGTCAGCCGGTCGCCGGCCCGGCCCATCTCCGCGACCAGGGCCGCGGCCTTGCGGTAGAGCCACAGCCCGAACAGGCCGAACATCAGGAGCGTGGCCAGCAGGAGCAGCGCCCAGATCAGGACCCACTGCCAGACGGTCACCGGGTCACGCTACCGGTTGGCACCCCGGACCCGCCCCCCGCGCATCGCCACCCTGGGTGAGCGTGCGACCGGGCTCCCCCGCCGGTGACCACGCTGCGACACCGCGCGCGCCGCGTGCGCGGCATGCGGGCAGGGGGTGACGCCGTACGCGTGGGCAGGGCACGGTGCCACACCGTAGGTGGGAGGAGGGCGCGACGAGACGCCCGGGGAATCCCGGAATGCCCCGAGGAGGGGTCAGGCGGCGTTCTCCGGCGTGGTCCGGCGCGGGCGCGTACCGTGCGTGGCCGCCGCCGCGGCGAGGTGGTCCGCCTGCTCCAGCCAGAGCGCGAAGTCGAGCACGTCGTCGTAGTTGAGCGCTGGACCGTCGTGCTCCTCCAGCGCCTCGGCAGGCACCGACCACGGCTCGGCGACCACACCGCCGGAGATCAGCAGCGCCACGACGTCCCGGCCGGCCGGCTTGCGGATCTCATCCGCGCAGGTGGTGCAGATGAACGCGTAGTAGGACCAGCTCTTCACCGTGCACACGACGAGGCGCACCTGCTGCGGCGTCAGCTCGACATCTCCGCAGCTCGGGCACGAGGCCTTGATGGTGGTCATCGTCAGTGCACCTCCCGCAGGACCGTCCCGAGTCGCCGTTGACCTCATCTTCGGTCGCGGTACGCAACTCCTTGAGTACGGACAGTTATACCCTGCCGACATCTTGGCATCGTCGAGGTTGGAACAACTCGTCTGCCGGGCTCTGGCGTGTCGCAGGCCCCCCGCCAGCGGGCTCAGGCGCCCGTGAACGCCCCTGAGTAGGCATCCAGCGCCCGGCGCGCCTCCTCGGCGGTCCGTGCCGCCAGCGCCGCGGGCGCCACCACGGACACCGCTCCACCCATTCGCAGCACCAGCCGGGCCACCCATCTGGAGTCGGCCACCCGCAGCCGGACCCGCTGCCCGCCGTCCGGCAGCGGCTCCACCGACTCGACCGAGTAGTACTCGCTGACCCACCGGGCCGCGGGGGCCAGGTCGAGGGTGACCTCCTCGTCGTCCTCGGACGGGCGGAACAGCGGCTCGCTGACCACGTCCCGGGCGACCGCGCCGGCCGGCGGGGTGCCGTCCACCTCCAGGACCTCGGCCCGGACCACCCGGTCGATCCGGAACAACCGGACATCCTCCGCGAGGTGGCACCAGGCCTCCAGGTACCACCGCCGCCCGACCGAGGTCAGGCGCATCGGGTCGACGTCCCGGTCGGTGGTCTCGTCCCGGCTGGGCACCAGGTAGCGCAGCCGCAGCCGGCGGCGCCGGGCCAGCGCCTCACCCGCCGCGGACAGCGCCGCCTCCTGGGCGCCCGCGGTGAGGTCCACGGAGACCGTGGCCGCCGCCGCCGAGGCGTCGCCCGAGGCGGCCGACAGCTTGGCCAGCGCTGACTCCAACGGCTGCCGGTCGTGCAGCCCGGGGACCTCGGCCAGCGTGCGCAGGCCGACCAGCAGCGCCACCGCCTCGTCGACGTTGAGCCGGAGTGGGCGCGCGATCGCGTCGGCGTTGTCCAGGTACACCCGGCCGGACTCCCAGTCCGCCTCGATCAGGTCGTCCGGCAGGTGCCCCGGGGTGCCGCAGACGAAGAGCAGTTCGAGGTCCTTGACCAGCTGCGTCTCGCTGATCCCGAAATGCCGGGCGGCCTCGGCCAGCGGGACCCCCTGCCGGCGCAGCAGCCAGGGGACCATGGCCAGCAGGCGGGACAGCCGCTCGGCGGCCCCGACGCTCATGGCCGCCCGACCCTGTCGGTCGGCGTGCTCACGGCGCCCCGGCCCCCACCGCCTGCAGCGCCCCGCGCAGCCGGCGGATCACCGCCTCCCTCAGGTCGGGCGGGTCGAGCACCAGGACGTCGGCGCCGTACCCGGCCAGTTCCTCGGCCAGGCCGCCCAGCTCCCTCACCCGCACCCCGATGACATCCCACCCCTCCGGCGCGGCCGGCGACCCGGCCACCTCGCCCGGCGGCAGCGCCCGCAGCCGCAGCCCGGCGCACCGCTCGCGGCGGACCCGGAGCAGCGCCGTCCGCGGGTCGTCCGGATCGTCGGTGCCGCCGACCAGCGCCGCCGGGTCCACCTGCTGCGGGATCTCGTACCCGCCGGGCGGGCCGGTCCGGCGCACCTCCCCGTCGACCCGGGACAGCCGGAACGCCCGGGTGGCGCCGCGGTCGAGGTCGAACCCGACGACGTACCACCGCCCGCTCCGGCTGGTCAGCGCCCAGGGCTGGAGGTGCCGCTCGCCGACCTCGCCGGACGGCTTGCGGTAGGTGAAGCGGACCTCGGCGCGGTCCCGGGTCGCCGCGTACAGCGGCTCGAACGCGGGCTCGGTGGTGCGCACCCGCGGCTCGACCCCGACCAGCGAGCCGTCCTCGGTCTCCACGCCCAGCGCCCGCAGCTTGACCAGGGCCCGCGCGGCCGGGCCGGCCAGGCTGGCCTGCTGCCACACCCGGCTGGCCAGGCCGAGCACCGCCATCTCCTCCGCGGTGAGCTCGATCTCCGGCAGGGCGTAGGAGTCCCGGTCGACCCGGTAGCCGACCTCGTCCTCGAAGAGGGCGCTGGCCCGCCCGGTGACCACCGGGATGCCCAGCTCGCGCAGGTCCTCCTTGTCCCGCTCGAACATCCGGTCGAAGGCCTCGGTGGACTCGCAGTCGGCGTACTGCGGCACGGCCGCCCGGATCTGCTCCTTGGTCAGCCAGCGGCGGGTGGCGAGCAGGCAGATCACGAGGTTCAGCAGGCGCTCGGTGCGGCGGGTGGACATCGCCGGTCACGCTACCGGAGGTAGCCTCGCCGCCTGCGAATCGGGAGGTAGGGGTGATCCGCTGGCGGGAGGGGCGCGTCGTCGCACCGGTGCGGGAGTGGGACGGCGCGGTGGAGTATCAGGTGGAGGTCGCGGGGACCTCCTGCACGGCGCTGGCCTACCCCGCGCTGGTGGGCCGCCCCGAGCCGGGAGAGCTCGTGCTGCTCAACACCTCGGCGGTGGATCTGGGCCTGGGCACCGGCGGGTACGCGCTGGTCGTCGCCCTGCCGCAGCGGATCCCGGCCGATCCGCCGCCGGGCCCGGGCCACCTGGTCAAGGCCCGCTACACCCCGCTGCAGACCGTCGTCCTGGGCGCGGACGAGCAGGAGTCGCCGCACCACGAGGTGCTGGCCGAGGCCGACGACCTGGCCGGGATGCCGGTGGTGGTGGCCGACCTGCACTCCAGCCTGCCGGCGGTGATCGCCGGACTGCGGGAGCGGCGTCCCGGCGCCCGGGTCGGCTACGTGATGACGGACGGCGGGGCGCTGCCGGCCTGGTTCTCCCGCACGGTGGCCGGGCTGCGCGGAGCGGGGTGGCTGGCCGCGTGCGTCACCGCCGGGCAGGCCTTCGGCGGGGACCTGGAGACGGTGACCGTGCACACCGCCCTGCTCGCCGCGCGCTGGGTGGCCTGCGCCGACGTCGCCGTGGTCACCCAGGGCCCGGGCAACCTCGGGTCCGGGACCCGGTGGGGCTTCTCCGGGGTGGCCGCCGGCGAGGCGGTCAACGCGGCGGCCGCCCTCCGCGGCCGGCCGGTGGCCGTGCTGCGGATCTCCGGGGCGGACCCCCGGCCGCGGCACCGGGGCGTCTCCCACCACAGCCTGACCGCCTACGGCCGGGTGGCGCTGGCCCCGGCGGACATCGCCGTGCCGGTGCTCTCCGGCCCGCTGGGTGCCCGGGTGGCCGAGCAGGTCGGCGACCTGGTGGCGCCCCGCGGCCCGCACCGCCGGGTCGACGTCCCGCTGGACGGGCTGGACGCCGCGCTGGCCGCCACCCCGGTGCCGCTGTCGACGATGGGCCGGGGGCTGGAGCAGGACCCGGCGGCGTTCCTGGCCGCCGCCGCGGCCGGGCGGCACGCCGCGGACCTGCTGGCCGCGCCGCAGCCGGCGTGAGCGACCCGAAGGGCCCGGTCGGCCCGGCCGAGCTCAGGCGGCGTCGAGGATGTCGACCACGAACACCAGGGTGTCCGTGCCCTTGATCCCGGCCTGCGCGTTGCCGGCCGCACCGTAGCCCTTGTCCGGGGGGACGACGATCAGGATCTGGCTGCCGACCGTCCGGCCGACCAGCGCGTCGTCCCAGCCGGAGATCACCTTGCCGACCCCGATCGGGAACTGGGCCGGCGTGCCGCGGTCCCAGGAGGAGTCGAACTGCTTCCCGCCCGGCCAGATCACCCCGGTGTAGTGCACGGTGATGGTCTGCCCGGAGGCCACCTTCGGCCCCTTACCGACGATCAGCGGCTGGACCACCAGCGAGCCCGGCGGCGCGGACCTGGGCACGGTGATCTTCGGCTTGCCCTTCGCGTCCAGCTGGACCGTCGGCAGCCCGGGCTTCGGCTCCACCTTGGTGCCCTCCGCCCTGGTCAGCACCTTGTTGGCCGACTTGACGTCGATCACGAAGATCAGGGTGTCGGTGGGCCCGATCCCGGCGGCGGGCACGCCCTGGGTGCCGTAGCCGTCCTTCGGCGGGACCGCGAGCAGCACCCGCGAACCGACCTTCACCCCGGTCAGGCCGTCCGCGAAGCCCTTGATCACCTGACTGGCGTCGACCATGAAGCTGGCCGGCTTCTTGCCGTAGGAGGTGTCGAACTCCTTGCCGTCGGTGCCGTTGATCCCGACGTAGTCGATGCTGACCCGCTGGCCCTTGGCCACCGCCGGTCCCTTGCCCTGGACCAGGATCCGGCGGCCGGTCTGGGTGACCGAGAACGGGTGGACGAAGGTCACCGTCGGCTTGGCGCCCGGTGCTCCGGCGACGGTGACCGCGTCGAGGCTGGTCACCGTGCTGGTCCCGCCCGGAGTCCCCGAGGAGGAGGAGCTGGGGCCGCACCCGGCGACCGTGACGAAGGCCACCAGCAGGCCGACGGTGGCGAGGGGGGCGCGAGAGCGGCGCGCGGCGCCGGGGCGCTGCCGCGGGTCGGCTGGCACGCGGCAACCATAGCCGCCGCCGCTGAGCGACCCGCCGGGGGTGCCGGGCGGGGCCTCCGCAACCGCTCACATGCTCTGGATCAGCCGCTCCACGCGCTCGTCCACCGACCGGAACGGGTCCTTGCACAGCACGGTGCGCTGCGCCTGGTCGTTGAGCTTCAGGTGCACCCAGTCCACGGTGAAGTCGCGGCGGCGCTCCTGGGCGCGCCGGACGAAGTCGCCGCGCAGCTTGGCCCGGGTGGTCTGCGGGGGGACGGCGGTGGCCTCGAAGACCTCGATGTCCGCCGACACCCGCTCCGCCAGGCCCTTCCCGGCCAGCAGGTAGTACAGCCCGCGACCGCGGTGGATGTCGTGGTAGGCCAGGTCGAGCCGGGCGATCCGCGGCGAGGACAGCGGCAGGCCGTGCTTGGCCCGGTAGCGCTCGACCAGCCGGTACTTCATCACCCAGTCGATCTCCCGGTCGACCAGGCCGAGGTCCCCGTTGGCCACCGCGCGCAGGCCGCGCTCCCACAGGTCCAGCACCCGCTTGACCACGTCGGTGCGCAGCCCGCGGGACTCCACGAAGTCGCGGGCCCGGGTCAGGTACTCCTCCTGGATCTCCAGCGCGCTCGCCTCGCGACCGTTCGCCAGCCGAACACGGCGCCGGCCGGTCAGGTCGTGGCTGATCTCCCGGATCGCCCGGATCGGGTTCTCCAGCGTGTGGTCGCGCAGCACCACGCCGGCCTCGACCATCCGCAGCACCAGGTCGGTGGCACCCACCTTGAGCAGGGTGGTGGTCTCCGACATGTTCGAGTCCCCGACGATGACGTGCAGCCGGCGGTACCGCTCGGCGTCCGCGTGCGGCTCGTCCCGGGTGTTGATGATCGGACGGGACCGGGTGGTCGCGCTGGAGACGCCCTCCCAGATGTGGTCGGCGCGCTGGGACAGGCAGTAGACCGCCCCGCGCGGGGTCTGCAGCACCTTGCCCGCCCCGACCACGATCTGCCGGGTGACCAGGAACGGGATCAGCACGTCGGACAGCCGGCCGAACTCCCCGTGCCGGGACACCAGGTAGTTCTCGTGGCAGCCGTAGGAGTTGCCGGCCGAGTCGGTGTTGTTCTTGAACAGGAAGACCTCGCCGGCCACACCCTCCTCGTTCAGCCGGCGCTCGGCGTCCACGAGCAGGCCCTCCAGGATCCGCTCCCCCGCCCGGTCATGGATCACCAGCTGGCGGACGTCGTCGCACTCCGGGGTGGCGTACTCCGGGTGCGAGCCGACGTCGAGGTAGAGCCGGGCGCCGTTGCGCAAGAAGACGTTGCTGGAGCGGCCCCAGGAGACCACCTTGCGGAAGAGGTAGCGGGCGACCTCGTCCGGGGACAGCTTGCGCTGGCCGTCGAAGGCACACGTCACGCCGAACTCCGTCTCGAGCCCGAAGATACGGCGATCCATCCACCCACTGTAGGCGCCCGGGTGCGGGGTAACACCATCCCCGCGTGTGGCCTCGGCCCCTCCGGATGGTAACGATCCGGTCATCCCGGCCCGACCGGGGAGGTCAACGCTCCGGCGGTCCGGCGGACCCCTCCGCCGGACCTGGGTCCTGATTCGCCTCGCCGGTCAGCGTGTCGTGCATCCCGGTCCGCCGCTCGTCGGTGTGCGGGACGTCGGTGGTCGGGTCGTCCGGTCTCAGCAGGCGCTCCAGCAATGGCCCGGTGAGCCGGCGGAAGGCCCGCCGGGGGCGCAGCCGGTCCAGGATCGCCACCTCGAGCTGCGAGGGGGCCAGGGTGCGCGGGGTGCCGCCGGCCGGGTCCCGGGAGAGCATCTCGACAGCCACGATCAGCGCCGAGGACAGCGCCATCCCGGGCTGCCACCGCTCCTGCAGCGCGGTGGTGATCTGCTCGGCCTGCGCGCCCATCGCCACGAAGCCCTTCTCCTCGGCCACCGACCCGTCGAAGGTCAGCCGGTAGATCTGGTCGCCCTCCGGCTGCATCCCGACCTCGGCGACGACGATCTCCACCTCCAGCGGCTTGGACTCCTGGATGAACACGGTGCCCATGGTCTGCGCGTAGGCGTTGGCCAGCCCCCGGGCGGTGACGTCGGTCCGGTCGTAGGAGTACCCGCGCAGGTCGGCGTAGCGCACCCCGGCCACCCGCAGGTTCTCGAACTCGTTGTACCGGCCGACCGCGGCGAAGGCGATCCGGTCGTAGATCTCGCTGATCTTGTGCAGGGCCCGGGAGGGGTTCTCCGCGACGAACGCGATGCCGCCCTCGTACTCCAGGGCGACCACCGGGCGCCCCCGGGCCACGTTGCGCCGGGCGAAGTCCGCCCGGTCCTTGATCAGCTGTTCCGGCGGGACGTAGAACGGCATCGTCATGGCGTGCCCACCCGGATGCTCGCCAGCGCCGCTGCCACCTGTTCGTCCCCCACCCGCTGGTATCCCTCCGCGGTCACCGTTGCCACCACCGGGTAGATGTGCCGGTCCCCGTCCGAACCCCCGGTGGCGGAGTCGTCGTCCGCCGCGTCCTGCAGGGCCTCGACCGCCACCCGGACGGCGACCTCGGCGTCCAGCCCCGGTCGCCAGCGCTTCTTCAGCGAGCCCCGGGCGAACAGCGAGCCGGACCCCACGCCGTGGTGATCGTGCTCCTCGTAGCGGCCGCCGGTGACGTCGTAGGAGAAGATCCGCCCGAGCTCGCGGTCGAGGTCGTACCCGGCGAACAGCGGCACCACGGCCAGGCCCTGCATGGCCAGCCCGAGGTTCCCCCGGATCATCGTGGACAGCCGGTTGGCCTTGCCGTCCAGCGAGAGCAGCGCGCCCTCGATCTTCTCGTAGTGCTCCAGCTCGACCTGGAACAGCCGGACCAGCTCGGTGGCCAGGCCCGCGGTCCCGGCGATCCCCACGCAGGAGTACTCGTCGGCCGGGAAGACCTTCTCGATCTCCCGGTGGGCGATCACGTTGCCCATCGTGGCCCGCCGGTCCCCGGCCATCACCACGCCGGCGGCGAAGGTCAGCGCAACGATCGTGGTCGCGTGCGGGACCTGCGGCACCGTGCCGGTCGGGACCGGCCGGCCGCCGGGCAGCAGGTGGGCCGCCTGGGCGGCGAGGAAGTCGGTGAAGGACGCCGATCCGGGAGTGAGGAACGACGCGGGCAGCCGCCCGGAACCGAGGGGACCGCCCTGTGCCTGGCTCACGGGCCCGACCCTATCCGGCCGGCCCGGCCTCCGCGCAGCACCATGGACGACGGCGATGCGGCGGGCGCTGGGGTCACTGGCCGCCCTTCTGGACGAACCCCTTGACGAACTCCTCGGCGTTGCTCTCCAGCACCTCGTCGATCTCGTCGAGGATGGCGTCCACGTCGTCGTCGCGGGCCTGGGTCTGCGGCGCCGCGGGGGCCGGGGCGTCCTCGGGCTCGTCGTCACGCCGCGGCGGACGGTTCTGCTCCTGACCGGGCATCGGTACCTCCTCGGCCTCTTGGTCCTTGCGTCGATCCTAGGTGCTGCCCGGCGGCCACACCCGGTTACCGGTCCGCCCACCGGTCCGGGCTACTGGGCGGCCAGCGCCTCCAGCAGCTCGGCGGCGGTCTGGCAGCGGTCCAGCAGGGCCCCGACGTGCTCCCTGGTCCCGCGGTGCGGGTCGAGGGTGGGCACCCGCTGCAGCGCCCCGCGGCCGGGGATGTCGAAGATCACCGAGTCCCAGGACGCCGCGGCCACGTGCTCGCCGTACCGGGACAGGCACCGCCCGCGGAAGTAGGCCCGGGTGTCGTGCGGCGGTTCGTGCACGGCGCGGGCGACCTCTTCGTCGCTGAGCAGCCGTTCCACCTGGCCCCGGGCGGCCAGCCGCTGGTACAGGCCCTTCTCCGGGCGGATGTCGGCCCACTGCAGGTCGATCAGCTGCAGCCGGGCGGCGTCCCAGCCGTAGCCCTCACGCTCCCGGAACCCCTCCAGCAGGCGCAGCTTGGCCACCCAGTCCAGCTCGCGGGAGCAGGAGCCGCGGTCGGTCTCCAGCCGGGACAGCACGCTCTCCCAGCGCCGCAGCACCTCCTGGCTGTGCTCGTCGAGGTCGTCGCCGTACCGGTCGGTGACGAACTTGTGCACCTGCTCGTGGAACAGCCACTGCAGCTGGACGGCGGTCATCGTCGAGCCGTCGCGCAGGTGGACCAGGCGGCGCAGCGAGGGGTCGTGCGAGACCGCGTGCAGCGTGGCCACCGGCCGGTCCACGCCCAGGTCCCGGGTGAACCCGCGCTCCTCGATCAGGTGCAGGACCAGCGCGGTGGTGCCCAGCTTGAGGAACGTGGCGACCTCGCACTGGGTGGCGTCGCCGATGATCACGTGCAGCCGGCGGTACCGGTCCGCGCTGGCGTGCGGCTCGTCCCGGGTGTTGATGATCGGCCGCTTCAGCGTGGTCTCCAGCCCGACCTCGACCTCGAAGAAGTCGGCCCGCTGGGAGATCTGGAAGCCGACGCCGGCGCCGTCCTGGCCGATCCCGACCCGGCCGGCGCCGCTGATCACCTGCCGGGACACGAAGAACGGGGTGAGGTGCTTGACGATGTCCGCGAAGGGCGTCTCCCGGCGCATCAGGTAGTTCTCGTGCGTGCCGTACGAGGCGCCCTTGTTGTCGGTGTTGTTCTTGTACAGGTTGACCGGGGACAGCCCCGGGGTCCGGGCGATCCGCCGGACCGCCTCGAGCATCACCTGCTCCCCCGCCTTGTCCCACAGCAGCGCGTCCAGCGGGTTGGTCACCTCCGGCGAGGAGTACTCCGGGTGGGCGTGGTCGACGTACAGCCGCGCGCCGTTGCTGAGGATGACGTTGGCCAGCCCGGGGTCATCGGGGACGTCGGTCAGCTGGCCGGAGTCGGCGAGGTCCCGGCTGAGCTCCCAGCCCCGGGCGTCCCGCAGCGGCGCCTCGTCCTCGTAGTCCCACCGGGCCCGCCCGGCCCGGCTGCCCAGCGGGGCGGCGTAGGCGTTGACCACCTGGCTGGACAGCAGCATGGCGTTGGCCGTGGGGTCACCCGGGGCCGAGACCCCGTACTCGGTCTCGATCCCCATCACCCGGCGCGCCGTCATGAATTCAGCCTACGTAAACCCGGCGCCGGCACGACCCCTGGGCGGGGGTGCGTCCCGGCTCGTCCGTACGGGGGAGATTGCCCGGAACGCCGGTGCCGCGCCCGGATTCGGCAGATGCTGGATGACATGTCCACCGCCGAACTGGCCGTGACGCCGCACCGCGCGATGCGTCTGCGCCGGGCCGCGACCTGCCGGTGCGGCCGCGTGGTGGCGGCCGGTGAGCCGGCCGGGGTGGACCGACTGGCGCTGGCGCCGGTCTGCTCGTGGTGCCTGGGCCAGGTGCCCGCGCCGCGCGCCGACGGCACGCCGGGCACGCCGGGCGCAGCTCCGGTCAGCCGCTGAGTCCCCGGGCCACAGCCCCGTCCTCACCACAGCCTGCTCGCCACCCTGCCTGCCACCCTGCCTGCCACCCTGCCTGCCACCCCGCCGGCCACCCCGCCGGCCACCCCGCCGGCCACGCTGATCATGGCCGGAAGGTTGGTTCTGCGCGCGGAAACCGACCTCCTGCCCATCATCAACGCCGTGGACCGGGCCGGAGCCGGCGGGCAGCCCGGCGTCAGAGGTACTGGCCGGTGTTCGGGACGGTGTCGATCGAGCGCCCGGGCTCACTGCCTTGCTTGCCCTGGATGATCGTGCGGATGTAGACGATCCGCTCGCCCTTCTTGCCCGAGATCCGCGCCCAGTCGTCCGGGTTGGTGGTGTTGGGCAGGTCCTCGTTCTCCTTGAACTCGTCGACGCAGGCGTTGAGCAGGTGGTCCACCCGGATCCCGCGCTGCCCGGTCTCCAGGAAGTCCTTGATCGCGGTCTTCTTCCCCCGGTCCACGATGTTCTGGATCATGGCGCCGGAGTTGAAGTCCTTGAAGTAGAGGATCTCCTTGTCGCCGTTGGCGTAGGTCACCTCGAGGAACTGGTTCTCCTCGGTCTCGGAGTACATCCGCTCGACCGTCCGCTGGATCATCGCCTCCACGCACGCCTCGGCCGATCCGCCGTGCTCGGCCAGGTCGACCGGGTGCAGCGGCAGCTTCGGGGTCAGGTACTTGGAGAAGATGTCGCGCGCGGCCTCGGCGTCCGGGCGCTGGATCTTGATCTTCACGTCCAGCCGGCCGGGGCGCAGGATGGCCGGGTCGATCATGTCCTCCCGGTTGGAGGCACCGATCACGATGACGTTCTCCAGCCGCTCCACCCCGTCGATCTCGCTGAGCAGCTGCGGCACCACCGTGGTCTCGACGTCGCTGGACACCCCGGAGCCCCGGGTGCGGAACAGGGAGTCCATCTCGTCGAAGAAGACCACCACCGGGGTCCCCTCGCCGGCCTTCTCCCGGGCCCGGGCGAAGATCAACCGGATGTGCCGCTCGGTCTCGCCGACGTACTTGTTCAGCAGCTCGGGTCCCTTGACGTTGAGGAAGTAGCTGCGCGCCTCCTTCTGGCCGGTGACCTCGGCGGCCTTCTTGGCCAGCGAGCGGGCGACCGCCTTGGCGATCAGCGTCTTGCCGCACCCGGGCGGCCCGTACAGCAGCACGCCCTTGGGCGGTTTCAGGCCGTGCTCGCGGAACAGGTCGGGGTGCAGGAACGGCAGCTCCACGGCATCGCGGATCTGCTCGATCTGCGGGCCCAGCCCGCCGATGTCGGAGTACTCGATGTCCGGAAGCTCCTCCAGCACCAGCTCCTCCACCTCGGCCTTCGGCACCTTCTCGAAGGCGAAACTGGAGCGCGGATCCATGGTCAGCGCGTCGCCCACCCGGATCCCGACGGCCCGCAGCTGGCCGGCCAGGTGCACCACGCGCTCCTCGTCGGCGTGGGCGACCACCAGGGCGCGGTCGTCGTCCAGGAGCTCCTTCACCACGACGATCTCACCGGCCCGCTCGTACTCCCGCACGGCGACGACGTTGAAGGTCTCGTTGAGCATGACCTCCTGGCCGGGCTTCAGCTCGTCCACCTCGATCGACGGGCTGACCGCCACCCGCATCTTGCGGCCGGAGGACACCACCTCGACCGTGCCCTCCTCGGCGAGGCCGAGGAAGACCCCGAAGGTGTTCGGCGGCTGGGCCAGGCGGTCCACCTCGGCCTTCAGCGCGACGATCTGCTCCCTGGCGTCGCGCAGCGTCGACGTCAGGCGCTCGTTCTGCGTGGTGAGCTGGTGGACCTGGGCCCGCAGCCGGGCGATCTGCTCGCTGGCCAGCCCGCCGGTGCGTCCGACACGCAGTACCTCGACCTCCTCCTGCAGCCGCGCGATCTCCTGGCGCAGCGCCGCCTCGTCGGGGTCCAGCCCGTGATCCTGGCCGCTCATCGCTGTCACCTCCCGTCCGGCGGAGCCGGGTCAACTCGACAGTAACCCGACAGGCGTGCGGTATGGGTGGCACCTCCCGGTCCGGCGTGGGAGAGCTTCGTCGCAGTCACGTCGTCACCCTGTCGGCGGCCGCCGCGCGATAATGAGTGGTTTGGGAGTGCGCGGTCAGGCATCCGGATCCGGGGTGTCCGCCGGGTCCGCCTCGGTGCCCGACCGACCGAGCTCGCGGTGGACTTTCCGGATTTTTCGGGCAGAAACCGGACGCTCGCCGAGGTCCGCCTCCGACCATGTCCCCCAGGCCAGGTCCGTCCCGGGGGCGCCTGCCTCCGCGGACGGCGCGGGGCGACGGCGGCGCTGCGGCGGGGCGACCCCGTCGGCCAGCCGCCGGGCGGTGATCAGGAAGCCGGTGTGGCCGACCATCCGGTGTTCCGGCCGCACCGCGAGGCCCTCCAGGTGCCAGCCCCGCACCATCGACTCCCACGCCGACGGCTCGGTGAACCGGCCGTCCGAGCGCAGCGACTCGGCCACCCGGGAGAGCTGGGTCGCGGTGGCCACGTAGCAGATCACCACGCCGCCCGGGGCGAGCGCGCCGGCCACCGCCGGCAGGCACTCCCACGGGGCGAGCATGTCCAGGACCACCCGGTCGGCGCCGGTCTCCTGCAGGGAGTCCGCGAGGTCGCCGACGGTCAGCCGCCACGCCGGGTGCGGGCCGCCGAAGAACGTCTCCACGTTGACCCGGGCGATCTCGGCGAAGTCCGCGCGGCGCTCGAAGGAGTGCAGCCGCCCGTCGTCCCCGACGGCGCGCAGCAGGGACATGGTCAGCGCCCCGGAGCCGACGCCCGCCTCGACCACGCGCGCCCCGGGGAAGATGTCGGCCATCGCCACGATCTGGCCGGCGTCCTTCGGGTAGACCACCGCGGCCCCGCGCGGCATCGACAGCACGTAGTCGGCCAGCAGCGGACGCAGCGCGAGGTACTCCGCACCGGACGTGGTGGTGACCACCGTCCCCTCGGGCCGGCCGATCAGCGCGTCGTGGGAGAACCGGCCGCTGTGCGTGTGGAAGTCCCTGCCCTCGATCAGCGTGATGGTGTGCAGCCGGCCCTTGGGATCGGTCAGCTGCACGCGGTCCCCGACCCGGAACGGCCCGCGGCGCAGTGCCGCACCGGCCGGTTCCCGGGCATCGTCGGCCCGCGGCGAGGAGGGGGTCACGGCCGACGAGTCTAGGCAACCGGGCGCGGACGGCGGCGGCCGCCGC
>Ga0187788_10000186_pt1 | contig 16617 bp, 16 predicted proteins | sample 1015_BV01_MP10_2_FD_133008 | JGI IMG/M metagenome (GOLD analysis project Ga0187788, IMG submission 133008) | Tropical peat soil microbial communities from peatlands in Department of Meta, Colombia - 1015_BV01_MP10_20_MG | ecosystem: Environmental > Terrestrial > Soil > Wetlands > Peat | place...
CGCAACCTCCTTGGCCGCAACCTCGGCAGCCTCCCTGGCCGCGTCCTCCCTGGCGGCCGCCTCAGCCGCCGCTTCAGCCGCCGCCTCTGCAGCTTCCCTCGCGGCCGCCTCGGCCGCCTCCCTGGCCTCGGCCTCCCTGGCCGCCGCCTCAGCCGCTTCCCGTTCCGCCGCCTCCGCCGCCTGCCTGGCCTCGGCCTCCTCGGCCGCCGCCCCCTTGGCCGCCGCCTCAGCCGCTTCCCGTTCCGCCGCCTCGGCCGCCTGCCTGGCTTCGGCCTCCCTGGCCGCAACCTCCTTGGCCGCCGCCGCAGCCGCTGCCCGTTCCGCCGCCTCGGCCGCCTCCCTCGCGGCCCCCTCTGCCCTCTCCCCGGCGGCGACGATCTTCGAGCAGATCTCGCCGATCGCGTCGTCATCCGGGCCGGCATCGAGCAGGACGGGCGCGTTGAGCCCGCGGCCGTCCGCACCGAACGGCTCACCGGGTGGATCACCGACCCGGAAGTGCTCGCTCCCGGTCGACGTGATCACCGTGGTGTGTTCCAGCGCCGGCCCGGCCGGCCCGGCGATCGCGGCGTCCGGCGGGTACCCGCACACCACCAGCTGGACACCGGAGCGGCCACCCGTGCGGGCCAGCGCCGCCAGCCGCTCGAGTTCCGCCTGACCGCACCTGACCGGGAGTGCGGCGATCGCCACCACCAGGCCCGGCCGGTCGTCGTCCGGGGCCGACGCCTGCGCGCCCCGGACCCGCTCCTCGGCCTCCGCCAGGACGTTGCGCAGGCCTTCCAGGTCGATCGCGGTGGGGCCCATCACCTCCGCGCGGACCAGCGGCTGCAGCGCCGCGAACGCGGCGCCCAGCGTGCCGCCGTCGACCGGCAGGACGCGCACCGACCCGGGCGGCATCGCGGCCAGCGCCCGCAGCAGCACGCCCCGGATGAACCCGCCGACCCGCGGGTCCCGCGCGTCCAGGTCGACGCACAGGTGACCGGCGCCGACGAACGGGACGATCACCGGGAACCCCTCGGTGAGCGGATGCCCGGTACCGATCCGGATCACCGACGTCAGGCCCGGTGACCCGTCGCGCCCGAGCGGGTGATCGGCTGCGAGCAGGGCCGGCCACGCCCCGGTCCACCATCCCCCACCGAGCGCCTCCGCCGTCTGCTGCAGCTGACGGACGACGCCCGCCTGGGTGAGCAGGGCCCGCGCCCCGAAGACCGGCTGCTCCTCGGCGCGCTGCACCAGATCACGCGCGACATCGAGCAGGCCCAGCGCCTCACGGTGGGCGGACAGCGCGCGGCGGAAGGATCTCCGCACCGTCGCCATGGGCCGCTCCCGAGTCCGAACGCTGGCGGCAAACCTATCGAAAGGCGTCATCGCAGCGTGATCTTCAGCCGGCTCACCCGAACCCGCGCACACCGCGGGTGACCGCCGCGCCGCCGACCGTCGCGTCCCCTGATGCCGCACCCGGCGTGGCAGGCTTCCGGTCAGCGAGGCGAGGAGGTCCCGGTGCCGCGGCAGATCGAACGGGGGGATGCCGTCGGCGTCCTGGGGGCCGGGACGATGGGGACGGGCATCGCCGAGGTGGCCGCCCGGGCCGGCCACCCGGTTCTCATCCACGACACGGCCCGGGATGCGGCCGAGGTTGCGCTGCGTGCCCTGCGCCGACGGCTCGACCGCGACGTGGAGGCGGGACGGATCGGCGCCGCGGACGCCGGGACGGTCATCGCCCGGGTCCGGCCCGTGGTGGGACTCGACGCGCTGGCCGGTTGCCGGGTCGTGGTCGAGGCGGTGGTGGAGGAGCTGCCGGTCAAGCGCGAGGTCCTGCGCGCCGCGGAAGAGGTCCTCGGACCCGGCGTCCTGCTGGCGACCAACACCTCCACGTTGTCGGTGACCGCGATCGGCGCCGCACTGGATCACCCCGGGCGGCTGGTCGGCATGCACTTCTTCAACCCGGCCGCGAGGATGGCCCTGGTCGAGGTGATCCGGGGCGCCGACACCGATCCGAGCGCGATCGAGGCGGCGGCCGACCTGGCCCGGGCCTGGGGCAAGAACCCGGTGATCTGCGCCTGCACGCCCGGCTTCGTGGTCAACCGGATCGCCCGCCCGTTCTACGGCGAGGCGCACCGCCTCCTCGAGCGCGGTGCCGCCGACGCCGCCACGATCGACGCGGTGCTCCGGGAGGCCGGCGGCTTCCCGATGGGACCGTTCGCGCTGACCGACCTGATCGGGCAGGACGTCAATCTTGCGGCCAGCCGGTCGGTCTGGGAGCAGACCTTCCACGACCCGCGCTACGCGCCCACGTCCTACCAGCAGCACCTGGTGGACGCCGGCCGGCTGGGCCGCAAGACCGGCCGCGGCGTCTACCGCTACGCCGGGGACCGGGCGGTGGACGACCGGCCGCGGGACGCCCCGGCCTGCCCGCCGCCGGAGCGGGTGGAACTGGTCGAGGACGACTTCGGCCCGATGGCGGGCTTCCTCGACCGGGTCGACGCGGCGGGCGTCGCGCTGGTGCGCGTGCCGGAGGCCGTCCGGACCGAGCGCGGCCGCGCCCCGGCCGGCCTGCACCTGCCCGGAGGCGGCCTGCTGCGGGTCAGCGACGGCAGCCCGGCCCGGGCGTGGCTGGGCCGGGCGCCGGCCGGTGTGGTGGTGCTCGACTGGGCGCGGGATCCGGCCACCTGCACGCGGGTGGCGCTGATGCCCTCGCGCGGCTGCGCCCGGCAGGTGCTGGACACCGCGATCGGCCTGTGCCAGGCGGCCGGCGTCGAGGTCAGCGTGCTGGCCGACGTGGCCGGCGGGATCGTGGCCCGGACGATGGCCATGCTGGCCAACGAGGCGGTCGAGGTGATCGCCCGCGGGGAGGCGAGCGCGGCCGACGTCGACCTGGCCATGCGGCTGGGCGCCGGCCACCCTTCGGGCCCGCTGGAGTGGGGCGACCGGGTCGGTGCCCGGCGGATCGCCGCGGTGCTGCGGGAACTGCACGCCGAGACCCCGACCGGCCGGTACCGGACCAGCCCCCTGCTGGACGAGGCGGTCGCCGGCGAGGAGAGCCTGCGCGGCCTGTGACCCGGCCCCGGATCCTGACCTGGGTCATGGCCGGGCCCGTTCCGCCAGCACCTCCACCGAGTGCACCCGGGCGCCCGGGCCGGGGAAGAAGGCGGCGGCGCCGTCCCGCCACGCGCGGACCGAGGGGTTCGTGGAGACGTCCACCGCGGCGGCGGTCCGCGCGTAGCCGGCGAGACTGTGCGCGGCGGCCAGCGGGTCACGCGACCCGCGTGGCATCGGATCCGCGCCCGCGTCCCGGGAGACGGTCACCCAGGTCGGGCGGTCCGGGTCGGCCGCGCCGTCCAGCCGCGGTACGACGTCGTCGGTGTGCTCGACCGCGAGCACCTGCACGCCGCGCGGCAGGTCGGACCCGGAGATCGGCGCCCCGAACGTGACGACGTGCGTGATGTCGAACTCCCGCCGGGTGGCCGGATCGGCGGCGGCGAGCGCGGCGGCCATGCCTCCCTCGCTGTGGCCGGCGAGCAGCACCGGCTCCCCCGGCCGCGCCCCGGCCGCGCGCAGCGCACCGCGGACCGCCTCGCTCGCCGCGGTGGGCCGGCCGGCCATCGCGTGCACCGCTCCGGTCAGGTCGAGCGGCTGAGACCCGGCCCGGGGCGACCAGGTCCGGATGCCGGGGATCTCCACCACCCATGCCCGCCGCCCGCCTGCTGCCTCGATCCGCTCCACCCGCAACCGGGCCCGGCCGGCGGACGCCCCGGGCGCGCAGACCCGGCCGGCACCGTCCGGCGCCAGGGTCGCGATCCGGGCGGCAAGGTCGGCCAGACCGGCCGGCGCGCGGGCATCGACCCCCGGCCCTGCGGTTGACACGCGCACCAGAGCGGACTCCCGCAACCAGGGGGAGAGCGCCCCGGCGGTACTCAGCGTGCGGGCCAGCCCCGGCACGTCCGCGACCGGGCCGCCCGATGGCACGAGCCCCAGCGAGGCCAGCAGCCCGGTGAGCGCGCCGGGCGCCGCCGCCGCGGCGACCTCGACCGCCGCCGCGTGCCGGCCCAGCACCCCTGCGGCCGCGCGGCCCGGCCCCCCGCGCAGCAACGGGCGGGACGCGCAACCCGGCGCCGGATCGCCGGGGGCGGACGCTCCGGACGCCCCGGACGCCACGGCGAGCGCCGGGAGGAGCGCCAGGCCGGTTGCGCCCACTCCGGCGCCGCCCAGCCGCCCGAGCGTGTACCCGACCGTCCAGGGCACGCCGCGGGAGGCGATCTCGGCCATGCCCTCCGCCGCGCGGTATCCGGCCGCCGCCGCCCGGACGGCGCAGCCGAGCGCGTCGAGCCGGGCGGCCGCCGGCAGCAGCCCGTGCGGACCGGCCGCGGCCTCCCGCAGCGCGGCCTGCGCGACCAGGAACGTCCGCAGGGCGCGGGGCGCCGACGCCAGGAACCCCGGATCCGCGAGGACGGCGAGCACCACCCGGGCCTGCTCGCCCACCTGCTCGCCGAGCCGGCGGAGGACCGCGCCGGCGCGAGCCAGATCCTCCAGGCGCGCCGCCGTCCCGGCGACGCCGCCACGCACCTCGATGCCCCCGCCGATCGCGTCACCGCGGGATCCCCGCGGCCCGGTCGATGTCACCCGGTCGCCTCCTCGACCGCACGGGCGTGCGCGCGCAGGGCGGCTGCGGCGCCGTCCACGGTGGATGCCCCCGCCTGCAACCGCGCCACCTCCTCGTCCAGCCGCGCGCGGAATCGCGCCGCGGCGTCCGAATGCCAGTCCACGACGCCGGCCACCGCCGACCACCGCGCCAGATCGCGCACCGCGCGGGCCGATGCCTGCAAGCGATCCGCGGCCGCCCGTACCGCAGCCGCTTCCGCCGTGTCGCCGACCATCTGCCCCCGCTCCGCCCACGTGCCCGGCAGCTCCAGCCCGCCACTGCCGGACCCTAGGCCAGATCGCCGGGACAGCCGGTGTGCGGCCCGATCTGTGGATGGCGGTGCGATCGGCAGATCGGTGGAGGAGACGTCACCGAGTTGCGCCGTCCCCCCGCGCGTGCCCCACCATGGGCCCATGCGCCGCGAGGACCCGTTCCGGGTGTGCTTCGTCTGCTCGGGGAACATCTGCCGCTCGCCGATGGCCGAGGCGGTGCTGCGCCGCCTCGCGGTGGACGCCGGCCTGGCCGACCGGATCGCGGTCGACTCCGCCGGCACCGGCGACTGGCACGTCGGCGAGCGCGCCGACCTGCGCACGCTGCGGGTGCTGGCCGCCGCGGGCTACGACGCCGGCTCCCACCGCGCCCGGCAGTTCGAGCCGGACTGGTTCGGCGGGCGCGACCTCGTGATCGCCCTCGACCGCGGGCACGAGCGCACGCTGCGCTCGTGGGCCGGCGACGACGGCGACCGGGAGAAGGTGCGGCTGCTGCGCTCCTTCGACCCGGACTCGGGCGTGCGATCCGGGGCGCAGCTGGACGTGCCGGACCCGTACTACGACGACGAGCAGGCCTTCGCCGAGGTCCTCGAGCAGATCGAGGCCGCATGCCGGGGGGTGCTGGCCCACGTCGGCACCGAGATCGGCGCCGTGGTGCCGCGCTGAGCCGGGAGCCCACCGGCCCCCGGGACCGGGGTGCCACCTACATCAAGCGGGATCCGGCCGCTCCGCCGGGTTTCTTCGCCGTCGAGGCCGCCGGGCTGGCGTGGCTGGCCGAGGCCGTGGACCAGGGCGGGGTGCCGGTGGCGGATCCGCTGGCCGTTTCGGAGACCTCGATCGAGCTGCGCCGGCTGAGCAGCGTCGCTCCGGGGCCGGGGGCCGCGGAGGAGTTCGGGCGCCGGCTGGCGGCCACCCACCGTGCCGGCGCGGACCGGCACGGCTGCCCGCCCGGGGACTGGACCGGATCCGGGTTCATCGGCCCGCTGCCGCTGCCGCACCGCCCGGCCGGCGCCGAACCCCTTCCCTGGGGCCGCTTCTTCGCCGAGTACCGGATCGCGCCGTTCACCCGCTCGGCACGCGATGCGGGAACCCTCACCGGCGCGCAGGCGGCGCTGATCGACCGGGTGTGCCGGCGGCTCAGCGACGGCGACGAGGAACTCACCGGCCCGGACGCCGCGCCGTCCCGGCTGCACGGGGACCTGTGGGGCGGCAACGTGATGTGGACGCCGTCCGGGGTGGTCCTGATCGACCCGGCGGCCCACGGCGGGCACCGGGAGAGCGACCTGGCCATGCTCGCGCTGTTCGGCCTGCCGCTGCTGGACCGGGTGCTGGCGGCCTACGCCGAGGCGTGGCCGCTCGACGACGGCTGGCGGGACCGGGTGCCGCTGCACCAGCTCTTCCCCCTGCTCGTGCACACGGTCCTGTTCGCCGGTGGGTACGGCGCCCGGGCGCTCGCCGCCGCCCGCGGGTACGCCTGAACCCGCACGCCCGAACCGGTACGCCTGAACCCGCACGCCCGAACCGGCGCACCCGCGGCCCAGCCCCACCCACCCTGTTGCGCACGGCGTGACACCGTGCGGGTAGGAAGAGCACGGTGTGACACCGTGCGCATGGGGAATGAGCGTGACGCCGCACAGTGGCGCGGCTACCCTCGGCGCCGTGACCGTCGGCTGGGAGGCACCCGAGCGCACCGATCCGCCGCTGATCGCCGGCGAGCGCGAGATGCTCGACGCGTGGCTGGACTACCACCGCGACACGCTCCTGATGAAGTGCGCGGGGCTGACCGACGCGCAGCTGGCGCAGCGGTCCTGCCCGCCGTCGACGCTGTCGTTGCTCGGCCTGCTCCGGCACATGAGCGAGGTGGAACGCAGCTGGTTCCGCCGCTGCCTGGAGGGTGAGGACGCCCCGCCGATCTACTACAGCGACGACGATCCGGACGGCGACTTCGACAACGCCTGGCCGGAGACCGCCGACGGCGCGCTGGAGGTGTTCACCGCCGAGGTGGAGGCGGCGCGGGCGGCGGCGGCCCGGCACGACCTGGACGACGTCGGCGAGACCGCGCGCGACGGCCGGGAGGAGGTCTCGCTGCGCTGGATCTACGTGCACATGATCGAGGAGTACGCGCGGCACAACGGCCACGCCGACCTGCTCCGCGAGCGGATCGACGGGGCGACCGGCGACTAGCCCGCCACCTCACTGCTCCGGCAGGTGGCAGACGGCCTCGACGTTGTTGCCGTCGGGATCCCGGACGAAGGCGGCGTAGTAGCCGGGGTGGTACTCCGGCCATGCCCTCGGCTCGTGCAGCACCTCGGCGCCGGCTCCCACCGCGAGCCGGAAGAACTCGCTCACCGCGGCACGGCTCGGCGCGGTGAACGCGATGTGCGACTCGCGGAACCCCTCGCCGGTGTTCCGAGGCCCGAGCCAGAAGTCCGGCATGGGCGGCACGCCGTACCCGATGACATCGCCGAACTCCATCAGCCGCCGGCCGCCCACCGCGGGCAGCACGGTGTCGTAGAAGGCGGCGCTGGCCTTCACGTCCGCGCACTGGATCGAGAGGTGATCAAGCATCCCGCCATCCTGGCATGACGACCCCCCGACCCACCGCACCGCCGCCGAGATCGCGGACGCCGACGACGTGGCGGACGCCGTCCTGAAGGCCGGGACGCCGACCTGAAGGCTCAGTGCGAGATCGCGGAGCGGTAGCGGCGCACCGCGATCGGTGCCACCACCGCGATGATCGCCACGGAGTACATCACCGAGGCGGACACGCTGTGCCGCAACGGCCACGCGGCGTCCGGCGGCACGGGCGGGGCGTTCCCCCACAGCTGCCGGCACGCCTCGACGGTCGCGCTGATCGGGTTCCAGTCCGCGATCACCTGCAGCCACTGGGGGAAGCCGCTGGTGGGCACGAACGTGTTGGCGACGAAGGTGAGCGGGAACAGCACGGTGAACCCGAGCGACTGAGCCGCTTCGGTGGTGCGCACGGTCAGCCCCAGCACCGTCCCCACCCAGATCATCGCGAACGCGAACAGCGCGAGCAGGCCGAATCCGGCCACCGCCCGGAGCGCGCCGTCGTTCGCCCGCCAGCCGACCAGCAGCCCGCACAGCGCCATCACGGTCATCCCGATCCAGCCGTGCACCAGGTCCGCGACGGCGCGCCCGGCGACCACGCCGACCCGGGCCATCGGCAGCGACCGGAACCGGTCCATCAGACCGTTGCTGAGGTCGGAGGTGAAGCCGACCGCCGTCGTCACGGACAGGAACACCACCTGCTGGGTGAAGATCCCGGCCATCAGGAAGGACCGGTACTGCGGGACGTTGACCGCGCTGCCGAAGATGTACGCGAACAGCACGACGAAGATCACCGGCTGCAGGGTGACGTCGAGCAGCTTCTCCGGCACCCGGCGGATGTGCCAGAGGTTGCGGCGGGTCACCACCCAGGTGTCGCGCAACGCCCAGGCCACTCCCTTCACGCCGGAGGCCGGCGGCGGCACCGACAGGTCCAGCCGGGACTGCGCGGCGGGCCGGCCCACCACCGGGATCGCGGTCATCGGGCCGACCCCTCCCTCTCCTGCGCCGGCCGTTGCACCGGCTCACCGGTCGAACCCGCCCGGTGCCCGGTCAGGGCGAGGAAGACCTCGTCCAGGGACGGCGCCCGCAGCGCGACGTCGTCCATCACCACCCCGGCCTCGTCCAGCCGGCGGGCGACCTCGATCAGCGTGTGCGACCCGTCGGGCGCCGGAACGGCCAGCCGCCGCTGCCCGGCGTCGACGTCCACGCCCGTCCCGGCCGCGGCGCCGACCCCCGCGAGGATCCGCTCGGCGACCACCAGATCCGAGCGCGGGCCGAGCACCACCTCGACCCGCTGCCCGCCGACCCGGGCCTTCAGCTCCGTCGGGGTGCCCTCGGCGACCAGTCGGCCCCGGTCGATCACCGCCAGCCGGGACGCCAGCCGGTCGGCCTCCTCCAGGTACTGCGTGGTCAGCAGCAGGGTCACCCCGCCGTCCACGAGTTCGGTGAGCACATCCCACAACGCCAGCCGGCTCACCGGGTCCAGCCCCGTGGTCGGCTCGTCGAGGAAGATCACCGGTGGCCGGACGACGAGGCTGGCGGCCAGGTCCAGCCGCCGGCGCATCCCCCCCGAGTAGGTCTTGGCGATCCGCCCGGCGGCGTCGGCGAGCGCGAACTGGTCCAGCAGCTCCTCCGCCCGCGCCCGCGCCACGTCGGCCGGCAGGTGGTACAGGCGGCCGACCATCTCCAGGTTCTGCCGCCCGGTGAGCAGCTCGTCCACGGCGGCGGACTGCCCGCACAGCCCGACCCGGGTGCGTGCCAGCTTCGGCTGGGTCAGCACGTTGACCCCGGCCACCTGGACCTCGCCGGCGTCCGGGAGCAGCAGCGTGGCCAGGATCCGCACCAGGGTGGTCTTGCCGGCACCGTTGGGACCGAGCAGGCCGTAGACACCGCCCGCCGGCACCTCCAGGTCGACACCGTCCAGCGCCTGCACCGCGCCGTCACCCGAGCCGAACCGCTTGCGCACGCCGGTGGCGCGCACCGCGAGCCGCGGCCGGGCCGCAGTGCCGGCCGTGGCGGGTTCACCGCGTTGCGTTCGGATCTGGGTCCGGAGCGGCGCCTGCGTGCCTGGTCGAATCACGCCCCCACCGTAGGGGGCGGTGGTGACAGTCCCGCCACCGGATTTCCACCGCCGGCGCCCGCGCCAGGGCTGAGTGCGGCGTTCGGTCAGGGCAGCCGGAGCACCTGCCCGGGGAAGATCACCCCCGGGTCGCGCCCGATGGTGGCCCGGTTGATCCGGTACAGCACGGGCCAGCCTCCCTTGGTGTGCAGGCGGGCCGCGATCCCGCTCAAGGTGTCCCCGGCCCGGACGGTGTAGCGGTGCACCGCGACCGACGGCACGTTGACCCGGGTGTGGCTGGTCGGTGAGAGCGCCTTGATCGCGGCCTGCGTCATCGCGTCGGCATCGTCCGGCGAACCCATGAACTCGAAGTGCATCGGATCCTTGCGGTTGTGCCGGTAGTGCCCGCCCCAGGCGAAGCCGTACTTGTTCCACAGCCTCGGCATCCAGGGCGGGACGTCGGTGACCAGCCTCCCGTCGGTGCGGAACTCGTTGATCAGAGAGTTGATGTCGATCGCCAGGCCCCAGGAGTGGTTGCTCGGCCGCTTCGGGTTCGACTTCCGGATCGCCCGGTCGGCGTAGCCGCTGGTCTGCTCCCGGTGGATCACGTAGCCGCGGCGCTCGGTCTCCGCCAGCAGGATGTCGACCAGGCGGGCGATCCGGCGGTGCACGTTGGCGGCGGCCCGGGACTTCTCGGCGACCACCTTGCGCATGTCCCCGGACCGGTCGGTCGGCCAGCCGTTTCCCCATCCCTTTCCCTTGGCGGAGACGGAGTAGTCATTGATGGAGTAATGCATCAGTCCACCCCGATCTCGATGTCGGTGATCTCTTCCGGCTCGGGCGCGGCGGCCTCCAGCAACTCCTCGTCGTCCAGCTGCGACTCGTCGATGACCAGATCGGCAGGGTCGATCTCGTCGTCGGGGCCGGGCGTGACGTCGACCAGCGGCGGGAGCACCTCGTCCCCCGGCGGCGGCGGTTCGGGTGGAGGCGAGATCGCGGGGTCGAAGGCGGAGATGCCGGGGAAGGCCGGGTCGTCGGCCGGATCCAGGTCATTGAAGGTCGGGGTACTCATCGCGCGCCATCACCTCTCCACATCGCGGCGGGACGCCGCGTACAGGGGGCGAGCGGGCAGCCGACCATCGGCAGTGCGACTCAGGCGTCCGTCGTCACTGCCGGGGCGGCACCAGGATGGGCTCCCCCCCAGATGGATCGCCCGACCGAGGTCGGGCGACGTGGACCAGGCGTGCGCATGCGAACGGCTGTCCCTGCACTCTAGTGCCGAGCATCACTCATGGGTAGAGATGGTCACACTCCGCACGTGGCCACACGGCGCTGATCCGGCCCGTCGCCGATCTCCCGACAACCCCATGCAGGACGCGCCCACCACGTCGGGAGATCACGCCGGCTCACCTCGATCTCCCGACAACCTCACGAACGACACGCCGAACACGTCGGGAGATCACCCCTGCAGGACGGAGATCACCCCCGCGCACGCCGATCTCCCGACACCCCCACGCAGAACGCGCCCAACAGCACGGGAGATCACCCTCACCCCCCCGCGCAGGCCGATCTCCCGACGAGGTGGGCGGTTCGGCACCGTGTCCCGGTGGCTGCTCGGCCGCCGGGGGGCGTCCCCACCGGCAGGCGTCACATCGCCTTGACCGCGCCCAGCACCTTGGTCAGGGACTCCTTGGCGTCTCCGAACAGCAGCGTGGTCTTCGGCTCGTAGAGCAGTTCGTTGTCGATGCCGGCGAACCCGGGCCGCATCGAGCGCTTCAGGAAGACCACCTGCTGGGCGTCGGAGACCTCGAGGATCGGCATCCCGTAGATCGGCGCTCCCGGGGTGCTCTTGGCGGCGGGGTTGACCACGTCGTTGGCCCCCACGACCAGGGCCACGTCGGCGGTCTTGAACTCGGGGTTGATCTCGTCCATCTCTTTCAGCGCCTCGTACGGCACGTTCGCCTCGGCCAGCAGCACGTTCATGTGGCCCGGCATCCGGCCGGCCACCGGGTGGATGGCGTAGAGCACCTCGACGCCCTTGTCCTCCAGCACCGCGGCGAGCTCCCGCAGGGTGTGCTGCGCCTGCGCGACGGCCAGCCCGTAGCCCGGGACGATGATCACCTTGTGCGCGTAGTTGAGCAGGATGGCGACGTCCTCCGGGCTGCTGGAGCGCACCGGCCGGTCGGAGATCGCCGTCGACCCGGCGGTCGAGCCGCCGCGCAGCGCGCCGAACAGGATGGCGACCACCGAGCGGCCCATCGCCGCGGCCATCAGCCGGGTCAGCAGCGTGCCGCTGGCGCCGACCAGGGTGCCCGCGACCAGCAGCAGCGTGTTGCGCAGCACGAACCCGCCGGCGGCAACGGTCAGGCCGGTGAACGCGTTCAGCAGCGAGATGACGATCGGGACGTCGGCGCCGCCGACCGGCAGCACCAGGAGCAGGCCGAGCACCAGGCCGGCCAGCCCGAGCAGCACCGCCACCGGCACCGACTCGGCGGGGACCAGCGCCACCGCGAGCACCACCGCGACGGTCAGGGCGCCGATCATCAGCCAGCGCGCCCCCGGCAGCACCACCGGGCGGGTGGTCATCAGCTCCTGCAGCTTGGCGAAGGTGACCATCGAGCCGGCGAACGACACCGAGCCCACCAGCACGGTGAAGGCGGTCGCGGTCATCTCGAACCAGCCGACGTCCCGGCCCGAACCGGTGACCGACAGCTCGACCAGGGCGACCAGCGCGGCCGCACCGCCGCCCACCCCGTTGAACATGGCCACCAGCTGCGGCATCGCGGTCATCCGCACGTTGCGTGCGGTGGGCACGGCGACCGCGGCACCGATCAGGATGGCGATCAGGATCAGCGCCACGTGCTCGAGGTCGACCGAGAAGAAGGTGACCAGCAGCGCGATCGCCGCCCCGGCCGCACCGATCAGGTTGCCCCGCCGGGCGCTCTTCGGTGAGGACAGGCCCTTCAGGGCCAGGATGAAGCAGACCGCGGCGACCAGGTAGCCGACCTCGGTGGCGTCGGAGCTGAGCAGGCTCATCGCCGGCCACCGCCGGCGCCGGTCTCGGCGCCGGCCTCCGGACGCCGCCCCTTGAACATCTGCAGCATCCGGTCGGTCACCACGAACCCGCCGACCAGGTTGACCGTGGCCAGGACGACGGCGACCAGGCCGACCGCGATCTCCAGCCAGTTCCGGGCGGCGCCGGTGACCAGCACCGCCCCGACCAGGATGATCCCGTGGATGGCGTTCGCCCCGGACATCAGCGGGGTGTGCAGGATCGTCGACACCTTCGAGATCACCTCGAAGCCGACGAACACCGACAGGGTGAAGATCGCCAATAGTGCGACGCCGCTCACCGCTCACCAGCCTCCAGCAGCCCTGCGGTCGGCTCGTGCCGGACCACCCCGTCGTGGGTCAGGCAGGTGCCCGCCACCACCTCGTCGTCGAAGTCCGGGACCACCTCGCCGTCCCGGGTCATCAGCAGCACCAGGTTCGCCACGTTCCTGGCGTACAGCCGGGAGGCGTCCACCGGCATCGTGCTGGCGACGTCCCGCATCCCGACCAGGCGCACCTCGCCGCCCACCCCGTCCACCCACAGGTCCTCACCGGGCCGGCTGCCCTGGACGTTCCCGCCGGACTCGGCGGCCAGGTCGATGATCACACTGCCCGCCCGCATCCCCGCCACCATGTCGCCGGTGACCAGCAGCGGAGCGGGCCGGCCCGGCACCGCGGCGGTGGTGATCAGCACGTCGGCGTCGGCGATGTGCGGGGCCAGCAGGTCCCGCTGCCGCTGCGCCCGGTCCTCGGTCATCTCCCGGGCGTAGCCTCCGGCGCCCTCCAGCGACTCCAGGTCGAGATGGATGAACGTGCCGCCCATCGACCTCACCTCGTCGGCGCTGGCCGCCCGGACGTCGTACCCGGAGACCACCGCGCCCAGCCGCTTCGCCGTCGCGATCGCCTGCAGCCCGGCCACACCCGCGCCGATCACGAGCACCTTGGCCGGCGGCACCGTCCCGGCCGCGGTCATGAACAGCGGGAAGAACCGGGGCAGCCGCATCGCCGACTCCAGCACGCACCGGTAGCCGGCGATCAGCGCCTGCGAGGTCAGCGCGTCCATCGACTGCGCCCGCGAGATCCGGGGGACCAGCTCCATCGCGAACGCCGTCACCCGGGCGTCCCGCAGCGCCCGCACGCCCTCCAGCTCACTGGACGGCGCGCAGAAGCCGACCGTGATCGCACCCGGCCGCAGCTTGGCGATCGTCGCCGGCGGCAGCGGCCGCACGTGCAGCAGCACGCCGACCTTCGCGGCCTCGATCGAGTCGACCACCTCGGCCCCGGCCTGGGCGTATGCCGCGTCCGGGGCCAGGGCATGGACGCCGGCCCCCGACTGGACACTGACCTGCAGGCCTGCCGCGGCGAGCTGCGACACGACATCGGGGAGCGCCGCCACTCGGCGCTCCCCGGGAAGCGTCTCCGCCGGTACCACCACCTTCACCCGTGAAACGTACCCGCGCCGCCGTTGCCGCGTCTTCCCCGCGGCGGCCCGATCTGGGGCCCCATCCGGACGAACCCATCCGAAGAGATGGGGGCGAAGTCCGGTCGCGGTCATCGACTGACGCGCCGGCTCCTGACAGGCTGGTTACTGTCCGAGTCCGAATCGTCACAGGCCGGAGGAGAGAGACGGCGATGACCACGCGCGAGGAGCCGTGGCTGGACGGCACACCCTGCTGGGCCGACCTGACCAGTACCGACCCGGAGGCGGCGTACGACTTCTACGCCTGCCTGTTCGGCTGGCGGATCGAAGTGACCCGCCCGGAGCGCGGCGGCTACGCGATGGGGCTGCTGGGACGGCGCCCGGTGGCCGGCATCGGGCAGGCGCCGCCGGTCCCCGGCGCGGCCGGCGCGGTCTGGACCACCTACCTGGCCACGGACGACGTCGCGAAGTCCTGTGACCTGATCGACGGCTACGGCGGGACCGTGCTGATGCCGCCGCGGGACCTGGGCACCGAGGGGAGGCTGGCGCTGGCCGCCGACCCGACCGGGGCGGTGTTCGGGCTGTGGCAGGCCCGCAACCACATCGGCGCCCAGCGGGTGAACGAGCCCGGGACGATGTGCTGGAACGAGTGCATGACCCACGACGCGGCGGCGGCCCGGGACTTCTACTCCCTGGTCTTCGGCTACCGGTACGGCGGCGTGGGCGGCGGCGACTACGTGCTGATCGCCCGGCCCAGCGAGGACGTCGGTCCGGAGACGGCGATCGGCGGGATCGGTCAGCTCGACCCGATCCTGGTCGACGTGCCGGCGCACTGGATGACGTACTTCGCGGTCGCCGACGTGGACTCCTCGGCCGCCACGGTGATCGCCCAGGGCGGGCGGGTGCTGATCGGGCCGGCGGACACCGAGTACGGGCGCACCGCCGTCTGCGAGGACCCGCAGGGCGCGATGTTCTCGATCATCGCGCTGCCGGTCACGGCCTGACCCGGTCACCCCCGAGCCCCCCGGTCGCGCGGTGTCGGTGGCCGGTGGAAGGGTGGGCCGGGGTGAGAAGGTCACCAGGCAGTCCAGTGGGGAGGAGAGCACGGCCGATGAGCACACGCGAGGTCCCGTGGCCGGAGGGCACGCCGGCCTGGGTCGACCTGACGGCGCCCGATCGCGACGCGGCGATGGAGTTCTACCGCCGGGTGCTGGACTGGGAGTACGTCGACCACGGCCCGGATCTGGGCAGCTACGCGACCGCGATGACGGACGGGCGGGCGGCGGCGGGCATCGGCCCGACCCCGCCGGGCGCCGAGGGAGTCCCGCCGGCCTGGACGACGTACATCGCCAGCGACGACGTCGACGCCACCTGCGCCAAGGTCACGGCCAACGGCGGCACGGTGCTGCTGGCCCCGGGCGACGTCGGTGACCAGGGCCGGATGGCGATCGCGGCCGACCCGACCGGCGCGGTCTTCGGGATCTGGCAGGCGGGCAAGACGTTCGGGGCGGAGGTGGTGAACCAGCCCGGTTCCGTCGTCTGGAACGAGCTGAGGTCCCGGGACCCGTCCGCGGCCCGGACGTTCTACACGGCGGTCTTCGGCTACGCCTACCACTCGGTCGAGGGCATGCCGGACTACTCGACGATCGACGGGGAAGGCCCCGGCTCGATGATCGGCAGCATCGGCGGGATGCCGGAGGACGCCCCCGCGGGGGTGCCGTCACACTGGATGGTCTACTTCAGCGTCCGTGACACGGACGAGGCCGTGCGGCGGCTGGTCGATGCCGGGGGCACGGTCCAGCACCCCGCACACGACAGCCCCTGGGGCCGCTTCGCCGTCTGCCAGGACCCGAACGGCGCGATGTTCACGCTGATCAGCGGCGGCGACCCGGCGTAGGGCCGGCCAGGCCGGCTCAGGTCAACCCGCGCCGGTGCGGCCGGGCGCGCGGTGCTCGCCCGGCCGTCACCGCTGGGGACCGGTTGCCGTGCGAGCATGGTGGCCGTGATCGAGGCCCGGCTCCCGGACGCCGCTGCGGGCGGCACCGGGGGAGATCCGCAGGACGGCGACGGGACCGCCGGCGAGGGGGCCGCCGCCGGGGTCAGCGACGCGCCGCTGGGGCCGCTGGACGGTCGCTACCGGGCGGTCGTGGCCCCGCTGGCCGATCACCTGTCCGAGGCCGCGCTCAACCGGGAACGCCTCCGGGTCGAGGTGGAGTGGCTGATCCACCTCACCGAGCATGCCGCGGTTCCGGCCGCGCGGCCGCTCACCCCGGCCGAGATCACGGCCCTGCGCGGGGTCGTCGTCGGGTTCGACCGGGCCGCGGCCTCGGCGCTGGCCGAGATCGAGCGGGTCACCCGGCACGACGTCAAGGCCGTGGAGTACTACCTCAAGCAGCGGCTGGCGCAGACGTCGATGGCCGACGTGGTCGAGCTCGTGCACCTGTTCTGCACCAGCGAGGACATCAACAACCTCGGCTACGCGCTGATGATCCGTGGCGGCGTCCGCCAGGTCTGGCTGCCCGCCGCGACGGCGCTGGCCGACCAGGTCGCCGACCTGGCCGCAGCCCACCGTGAGCTGCCGATGCTGGCCCGCACGCACGGCCAGCCGGCG